>Ga0315288_10000401_pt1 | contig 54819 bp, 45 predicted proteins | sample YL17G11_20_MG_FD_203454 | JGI IMG/M metagenome (GOLD analysis project Ga0315288, IMG submission 203454) | Sediment microbial communities from Yellowstone Lake, YNP, Wyoming, USA - YL17G11_20 | ecosystem: Environmental > Aquatic > Freshwater > Lake > Sediment | place: USA: Wyoming | collected... | reverse complement strand
CGTGGTGGTGCACGTGCTCCGGCGGCACCATCCTGGCGAAGGCCTGGATGAGTGCCTCGTTCAGGGCCGGGTGGATGGTCTGGGCCTTGGCCAGTGGCAGATAGGTCTGGTCCTCGGTGTTCATCAGGTAGATGATCGGATGGATGAGCACGGACGCGTCCGTCCCGACGATGTGGCAGCCCAGTATCTTGCGGTTGTCCCGGTCCACCACGACCTTGACCAGGCTGTCGGGCTCGTTCATGGCATAGCCCTTGGTGACGGCCATGTAACTGGCCCTGCCCACGAGGATCTGGTGGCCCGCGGCCTTGGCCTCGGCCTCGGTCATGCCGACGCTTGCGACCTCGGGGTAGCCGAAGACGGCGTGCGGGACCGCGTGGTGGTCCGCGGCGACCTTCTTGTCAGTGAATGCATTGGTCCAGACAACGTCGGACTCGCGGTTCGCGTTGTGCCTGAACATGTGCTTCCCGGTGGCGTCGCCCAACGCCCAGATGCCCGCCTTGGTGGTCTCGAGATAATCGTTGACCTTTATCCAGCCGTTCTCGTCGGTCTCGACGCCGGTCATCCCGGGCTTGAGCAGGTCCGCGTTCGAGATGCGCCCCGCGGCCACCATGATCTCGTCCGTGGTGAACTTCATGACCTTGCCCGTCCCTATCTGCCGGGCGTAGACGGCCTTGCTCCAGCCCTTTTTCTCGGCCTTGAGAACCTCGACGCCCGTGTATATCTTTACGAACTTACCGAAGCGCCTCTGGACGATGTCCGAGATCTCGGGCTCCTCGTTCTTGAGGAGCCTCGGGTTGCGGTCCAGGATGGTGACCTGGGCTCCGAGGGCCGAGAAGAAATGACCGTACTCGCAGGCGATGTAACCGCCGCCGATGAAGACGATGCTCTTGGGCAGCTTCGTGATGTCCAGCACGGAGACGTTGTCCAGGAACCCGGCCTCCAAGAGGCCCTCGATGTTGGGCACCAGGGCCCTGGAGCCCGATGCGATGATTATCTTTGGGGCCTTGAAGACCTCGGGGCCGACCTTCATGGTGTGGTCGCCCACGAACTCGCCGGTCCCCTTGTACCACATGATGTTCTTGGTCTGGCTGATCCCATGCTCCATCTCGTTACGGCCCTCGTCGACGAAGGCTCGCATCCTTTTCATGATGAGGCCAAAATCCACCTTGGTGACCTGGGTATCGATGCCTATGGATGCGGCGTCGTGCATCCGCCGGATGACCTCGGCGGGGTAGAGCAGGACCTTGGAGGGTATGCAGCCATTGTTCAGGCAGGTGCCGCCCATGGGCCCGTGGTCCACGACGGCCACCTGGAGCCCCTTCTCGAGGGCGTTCGCCCCGACGTTCATGCCCGCACCGGAGCCTATGATGATGACATCGTATTCCTTCAAGGGTCCCACCTTCCATTCCAATGGCCCTGGCCGGCCCAACATGCGCATAAAGGGTATAAAAATCCCTTGCTGTCCCAGGCCTCGACCAAACTTTAAAATATCCTCGGTGTTCTTGTCGTCACATGGTCCTCGGAAAGGGCAAGGCCCATACCTTCGATTTCGACCTTATCGTCGTGGGGGCTGGCCCTGTGGGCTGCGAGGTCGGGCGGCTCGTGGCCCGCAAGGGCTTCAAGGTCGCAATCTTCGAAGAGCACGCGGATATCGGCCGGCCCATCCAGTGCGGAGGGCTGGTCTCGGGCAAGGTCCTGGGGATGACGGGCTACAAGGATGTTGTGAACTCGCTCCGCGGGGCCGACATCTATTCTCCCAGCGGGACGATGATATCGTTCATGGCCCCGGACGCGAGGGCCTACGTCCTGGACAGAGAGCGCTTCGACAAGTACATGGCGGCGAAGGCCGGGGAGGCCGGATGCAAGGTCGTCACCGGGACCAAGGTCTCGGGCGTGAGCGAGCTCGAGGACGGGCTCGAGGTCCGAACCGAGGCCGGCGACGGCTCGGGGACGAGCGGGACCTACAGGTGCAGGATCATCGTCGGTGCCGACGGGGTCCAGGGCTGTGTTGCGAAGTGGCTCAAGCTCGCGAGGCCCGCGGAAATCGTGTCCGGTTACGAGGTCATGTACGACGGACTGAGCATCGACCCCGAGAAGGCCCTGGTGGTTTCCGGCAAGACCTTCGCGCCGGGCTTCTTCGGCTGGGCCATCCCGCACGGGCCGACCCGGGCCCTCGTGGGCCTCGGGGTCTGCGAGGCCCCGCGGCCCGCCAAGGACTATTTCGAGGAGATGGTGGTCCGGCCGCCCATGCGCGACCTGCTGAAGGGCGGCTCCCGAAAGGAGGCCTTCGCCGGCTGCATACCGCTCGGGATCACGGGGAGGACCTACACAGACAGGGCCATGGTCGTCGGCGATGCCGCGGCCCAGGTGAAGTCGCTTTCCGGCGGTGGGCTGTACACCGGCCTGATGGCGGCCAAGCATTGCGGGCGCGTGGCGACCAAGGCCCTCGAGAGCGGGGACTGCACCAAGCGCGTCCTCAAGGAATATCAGGAACTGTGGGAGCACAGCATAGGGCACGAATTGAAGAACGGGTCCATGCTGAGGAAATTCTACATCAACCTCAGCGACGAGCAGATAGACCAGCTCGTGGAAATCATCAACGGCAAGGATTTACTGCCGCTCATCACGGCCTACGGGGACATCGATTCTCCGAGCATACTCGCGAAGGTCATGCTGAAAAGGGCCCCGAGCCTGCTGAAGTTCACTGGGCCGCTGCTGAGGGCGCTGTTCTGAGGGTCACTCTTCCGCGGACACTGTTCCCTCATCCTTGGGCGGTCGTGCTGGCGCGGCCACCGGCCCCTTCCCCTTCCTGCGTTTCTTCAGGTCCTGCTCCAATAGCATCTTCCGCTGCTGGACCTTGCCCGCCTGGGGGAAAAAAGCCTTCTTGAGCCTGGTGTTCCCCTTTTCCTCCTCGACAAGGTAGAGGACCACCGCAAGGACCGCGAAAAGGACGGTGAGGCCTATCAGGAGCGCGAGCGGCCACATGGGCATGGGCTTTTTCACGCTGAAGGATGTGTCCACAAGGATGCCGTCGACGCCGAGGTAAGTTATATTGATGCCCCCGACGGACTGGTTCAGGTTTACCTGGTCCGTGGCGGCCTCCCACTGGGCGTTCGTGAAGTGGCCCCGGGACTTCATGGTGTAGTTGGCGTTGCCGTAGTCGAAGACCATCATGGTCCTGACGAAGTAGGTCCCCTCGGGCGTGTCGGCCTTGGTCGCGATGGTCATCTGGACATTGACCCCGACGCCCGGGTCCATCGAGGCCATCTTGACGACGTAGGTCTGGTCCTGGCCCTCGTCGATGGATGGCGGGTGGTGGACCTTGGATATGTCCTTGGCCTCCTCGATGGTGGCCCACTTGTAGAAGTCTATGGTCAGGGTGATGTTCTTCATCGAGTGGTCGTACCTGTCGGTGAGTGTGAAGTTCAGCATACCGTGGGTCCCGGGGTTTATCGTGTCCGGGCTCGTCCTGAAGTAGGACATGTCAGGGACCTTGTTGGGCGCAGAGATGTCCTCACCGGTCTGGGCCCCGGCCTGGAGGCTGGGGATGAGAAGCAGCATGGAAATGATGAGGGCCAGGGGCCCCGGAGCGGACTTCATCATGTCAATAGAACCGATGAACCATAATTAAATATTTCCGATGTGTTCATCTAGGCCATGGAAAGGCCCTGCGGGGGCCTTCCGACCCAGGATGTGTCCGATGGCCGAGAAGCACCACAGCGACGGGGAGACCTACCTTGCCGTCCATGTCAAGAGGACGGATGCCGAGGAGCGCAGGAAGGAGCTCCATGGTTTAGGCCTCCTGGACGCCTCGAGGAGGATACAGGACAAGGGCGAGGTCGTCGAGATCCCGGTCATCGGCCTTCCGAAGGACCTGGAGGAGAGGTTCCAGCTCGTGGTCCAGGAGAGCCCCGAGTTCAGGCCCGAGGAGAAGGACCCCTACGACCGCATCGTCGCCAGGGCCAATGTTGGAAAGGACCTCGAGGCATTGCTCCCCAGGAAGTGGGAGCTCATCGGCGAGGTTGTCATCATCAAGCTCCACAAGGACCTGCACGGCGTGGCCGAAGTCGTGTCCCAGGCATATGCCGAGGAGTTCGGGGCCAAGGCCGTGCTCAAGGACCTGGGCATCGAGGGCGAGTTCCGGGAGCCGAAGATGGAGGTCCTGTGGGCCAAGGGCCCGACGGAGACCGTCCACACGGAAAACAAGGTCAGGTTCGCTCTGGACCCCATGAAGGTCATGTTCTCGAGCGGCAACATCGACGAGCGCGTGAGGATGGCCACGGTCCCGAAGGAGGGCGAGGTCGTAGTGGACATGTTCGCGGGCATCGGATACTTCGCCGTCCCCATGGCGGTCCATTCCAAACCGTCCAAGGTCATTGCCTGCGAAAAGAACCCGGTGGCCTACGCATACCTCGAGCAGAACATCGAGCTCAACGGCGTCAAGGGCACGGTCCATCCGTTCCTCGGGGACAACCGGGACGCGCCGGAGAAGGTCGCGGACCGGATCGTCATGGGCTACCTTCCATCCCCGAGGGAGTTCCTGCCCAAGGCCATCAAGATGCTCCGGAGGCACAGGGACTGCGTCATCCATTACCACGAGAACGCCCCCGAGAAGGAGATCCCGTGGGCGCTCTACAGCCGCGTTGCCGGGGCCGCCGGGGAGCCCGGCCGCGGGGCCAAGCTTTTGAGCTACCGGTGGATAAAGTCCTACAAGCCCAGGATCTGGCACGCCGTCGTGGACGTCAAGATAATGTGAGGCCCTATTCCTTCATTTTTTCTGTGAACGGCATCGCGCCCTGGAGGGAGTCCGAGGTGATGCCGAGCTTGGATTCCAGGGCCTCCCAGTCGAGCCCATCCAGCGGGTGCCGGCCGAGGGTCTGGGCGAAGAGCTCCATGAAGGTCCCGAAGCCCAGCTCGTCGCCGCGGTAGGATATCTTCATGTAGAAGGCCTTGAGCTGGTCCCCGAGGGTCTTGTACCTGATGCTCTGGAGCGTGATCTGGTTGTCCCCGACGTCGATCTGGACCGTCCATGAGCGGTCCTCCTCCAGGGCCGAGGTCTTCAGCAGCCGTATGCTCGCGTCCGGGTCCATCTCCTTGGCCACCTTGTAGACCGCGGCGCCTATGTCCGTGAAGTTGATGATGGTGGCCAGGCCCATGGGGCTGGCCTCGACGTAGTTCCCCTTGAAGAGGTCGGCGTAGGACAGGAACGGGCCCTTGTCCTTGATGCTGGCGTACAGGTCAAAGACCAGCCTGTCCTCCGAGGGGAGGTCCTCGTCGAGGTATCCCTTCCAGGCCAGCAGTATGTCGTCGCGCCTGTGGCCCGTCTCGCGCTCGAGGTCATCCCAGTTTAGGAGCAGGTAGGGCCGGCGGCCCAGCTCCTGGACGAAGACCTTGCTGAATTCGTGGGCCTCGTCGGTCTGGCCCCGGAACCGGAGCTTCTGGTAGAAGGCCTCGGACATCTCGCCGAAGTTACGGTATCGGCGGCATTCGAGCTCGAGCCTGGTCCTGTTGAAGAACATCATGACGAGCCACTGCTTGTCCTCCTCGAGCCAGGAGGCCTTGCGCAGCTCGATCCGCGCGGCCTTGTCCATGGCCTGCGCGGCCTTCCAGGCGGCCAGGCCCACGTCCGTGAAGCGTAGGATGGTCTTGAGGGAATAGAGACCGCATTCGCTGTATATGCCCTTCATGAGGTCCGAGTAGACGACGTAGGGGATGTCCATGGAGGGCCTCGCGATAAGGATCACCGTGGTCTTCTTGGGCGTGGCCTCCTTGGCCCCCTCGGTCTCCTTCTCGCCGGGCATCATGACCCTTACCGGTCGGGGAGGAGAAAAAGGTTATTGGGGGGCAGCCTCACATTATACAATAATTAGAATCCATTGAATCCTCTAGGGTTAACTATATATCCGGCTATATATTTCGAATTAAACATATAACGGGCCGAACGGGCCCGATAACGAGGTGTGTGATAGATATGCAGCTCCCAAGCGCCCGAAACAGGAACGCGCTGGCCATCCTTGCGACATTGCTCTTTATAGCGTGCGGCCTTTCCCCGATGCTTGCGTCCGCCGACGTGGAGGACAACAGCACCGTCGCGACCGCCGAGGCCCTCAATGCCCCGGGGTCCGTGAGCGGCCACATCAACTCCACCACGGATAAAGACGACATCTACAAGTTCCAAGTCGTGAAGGGGACCATCATCACCGCCGTCGTCCAGCCCGACTCGAACCTGGGCGTGAACCTCTACCTGTGGCAGCAGCAGGGCACGGGGCCCACCGCCAAAACCGTCGAGGTCGCATCGGACAGGGCCGCGACCGTGGGCATATCCTACGGCGTCCCGAGGTACATCAACTACACCTGCAACTCCACCTATGAGTCCTACTGGATGTACGCATGGGTCGGTTTTTACAAATCCAGCACGGGCGAGGGCACCTACACGCTGACCGTCGGGACCAAGGCCCAGAACGACGCCGGTATCGGCACGGACGCGGGCGATTTCTACCCGAACGCGACGCTCATCGTCCCGGGCTCCTACAAGGGCTTTGTGGCCCCGGCCGACTATATTGACATCTACAAGCTGGTCCTCGTGAAGGGCGACAGCATCTATGTCACGGTCCAGCCCGAGAAGGGCCTGTCGGTCAACATATACCTCCTGCGCGAGATCAACAACGACGGCATCATAAGCTACGAGGAGCTGACGAAGGACAAGAGGACCACGGACGAGGGGCGCGGCCAGACGAGGCACCTGGCCTACACCTTGAACTCCAGGGAGAACACGACGAAGATGTACGTCAAGGTCTACAGGGACCAGGACTTCGGCAACTACTCCATGGACATCAAGCTGGACCACCAAAACGACGGCGGCTGCGGAGCCGACTCCGGCGACGATGCGGCCCACCCGTGCATCATCAAGGTCTCTGGGACCTCGCCGGGCTTCCTGAAGGTAACGGATGTCGTCGATTACTACCAGTTCGACCTGTCGGACAGGATGAAGCTGTTCGTCAACATCACGCCCCAGAACACCATGAGCGTGGCCCTGACGCTGTTTGTCAACGGCAACCAGATATCCGAGGACAGGGCCAAGCACCCGGAGCTGGAGCTCGGGTTCACCAGGAAGGCAAACTACACGGTCATCAGGACGCACGACAGCTACAAGGCGGTCCTCAAGGTCGAGCTGGACAGCGGGAAAGGCAACTATACCATCGCAACCTCCTTCGTGCCAAAGCCCGCCGACAAGGACGCGCCGGTCGTGGTCCTGACGGATCCAGTGCTGCCCAAGAGGGAGGTGCAGAAGATACGCATCTACAACTTCAAGGGGACGGCCACGGACTTCAACGAGGTCAGCCACATCGAGCTCAGTTTCGACCAGATAACATGGTTCAACACCACCCTTTCGGGGAACCTCGGGCAGTACAACTGGAACGTCACCGAAAGGATCCCGCGCAAGGGGAACAACACGGTCTACATCAGGGCCACCGACGACCAGGGCAACATGGCCGTCACCGGGTACTATGTGACATACAAGGAGGAGCCAAAGAAAGGGTTCATACCCGGGTTCGAAACGGCGGCCCTGGTGGCGGTCGTTGTCGTGGCGGCCGCGATGGTCGGCCGAAGGATCAGGCGTTAGATGGGAGGATGGCCCTGGGATCGGCCCGGGGCCCCAATTCTTTTTCTTGTACCATTGCAAAGTATTTTTTATCCATTCATTGATTAAGGGGCATGTTCGACGCCAAGAAGTTCATCGCCGAGAAGACCGAGGAACTCAAGGGCATTGTAAAGGGCAAGGCCATCATAGCGGTCTCGGGCGGCGTTGACAGCACGACGGCCGCGGTCCTGACCCACCGGGCCATCGGCGACAACCTAGTTTCCATAATGGTGGACACGGGGTTCATGAGGAAGAACGAGGCCAAAACCACGGACGACATGCTAAAGGGCATGGGCCTGAACTTCCGGGTCGTGGACGCGTCGGACGAGTACTACAAGGCCCTCGATGGGATCATCGAGCCCGAGCAGAAGCGCAAGATCATCGGAGAGAAGTTCATACGGATCTTCGAAAGGGTTGCCCGGACCGAGAAGTGCAAGTACCTGGTCCAGGGGACCATAGCGCCCGATTGGATAGAGTCCGGCGGAGGCCTCCGAGACACCATCAAGTCCCACCACAATGTCGGCGGGCTCCCCAAGGACATGGACCTGCCGCTCGTCGAGCCGCTCAGGGACCTTTACAAGGACGAGGTGCGGAAGGTGGCCAGGGTGCTGGGCCTGTCGGTGGCCGAGAAGCAGCCGTTCCCGGGGCCGGGGCTTGCGATAAGGATAATGGGCGAGGCCACGAAGGAGAGGGCGGAGATCATCCGCGAGGCCTGCTTCATCGTCGAGGAGGAGCTCGAAAAGGCGGCGAAGGAGGGCAAGATGGCCCTGCCGTGGCAGTACTTCGCGGTGCTGCTGCCCGTCAAGAGCGTCGGGGTCCACGGGGACGTCCGCGTCTACGGCGAGACCGTCGTCGTCAGGGCTGTGGAGAGCCTCGACGGTATGTCCGCGGCCTATTCGAAGATGCCCCACGAGGTCCTGGAGCGCATTTCGGTGAGGATTACCAATACCATGAAGTCCAAGGTCAACCGGGTCGTGTTCGATGTGACGAACAAGCCGCCCGGGACCATCGAGTGGGAATAAACTGGCTCACTTTCCGGGATCCTGGACGGCTATTGCCAGGATGTCGTTTACGATGGCGGTCGCCGTCTCCTTCCCACCGGCCCCCCTTCCGCTCAGGGTTATCGTCCCGGTGTCCCTGGTCTCGAGCGCGATGCAATTCATGGAACCGTTAATATTGAACAGCGGGTCCTCCTTGACGACCTCCTCGGGGGCCACTGTCGCCGTGGGGGCCTTGCCCGGGCCAACGCCGACCATCGAGAGGGTCCCGACGAGCCGTACATTCCTGCCGAGGTGTATGGCCCCCGCGATGAGGGTCTTGGTCTCTGGCCCGATGCCCTTGACCTTGACCTGCGAGAGGGGTAGGAACTTGCCAAAGGCCAGCCGCGAGAGGACGCAGAGCTTGTGGGCCGTATCATAGCCCTCGACGTCCAGTTTTGGGTCGGGCTCTGCGAAGCCCTTCTCCTGGGCCATCTTCAGGGCTTCATCATATTCCATGCCGTCGAAGCGCATCGAGGACAGTATGAAGTTCGTTGTGCCGTTGAGGATGCCCCGGACCTTGACGATGTCCAGGGAGTGGAGGCCTTCGTTCAGGCCCGCGACGATGGGAATTATGCCCCCGACCGAGGCCTCGAACCTGAAGGCCACGCCCTTGTCCCTGGAGAGCGCCTCGATCTCCTCCCCGTTCTCGGCCAGCATGTGCTTGTTCGCGGTCACGACCGGCTTGCCGTTCCGAAGGGCCATGGTGACGTAGTCGAATGCAGGGGCCACACCGCCCATGACCTCGACGATGATATCGACGCCCTTGTCGTTGAGGACATCATTGAACTTCGTCGTCAGGAGGTTTTGCGGGATCGCGACGGTCCTTTGCTTCTCGAGGTTCCTGACGAGGACCTTCCGGACCTCGGGCTTTATGCCGAACCTCTTGGAATAATCGTCGCCCTTTTCCTTGATGAGTCTGTAGACCGCCGAACCGACGGTCCCGAGGCCCAGTATACCAATCCCAATAGTCTTCATCATGACACCCGCGCCGATCCGCTCAGCTGATGGCCCTGTCCAGATCCTCGATGAGGTCGTCCGCGTCCTCTATGCCCACCGAGAGCCGCACGAGGCCCTCGGTGATGCCGAGCTTCCTCTTCTGTTCCTCGGGGACATCCTTGTGCGTCATCGTGTAGGGATGCGTCACCATGGACTCCACCCCGCCGAGGCTCTCGGCCAGGAGCCAGACCTTGACGCTCTCCATGCATCTCACGCCGGCCTTGAGGCCGCCTTTGAGCTCGAAGGATATCATCCCGCCGAAGCCCGTGGCCTGCTTCTTTGCCAGGGCGTGCTGCGGGTGGGACTCGAGGCCCGGATATATGACCTTGGAGACCTTCTTGTGGCCCTCGAGGAACCGGGCGATCTTGACCGCGTTGTCGTTGTGCTGCCTCATCCTGAGGCCCAGGGTCTTGATGCCCCTGATGGTCAGGTAGCTGTCCTGCGGCCCGAGGCCATTTCCGACGGACTTGGCGATCCAGTTAATCTTCTCGGCGAACGCCTTGTCCGAGGTCACGACCGCCCCGCCGATAAGGTCGTTGTGGCCGCTCAGGTACTTGGTCAGGCTGTGGACCACGATATCTGCGCCCAGCTCCAGCGGCCTCTGGAAGTAGGGCGTCATGAAGGTGTTGTCCACGACGCAATGTATGCCCGCGTCCTTTGCGGCCTTGGCCGCGGCCTTGATGTCTATGATCTTGAGCATTGGGTTCGAGGGCGTCTCGATGAATATCATCTTGGTGTTCTTGCGAAGCTTCTTCTTGATGACGGACGGGTCCGTCATGTCGACGAGCTCGGATACGATGCCGACCTTTGAGTAGATCTGCGAGAATAGCCTCTTGGTGCCGCCGTAGAGATCGTCGCAGGCCAGGACGTGGTCCCCCTTCTCGAGAGTGTGCATCAGCGCATCGATGGCCGCCATGCCGGAGCTGAAGCATGTGGCATCCACGCCGCCCTCCAAGGCGGCCATCTTGAGCTCCAGGGCCCGCCTCGTTGGGTGGTTGTGCCTCGAATAGTCGTAGCCCTTGTCCTTGCCGACGCCGTCCATGACGTAGGTCGCGGTCTGGTAGATCGGTGTGACGATGGCCCCGGTGGCCGGGCATGGCTTCTCCCCGGCATGCACTATCTTCGTGAGATACCTCAAAGGTCTCCTCTCCTTCAACGCCTGGACCTCGACGGGCCCAGCACTTTGGTAAGGGCCCGGTCCAGGTCCTCGATGAGGTCGGCGACGTCCTCGACACCGACCGAAATCCTGACAAGGTTGTCCTTGATGCCAATCCTCTCTCTTTCTGCGAGTGACAGGGATGTGTGCGTCATAGTGACAGGGTGCGCCACCAGGGATTCCACGGCCCCCAGGCTCGAGGCCAGGGCGAAATAATGCAGGCTACTGACGATGGCCTTGGTGGCCTCGATGTCCCCGTCGAGCTCGAACGAGATTATGCCGCCGAAGTCGTTCATCTGCCGCTTGGCGAGCTCGTAGCCGGGGTGTGTCGGCAGGCCCGGATAATAGACCTTTCGTATCCGGCGGTCGCCGTCGAGGAACTCGGCGATCCGCTTGGCATTGAAACAGTGTTGCCTCATGCGCAGGGCCAGTGTCTTCAGGCTCCGTGAGGCTAGGAAGCAGTCGTTGGGGCTCGGGACGGCCCCTGCGGCGTTCTGGTAGTAGGCCAAGTCCAGGTAGACCTGGTCCTTGTTCGTTACGACGGCCCCGCCGATGAAATCGCTGTGGCCTCCGATGTACTTGGTGGTGCTGTGTACGACGATGTCGCAACCCTTCTCGACCGGCCGCTGGAGGAACGGGCTTGCGAAGGTGTTGTCGACCACGAGCAGCGCATGGCGCTCGTGGGCCAGTTTGGCCAGGGCCTCGATGTCGAGTATCTTGAGCAGCGGGTTGGTGGGCGTCTCTATCCAGAGGAGCTTGGTGTTCTCCTTGAAGCCCTTCTTGACGTTCTCGAGGTCCGTGGCGTCGACCCATGTGAGGCCGATCTTGAACTTGGGATATATGTTCGAAAGGAGCCTGTGGGTCCCGCCGTAGACGTTCTCCTCACAGAGGACATGGTCCCCGCTGTCGAGCAGGGCCAGGACCGCGTTCACGGCAGCCATGCCGCTGGCGAAGGCCAGGCCGTACTTGGCGCACTCGAGGGAGGCGAGCTTCTTTTCCAGCATCGTCCTCGTGGGGTTCCCGGTCCTCGAATAATCGTAACCGTGGGACTTGCCGACCTCTTCAAGCCTGTATGTGGAGGTGGTGTAGATGGGGGGTATCACGGCCCGGTACTGGTCCTCGGGCTCCTCCCCGGCGTGGACGGCCCGCGTCTCGAAGCCTGGGGGGCTCCGCTCCGGCTCTTTTCTAGGCTTGGCCTTCCCCTCTGCCTTGCCCTTCCTTGGCCTTCCCTTTGCCATGTCATCACGCCTCACAACAGGGACGATTCCCGTGAGGGACGGTCCTTTCGGCTGGCGATACAGTTACAGGTTATTTAACAATTTTGAATACTGATGCGCTACATTGTTCATTCAACGAGGGGGAAAATGAGAAAACGAGCGACAGAAAAAGGGTCGTTGCGTTATTTCATTTTCTTCTTCTTCATGGAGCTCAGGATGGCCGGGAAGGCCACGGCTATTACGATCGTGATGACCACGGCGACGAGGGCGCCAAGGATGGTCCATGGGTCTCCGATGGGATTGGCGTTGACCTTGAGGGTCTTTGACATGACGCTCTTGGGAAAGACCGCCTTCTCCGTACCAACAACCGCTGCCATGGTGTGCGTCCACTTGATCGCCTTCCAGGTGATCGGGACAGTGGTCGTGCTGTTGGCTGCAACCGAGATATTCTTGACGGTCGTGATGTTCGTGCCGTCATAGGAGAATGTCACGGTCAGGCCGGTCAGGTTCTTGGAGCCATTGTTCCAGACAAGGGCCGTTATCGTGATGAGGTCGTTCTCGTCGGGGTTGTCGTTAGAGAATGTCATGTTTTTGACCTTGACATCGGGCAGCCCGCCTGGGCCCTGGGCGTTCGTGACCGTCGAAAGCGGGATGCTCAGGAGCAAGACCATGGCGAGCGCGATCATTATCGAGATCTTTGTTGTCGTCATGTCCATCACTCCACATCCTTCCTGACGGCGATAGCCATCGCGATTATGAACATGATGATGGCATAGGCGGCCATCACCTCGACCCCCACGGTGAAGTTCGGTGTGCTCTGCGTAAAGGCGGAGGGGCCCATGTTATGACCGCCACCACCGCTGAAGGCCGGCTCCTGGACGAATACGTTCGTCATGAGCCCCGCCGAATAGGTCACAATGAACCAGGGCTCTACATTTGCGACCTGCAAGAGGGCGGACACGATCGGTAGTATCATAAGGAAGGTGAAGAAGCTCAGAAGGGTCGACGACATGACGCCTTTGAGGACGCTCGAATAGAAGAACGTCATGCTGACTGCAGCGGTCCCGTAGAGCAGGCACAACAGGAAGGACTTCCCGGTTGCCTCGGGCATGCCGCCGAGGCCGTAGACACCAAGGACCTCGACACCGCATATGGCGAAGTAGAATGCTATGATGGCAAAGACCGCCAGCAAGGACGCGATGTACTTGCCGATGAAGATCGAGGACCTCCGCTGCGGGGTCGAAAGCGACAGGAGCGCCGTCCTGGTCTCGAACTCGCCAGATACGGCGTCGCCGGCGAACATCGCCGCCGAGATGATGATGAGGATGTTGATGAAACCGAGGGAATTTGCCATGAAGGCAACGGAGGTGCTCGCGAAACTGACGTTGCGGACCTTGGGTATTATGTAGAACAGGATCGGAATTATCAGGGCCAAAACGACCGCGATGAGGATACGCTTCCGCCTGAAATGCTTCCTAAGCTCGTAGCGGACATTGATGAGGGTGTGGACGATGTCCTCCTTGATGTCTTCGCCCAGCGAAAGCATCACCTCACCCCCCGTTCGTCGCCCATGACCGAAACGTACACGTCCTCGAGGGACACCTTTTGGGGCGTAAAGGACACAACATCCACCCCGAGCCCGACGATCTTGGAAAGTATCTTGGAGGAGGTCTCAGGCTTGCCATCATAGATGATCCGTATCTGGTCTCCGAGGGGCTCGACATCCTCGACCATATCGAGATTGGAGAGGGTCTTGCATTGCTCCTCGGTGAGGGGTCGCAGGAAGGTGACATCGATCTTGGAGCCGAGGGTGGAACCGGTCAGGTGCGCCACCGAATCTGACGAGACGACGACGCCCTTGTCGAGCAAGATGACATCGTTGCAGGTCTCGGCCACCTCGTTGAGCAGATGGGAGCTTAAGAAAATGGTCTTCTTTTCCTGGAGCATCTTCTTGATAATGTCACGGACGTCCTTCATGCCCTTGGGGTCCAACCCGATGACCGGTTCGTCCATGATGAGGATCTCGGGGTCGTGCAGCAGGGCCTGGGCGATGGCCAGTCGCCTGAGCATGCCCGTGGAGAAGGACCCGATCTTCTTATGCTCCCACTCGGAGAGTTTGACTAGCGTGAGGACCTCCTTGATCCTCCGGTCGATATCGGCCGAGGACATCTTGCGTATCTTACCAAAGTAGGCCAACATCTCGTGGGATGTCAGGAATTCGTAGATGCCGGGGACCTCGACGAGAGACCCCACGCCCCTGAGGGCTTCCTTTGGGAACTGGTTCACGTCGATGTCGTTGATGAAGGCCTGACCAGAGGTGGGCTTCAGGAGGTTCGTCAATATCTTTATGGTCGTGGTCTTGCCGGAACCGTTGGGGCCGAGATATCCCACGCACTGGCCGCGCTTTATCTTGATGGAGAGGTCCTTCAAGGCGAGGACACCTTGGCTGTACTGCTTCTTCAGGTTCCGGGTCTCGATCGCTATATCGTCCATGATTCCATCCCCTCTGGGGCAGTTCAACGGTCCTTTCCTTGTCGTTGGTCCATAGGCCGGTCCTTACTATATATCTAATATAGGAAGATTCGTTCGAGATGGTCGAACCGTTTTATTGCAATTTTATAATCGACTATTAGTCCGTTGTCCCAAATTAATCCCTATTCAATTGCATAAAAACAACAGGACGTCAGGCACAGGAGTTCAGCTCCGGGCCCTCGAGGGGTGCCGCTGCCTGGACCTTGCACTATTAGACCCCACGATGCATCTTTCCACAGCCGGATCTATTACTTTTGCGCGCAGGCCTTCCCGCACAATCTTTTGGTCTTGACGGCCTCAATCCCCGAGCGGGGCCGCCCTCGTGTATAGCCCGCAGGCGCAAACGTTGCACTTGTTCTGCTTTTTATCGGGGGCCAATGTGCACCTCCCCGCCTTTTCCACCTCCTCGAACATCGGGACCCCTTTCTTCTCGATGAGGAGCTGGTACAATGTCCCGCATCCCTCGCAGTGATAGCAGATGATCCGGTGGATGCCGGCCTGGCCCGTCCCATTGAAAGAAACACGCTTGTTGCAGGTCGGGCACATCTGGGCCTTCAAGAAATCGAGGGCCTTCTCGTCCTTTATCTCCTTTACGACCATCCTGTCCCACCGCATCCCGCAAGGCTCGAACTAGGACCGTGCCCCATCATTTCTCGACCTTGGCCTTCTCGCAAAGGGCCTTGGTCTTCACGGCATTCTTGTTCAGACCCAGCTCCTTTTGGCCCATGCCCATGGCCATCCCGATGAGCTGGGGCAGGAACAGGACCGGTATCTTATATTCGGCGCTGAACTTCTCCTCGACAGTCTTCTGGAACTCATCATACATAATGTCGCAAAAGGGGCACTGGAGGACCATGGCGTCGGCCCCGGCCGTCTTCATGTTCTCCATCTTCTCGTGGACCATCTCGCCAGGGGTCTGCTCCGTGACGGCCAAAAGGTCCCCGCCGCAGCACTGCCTGTAGTTCATGTAGTCCACGACCTTGGCGCCCGTGGCCTCGATGAGGGCCTTGAGCGTCTTGGGCCTTATGGGGTCGTCGAAGCCGTCGAAAATCTCGTGAGGCTGGGTATAATGGCACCCCTCGTGCGGGGCGATCTTCAACATGTCCATGGGCTTTGTGACGGCGGCCTTGAGCTTCTCGATGCCGACCCTTTCGAAAAGGACCCGGGAGATGTGATAGACCTTGACCGTCCCCTTGACCTGTCTGCCGGTCCCTTTCAGGAGCTCGTTTATCTTTACCCTCATCTTTTCGTCCCTGAGCGCATGGACGACCTTGGCGAGGGCCCCCGAGCAGGCGGTGCACATGGTCACCACGTCCAGGCCCTTCTCTTCCGCAACGGCCAAGTTCCTTGCCGCCAGGGCCAAGAAGGCCTCGTGGCTGACCTTCTCCGTCGGGAAGCCGCAGCATCCGAAGTCCGGAAGGTCCACGAGCTCTATGCCGAGCTTTGCGCACACCTTGCGCGTCGCGGCCTCGTACTGCATCACCCTCACGGGCGTCGTGCATCCCAGGAAGAAGGCGTACTTGAGGCCGTTTTCGGACATGCTCACTCACCCCCGGCGAGCTTCTTCGCGCCAGCGGCCTTCAGCACCTTGTCGGGCTCCTCGCCCTTCTGCTCGATTACTGGCAGGCCCATCTTTTGGCGCATCTCGTTGTCGAACTCGCCTATCTCGTTCAGCCAGCCGGTGGCGGCCACCTTCTTGACGACTTCCTTGTAGGCCTGAAGACCCTTGCCTTCCTTGTAGGCGATGTTCCTGATGGCAACCATGAGATATGTTATATTGACACCCTGGGGGCAGCGCTCCTGGCAAGCGTAGCAGCCGGAGCAATACCACACGAACTCATCACCCAGGACCGCATCCTTCATGCCGAGGAGGGCCATGTATATGATGCGCCTGGGGTTGAAGGACTCCCTTAAAGGTGAGACGGGGCACGCGGCCGTGCATGTGCCGCACTGGAAGCAGTACATGATATTCTCTCCGCCCGGCTCCTTCGCGATCCTGTATTTGAAGTCCTTGTCGAGCGTCTCAATCTCTATGACATCTTCTGCGGCCATGCAAAACCCCCTTTTTCGACACAGTCCATGCGACCCAGATTATCGAACCCCACTACGACCGCGACCCAGTCATCCCTCTACATCCTTTCATCATCTATATATTTTATGGACCTTCGCCGAGGAACCATCTATTTCTTGCCCTTTCTCTTTCGGCCCTTCTTGGGCCTGGGCCTGCCCTTGGCGGTCTTCGAAGCCTTCGCCTTGCCGAGCCTGCTCCTGATCTTCCTGACACGCGCCCGGACCCTCGACCTGGCCTTTGAGGCCCTTCTGATCACTCTGCTCTTGAGGGCCCTGGGCAGGGCCACCCTGGTTGCCGTTCTCTTGTGTGTCGTCGCGCCTTTCTTCGTGATTATCTTTGGCACCGTCATGCCCCCGTCCGGCAGGATGATGAGCTTGGCGCGTTTCCCCTTTATCGTCAGGGCCTTGTCCATGGCCTCATGCACGGACGCGAACCTCTCCATACCGACCGCGGCGACATCCTCCGCCGGTATGTCCGTGACGACCCACAGCCTCCCCTTCTTCAAGGTGTTCAGCATCTTGGCGATCTTGTGCTGGCCGAGGTGGAAGTCGGTCTCTATGTTCTTGAGGAGCATCTCGATGTCTATGCCCTTGAGCATCTCGCTGAAGTGCCTGGGGCCAACACCGAGCCTGCATTCCGCGACGAGTATGATGATGCCCCCGTCCTTCATTGCGAGCTTCCCGTGCTCCTGGGCCTTCAGCGCCTGGTACAAATTGCTGTCCTGGGGGGCCCTCGAGACCGTGAGGACTATGTCCGCGTTCCCCTCGGTCGGGGCGCTATACATGCCAAGGCCGACCTTGACGCATTCCTCGAAGACCCTTGTGATATTGCCCGCAAAGGCGGCCGCGATGGCCATGTTCTTGTCCTGGACGATGTTGATGCAGAACTTGGGCTTGTCTATGAGCCTGTCCCATTCGACGAGCTCATCGTGGAGCGGGTTGCCGTCCAGGGCCAAAGTGGCCGCCTCGTCCTTGAGTGCGAGCTTGTGGTTCCTCTCGATGGACTCGAAGCCGGCAACGCCGATGACCCACTTTCTTCCGCCTGTGAACCCTGCGAAGTAGTGTGGCTCGACGCTCCCTGTGACTATGAGCTTGTCGGCCCAGGTGACATGTATGTTCATGAAGAGGTCGTTCCCGCTGCTCGTCCTACCGATCTTTACCAGGCTCTGCTCGTCCCTTGCGTCGTGATAAAATATCCTGTCCTTCAGGCGCTCGTAGTAGTCCCCGAAGATCAGTCGGAGGTCCTCGGGCGTCGGCTGCCTGTGTGTCCCGCAACATATGAGGAACCTGGTTTCCGGCCTGTGCTCTATCTTATCGATCATGCACCTTAGGAACTTGGGCGTGGGTGTGGGTCTGTCCCCATCGTTCACTAGTATCAGGACCTTGCCATCTTTAAGGAATTCCTTAAGGGATGGCGAGTCCAGCGGATGGTCGACGGCATCCTGGAGGGCTTTTTGCTCGTCGACACCGGAGCCTTCCTGTCCTTCCAGGACCTCGACCTCGCATGTGTCAGGGACATCGATCTCTTGGACACCACACCCATAGTGGACCTTCAGCCTCATGTCATTCCCCCGTGACACAGTCCGGATTCGTTTGATGATAGATAAACCGCACGAATGCCTGATCCCGTCGGCCCTTGCATCAGGTCCTCTTGCAGTAAGGGCTCGGTCCGAGCTTCTTGAGGTCGTCGACCATGCTCCTCATGACCTCGGCGAACCGGATGCCCTCTGAAGCGGACACCCATTCCAGCCTGAACCGCTCGGGTTCGAGGCCGAAGTCCTGCAGCATGAGTGCGAGGCTTTCGGCCCTGGTCTTGGTCCTCTCGTTACCCGTGAGGTAATGGCAGTCGCCGATGTGGCACCCGCAGATGAGCACGCCGTCGGCGCCGTTCATAAGGGAGTCCATGACCATGTTCGGGTGGACCATACCGGAGCACATGACCCTCACGATGCGGACGTTGTGCGGATACTGGATCCTCGTCACGCCCGCCAGGTCCGCCCCCGCATATGAGCACCAGTTGCAGCAAAAGGCCACGAGCCGGGGTTCGTATTCCGTGTCCGGCTCCATTTCGCCCGATGTCTCGATGGCCTCCTTCGCCTGGGCCTTCAATTGCTGTAGCGTATAGCCCCTGACGTCGACGCCCTCCTTCGGGCATGTGGCCATACAGCAGCCGCAGCCCTTGCACAGGGCCTCGTTCACCTGGATGGTCTTTTTCACCTCACCGTTCTTCATGTATTCGATGAGCGAGATGGCCTTGAAGGGGCAGGTCTCTATGCAAAAGGCGCATCCATCGCATTTCTCGTCCACGGGCGAGGAGATGGTCCCTTCCAGGGTCAGCTTCCCGCGCAGAATGGGGATGGCCGCCCTCGAGGCGGCCCCCTCGGCCTGGGCGATGGCGTCTGCAAGGCTCTTCGGAAAGTGCGCCGAACCCGCCACGTAGACACCGTCGGTCGCGAAGTCCAGGGGCCTGATCTTGGCGTGGGCCTCGACGAAGAAGTCCCCGACAGCGGTGGGAACCTTGAACATCTTTTTGATCGCATCGGTCGTGATGTCGCCCTCGGTCTCGGCCGTGAGAACGACGAGGTCCGCCTCGATCTCCATGTCCTCCCTCATGACATCGTCCCTGAACCTGACCTTGAGGACCCCCTTCTCCTCGACGACCTCGGGGGCATTGTCGCCCGGGTACCTGAAGGTCAGGACCCGTTGATCCTTGACCACGTTCGAGTAGTACTCCTCCTCTTCCTTTCCAAATACCCTCATGTCGCGATACAGGATGTAGACCTTGGTGTCAGGGAAGAACTGCTTGAGGACCTTGGCGTTCTTGATGGCGACCCCGCAGCCGATGCGGCAGCAGTAGGGCCGCTCCTTGGTCATGGCCCCGGCGCAGTTGATCATGACGACGCTCCTGGGCTCCCCGAGGCCCTTGATGGTCCCGTCCTTGAACCTGCGCTCGAGATCGGTCTGGGTGACGACCCGCTTGAACTGCCGGTAGCCGTACTTCCCGGTCAGGTCGATCTCCCTGAAGCCGGTCGCGATGATCGCCGACCCGAACTCGACCGTCTCCTCCTTGCCGTCGTGGACCAAGGTGCCCACGAAGTTGCCGATGAACCCCTGTATGTCCTTGAGCACGGTCTCGGTCCTGACGAGTATATTCTTGTACGAGAGCACTTCGTTCCTCATCGCCTCGAGCACATCGCTTGCTTTCTGGTCCGACGGGAAAAGCGTGTAGAGCTCCTTGAGCCTGCCCCCAAGTTCCTTATCCTTCTCGATGAGAACTGTCTCGATCCCCATCTTGGCCAGGGCCAGGGCCGCACGCATACCCGCGACACCGCCGCCAAGGACAAGTGACCTCGGGGTCACTTGGACCTCCTGTTCGTAAAGGGGCCAGACAAGACGCACCTTGGCCACGGCCATCCTTACGAGGTCCTTGGCCTTCTCGGTGGCATGCTTTTTGTCGTTGGAGTGTACCCAGGAGCACTGGTTGCGTATGTTGGCGAACTCGAACAGGTACTTGTTGAGTCCTCCCTCGACTAGGGTATCCATGAAGAGGGGACCGTGGGTCCTGGGCGAGCAGGCCGCCACGACAATCCTGTTCAGGTCCTCTTTGGCGATTATCTCCCTCATCTTCTTGCCCACATCCTCGGAGCAAATGAAGAGGTCGTGGCTCGCAACTATGACGTTGGGGAGCTTCTTGGCGTACTCGGTCACGGCGTCGACGTCAAGGTAGTTGGCGATGTTCTTTCCGCAGTGACAGACGAAGACCCCAATGCGTGGCTCCTTGCCTTTTATATCCCGCTCGGGTGGCAACGACTTGGTTAGTTGCCGCGCCCTGTCCTTGATCGGCCAGACGGCCTTCGCGGCCGCACCACTGGCCATGGCCACGGAGTCTGGTATGTCCTTCGGGCCCTGGGAGCAACCAGAGAGGAAGATGCCGTCCTTTGTTGACTGGATAGGCGCGGTCAGAATGTCCTTCTGCTTGAAGAAACCGTTCTCGTCCACATCTACGCCCAGGATGCGGGCCAAGGCCTTGTTATCCCGGTTCGGTATGATGGCCGTCGAGAGGACCAGTAGGTCGACGGTCTTCTCCTTGATCTCGCCCGTGAGCGTGTCCTTGTATTTGATGATGATGCTCTTGTCCGGGTTCTCCCTGACAGACGAGGGTCTGCCCCTGATGTACTCAATGCCGCTCGTCTTTGCATGTTCGTAGTACTGCTGGAAGTCCTTTCCGTAGGCCCGGACATCCATGTAGAAGATGGAGAGGTTCATGTCCGGGTTCGCGTCCTTTGCGATGGAGGCCTCTTTCGTCGCGTACATGCAGCAGACCCGCGAGCAGTATGGCCAGCCCTTCTGCAGGCTCCGGGAACCAACGCACTGGATCCAAGCGACGCCCTTGGGGACCGCCCCGTCGGAGGGCCTCTTGACCTTTCCCGAGGTGGGACCGAAGGACGATAGGGTCCTCTCGAACTGCATGGCGGTTATGACGTTCTTGTACTTTCCGTAGCCGTACTCCCGCCTCATGGTATCGGGCTCGAAGACCTCGAAGCCCGTCGCGACGATGATGCTTCCGACGCGAACCTCGATGTCCTCGGACTTTTGCAGGAACGTTATAGCCCCGGGCTCGCACACGCGGTCGCAGGAGCCGCACCCGACGCAGCCAGCCATGTCGATGGTATACACGATTGGGACCGCCTGGGGGAACTCGATGTAGATCCCCTTGCGGGTGGAGAGCTTCTCGTCGAAAGGGTTCGGGACTATCACGGGACACGCGGCAACGCAATCGCCGCAGCCCGTGCACTTGGCGGGGTCTATATATTTCGACCTGCGCCAGACATGGGCCGTGAAGTTGCCCATTTTCCCGTCGAGCCTGACGAGCTCCGAATAGGTCAGCAGGGTTATGTTCGGATGGCGGGATATTTCCACCATCTTCGGGGCCGCTGTGCATATGGAGCAATCGTTCGTCGGGAAGGTCTTGTCCAGCTTGACCATGGCACCGCCGATAGTTGCCGTCTTGTCGAGCAGGACCACCCGATAGCCCTTGTCGGCGAGGTCCAATGCCGCCTGCATCCCAGCGATCCCAGCGCCGATGATCAGGACGTCCTTGTCCAGGACCTTCTGCGGTCCCTTCCTGGCGATCAAAATGGACATGTTGATCTTCTGGCCCTTGAGGTCCTTTTCCGACGGGGCCTGGGCTAAGGCCTCGGGGGAATCGAGGAAATAGTTCTCCTCGAGGGGGATATCGTCGTCCAGATTGTCGGCCTCAGGATGGATTGGCGAGCGCATTTATACCAGCCTCATAACCGAGCTCGAAGGCCTTCTTGTTCAGGTCAATGGTCTTGGGGGGAACGCTATCGAGGACGGCCTTCAGTATGTTCTCTTTCGAGGAAACCTTGGCGATGGCGGTCAGGGCCCCCACCATGATGATGTTGAATACGATTTTCTTGCCGAGCGCGTTGGCTATCTTCATGCCCTCGACCTTGTAGAACGTCCTTTTCTTCCGGTCGAGTTCGAATTTCTTGACCATGCCCGGGTCGATGATGATGACGGCGTCGTCCGTCAAATCTTTATTGTAGGTGTCGAAGGACTCCTGGGACAGGGCCATCATTGTATCGCAGTGGGTCAGCCTAGGGTAGCCGATCCGGTGGTCCGCGATTATGACCTCGGTCCTTGATGCCCCGCCGCGGGCCTCGGGCCCGTAGGACTGGGTCTGGACGCATTCGAGACCGTCGTAGACGGCCGCGGCCTTCCCTATGATGGCCCCGGCGAGGATGACCCCCTGGCCACCGAACCCACATATCCTAATATTCTTCTGCACTACCGCCACCTCCCTTTTGGGACCTGAGCCTCTCGACCACCTTCGCGTACTCCGTCGTGAACTCGGGCTTTTCTATGTCCTGCAGGACACCTATCGTGATCTTGTCCTTCGTTTTCTCCCGCTCCTCTGGGGTCCCGTAGGCCATGACCTTGTCGTAGTCCTCTTTGTACATACACTGTTCGTCGTACCAATCCCATAGCTTCTGCACATCGCCCAGCTTGTTCCTGCGGCCGAAGGCCGTCGGGCAGGGAGATAGCATCTCGATGAAGGCGAAGCCCTTCTTCTTGATGCCGTCCTTTATGGACTTGATGGGTTGGTATGGGTGGCTGACGGGCCACCTGGCGACATAGGAGGCCCCACCGACCATGGCAATCTCCGCCATGTTGAAGGGGTTTTCCACGTTCCCGTAAGGAGAGGTCGTCGTGATGGCCCCGCGCGGGGTGGACGGGGCCAGCTGGCCCCCGGTCATGCCGTAGATGAAGTTATTGACCGCTATGACGGTGATGTCTATGTTCCTGCGGACGCCGTGGAGGAAGTGGTTGCCGCCGATACCCGAGCAGTCCCCGTCGCCCGTGAAGACTATGACCGTCAGGTCCGGGTTGGCGGACTTGACGCCCGTCGCGAAGGCTATGGCCCTCCCGTGGGTCGTATGGAGCCCGTCGGCGTTTATGTAGCCGGGCAGCCTGCTGCTGCAGCCGATGCCCGAAACGAAGACGACCCGGTCCATGTCAAGGGCAAGCTCTTCCAGGGCCCAGAAGGTGTAGTCCAGGACGGACCCATGACCGCAGCCCGTGCAGAAGATGGTGGGCCACATCGACTTCCGGAGGTACTTGTCCCTCATCTGTTCATAGTCGGCAGTGGTCTTTCCCGTCGGGCCGACGCCCGTGGTCCCGGCAACGCCCTTTTTGGTAGTGCTCATCACATCATCCCCTTTATTCCCATCAGGATTTCCGACGGCAGATGCATCTCGCCGCCGATCTTGCCTAGGGGTTGGACCTTGCATTGCCCGCCCGCCGCCTCTCGTATCGGGTGGACCATCTGGCCCAGGTTCATCTCCGGGACGAGCATGGCCTTGACCTTCCCGGCGAGCTTCTCGAAGTAGGCGTACGGGAAGGGCCATGTGATGAGCATCCGCGCCATGCCGACCTTGATACCCATGGCCCTGGCGTCCTCGATTGCCGTCTGGGCCGGCCTCGCCGTGGCCCCATAGCACACCACGGCCACATCTGCATCGTCGAGCATGAGCTCCTCGACGCGGAGGAGCTTGTCCATGTTACCCGTGATCTTGGACACGATCCTCCGGATGAGCTTGTCGTGGTCGGGCTGCTTGTCCGTCGCCGGCATGCCCTTCTCGTTGTGGGTGAGGCCCGTGACATAGGTGTGGTAACCGCTGCCGAAGGGCGCGAAGTCCGGGACATTGGAGCCGGGGTTGGCGACGCTGGGGACGAAGGGCACGTACTTATCCTTTGGAACCTTGACCAGGGTCCTGAACTGGACCAGCATGTCCTTCTCGTCCGGGACAACGATCCTTTCCCTAAGGTGGCCGATCTCGCCGTCGGCCATTACGAGAACCGGGTTGCGGTACTTCTCGGCTAGGTTGAACGCGTCCACGGTCAGGTTGAGGCATTCCTGGACCGAGCTCGGGGCGAGCGCGATTATCTCGTAGTCCCCGTGGCTCCCCCACTTGGCCTGCATCATGTCCCCTTGGGCGCCGAGGGTGGGCTGGCCCGTCGAGGGGCCGGTCCTCTGGATGTTGATGATCACGACGGGGGTCTCGGTCATCACCGCATAACCTAGGTTCTCCATCATAAGGGAGAACCCGGGGCCGCTGGTGCCCGTCATGGACCTGACGCCGGTCCAGGACGCCCCGATGGCGGCAGCGATGCTGCCTATCTCGTCCTCCATCTGGATGTAGGTCCCTCCAATCTTGGGCATGAGCCTCGCGGAACCTTCCGCAAGCTCCGAGGCCGGCGTGATGGGATATCCGGCATAGAACCTGCACCCGGCCAGGAGGGCACCGTAGACGCACGCCATGTCGCCTATGATGAACTGGGTCTTGGCACCGAGGACCTGCCTGACGAGCTTCCCATCGAACTTACCATATTCCATCATGTTCACACCTTTGCTCTGTCCATCGCCTGTAACGGTCATGGCCTCATCCCTCCCCGCTGCCGTACTCGCTGTCCGGCCCATTCTTTCCATCGCCCTTGGCCTTGACCTCCCCCTCGACGGTCTCCACGAAGACCCCTATGGCGAGGTCGGGGCAGATGAGCTCGCACAGCCTGCAGTTGTTGCAAGTATTATTGGGCGTCAGCTCGGGCGGGAAGTAGCCCTTCTTGTTCATCTCCTTCGATAACTCCAGGGCATGAAGGGGGCAACGTTCTATGCACACGCCGCACCCCTTGCACCATTCCCGCTCGATCTTTATCACCATGATATACACACCTCGTATCATTCCTTCAGAGGTCCAGGTCTAGCGCCCTGGATAGCGCCGCCGTCCCACGGTACTCTGGGAGCACCATGGGGGCCTTCCTATCGGTCACGATGCCGGCCTCCTTGAGCATCCTCTCGTAGCCTTTCACGTGGTTCAGCGTCAGCTTCCCCACATGGGCCTTCTTTGCGTGCTTGGCGGCGGCGATGCCCGCCCTCATGCCGAAAACATTGTAGTCGAGGAGCGAGTTACCCATGAGCCTGTTCTTCCCGTGAACACCACCCGTGACCTCGCCTCCAGCGAACAGGCCCTTGATATCCATTGTGGCGCCTGTCGGGTCGATCTCAACGCCGCCGTTCTGGTAGTGCAGCGTCGGGCAGACGAGGATGGGGTCCTTGACCATGTCCACACCGAACCTCTTGAACTGGCGAGCCATGGCCGCGAGGTTCTTCCATATGGCCCCCTCGCCACTGATGAGCTCGATCATGGGCGTGTCCAGCCAGACGCCCTGGAGGCCCGTTAGGGTCTCGATGCCCAGCTTCTTGCCGTAGCACTCTCTCAGGAACGCCGCGGATTCGACATCACGGGGCTCTAGGGGATAGACGAAGGCATGTCCATCCTTGTTCACGGGCTGGGCGCCCATGCTCCGGAGCTTCTCGGTGCACAGGAGGCCCACGAGTGGCTCCGGGAAGGCCGCGCCCGTCGGGTGGTATTGGACCGAGTCCATGTCCCTGAGCCGTGCCCCGACATGGTATGCGAGCACAAGGCCGTCGGCCGTGGCCCCATAGTGGTTAGTCGTTGGGAAGGCTTGAATGTGCAGCCGGCCATAGCCGCCCGTCGCCAGTATCGTCGATTTGGCCCTGCAAACGAAGTACTGCGATGTCTCCAAGTTGTACAGGACCGCGCCGGCCACCTGGTCCTTGTCGTCGGTAATCAGCTCGACGGCAGGTGTGAACTCCTGAACAGGGACCTTCAGGTTCCTTGCCTCGTCCCTCAGGACCCTCATAATCTCCATTCCCGTGTAGTCCTTAGCCGAGTGCATCCTCATGCGGGAGGTTCCTCCTCCATGTCTCTCGACGAAGGTGCCGTCCTTCTCGCGGTCGTACATCACGCCGAGCTCCTGGTGCCATTTGATGATCTTTGGCCCGTCCATGACCATGGCCTTGACCAGGTCCGGCTTGTTCGTGAAGTGGCCTCCCCCGATGGCATCGAGGTAGTGGTGAAGGGGGCTGTCATTGGCCCGGTCGGCCGCCTGGATGCCGCCCTGGGCCATCATCGAGTTGGCGTCCCCGTGCCTGAGCTTCGTCGTGATGAGAATCCTGTCAGGGCTGATGCCCTCCCTGATGGCCCAGAGGGCCGCCACTGTTCCGGCGCCTCCGCCACCGATTATAAGAATGTCGACATCGTAGTCCACCTGCTTAAGGTCCACGTCACCGGGTTGGACGAGCGGGTGCGCCTCGAGCAGGTTCGCGAGCTCGTGCGGGAACCCCTCGTCCGTGCTCTGGCCTATCTTGAGCCTCCGCTTCCCCTCGGGCTTGTAATCTGGATGGAACTTGTTGAGGACCTCATCCCTTTCAGCGAGGGACATCGCCGAGAAGGTCTGCTTCAGCCGCGCTGCGCGGGTGGCCTCGACATTCGCGATGGATTCCCTCATGTATTCGGGATAGCCTCGGATCAGTATCATGACGAGTCACCTTCCTCGTGGTCCCTGGCCTTGTAAAGGGCGACGAGCTCCTTCTTGTCGAGCTTCTCGTATCTGTCCAGCTCCTTGTCGAACTTTCCATCCTCGAGCTCCTTGTTCCTCACATCGAGCTGTGGGGTCTTCGGGGCCAGGAACTTGGCGTAAAGTCGCCGGGCCATCTGGGCAACATGGTAATGCTTGATGTCGGCCGGGCACCTCATCGCGCACAGGCCGCACTGGATGCAGTCGAAGGATAGTTGGGCACATCTCGCCGCATCGCCTCGAAGGGCCGCCTGGATGTATTTCATGACCTCAATGTCCTGGGGGCAGGACTTCGTGCAGGTATTGCACGAGACGCAGCGGGCTATCTCTGGGTAATGCTCGAGGATGGTGTTCCCTACCAGCTCGATTTTATCCAGGTCGTAGATGGACTTGGCCGCCGGGACAAAGGGCAACTGGACCAGGTACATTCCTTCCTCGGCCAGCGTCTGACAGGCGAGGGTGAAGGTCAGCTTGTGCTCCGTCTCTTTCCTATAGACGGTGGCGCATGCTCCGCAGAAGCCGGCCCTGCAGCCACAGCTCCTTACGAACTTGTAGCCCGCGTACTCTATAGCGGACATAATCGTGAGCCCTGACGGGACCTCGTACCCCTTGCCCATGATATAGATGGTTATCGTCCCTAGGACCTCCTGCTTTGCTTCCCTTATCGTCTCCTCCGTCATACGGTCACCATCCCGTTCATCTCACATTGGTCACGATCTCTCGATGCCGACGGCCCTCAGTCCGACATCTCCGTCTCGGCCGCGTCAGTGTGCAGGAATCCCTTCTTCTTCAGCAAGGGCCGCGGGTCGACGTAGTGCTTTTCGAGCCCGAGCATGTCAGGGTCCAGGTTCATGGCCAGGGCCATCAGCTGAGTGTAATACATGACAGGTAAGGGTACGAAATCAGGGTACATCTCCTGGGCGAGCCTCGACCTCTCGTCGAGGTTGAAGCGGCATAACGGACATGACAGGACGATGAGCTCCCCGCCCTGGTCCCGGGCCGCCTTGACGATGCGATAGGTCCTCTTGGCGACGAGCTCCTTCTGTTCGACCGTGTTATAGGACCCGCAGCACTCTATCTTGTATGGGCTGTCCACGACCTCGGCCCCGAGAGTCTCCATGAGGTCCTTGAGGACCCTTGGCTCCTCCTGGTCGTCGATAGCGCAGCCCTTGGGCCGAAGGAGCATGCAACCATAGTAGGGAACGACCTTGAGGCCCTTCAGCTTGACCTCGACCTTCTTCTTCAGCTTCTCGAAGGTGTATTCGTCCCTAAGGTACTGAAGGAAGTGGATGACCTTCACGCCGCCCTTGTATGGCCCCTCCTGGTCGAAAAATGCGTTTATGGTCGCGAGTTTGTCGGGATTGTCCTGGATGAACTGCTCGGACTGGCGGAGTGTATTGTAGCACATGTCACATAGGACAAGGACCTTGTCCTCGCCTTTCTCCTGGAGCCTTCGGAGGTTCCTGATGGGGGCCAACTGGTGCATCAGGTCGTCCTTTGCGAGGGTGGCTACGACGCCGCAGCAGTTCCAATCGTCGAGCTCGTTAAGCTCTATTCCAAGGTTCTTGGCAACGGCAAGGGCGGTCCTCTCATAGTTCGTCGCCGAGGTCTTCATCGTGCATCCTGGGTAATAGGTGATGGCCGCCTTCGGTTTCTGCTCGGACTTCCCGCTCTGACCCAAACGACCTCACCCCGTGTTCTTCCGGAATACGCTGACCAGGGCCATCTGCGGGATCGCCTTCTCATGTTCGACGACCGTCTGGCAGGTCTCCACATTAGTGTGGTCCTTCTTCTTCCTCAGGAGAAGCACCCGGAGGGCCTCCATTATCTTCGTCAGGTTCAAGTCCCTCGGACATCTCTCCGCGCATGTGAAACATGAAGCACATAGCCAGAGGGTTTTTGAATCGAGGACCTCGGCCCTGCCCAATATCACGTACCTGATTATGGTATCCGGGGAGAGATCCATCTCTTCGGCGAAAGGACAACCGGCCGAGCACGTCCCGCACTGGTAGCAACCATAGAGGTTCTGACCGCTCAGCTCCTCGACCTCGATCAGGAGCTCGTTTTCCTCGTTTTTACGGGAAATCTTGTGCATGTCTTTCCCTCTATATCCCCGTACTTGACTCAGCTATTAATTAAAGATTGCAAGAGGGCGTCCATCGTCCCTGCCTCGAGGGCCCGTCAATCTAGGTTTTCAATGAAGCCCGGTCTCATTTATGGAATAGTAAGAGAGGATAACTCCGTTGTATATATTAAAAGGTTTATATCGCCACTTTTTTGGCAAAATTTTGTACACTGTGTGCAGTCGCCTTTGATTGGAGTAGCATTTCAAGCTAGAATGGAGTGTGACCTCCTAGAGTGCCGATTCTTGACAAGTATTTATTTTGGTTAGGGAAATGATTAGAAACAGTGCCAAGATTGGCGTTACATCAGATTGAACTTTGGGCCAACTTCCACAATCCGTCCAGAGAAGCAGCGCCCATGGGTATTTCCTGTCCTTAAGATATGAGCAAATAGGAAATTATTATAGGAAAAATGAGAACGCTGGATTCTTGGAAAGGGTGGTCTCGTTTCGACCCGGCATTGGTCCCCGCAGGTCCATAAGATTGCACAAGTTTTATAAGATGACAGGGGTTAACTCGAAATCCCGGACAGCCCGACGGTCCGGGGCTCGAGCGTGACAGGATGTCAGGGCATGATGTGGAAGGAAACCCTCTTGGTCCATATGCCAAGGACCTTCATACGCTCCTCGACGCCCAGGGCATACCGCATTGCTACCAGTGCAGCAGGTGCACCTCTGCCTGCCCGTCGGCCCTGGCAACTGGGGCGTTCAATCCACGGAAGATCATCCTACAGCTCCTGCTCGGTGAGCTGCCCGAGGTCACCGCCGAGGACACTGTCTGGATGTGCGTCAACTGCCACTCCTGCGAGGAGGCCTGCCCCAAGGAGGTCCGTGTGGCCGGCATCATGAACGCGCTCAGGAACGAAGGGTTCAAGGCCGGCAAGGCCCCAAAGGGATATACAGGGAATGCCAACCTCTTGCTGGCCTCGGGCCTCGTCGCGAGCCTTCAAGGCGTCGACAGGGCTAGGACCCAGGTGGGCCTGGGCAAGATGCGGATGCCAAACATCGAGGAGATAAGAAAGCTCCTCGAGGGTACCGAACTTAAAGCCAAGGGAGGTGGCAACTGATGGGCGGAAGGTACGCCCTCATGCTCGGTTGCCTGATACCTTCGAGGTTGCCCCAGATCGAGGCCGCCTGCAGGAGGGTCTTCCCGCTCCTGGGTGCAGAGTTCGACGACAACTTTGATTTTTCCTGCTGCCCCAACTCCCCGTTCATCAAGCCGCTGGATAAGGAGGCTTGGTTGACCATGGCGGCGAGGAACCTGAGCCTCGTCGAGGAGGCCGGACTGACCATAGCGACGCCATGCCCGGGCTGCAGCAACACCCTTTTGGAAGCCAAGCATGAGCTCGACCATGACAAGGAGCTCAAGGCCCGCGTAAATGAGCGCCTGAAGAACATAGACAGGGAGTACAAGGGTAAGGCCAATGTTCAGCATCTGCTCCAGGTCGTCGTCGAGGACCTAGGCCTGAAAAAGGTCGAGGCCATCGTCAAGACCCCGCTCAAGCTCAAGGTAGCTGCCCACTACGGCTGCCACCTGCTCAAACCCAGCAAGGTAATGGGCTTCGAGGAGCCGTTCACAGCGCATTCCCTGGAGGACCTGACCAAGGTCGTCGGCGGGGAACCGGTCGAGTACGAGAATAGGGACCTGTGTTGCGGCCTGGTCCTTGGCAGCACGCACCTGGACGGTTCGCTGGACCTGGCCCACCGGAAATTCTCCTCGGCCAAGGCCGCTGGCGCCGATGCGCTCCTGGTCACCTGTCCGACATGCTTCCTGCAGTTCGACACAGGTCAGATGCGGGCCGCGAAGAAGTTCGGCGCCGACTATAGCATACCGGTCCTTTACTTTGCCCAGCTCATAGGGCTCGCAGCTGGCCTGACGGACAAGGACATGGGGCTCCACGCCCACAGGACGAAGACCACGACGGTGGTGGACGCCCTGAAAGGGCGGTGAAGGGTCCTTCTGCCTTTAGAATACTATCTTCATTTATCCTAGGTACACTCTAATATTCGCGAAGAAAAACAAGCGAGGAGAATCTCGCACAGAAAAGATTTTATCGTCATAACTCTTCGTGCTTTCGCGGTCGCTTTGCGATTCCACCGACAGGATGAGAGACGATGAAAGTACATGAGTTTCAGGCAAAGGAGCTTTTCAGGAAGTACAACATACCAGTGCCGAACGGTAAGGCCATTACCGACGCATCACTGGCGAGAGCCGTCGTGAAAGAGCTCGGCCTGCCATGCGTAGTGAAGGCACAAATCCATGCAGGCGGCAGGGGCAAAGGCAGGTTCAAGGAAGATCCCGAACTTGGCGGCGTCAAGCTGGCTAGGACAGAGGACGAGGTCGAGAACCTCGCAAAGAGAATGCTTGGCAAGACCCTTGTCACTGTCCAGACCGGCGAGTCGGGCAAGGTCGTAAACAAGGTGCTCATCGAGCAGGGTCTGGAAATAGCCCGTGAGCTCTATCTGGGGATTGTCATCGACAGAGAAAAATCGAAAATCGTCATCATGGCCTCGACCGCGGGCGGTATGGAGATCGAGAAGGTGGCTGCGGAGATGCCCGAGAAGATCCTCAAGGAGTGGGTCGACCCGGGGGTCGGCCTCATGCCCTACCAGCTGAACAAACTGGCCTATGGACTTGGGCTCAAGGGCGACGAGGTCAAGAACGCCCGCGGGCTCATCACAGGTTTCTATAACATGTTCATGAAGGAGGATGCGTCACTGGCCGAGATAAACCCGCTCGTGGTCACGAAGGACAACAAGGTCCTGGCCCTGGACGCGAAGCTCAACTTCGACGACAATGCTGATTTCAGGCATAAGGACCACGAGGCCTTGAGGGACCTCTCCGAGGAAGAGCCTCTCGAGGTCGAGGCCGCCAAGTACGGTTTCAACTATGTCAAGGTCCACGGCGGGAACGTTGGTTGCATGGTCAATGGCGCTGGCCTGGCCATGGCTACCATGGACATCATTAAGTTCTACGGCGGGGCGCCCGCGAACTTCCTGGATGTCGGTGGTGCGGCGGACTCGAAGGTCGTCGAGAACGCATTCAGGATACTGGTGGGCGACCCTGACGTCAAGGTTGTCCTAATAAACATCTTCGGGGGCATAGTCAAATGCGACCTTGTGGCAAAAGGCATCGTCGAGGGCCTCCAGAAGATCGGCAATATCGACCGGCCTGTCGTCGTGAGGCTTAGGGGGACGAACGCTGAGGAGGGCCTGAAAATCCTGAAGGATTCCCCGCTCATGTTCAAGCTGGCCTCGGAGTTCGGAGAGGTGGCCAAGATGGCCGTGGACCTTGCGAAGAAAGGGGGTGCGTGACATGGTGGTTCTCTTCGACAAGGACAGCAAGGTCGTGGTGCAGGGCATCACCGGGAACGACGGGACATTCCATACGCAGAAGATGCAGGAGTACAAGACCAAGGTCGTGGCAGGCGTCACGCCTGGTAAGGGCGGGATGGAGCATCTGGGCGTGCCGGTCTTCAACACCGTCGAGGATGCGGCGCGGAAGGTGGGGGCCAACACATCCCTAATCTTCGTCCCGGCGGCCTTCACCTGTGACGCCATCATCGAGGCCGCCGCCGCGGGCATGAGACTTATCATATGCATAACAGAGGGCATCCCGACCATCGACATGGTCAAGGCATTTAACTTCCTGAAGGGGTCCGGATCGACGCTGATCGGGCCCAACTCGCCGGGAATAATCTCTCCGGGCATAGGCAAGGCCGGTATCATGCCGGCCCAGATACATGTCCCTGGGAAGATCGGGGTCATCTCCAGGTCCGGGACCTTGACCTACGAGGCCGTCGCCCAGTTGACGGCACTGGGGCTGGGTGAATCGACGGCCATGGGCCTGGGCGGGGACCCTATCATCGGCACGCGCCATGTGGATGCGCTCCGGTTGTTCAATGAGGACAAGGGAACCGAGGGCGTCATCATGATAGGCGAGATCGGCGGCACCGACGAGGAGATCGCGGCGAGGTTCATAGAGGAGGAAATGAAGAAGCCCGTCGTGGCATTCATAGCGGGCCGGACCGCCCCGAAGGGAAAGCGAATGGGCCACGCCGGGGCTATAATCGCCGGCAGCCACGGGACCGCGGCCGAGAAGGTCGAGGTGCTCAAGGCGGCCGGGGCTCACATAGCGGAATCCCCGGCGGAGATCGGGGCGACTATGAAGAGGGCTCTGAAAGGTAAGTGAGCAAGGCCGGGAAAGGAGGACCTAGAAGGACAGGTGCCCGACACCGAGGGGCGCAGCACCTGTCCGTGCGGAAACGATGCCCGAGGCAAACTATGCCTTGAGCAGTTCCTTTAGGACCTTCTCGGATTCTTCTTTTACTTTCTTGTGGAGGCTCTCGCCATGGGAATCCATGGTCACTATAGCCGGGAACCTCTCGACCTCGATCTCCCAGAAAGCATCGGGGACCCCGAACTCCTCGAGCATGTAGACGGTCCTGACTTTCTTGATGCACGCGGCAGCCACGGCCCCGGCCCCCCCAACGGCGGAAAGGTATACGGCCCCGTGAGCCTTCAGACCCTCGAGGGTCTTGGGGCCCATCCCGCCTTTGCCTATCACGCCCCTGATGCCATAGTCTTGATTGACCTTGGCCTGGTACGGTTCCTCGCGTGTGCTCGTCGTCGGGCCAGCGGAGAGGACCGCCCAACCGTCCTTCACCTTCTTCACGACGGGCCCGCAGTGGTAGATGAACCGGCTTTTGAGCCGTTCCACGAATTCGGGCCTGAGCTCCTTGAATAGGTAAGCATGGGCGACGTCTCTGCCGGTCAATAGGACGCCGTATATCTCGACGAAGTCACCGCACCGTAGGGCCCTTACTGTCCTCTCGTCCGTCGGCAGGTCTATCCTAGTCATAGATGACACCTCCCTTGCTAGGCCTGACGGTCATCGAATATCGCCTCAATGCCCAACAGGTGTATGCGACCGAGACATAGTATGTCGCGGGATGCCTCGCGAGGGTCGTTATCTTGACCCCAAGCGCCGTGGTCTTCCCGCCAAAGCCCATTGGCCCGATGCCGAGAGCGTTGATGTCCTTGACGAGCCGCTCCTCCAATTGCCCGAGCTCTGGGGCCGGGTTGGGTACATCCAGGTCCTGGAGCAGGGCCTCCTTTGCAGCGGCATAGCCGGAGTCGCGGGCACCGCCTATGCAAACACCGATCACGCCTGGTGCGCAGCCCTCTCCCTGGGCCTTGAAGACAGCGTCGAGGACGCAGCGGCGCACACCTTCGAGGTCGCGGCCCGCGGCCAGCGGTATGTCCGGGAGCTTGTATTGCGCCGAGACGTTCTCGGAGCCGCCGCCCTTGAGCATGAGGACGACCTTGATGGCATCCTTGTTCCATTCGTGGAAATGGAACACGGGCGTTCCTTTGCCCGAGTTGTCGCCTGGGTTCTTGCCCGTTAGCGCATCGATGGTGTTCGGCCTCAGGTATGATTTCTTCGTGGCCTGCTTGATGGCCTTGACGAGCTGGGATTGGAGAACGCTTTGGGAGAGGCCCTTCGGGTGGTGGACCCAGAAGATGGCCATCCCTGTGTCCTGGCACATTGGAAGGCTCTTCTCGGCGGCGACCTTGGCGTTCTCGAGGATCGTGTCGAAGACCTTCTGGGACGTGCTGCCCTCCGACTCATTTCCTCTGGCCGCGATAATCCGCTTTTTAATGTCTTCCCTTAAGACGCATGCGCAGAGTCTGATCAGCTCGACACAAGGACCGGTAACATCGATAGCTTTCAGTGAGGCCAAGACATTCAACTCCATGACCAAATAGGCATGTAGGCGATTATAACTATTTGGGAGAGGAAATTGTATATATCCGAATACCGGGGATCATTCTGCGCCGTGCACATGTTGTGTGCTTTGTATATATTGAGGCGTGCGGGACTGACCCCGGAAGAGGGTCCACGCAAGAATTATAAAGCCACAACATTGTAGGAGGGGTCCGATATCCATGCCACACACACACTTGATGATGAAATGGGACGAAGTCAAGACTATCGAGCTCGCTGGCGGTATCCAGAGGCAGGTCCTTACGACGAGGAACATCATGCTCGTGAGACACCTCTACCCGGCCGGGACGGCAATACCTCACCACACCCATCCCCAGGAGCAGATAACGATTGTCGAGGAAGGGTACCTTTACTACGAGGTTGAGGAAAAGGGCTACGAACTCGAGCCCGGAGATGTTATTTCCGTGCCCAGCAACGCTCAGCACGGGGGCCAGAACAAGGGGACCGAGGCCGTCATCACCCTTAACATCTTCCACCCGGTGCTCGACTACCTCCTGCCAGAGGCCAAGACCCTCGAACTTATGGAGGCACAGCCACCGGACCCATCGATGGTCGCCTATGCGCCGGCAAGACATAAAAAGAAGAGCTAGGCCGTTTGAGGGTGCGGGGGTTTTAGTACTGACCAGGGTAGGTCATCCCCTACTCGCTTTCTGTTTATTTTATTTCCGCCGGGCGTCTGATAGTCTATTATTCTTATATATTTTATAATATAAAACAAAGTATTTTTACATTTTTCCGATATCTGAGCCATCAGCAGACCCATGGTCCCGTTCCACAATCGTAAAGAACAAAAAGAGGTAGTGCAATACCTTTGGCCATTGTCTTTCCTATGGGTCATCATGGGATTTCGGACATTTACGCCGGTGACAAGGCAGGACGGGATCGGATATGAGGACTGAAAACTCGAAGGCGGTATTGGTCCTAGGCGGTGGCGTCTCCGGCGTGCAGGCATCCCTCGATCTTATAGCCAAGGGCCTCAAGGTCCATCTAGTGGAGCAGTGCCCTTCGCTAGGCGGCCTCATGGCCCAGCTCGAGAAGACCTTCCCGACACATGATTGCGCATATTGTCAGTTGGAGCCAAAGCTCGTCGACACCTTGTGCGACGACAGGATCGACATGATCACCAACACCAGGGTGGAGAAAGTCGAGGGGAAGGCAGGGAATTTCAGGGTCACGCTCCGCAAGAACGGGCTTTGGGTCGACCCGTCGAAGTGCAACGACTGCGGGGCATGCATCGAGAGCTGTCACGCCCGGGCCGTCCAAAGGTACCATGCGGTCCTCGGAAGACGCGGGCGACCGGGCCCGGGGCATGGGATGAGCGCAGGAACGACTAAACCGATCTATTTCTTCGACCCCGATAGGTGCGACCTTTGCGGGTCCTGCGAGAAGGCCTGCAAAGGGGGCGCCATCATCCGCGAGAGGGAGCCGCAACGGACGGTCCTCCAGGTGGCCGCCATCGTGCTCGCGACAGGCGCTCGGACCTTCGATCCCTCGTCGATGACCGAGTATGGATATGGCCTCTTTCCAAATGTGATGACGAGCCTTGACCTGGAGCGGGCCCTGAGCGCCCCGGGGCCGAAGGCTGGTCTGGTGACGAGGCCGTCCGACGGGGCGGTCCCGAAGAGGGTGGCTTTCATCCAATGCGTCGGGAGCAGGGACGAGAGGACGAACACATATTGCTCCTCAGTTTGCTGCATGGCGGCAATCAAGCAGTCCATCATGTTGGTGGAGCGATTCAAGGTGATGGTCCCGACCATCTTTCACATAGATATTAGGGCCTTCGGCAAGGGGTTCGAGACTTATTATACGACCTCGGCCAGCAAGTACGGGGTCAGGTTCGAGAATTCCCGTGTTTCTGGGATCGAGGAGACCGATGGCCATGACCTCGTCGTCAATTTCATAGACAAGGAGGGAACAGCGGTCAAGGAACGGTTCGACCTTGTCGTACTGTCGGTGGGCCTTGTGCCACCCCGTGGGGCCAAGGCCCTCGCAACAGCCCTGGGAATCGAGCTGACCGGCCATGGGTTCCCCAAGGTGGACGACCTTGCCCCGTTGCGGACCACGGTGGATGGTATTTTCGTCGCCGGGGCGTCGCAGGCCCCGAAGGACATTCCCGATTCGGTGACCGACGCCATCGCTGCGGCATTGCTCGCGTCGGGCCCGGGACCGGCACCAATGACCCTGACCGGATCCAATGGCGGGAACGAGCCCGCCCCCTTGCCCACCATCGACGCCTCCAAGGCGAGTTATCCGAGGACTGGTGTGTTCGGGTGTCGGTGTCCCGACGAGAAAGGGACAGCCCTCGACCTCAAGGGCCTCATGTCCTTCGCCGCAGGATTGCCGAACGTCGTTCACACCGAAGAGCTCCAGGACCTATGCAATGAGGAGGCCCGCAAGGTCCTGCGAGAGAGGATCGAGGAAAAGGGTATCAACCGGGTCGTCTGCGTCGGATGCTCCCCGAGGCTCATCGAACCCATCCTGAGAAGGACCATCAAGGAGGCAGGGCTCAATCCGTTCCTCCTCGAGGTCGCTAACATACGTGAGCAATGCGGATGGGTCCATGGGGATGACCCGAAAGCGGCGAACGAGAAGGCCAAGGACCTGGTCCGCATGGCCGTCCGCAAGGTCGCCGATGATGTCCCCCTGCCCATCGTCGAGGTCCCCATCGAGAGGGCGATCCTCGTTCTGGGCGGTGGAGTGAGCGGGATGACCGCGGCCCTCGCGCTGTCCGCAAAGGGGGTCCCCGTGTATCTCGTTGAAAAGGGTGACCGTTTAGGAGGCCACCTCCAGCACATCCGATACCTTTTCGACGGAGAGAGCGATCCACAGGCCCACCTTGCTCACTTGGTCGAGCGCGTCAAGGGGGACAAGAACATCCAGCTGCACCTCCAGACATGTTTGGTGACCACGGAGGGCGTCCCTGGTCTTTTCACATCCGCTCTCAAGGGCCCGGGGGGAGAGATTACGGTCAAGCATGGTGCCGCTATCATCGCGACGGGCGGCACTGAATACAGGCCCAAGGAGTTCCTTTATGGCAAGTGCGAGCGGGTCGTGACCCAGGCCGAGCTCGAAGGCCTCATAGTCACGAAGCAGTTCGAGGGCTTGGCCCCGAGGACGGTCGTCATGATCCAGTGCGTCGGTGCCAGGAACAAGGAGCACCCGGAGTGCAGCCGGATCTGTTGCATAGTGGCCGTGAAGAACGCGCTAAGGATAAAGTCCATCGACCCGGGGACGGAGGTCTTTGTGCTCTACAAGGACGTTCGTACATACGGGTTCACCGAGGACCGGTACCGTGAGGCCCGCGGAAAGGGAGTTCACTTCATCCGTTATTCCGACGAGGCGCCTCCCGTGGTCAGGGACGAGGGAGGGAGGCTCTCCGTCGATCTGAAGGACACCGTGATCGGTAAGAGGTTATCAATCCAAACGGACCTGCTGGTCCTGAGCGCGGCGGTGCATCCCAACCCTGACAACGAACAGCTGGCCAAGGTATTCAAGGTGGCCATAGGGAACGATGGGTTCCTCCTGGAGACCCACATGAAGATGAGCCCAGTGGACTTCTCGACGGAAGGCGTCTTCCTTTGCGGCCTTGCCCACGGGCCCAAGGACCTTGGCGAGGCCATGGTCCAGGCCCTGGCCGCTGCCTCGCATGCATATAACCTGCTTGCCAAAGGTCACTTGACTGGAGAGGTCATCATCGCCCAGGTGAACCCGGACAAGTGCCGCGGCTGCGGGCGGTGCGAGGAGGCCTGCGAGTTCGCTGCCATCCATGTCGTGACCGAGGCCATCGGGAATGTTGAGAGGATGGTATCCAAGGTCGACCCGGCCAGGTGCAAAGGCTGTGGTCGGTGCTCGGTCGTCTGTTGTAACAAGTCCATAGCGATGGGGCACTTCACGACGGCTCAGGTCAATGGCATCGTGGGTGCGGCCCTGGGGAGGTGGCCGTGATGGGCCCGGACCAAAAGGGGACCATTGACGCGGGTCCCGGTGTCCAGGCCGGCTTCGAACCGAGGATGATCGCGTTCTGTTGCAACTGGTGCGCCTATGCCGGTGCCGACCTGGCCGGCGCGGCCGGGGCGCGATATCCCCCTAACGTACGTATCATCAAGTTGATGTGCACCGGGCGGCTCGAGCCCATCTTCATCCTGAAGGCCCTGGAGATGGGTGCCGACGGGGTCATTATCGCGGGCTGCCATCCCGGGGACTGCCACTACATCTCGGGCAACCTCGACGCCGAGCGCAATGTCCACATGGTCCTGAGGCTCCTCGAGATGCTCGGTATCGAAAAGCGCCGCCTGCGCCTTGAATGGATATCCGCATCCGAAGGGGCCAGGTTCGCGCAAGTGGTGACAGAGTTCACGGAGGAGGTCCGCGCACTCGGACCGGCGAACATAGAACCGTACCTCAAGCCTGTTCCAAGGGAGAAGGTGACCCTGGACGGGCTGATAGAGGAGACGGGGGCCTACGACTGCGTCGAATGCGGGAAATGCACCACACTGTGCCCGATAGCCAAAATCGATCCCAACTTCGCACCGAGGCTCCTGGCCCTCAAGGCTTCCGACTCCGCCTCGTCGACGGGGACGATTTCCGACGATATCCTGAAACAGGTCTGGACCTGCCTGACCTGCGCGATATGCTCCGACAAGTGCCCCTATAAGGTCATGTACTCGGAGTTCGTGCAAGGCCTCAGGGAGATGGCCTTCGGCAGGGCCCTTCTGCCCCTTTGTTCCCAGGGCGGGGTCTTGCATTCTATATCGAGGCTTCACACGGTTCCGCACCTTAAGCAGAGACGTCTTGATTGGGTCACCGATGACCTGAAGATAGCCCAGGAGGGCGAGATGCTCCTGTGGATCGGTTGCGCGCCGTACTTCGATGTCGTGTTCCAGGACAGGGCCAAGGGTCTTCTTGACGGCCCACGGGCCTCGATAAAGCTCCTGAACAGGGCCGGCATCGTCCCGGTCGTGTCGAAGGACGAGAGGTGCTGCGGGCATGACCTGTTCTGGGCCGGGGATGTCGACGGCTTCCAAAAGCTCGCAGAGCGGAACGTCGAGCTCATACGGGCGACGGGGGCGAAGAAGGTCGTCCTGTCGTGCCCCGAAGGCTACAGGACCATGAAACAGGACTACCCGTTGTTCGTCGGGGACCTGGAGTTCGAGGTCCTGCACCTGAGCGAGGTCATCCTCAAGCTCGTCGACGAGGGCAAGCTAAAGTTCAAGCCAGGCAAGGCCGAGAGCGTGACATATCACGACGGTTGCAGGCTCGGCCGCCACATGGGCGTCTACGAGCAGCCCAGGGCGGTCCTCAAGGCCATGGGGGTCGAGCTGAAGGAGATGGCGAGAAACCGCGAGGCATGTCCCTGCTGTGGCGTGAACGCCTGGCTCAACTGCAATGCGAGCTCAAAGCAGATCCAGGTCGAGCGGCTGATGGAGGCCAAGGCCACCGGTGCCCAGCGGCTCCTCATCGCCTGTCCGAAGTGCCTCATCCACTATCAATGTACCGAGGGCGAGAAGGTATCCGTGGAACCAGGAAAGGTCGATATCCCGCTCGAGGATATTTTTGCATTCATGGCAAGGCACCTCGAATAGCCAGGACGGGGCGAAGGGATATGCCCCCGCTAATTGTATTTCACTCCTCCGGAGGGAGGGCTGGACCGTCACCAGATATTGAAGAAAGATAAAGTCCTATTGACGGAATTACACAAGTATTATATAACGAATCGAGGATAGCGCTCATTATGCCTCACAGGGCCACCGAAAAAAAGGACGAACAACTCCCGGCGGAGGTCAAGAACTACATAATGGTGGAGCTTCACTGTGATATGACACAGTGCAAACCATGCACGTACCCGACCTGCCCGCTCTTGAAAAAGGAGGATAAGAAGGGCGTGTCCTCCAAGAGCACAGAGTTGTCGAAGGGAGAGGCCCAGGAAATAATCGATGGCAAGGTGGCAATGAAGGATGACGTCAAGAGGTACGTGATGGTGGAGATCTCCTGCGACAGGACCAAGTGCGCCCCGTGCACCTATCCCAACTGCCAGCGTTTCGTCAGGGACACATCCATCATGGGCACCAACAAGAAGTCCAAGCCCAAGGTCAGACGGGTCTTGCTAATTGACCGGAACGGGAAGGCCTTGGAACCCCAAGCCTGATAAAAAATACAGCCTTAAATGGCAATCAAGACGTTTTGTATTGGCAATTAATGTAATATTTGTACAATTTCCTCTAATTATAAAGACACCATCAATTTTTTTATCCCATAATCCAAGAAAAAATTAATAACGAATAACGGACTATCCCAGGCTTGCAGAGCCCAAGTGAATGTTTTACGGGGGCCAACCCATGGTAAATGCCGTCCTAGTCATTGGTGGGGGAATAGCGGGCATACAAGCCAGCCTTGACCTTGCAGAGCGCGGGATGGACGTCTTCCTCGTCGAGAAGACGCCCAGCATCGGAGGGAGGATGTCCCAGCTGGACAAAACCTTCCCGACGCTGGATTGTTCCATATGCATCCTCGCGCCGAAGATGGCTGAATGCGTCACCCATCCCAACATCAACGTAATGACCTATTCCGAGGTCAAGTCCATCGAGGGCGATGCCCCGAACTTCAAGGTCCGGGTCCTCAAGAAGGCCAGGTACGTCGCAGAAGACAAATGTACAGGATGCGGGGAATGCGTGCAGAAATGCCCCACCAAGGTTCCCAGCGAGTTCGACATGAACCTAAGCATGCGCAAGGCCATCTACATCCCCTTCCTCCAGGCGGTCCCGCGGGTCATGACCATCGACCGGGAGCATTGCCTCAAGCTCACCAAGGACAAGTGCGGCGTCTGCAAGAAGGTCTGCAAGCGGGAGGCCATCGATTATGAGATGAAGGACGAGCTCCTCGAGTTCGATGTCGGGGCCGTCATCGTGGCCACGGGCTTCGACATGTGGGACCCATCCAACGCCAAGGAGTACGGCTACAAGGCATTCCCCAACGTCTTCTCCTCCCTCGAGTTCGAACGGATGCTCAACGCGGCAGGGCCGACGGGGGGTCACATCCAGCGGAGGTCCGACACGAAACCCCCGAAGAGCATCGCGTGGATCCAGTGCGTTGGATCGAGGAACGTACAGCTGGGCCAGCCCTACTGCTGCAGCGTCTGTTGCACCCAGTCGGCCAAGGAAGCCATGCTGGCCCGCGAGCACGACCCGGAGACCAAGACCTACGTTTTCTACAAGGACATACGGACTTTCGGCAAGGGATTCTACGAGTTCAAGGAGAGGGCCGAGCACGAATATGGAGTGAACTACATAAACTCGGACGCCACGGTCCAGGAGAACTCCCAAAACCAGAACGTCATCGTCGTCTACGACGTCGAGGGGAAGCCCCAGAGGCTCGAGGTTGACATGGTCGTCCTGGCCGTCGCCATGATACCGAGGGTCGAGACCCCGCAGCTCGCTAAGGACCTCGGAATCCCCCTCGACAAGTACGGCTACTTCGAGACCGTCGACATGATGTTCCGCACGATGGAGACCAAGCGGAAGGGGGTCTTCATCGCAGGATACTGCAAGTCCCCTATGGACATACCGGACTCCATCTATTCGGCGAGCGCCGCGGCCGCGAAGGCCAGCGAGTTCCTATTTATGGGAGGTGCGTAGGATGCCGGAGGAGCAGAACGGCCAGGCCCCTCAAGGACCGCCGGCGGAATCGGTCGAGGGCCAGAAAGGGGAGTCGGACGTCCCCAGGATCGGCGTCTTCGTCTGCCACTGCGGGACCAATATCGGGGGCTACGTCGATGTCCCGACCGTAGTAGAGTACGTAAAGACGATTCCCAACGTGGTCCACGCGGAGCACAACCGCTACACATGCGCCGACGACGGCCTGAGGGCCATCAAGGATGGGATCGAGAAGTACAAACTGAACCGCGTCGTCGTGGCATCCTGCACGCCGAGGACCCACGCACCGCTCTTCCAGTCAGTGTGCGAGTCCGCCGGCCTCAACAAGTACCTGTTCACCTTCGTCAATATCCGGGAGCATTGCTCCTGGGTCCACATGAACGACAAGGAGGCCGCGACCGCGAAGGCCAAGGACCTCATAAGGGCCGGCGTCGCCAGGGCCAGGCTCCTCCAGCCCCAGAAAGAGCAAAGGATCCCGGTCATACCCGTCGCCGTCATCATCGGCGGCGGGATATCGGGCATGACCGCGGCACTGAGCCTTGCCAACCAGGGCTTTCCCGTGCACCTGGTGGAAAAGGAGGCCGAGCTGGGGGGCTTCATCAGGAACCTGAGCAACCTGTGGATGGAAAGCGGGGACCCGAAGACCTCGGTTGAGCCGACCATCAAGAAGGTCCTGGAGCATCCGAAGATAACGACCCATCTCGGGTCCACGGTCAAGCTCGTCGACGGCCATATCGGCAGCTTCAGGATTACCGTCGACAAAGGTGGCAAAGATGAGGTCGTCGAGGCCGGCGTCATCATCGTGGCCATCGGCGCGGAGGAGTTCATCCCCGAGAGCATGTACGGCTACGAGCAGTTCGACAACGTCGTGACCCTGGCCGAGCTTGAGATCCTGACCAAGACGGATGCCTTCCCAAAGAACCTCAAGGACGTGGCATTCATCCAATGCGTCGGCGCAAGAGGCCAGGTCCAGTCCTACTGTTCGAGGATATGCTGCAATGTGGCCCTCAAGAACGCCATCTACCTCTCGGACAGGATCAACGAGGCGCTCATTAAGAAGGGTGCCGAAGCCGCAAAGGACGCGTTGCAGGCCCAAGAAGGCCAGGGCGCCCATCCGAGCGTGAGGATCGACGTATCCAAGGAGACCGTCGCCGATGAGCTCATCAAAAGACGGCGGAGCAGGAGGGACCGCGACAAGGCCACAGAGCCTGGGGCGCCTCCCTCGGCGCCGTCCGCTGACCAGAGGGCCAACATAACGATATTCAACAGGACAGTCAATGCCTATGGCGTACACCATGAGGTATATTACAACCGGGCAAGGGAAAAGCGCATCAAATTCGTCAAGTACGACCTCGAGAACCCGCCGAGGGTTACCTCGGAGGAGGGAAGGCTCGTCGTGCATTATTACCAGCAAAGCCTCGGCGAGTGGCGCGCCCTTAAGGTCGACATGGTGATCCTCGCCACGCCCCTTGTGGCCGCCGGTTCGACCGAACAGATCTCCAAGGTCCTCAAGGTCCCCAGGGGCCGGGATGGTTTCTTCCTCGAGGCCCATGTCAAGTTAAGGCCCGTCGAGTTCGCAACGGAGGGCATCTACCTCTGCGGCACCTGCAGGGCACCCGCGGACATAACCGAGTCCGTCCTCCAGGCCAACGCGGCTGCATCGCGCGCCGCCATCCCGCTCAAGAGGGGCTATGTCCAGGTAGAGGCCCTGACATCCAACGTCGATGCGGAAAAATGCGTTGGATGCGGGACCTGCGAGTGCGTCTGCCCCTACGGAGCCATCGAGGTCAAGCAGACACCACAGGGCTTCAAGGCCCAAGTCAACGTGGCGGCGTGCAAGGGCTGCGGCTGCTGCGCCTCCGTCTGTCCCCAGAGAGCCATTTTCATGACCCACTATTCCGACCAGCAGATCCTGTCCGAGGCCCTTGCGGCCCTGATGGACACCTGTCAGGGGGTATCACAATGAGCGAGGGGTTCCAACCCAGAATTCTCGCATTCCTATGCAACTGGTGCTCCTACGCCGGGGCCGACCTATGTGGCGTGAGCAGGTACCAGTACCCGCCGACCATTCGAATTGTCCGGGTCATGTGCTCGACGAGGCTCGACCCGGTGCACTTACTAGAGGTCATCAGGGCGGGGGCCGACGGGGTCCTTGTGGGAGGCTGCCATCCGGGGGACTGCCACTACATCTCGGGTAACTACTACACCGAGAACAAGGTACATGCCACCCAAAGGCTCCTGGAGAGAGCGGGCCTCGAGCGCAAGAGGCTGAGGCTCGAGTGGGTCTCGGCCTCAGAGGGGGAGCGGTTCTCCAAGGTGGTGACCGAGTTCACGAACGAGGTCACGGCATTGGGCCCGAACCCCGTCAGCAAGAGCGAGGAAATCCAGGCCGCCCTGCAGGCCGCCATTGACGCGGCCTCGTCCCAGAGGCTGAGGACCCTTGTCGGTAGGGAGTACATGATCACGGAAGTGGCCGATGTGTACGGCAAGAAGATGCCCAAGGAGGCCATAGAGCTGGCCATCGACCAGGCCGCCGAGGATGAGTTCTACAGGAACCGGATAATCAGGAGAATCCTTACGGAGCCCAAGTCCGTCAAGCAGATAGCCCAGGAGATCAAAGTGCCCTCGGACAAGGTCCTCCAATACATTATATCGCTCCGCGGCGAGAACAGGATCGGGGATGCGGGGCACGCTGGCATGTCCCCCTTGTACATCGCCTTGCAGGCCGGGGGTGAGTGACCATGGTCGACAGGAAGGTGGGGGCGGTCATGATAGTCGGCGGGGGCATCTCGGGAATGCAGTCGGCCCTGGATTTAGCCGAGAGCGGCTTCAAGGTCATCATCGTCGAGAAGAGCCCGACCATCGGCGGGGTCATGGCCCAACTGGACAAGACATTCCCGACGAACGACTGTTCCATGTGCATCATGGCTCCCAAGCTGGTCGCCACCGGGAGGCATCCCAACATCAGGATAATCTCCAATGCCGAGGTCACGAAGGTGGAGGGGAAGGCCGGTGATTTCGAGGCTACCGTTGCCAAGCATGCCCGTTTCGTGGACCCTGTGAAATGCAGCGGCTGCGGCATTTGCTCGCAGTACTGTCCCGTGAGGGTCGAGGACGAGTACAACGAGGAGCTGAAGTCCCGTAAGGCCATCTACATCAGCTATGCCCAGGCCATCCCGCTCGTCTATACCATCGACAGGGATGCCTGCATCGGCTGTGGGACCTGCGAGGGTGTCTGCCCTGCAAAGGCCATCAAATACGACGACAAGGACACTGAGGAGGTCGTCTACATTGGCAGCATCATACTAAGCCCGGGCTTTGGCAAGTTCGATGCGCTCCAGAAGCCCGAGTACGGATACGGGACCTTCAAGAACGTCATAACAAGCATGGAGCTCGAAAGGATGCTTAGCGCCACGGGCCCCTCGGGAGGTGTGGTCATAAGGCCTTCCGACGGGGACATACCGGCCCGGGTCGCCTTCCTTCAATGCGTGGGCAGCAGGGACGAGCTGGTCGGGGCCCCCTACTGCTCGTCGGTGTGCTGTATGTATTCCATGAAGGAGGCGATCATCGCCAAGGAACACGCCGAGGGCATGGATACAACCATCTTTTACATGGACATCAGGGCCTACGGGAAGGAGTTCGAGAAATATTACATCAGGGCCAAGGACGAGTACCATATCAAGTTCGTTCGCTCGAGGGTTGCGTCGATAGAGGAGGACCCGGAGACCCGCAACCTGATAATCAACTACGTTGAGAACAACAAGGTCAAGAAGGCCGAGTTCGACGTCGTCGTCCTAGCCATAGGGTTCCGCCCGCCCCATGACGCGAAGAGGATCGCGGCATTAATGGGAGTTAGCCTCAACGAGTATGGCTTTGCGGCCACGTCGACCTTCAGGCCGCTCGAGACAAATGTGCCAGGGATCTTCGTGGGTGGTGCCTTCGCAGGGCCGCGGGACATCCCCGAGACCGTCGCGAACGCATCGGGGGCAGCGGCCAAGGCCTCGGAGGTGGTCGCTTCCGAGCGTGGAAAGCTCGTCGAGAAGAAGGAATATCCCGCGGAGAAACAGGTCACCAAGGAGGATGAGGCCCGCATAGGGGTCTTCGTATGCCATTGCGGCATCAACATCGGCGCCACGGTGAACGTCCCAGAGGTCGTCGAATACGCCAAGACCCTTCCGAACGTCGTCGTCGCTGACAGGAACCTCTACACTTGTTCCCAGGACACACAGGAGAAGATAACGCGGATGATAAAGGAGCACAACCTGAACCGCATCGTCGTGGCATCGTGCACGCCGAGGACGCATGAGCCCCTGTTCCAGAACACCTGCAGGGAGGGGGGATTGAACCCGTACCTGTTCGAGATGGCGAACATCCGTGAGCACTGTTCGTGGGTGCACATGCACGACAAACCAGCCGCGACACGGAAGGCGAAGGACATGGTCCGCATGGCGGTGGCCAAGTCTAGGCTCCTTGAGCCCTTGAACAAGTCATTTCTCACAGTCAAGCAGAAGGGCCTGGTCATTGGCGGGGGCATCAGCGGCATGACCGCGGCCCTGGGCCTCGCGGAGCAGGGCGTCCCCGTATATCTCGTGGAGAAGGAGCACGAGCTCGGGGGGATCATGAGGATGATCCATTATCTTCCGGATTCAAAAGAGGACCCCCAAGCCTACCTCAGGAAGCTCATACAAAAGGTCACATCCCATCCGAAGGTCAAGCTCTTCCTTGGCGCCAAGCTCAAGTCCGTGGATGGCTCCGTCGGCGACTTCAAGACCGTCGTCGAGTCTGGGGGCAAAGAGGAGACCATCGAGCACGGGACCGTCATCATCGCCATCGGGGCTGTGGAGTACAAACCTACGGAGTATTTCTATGGGAAGAACCCGCATGTGCTGACACAGCTCGAGCTCGAGGATAAACTCTCCAAGAGCGGGTTCGAAGGCAAGTCCTTCGCGATAATCCAGTGCATCGGCGCAAGGAACAAGGACTGGCCCAACTGCAGCAGGATCTGCTGCACAGAGGCATTGAAGAACACCCTCAAGCTAAAGGAGAAGGTGCCCGACGCCGAGATCTTCATCATCCACAGGGACATCAGGTCCTACGGTTACCACGAGGAGCTCTACAGGGAGGCAAGAGGGAAGGGCGTCCACTTCATACACTACGACGATGAGAACATGCCCCAGGTCTCAGAGGATGGGGGCAGGCTCAAGGTCGAGGTGAAGGACTCGATGCTGGACAAGAAGGTCGTCATCAGGCCCGACAGGCTCGTCCTGAGCGCGGCCACCAGGCCGGCGGCAGACACCAAGGAGATAGCGATGTTGTTCAAGGTGCCGACGACGGCGGACGGCTTCTTCCTCGAGGCCCACATGAAGCTTCGGCCAGTGGACTTTGCCACCGAGGGCATATTCCTTGCGGGCCTTGCCCACGGCCCGAAACTGGTCGATGAGGCAATATCACAGGCGAACGCTGCGGTCTCTAGGGCCATGACGATCCTATCCCAGGAGAGGATTGAACTTGAGGCCATCAAGTCGTTCGTGGTCGACGAGAAGTGCGACGGTTGCGCCTTCTGCATCTCCACCTGTCCGTTCAACGCCATAACGCTCGTCGAATACATGCGCGGGGGCGATATCAAAAAGACGGTCGAGGTCAACGATGCCCTTTGCAAGGGATGCGGCTGCTGCATGGCAACCTGCCCGAAGGAAGGGATCTTCGTCAGGGGCTTCTCATTGGAGCAGCTGAAGGCCATGGTGCATGCCGCCCTGGAGGTGAACTAGATGACCGAGGGCGAGTTTGAACCACTGATAATCGCCTTCTGCTGCAACTGGTGCTCCTACGCGGGGGCAGACCTGGCCGGTGTGAGCAGGCTCCAGTATCCGCCCAACATACGGATCATCCGGGTCATGTGCTCGGGGATGGTCCACCCGAACTTGGTCATCGATGCCTTGACGAACGGCGCTGACGGGGTCCTCATGTGCGGTTGTCACATCGGGGACTGCCATTACATGAAGGGAAACGAGAGGGCGAGGGACAGGGCCGAGACCATCACGCTGATGCTGGGCGACTTCGGCCTCGAGCCCGAACGCTACAGGCTCGAATGGATTTCGGCCTCGGAGGGGCCCAAGTTCGCCGAGGTGATGAGGGACTTCACGAAGAAGATAAAGGAGCTTGGCCCGAGCCCGTTCAGCAAACGGGTGTGAGCACGTCTTATGCGAGGATGACCCGGTCACAACACCTTTGTCCCAACAATCTTCTTATGTCAAGATGGCTCTCATCTTGGATCGATGGTGCTCTACGACATCGTGATCTGTGGTGCGGGCCCCGCGGGTTCCACCGCGGCACGGACGGCGGCCAAGGCCGGCCTTAAGGTCCTACTTGTCGACAAGGATGGGTTCCCCAAAGACAAGGTCTGCGGAGGGGGGCTCAGGCCCGAGATATTGGAATCGCCGGAATTCTCCTATGTGGCCGAACGGAAGAAGGAGTTCCTCGAGGGGACTTGTACGAGCGTCAGGCTATACGGCACCAAACCGTCCCGCTTCATTGCCTACGATGCTCCAGCTTCGGAGCCATTGGTGTACGGGACATCCAGGCGGAGGTTCGACGAGGTGCTGTTCCAGCTGGCCCGGGAGGCTGGGGCCGAGGCGTATACCAAGGCCATTGTGAAAAAGGTGAAGGTCTCCGAAGGGCATGTCGAGGTCGCGCTTGGGGATGGGCGAATGTACAAGGCGCGCATCGTCGTCGGCGCCGGCGGGATGCAAGACCCGGTTGCCAAGGTTCTGAGGGCGAGGGAGGGCCTTCCCGTTTCGTGGCCTATAAAGGACATCGGGTTCGCCGTGGCCCACGAGTACGATGTCGGGGAACGCTTCATAGAGGAAGCCTACGGCAAGGGAATGACGGTTCACATGCATCTGAAGCCCGAGGGCATCTATGGCTATGCATGGGCTTTCCCGAGGAGGTCGTTCATCAATATCGGGTTCGGGGCCTTCATGAAGGACATTAAAAAGATGGACCTGAGGGCCGGGTTCAAGTCATACCTCTCATTGCTCAAGAGGTCCGGGCTCTTCCCGAAGGACATCGACAAGATCGAGTTGAAGGGCGCCCGCATACCGCTTCGGGGCCCCATCAAAAGGACGGTCACGGACAGGATCATCCTCGTCGGCGATGCCGCCGGGTTCGTATCGCCATTGGGCGGCGATGGCATCTCCTTTGCGATGCACTCGGGGTCGCTCGCGGCCAGGACCGCTGTGAGCTGCCTCGAGACCGACGACTGCTCGGGAAAGGCGCTATTGGGCTACGAGCGCGCCTGGAGAGGGATGTGGGAGAAGGACTTCAAGGTCCTGTGCGAACTCGCCGACCTGGTCGAGGGGGACACGGACCGTATGATCCAAAACTGCGGGACCGACGAGAAGCTCGTCAGGATGATGGTCGGCCTCTACAACGGCAGGGCCAAGCCCTCGGAGGTCATCGGCTCTTTGAAGAGGAGATATCTTCGGTCAATGGTCCTCGCGAAGATATCGAGGGACGAAAGGCCTTGAGCCTGGCTCCGGGCCATCCGTTTTTATAGATGGAAATTGTTCCGCTAGACACATGAGCGAGCGTCCGAAGGACAAATCCAAGGGCCACATTACCATGGCCCATGGCGCGGGCGGTGCCGTCATGGGCGAGCTTATCAAGGAGCAGATATTGAAGAGGCTCGGTCCTGGCAGCCGTGGAGTCGAGGTGCCCCTTGAAGCCCTTGAGGACTCGTCGGTCGTGGAGGGCAAGGTCCTTACAACGGATTCCTATGTCGTGAAGCCGATATTCTTCCCCGGAGGGGACATCGGCAGGCTCGCCGTTTCAGGGACGGTCAACGACCTGGCGGTCATGGGCTGCAGGCCCCTGGCCCTGTCGCTGGCCTTCGTCATCGAGGAGGGCCTCGAAATATCGGAGCTGGAGACCGTGCTGGATTCTGCGGCGAGGACATCCAAGCAGGCAGGCGTGCCCATAATAACCGGCGACACCAAGGTCGTCGAGAAGGGGGCCCTTGACAAGCTCATCATAAACACATCAGGCATCGGGGTCCGGTGGCCGCCCCTTGAAAGGAACCTAAGGACCGTTAGGAGGTTCCGGCCGTTCAAGCATGACTGGCCGTTGGATTCCGGCCTGAAACCTGGGGACAAGATCATTCTGTCGGGATCGATCGGCGACCACGGCATCGCCATCCTGTCCTTCAGGGAAGGCTACGGCTTCGAGAGCACTTTAAAGTCCGATGTGCAGCCGCTCAACGGCATGATAAGGAAGGCGCTGGAGATTGGCGGCATCGTCGCCATGAAGGACCCGACGCGGGGAGGCCTCGCCAACGCCCTGACCGAGTGGTCCGAGAAATCCAATGTCGGTATTTCCGTCGAGGAATCCGCGATCCCCGTTCACGAGGGCGTCAGGTCCGCCTGCGAGATGCTGGGCCTGGACCAGCTGGCCATTGGCAATGAAGGCAAGGCCATTATAGGCGTCGTGAAAGAGAAGGCCGAGGCCGTCTTGAAGGCCATCCGGAGGACCAAGGAAGGCAAGGAGGCTGCCATAATCGGCGAGGCCACGAAAGATGTCAAGGGCGTGGTCATGAGGACCCTTGTCGGCGGGAAGCGCATCGTCGACAAGCCTTCGGGGGATCCGATACCGAGGATTTGCTAACCCACCGGTGGCTTCTTTTTAGACCCTTTCATGATTGCCACAAGGACGATGACCATTGTTATCGAGAAAGCAGCTATCCCTCCGGTGAAGGCCCATGTCGGGACCCCGGTGTCCGGGGCATTGAACGAGACATGGACCGTGTAGGTCCGCCAATATGTCGGCCCTTTATAACCGGACCCGAGGGAGCTGACCTTTAGATCGACTTCATACTCCTTGGGGCGAACGTTCCCGCTATATTCGACGGTCAGGACCAGGTCCATATACTCCCCGACCACGACATACGAATTATCGATATAAGTATAGTCGACGGTGAGATGATTGCCGGCCAGTCTGGATCCATTCATTACCTCGGTGTGGTATTTATCGAGACCATTTCCGGTGTTCTTCAATTGAAGTCCAAATCTGTTCATGGCCGGACCTTTGTAGGTGGGCGTGATCGTAAGTTCAAGGCCGTAATATTGCTGGACGACCACAGTGACGGAGGAAATGGCCTTCAATGTGCCCCCGGAGAAGGTGGCGCTTCCGGTGACGATCATCTTCCCGATTTGCCAGGTCCCTGTCCCTTTAGGCACTGTCACGATGATTGTGAGATTCACTGTCGTTGACTTCGTAACGCTGTACGTCTCGGGAGTTATGGTCGTATTCCATCCGGTCGAAGTTGACGCCGAGAGGGTTATAGACACGGGCTCGCCGTCCGGATCTTTGAGTGTGGCCCATCCCTTGAAAGTCGCGGTCCCATCCTGGGTGGAGGTCACGGTGACTTCGTAGGAAGTTGGGTTCAGGGTCGGTATTGTGAATTCCAGGCCCGTTGTCTGCGCGGCCGCGGGCGATAGGACGGTCTGCGACCCCAATATAGACACAGAGAGCAACAACAGGATCGTCAGAATCCTTGGGGACGGGGTCATCAATGACATATGAATTCATTTGATAATTAATCTTTTACCTATATGGTGCGAAACGGTTATTATGGGGAATCGGAATCCGCTCATGTCCCTCATTACAGTAATAAAGGTCCCGCTTCTGAACGACGCCACGGGCAGCGCGTTGGTAAGTGTCGGCGTCCGGGGCCTTTGAGAAAGCCAAGGGGTATTCCATATGTCCGCCAAGACAGGGAAGGGAGCGGGCCCGGGCGAGGGCCAGCCTCTGGTCATACGCACCGAGAACTGCGGCAACTGCGTGTTCTGCATCTCGGTGTGCCCGTTCGAGGCACTGACGCAGGACCCTGGGACGAAGAAGGTCAAGATCGACCCCGAGAAATGCAGGTTCTGTGGAATTTGTTACGGCGCCTGCCCGTCGGGGCTCATCGAGGTCGCCTTCTACGATAACAAGTTCCTGACGGACTACGTCGCCGAGGCCATGAAAAAAACGGGAAAGAAGACCATCGTCGTCGCCTGCCGCGGGAACACGCTGCCCATGGCGGACATCAAGGCCATCGTCGACAAGGAGGACGCCATCCTCGTGTCCCTCCCGTGCCTGGGCCGGGTCACCATTGCCTTCCTTTTGGACACCGTCCAGGCCGGGGTCACCAAGGCCGTGCTCATCCCGTGCAAGGAATCCTTCTGCAGGTTCAAGGATGGCAGCAAGGTCCTGCAATCGAGGGTCGACAACGCGAACGTCATGCTCGAGGACATGGGGGTTTCGCCCGGGAGCATCGAGGTCGTCAAAGGCTCCAAGCCGCCCCTGGTCGATAAGACACTGTGCATCGCGTGCGGCCTGTGTGTCAGGGTCTGCCCCTATGGGGCCATGAGCGTCGTGAAGGACGAGGCCGGCAAGCGGACCTCGTCGGTGGACACCGAGAAGTGCCACCTGTGCGGACTGTGCGTCGCGAGCTGCCCGCAGAAAGCGCTCAAGATGCCGGAGGAGTGAGGGGGTGGCGAAGATGGCGGAGGGAGTCAGGATCAAGGCGTTCCTTTGCACCTGGGCCCATTTCATGAAAGATGACTTGGGGGAGCTCAGGGATTACGACTTTGCCCCGGATGTCAGGGTCCAGAGGTTCGTGTGCACGGGCAACATAGACCCGGTCATGGTGGTGCAGGCGTTCATAGACGGGTTCGACGCCGTGTTTGTAGGAACTTGCGAGCCCGAGACATGCCGGTTCACGGGCGATAAGAGATTCATGGCCGGCAACAAGCAGGCCTCGGCGAAGCTCGACTCGCTGCGGGACGCGCTCACGATCATAGGCCTCGTGCCCGAGCGGCTCGTGGTCGAATGGCTTTCGCCGAAGAGATCGGAGAGGTTCCCGAAGGCCATCGAGGAGCTCAGGGCCAGGCTGGCGACCCACGGACCGGTCAGAAAGGACGATGAGACCAAGGCCAAGCTCGAGGTCATGCGGGATGTGCTGGAGGGCTTCAGGTCCCGCTGGCTTCTCGGCAAGAAGCTGGAGCTGACCACGTACCAGAACACCTTCGGCGAGAAGGTCGAGGCCGGCAAGATGCACAGCACCATCGGCGACGCCCTCCGCAAGGAGTACGTCAGGGCCTGGCTCATGCGGGTGCTCGGCAAGGGCCCCGCCACCGTCGATGAGATGGCCAAGGCGACGGGCTTCCCGTCGGACCTTGTCCTACGGCATCTCATGAGGCTTCGGCAGAGGGGCCAGGTGGCGTTCTGCGGCGAGCGGCATCACGCGCCGGTCTACTGCAAGGAGGGAGGCCAGTGAGCGGCGAGCACAGGCCAGAGGGCCAAAAGGCCATCGACGAGGATCATGACATCCCGTGCGTCGACCGGTACGGTACTGGCGCCGTCCTGGTGGTCGGAGGCGGCATCTCGGGCATGCAATCAGCGCTGGACCTCGCGGACAGCGGGTTCAGGGTCTATCTCCTCGAGGAGAGCCCTGGCATCGGCGGCTGGATGGCAAAGCTCGACAAGACCTTCCCGACCAACGACTGCTCCATGTGCATCATGGCCCCGAAGCTCGTCGGCACGGGAAGGCACCACAACATAAGAATCATCGCCAACGCGGACCTCAAGGAGGTCTCGGGTACCGCGGGCTATTTCGATGTCACCGTCAGGAAGAGGACGCGCTACATCAAGGAGGACAAGTGTACAGGCTGCGGCCTGTGCGCCCAGTGGTGCCCCATGGAAGCGATTAACGATTATGACGAGAAGACCTCGCTCCGGACGGCGACCTATGTCAAGTACCCTCAGACGGTCCCGCTCAAGTTCACCATCGACAGGGATGTGTGCGTGGGCTGCGGCCTGTGCTCCGAGCTTTGCGAAGCGGAGGCCATCGACTACGCGGGCCAGGACTCCGAGGAGGTCCTCAAGGTCGGGAGCATCATCATGTCTCCCGGTTTCGAGCTCTTCGACCCATCGCCTATGAAGGAGCTGGGCTACGGGGTGTTCCCCAACGTGGTCACCAACGGCGAGTTCGAACGCATACTGAGCGCCACAGGGCCCTACCAGGGCCATGTGCTTCGGCCCTCGGACGGAAGGCACCCGACCAAGATCGCCTTCATACACTGCGTGGGCTCGAGGGACGTCAACCACAATCCCTACTGCTCGGGCATTTGCTGCATGTCGACGATAAAGGAGGCCGTCATCGCCAAGGAGCACTACCCGGACCTGCAGCCGACCCTGTTCTATATGGACATCAGGGCCCACGGCAAGGAATTCGAGAGATATTACCTGAGGGCCCAAAGCGATTACGGCGTCAGGTTCGTGAGAAGCCGCGTGGCCAGCATCGAGGAGGACCCGGCGGACCGAAGCCTGTGGGTGACATTTGCCGACGAGGCCGGCAATCCGAAAAGGGAGCTCTTCGACATGGTGGTCCTCGTGGCCGGGCTACAAATCCCTAGCTCCATCAAGATACTCGCCACGAAGCTTGGTATCAAGCTCAACGCCCACAACTTCGCGCGTACCACGCCCTTCAGGCCCATCAGGACGAATGTCCCCGGCGTCTTTGTCAGCGGCGCCTTCCAGTGCCCGAAGGACATACCGGACTCGGTGGCCCAGGGCTCGGCGGCCGCGGCCTACGCGTCGTCGGT
>Ga0315288_10000400_pt1 | contig 54837 bp, 43 predicted proteins | sample YL17G11_20_MG_FD_203454 | JGI IMG/M metagenome (GOLD analysis project Ga0315288, IMG submission 203454) | Sediment microbial communities from Yellowstone Lake, YNP, Wyoming, USA - YL17G11_20 | ecosystem: Environmental > Aquatic > Freshwater > Lake > Sediment | place: USA: Wyoming | collected... | reverse complement strand
CGCCGAGGGGTCGGGGGAAGCGTCTGGATTGTTGCCGGCGCCGGGCGGGGTGGGCGGGAGGGCAGCGGCCGGCGGCGGCCGTGGGCCCGCGCGCGCGGCCGCTGCGGGCGTGCGCGGCGGGAGCACCACCAGGCGGTGCTTCATGGACGCCAGCTTGCGCGAGTAGTTGGCCTCGAAAACGGACTGACGAGGGGAGAGGAGAGGGGGTGAGGAGGGCGGAAAAGGGGTGGGAGAGCGCTCCGCCGCGGCGCTGCCCCGGCCGCGCTCGCCGAGCCCGCCCGCGCCTCCACGCCCTCCGACTCTCGCCTTCATGTAGATCAGCGGCATGAGGACGTCCCCCGTCTCCGCGTCCTCGAGCAGGAGGTAGCTGAGGGGAGGGGGAGGGCGTCAGGGGCGTCGCGCGATTTTGAGCGGGGCGGGGCGACAGCCGCGCCGCGCGCGCGGCCGCGCGCGCGCGCCGCGCGCGCCGCCGACCGCGCCCCGACCCCGCAACCGCCGCGGTCCCCCCCCCCCCTCCCCCCCCCTCAACACCTTCGCCCATACCGTTGACCGTCGGCCGCGGAGAGCCAGAGGGTTGCGACGTCGTCCAGGCGCAGCGCGCCGCCGTCGGCGCCGTCGCGGCGGCGGTGCGGCCGCCGGTCGGACCCGACCGACCGCGACCGCGGCTTGCCTGGTTAAAGGAGGGGAGGGTTGTGGGCGGGTTGGGGGTGTGCGCGGAGGGCGCGGCCGTGTTGGGGCGGCGGCGGGTCGCGCGGGCGGCACAGGGGGGCCGCGCGTGCCGCCGCGCCTATGGCAGCTCGCGCGCCTGGCGCGCCGCCGGCCGCCCTCCCGCCCCCCGCCCCCCACCCCCCACACCCCCACCTCGCCCTGCAGCCGGTCCTGCATCGTACGGCGCGGGCGAGCGGGACGCGCAGCGCTCGGCTTGGAGCGCGCGCAGGTCGGACGACGACGCCGAGAGCGCGCCGTAGCCGTCCATGCTGAGGAAGGAGGGGACCCGCCTGGTCGGCCGCACGGTCGCCGCAGCGCCTCCTGATCACCGCCGCGGGGCGGGCGGGGGGGCGGGGCCGGGGGGGGGCGGCGCGGCGGGCGCGGGAGCGCGCCCTCGCCGCCGCCGCGTGAATGGCGGCGCGCGCGGCGTGGCGCGGCCCACGCCGCCCAAGCCGGCCGGGGATGGAGCCATCGCTTCAACTGGCGCGCCACGGGGGGGTGGCGCGGGCGGGGCGGGGAGCGCGGGCCTCCGAACCAAGAGGAGAAGGTCGGAAGCCCCAGATCGGGCCAGCCGGCGAGTGCCGCCGCCCGCCAGGCAGCCACCGGTGGCGATCGATGACCGTGTGGGGGGCGGGCGGCCGGCGGAGCGGGCGCGGCGGCGGCCTGCGCGGCGTGCGCGGGGGCCGCCCCGGGCCGGGCCGCCGCCTTCCGCGCGATGGCGCCGCCCCAGCGCCCCACACAGAGACCATGCGCGCACCTTGGGAGCGCCGGCGCCGGCTCAGGCGCCTTTTAGGCGAGACGAGGGCCCGTCAACGCCCCCAGACGCAGCACGGGTCGCCCACCGGCCTAGCCGCCACGATCAGTACATCTGTCGCGACGACCGGGCACTGGGTGGGGTCGGCGGGCGGGGAGGGCCGGCCGAGGCGGATGTGGCGCCCAACGCGCCGCCTCCTCCTGCTTCCTCCCCAAAACATCCACATGGCCGCCGCCCGCCGCCCGGCTGCCGCCGGCACAACGCGCAGAGAGAGATCAACAGACACAGATAACGCAAAACACGTGCGGCCGGCAGAGAATGCTGCCACCCCGCCCCACTGCGCCGCCCTCACCGACGGCGGACGACCGTCTGAAACCCGTCCTCGTCCACCACCGGCGCCGCCCGCGGCGCGCGCGGCGCGGGCGTCCGGGCGCCACCATCGCTCATGCTGTCGTCGCCGTCGTCGGACGACGACGACGCGCCGTCCGCGCCCCCCGCCGCGCGGCGCCCGACCTCCGTCCCGTCCCGGTCGACCCGCACCCGCACGCTCGCCCCCAGCGGCGGTGGCGCAGTGGCGAGCATCGCCGCGACGCGGGCGAGGGCAGCGGGGGCGCCAGAGGACAGATCAGAGTGGAGCGCGACGAGCGCGCGCGCGACGTCGCGCGGCGACCCGTCCTCGAGCTGGGCGTGGAAGTCGGCGAGCATGGCTTGGTCGAGTTCGTCCTCCAGGTCGTCGGCGTAGTGGTCTGGGGAGGAGGAGGGTGGTGGGGCGAGGCGGGGCATGCGCCCGCCGCGCCCGCCTCCACCGCCTCCTCTTTTACCTTTGCCCCGCGCAAACCAGCCCTCGACGTCGCGCGCCATCTGCTCCGCCTTGGCCCCGGAGTCGACCCCGCCCCACTCGCCCTCGACCGCGAGGCGCAGCGCGGTCCAGCGCGCTAGCACGGCGCGCACGCCCGCGGCGAAGGTGGCCGCGGCGGACGCGGGGATGGGGGCGGGGGAGCCGCCCACCAGGTGGCCGTCGCGCAGCTGCATGGCGGGAGAGGGAGTGGCAGCGGCAGCGCATTCGGCCGCCGCCGTCGCACCACCGGCACACACCGCGCCCGCCTCTGCCGCCTCCGCGCCGCCGGCCGCGGTCGCGGTCGTCCAGTTTGGGCCCGCTAGCCCGCCCGGCCGAGGGTGCCGGCGCGCCGCACCGCCGCGCCGCCGCCGCCCCTCCCTCCCTCCCCCCTCCCCGGCCGCAATGCGCGTCAAGGCCATCAACCGGTCGGCCGACGACGCCTCCCGCGAGCGCTCCGGCGACATACGCAAGGTGCACAGGAACCTGGACCCTGCGCTGCGCCCGCTCGAGCGGGCAGTCGAGGCGAAACGGGCGCTGTCGGCCGCCAAACTGGCGCGCATCTTTGCGAGGCCGTTTGTGGCGGCCTTTACACACGACGACGGGGTGACGTGCATGGCGAAAAGCCCCGCGTCCCTCACCTGCGTCGTCGCCGGCTCCGCCGACGGCCTGCTCGCCGTCTGGGACGTCGCCGGCCGCCGCCGCCTGCGCACGCTGACCGGGCACACGACCGGCGTCACGTGCGCGGCGGTGTTGGCGGCCGGCGACGGCGTCGTCTCGGGCTCCGCCGACGGCGCGATCCGCCTCCACGCCCTCCCCTTTGCCCCCGCCGCCCCCGGCCCCGCGCACGCAACCGCGGCCCCCGTGCTCGAGTGGGCGGCCGGGTCGGGCGTGCGCGGGCTCGACGCCGCGCCGAGGCCGCGCGGGCGCTTTGTCTCTGCCGGCGACGCGCTCCGCGAGTGGGACGCGGAACGCGGCACGCCCCTGCGCACCATGGAGTGGGGCGCCGACGGCGTGCGCGCGGTGCGGTACAGCCCCGCGGAGCCGGACCTGGTGGCGGCCGCCGGCGGCGACCGCTCCCTCTGCCTCTACGACCTGCGCGCCGCGACCCCCATCCGCAAGCTGATCATGCAGACCAAGGCCAACGCGGTGTGCTGGAACCCGATGGAGCCCCTCAACTTCGTGGCGGCGAGCGAAGACTGCAACCTCTACACGTACGACATGCGCCGCCTCGACGCCGCGACGACCGTCCACCAGGATTTCGTGTCGTCCGTCACGTCGGTCGACTTTTCCCCCACCGGCCGCGAATTCGTGGCCGGCGGCTACGACCGGTCGGTGCGCGTCTTTGGCGCGCGCGCCGGCCACGCGCGCGACGCGTACACCGCGCGCCGCATGCAGCGCGTCGCCGCCGTCCTCTACTCGGGCGACGGCCACTACATCCTGTCGGGGTCGGACGACATGAACGTGCGCCTGTGGAAGGCGCGCGCGAGCGAGCGGGGCGGCGTGTTGTTGCCGCGCGAGAAAGCGGCGCACGCCTACCAGGCCGCCCTGGTCGCCCGCCACGCGCACCTGCCGGACGTGCGGCGCGTGCTCAAGTCGCGGCGGCTGCCTGGGCCGATCCACAAGGCGGCGGTGGCGCGGCGCGCGCAGGTCGACGCCGAGGCGGCGAAGACGCGGCGCCGCGTCGCGCACTCGGCGCCGGGGTCGGTCGCGGTCAAGCCGGAGCGGCGCAAGAAGATCGTGGCCGAGCTCGAGTAGAGGGAGGAGGAGAGGGAGGAGGTGGCGGGTGTGCAACGACGGGGGTGGCCACTCTTCTCCTCTCTCCCGCCGCCATGGGCCGCGGCGTCGCCGCCCGCCGCCGGGCTGCGGCCGTCGTGCGCGCCAAAGTGGTACGGGCATGGGGGATGGAGGGCGCGGCGGCGGCTGGGCCGCGCCCGCCGCGCCGGCTAGCCCCGACGGCCCCCAATTCCTCCCCAGGAACGCGTCGGCTACCACGTCCTCCCCCCTCCACTGGACGCCACCGCGCCTGACAAGATGCCGCGGTCGCTGCGCAAGATGCTGGCGGTCAAGGTAGGGAAATGGAGGGGGCGGCGGCGGCGCGGCAGCGCACTGCAGCAGCGCTGACCTCGCTGCCCTCCATCCCACAGCACGCCATGGAGCGCAAGCAAGAACTAAAACAGTCGAGAAAGGCGGGAGGCGCGGCCGCGGCGGCGGCGACTCCCACGGCGCCGCAGCCTGCGACGCCGACACCTGCGCGGCCCGCACCGGCCCCAGCCTCGGCCCAGGCGACCAAGGGAAAGGTCATCAAGCCCAAGCCGGCGGCGGCGTCTCCCGCGCGCCCCCCCAAGCCTCTCCCGGCCTCCCCTGATGAGCCCCTTTCGCGCAAGGCCCGCCGCAAGGAGCGGTCCAAGCTGCTCAAGGTCAAGAAAAGGGCGGGCCGCAAGCGCGGCCGGGACAGCGACGACAGCGACGACGCGAGCGGGCCCCCGCCGCAGCGGAAAGCGGCGGCCGCGCCGCGCGGCGGCCTCCCCCAACCCGTCGCCGCGCCCCTCGCCGCCACCCTCAAAACGCGGCACTGGGTCGAGGGGAACCCCAAGGGCGGCCGCCTGGGCGCCGTCTTCGAGCGGCAGCTGGCCGACGCGCGCGCGCGTGCGTCGGGCGGCGTCACCGCCGACGACCGCGCCGCCGCCATCGAGGCCTACCGCGCGGCCAAGGGTGGCAACGTGGGCGGCGCGACCCGGACAAGCTTGAAGGCGTTGGTCGCGGCGGGCGCGGCGCGCGGCGTGAGCGCGGCCGACGGGAAGAAAGGGTGAGAGACAGAGGGCCCGGGTTTCGTTTCACCGCACTGCCGCACGATGCAAGCACCGACCAGAAGATGGTGGCCGCGCCCGGCGCCCGGCGGGGACAGGGCGGCGCGGCGCGCGGCGAAGAGAGGGCACCACCACCACCACCCTCGCCATCACCACCCCCGGCCGCCGCCGCGCCTCCCGCAGCACGCGCACGTTGACTGCCAACCCCACGACCATGCCCATCCCGTGCGGGGCCATGGCCAGGGCGGCCGCGGGCGCGGCGCGGTGCGCGGCGAGCGCGGCAGCCGCGAGCGCGGCGGCGGCCGCGACGCCGTGCGCCAGGGCGGCGGCCGGGTGGCGCGAGATGAGGAGCACGGCTGGCCACGCCGCCTGCAGGCCGGCCGCGGCGGCCCACAGGGCGAGCGTTTGGCCGCCGCCCGCCGTGAGCGCGGCGACGGGGCCGACGCCGGGCGCCGCGGCGGCCAGCGCGGCCCACGTCGCGGCCGCCGCGCCCGCAAAACTGGCCACGAGGGCGGCCGACCAGAGCGAGGCCGCCGCGGAGTCTGCGGGCGGGACCGCGCCGCGCCCCGCGAGCACGGCCGCCCACGCCGCGTCGGCCGCCGCCACGCCGCCGGGGACAGGGCCGCCCGCCCAGACACGGGCGCGAGGTGGGGGCGGGACCGCGCCCGCGCCGGACGCGCGCGCCACGGCGGCCCGCGCGCGCGCCTTCCACCGCACCGCGACGCTCACGTCGTCGCACCCCGCCGCGGTCGCGATGCCGCGCAGCATCTGCACCGTGCGCAGCAGGAAGAAGAGGTCGGGCGGGAAGGATTTGGTCGACAGCATCTTGAGGGTCGAGTCGGGCGCAAACGGTTGGACGCGGCCGCGCGAGTCGAACATGCGGAACGCGGTGTCGACCGTGAGCGCCTCCTCGGTGCGGCCGCACGTGGCGCCGAGGGCGGTCAACTCCGTGACGACGCCGAGCGCCGCGAGCGACGCGACGACCTCCGCCCGCCCCTCGGCCGTGAGCGCGGCCGCGACACCGCTTAGCGGCGCGTCGCCAGCGGTCGCCATGGCGAGGAGGAGGCGGGCGAACGCACCCTGCTGCGCGACGGTGAGCCGTTTCGACTGCCCAAAGTCGAGGAGGCCGACGCGCGCCGTCGTGGCGTCCACAAGTATGTTTCCGGGGTGTGGGTCGGCCTGGAAGACGCGGCCAGGGCCCAGGAGCATCGACCCGTACGCCTCGACGAGCGTGTCGAGCAACCGCCGCGCGGCCGCCGCCGCGACCGGCGCCGGCACGCGCGACGACGCCGCGCGCTCGGCCAGCGCGGTCAGCGGCTCGCCGAGGACAAGATCCATCGCGAAAGCCGTGCGCGAGACGAGGCCGGGGACGGAGCGGGGCACGGTGATGGATCCCGCGACCGCGGGGTCGGCGTCGAGCAGCGCACCAATCTCGTCGCCGACCGCCGCCTCCCGCACGAAATCGAATTCCAGCCGAATCTGGGCCGCGAGCTCGTCTGCAGGAGGGGAGGTGGGGGGTGGGCGGCGGCGGGTGGTGGGTGGTCGCCCCCACACCCCACCACTCTCTCTCTTACCCACGGCCGACACAAGGTCGAAGTTGAGCTCGGTGCGTTGCAGAAAGGAGGCCGCGAGGCGGATGTTTGTCAGATCTTCTAGCATGAGCTCGAGCGCCCCGGCCCTCTGCACCTTCACGGCCACCGCGCGCCGCGGCCGCCCCGGCGCCGCTTTTGTCACCGCCTTGTGCACTTGGGCGACGGATGCCGCGCCCAGGGGCGCGCCCGCGTCAAAATCGTCAAACAGGGCGGAGATCTGGGCCCCAAACGCGGCCTCGACTGCGGCGACGACAACCGCGGGCGGCGCGGGTGGCACGCGGTCGAAGAGGCGGGCGAGGGCGCGGCACACGGGGAGGGCGACAAAGTCGGGGCGGTTGGCCAGGAATTGGCCGACCTTGAGGTAGAAGCCCTGTGGGGGGTGGCGGGGTGGCGGGGAGGAGGGTGGTCGGCGCGGGCGCGGTAGACCGCCTCGGCCGTCCCGCACTTTTCCTCATCCTTCCGCCACCCCCTCCCCCTCCCTCTCCCCCCCCTACCTGCAGTGACGCCGCCAGGTCGTACATGTCGCGCCCCGCGCGCTCGTGCTGCGGCGTCCAAATCCTCGCCTTGATATCCGCGTCGCTGCGGCCCACGGCGCGCGCCGCCAGTGCGGCTGCTTGTGTGGCTTTATATGAGAGGTAAATTGAGGCGGCCCGCCGCCAAAAATCGGCTGCGCGCCCCGCTCGCGCAGCGGGCGAGGCCGGCGGGGCGGCCGGCGGCTCATCCGCTTCGCCTGAAGGCGCGGGCGCGATCGCGTCCGCCATCGGAGAGGAGGCCGGCCGGCGCGCGGGGCGTGGGCGGGCGCAGAGAGTGTGGCAACGGAGGGCCGCGTCGGCCACCTCTTCTGTCACTCCCCGCGCGCATTGCGGACCCCGCCGCCCGCCATCGCGATGCGGGCCGGCGCAAGGTGCGCGCCAGCGCCCCAAGCGGCCGCCCCGGCGCGCCCGCATGCGGCGCCTGCCGCCGCCGCCGCCGCGCCATCGCTTCCCGCCACCCGCCGCGCGCTCCTGCTCGCCAGCGTGGGCGTCGCGGCCACGTTGATCGCCCCTGGTTCGGCCGCCGCGGACGCCCCGCCCCCCAACGCGCTCCCCGCGCTCGACTCGGCCGGCGCCTTCGACGGCGGCACGGTCGTCCTCCTCGACCCCGCCGACGCGGCCTCCCTGACCATGACCGAGCTCCAAATCCTGGACAACAACCGGCGCGTGCAGGCGGCCAACGGGGCGCCCCCCGACTTTCCCGCGTTTGTGCGCGCGGGGTTCGAAGTGAAAGTGGTCCCCCCCTCGGCCGGCTACGCGGCCACCGACGCCGGCCTCATTTACCTCGACCTCGCGCCCGGCGCCGGCGAGCCCCCGGTCGACGGGCAGGAGGTGGCGTTCGACTATGTCGCGTACAACGAGTCCGGCGCGCGCATCGATTCCTCCGCCAACAAGGGCCGCCCCGCCGTCATCCGCCTGGGCATCGGCGGCCTCATCCCCGGCTTCGAGCTCGGGGTCAAGGGCATGCGGCCTGGAGGCGCGCGGCGGCTCATCGTGCCGCCCGCGCTCGGCCCGCCCGTCGGGCCGCAGACCTTCTTCTCGGCCAAGCAGTGCGAGGTGTTTGACGTATCCCTGCGCACGGTGAAAAGCTGCGAGCGGCGGCAGGTGGGGGGGATGTTTTCGAGCGTCGTGTGCGAGTGAGGAGACGGGAGGAGAGACAGGGGGTGGGGTGAGTGTGTAGTGGCTGCGGCCCTCAGTCGGCGCGCGATGGCGGCTGCCGCGCCGCCCATCCAGCCGACGGAGTTCGACCTCGTCGTCGTGGGCACGGGGCTGCCAGAGGCGCTCGCGGCGAGGTGGGATGGGGCTGACGCGGGCGCGCCGCGCCGCGGGCGGCGCTCGCCGACGCCGCCAGCGCCCTGGATCAATCCCAGATGCGCGCCACACTGCGGTCGACCGCGATTCACCGCTGCCGCACCTTCCTCTCTCTCAGCGCCGCCGCCCGAGCCGGCAAGTCGGTCCTCCAGCTCGACGCCGCGCCCGCCTTTGGCGGCCCCTGGGGCACGCTCAGCTTGGATGACTTTCTGGCGTGGGCTGCGCGGGAGCCGGAGGCCAACGGCGCGCCTCGGCCCGCGCTCGAGACCGGCGACGTCGCCCTCCCCGCCTCGACCGGCGCCCCGCCGCCCGGTGCCACGCTGCACATCGACCACGCCGCCCTAGACGCCCTGCTTCCGCCCGGCTCCGAGGCCCGGCGCGCCGTCTCGGTCGACCGCGCCCCCTGCCTCATGCACGCGGAGTCGCCCACCATCGACGCCCTGCTCGCGCACGGTGCCACGCCGTACATCGAGTTCAAGCTGGCGGGGTGCATGGCCTGTGTGGCGGGCGGCGGTGAAGGAGGCGAGACGCCCCAACCCCCTCCTTTCCTCGCGCGCCTGCCCGCGACGCGCGCCGACGTGTTTGCGGATCGGTCCCTCCCCCCCCTCGCCAAACGGGCCCTCATGCGGTTCCTGACGGCCGCCGCGGATGTGGCCTTGGCGGGTGAGGGGCCGCTGGCCGGCGCGCTGCTCGACCCTCGCGCCCCTTTTGCGGCCGCCGTCGCGGCCGCGGGCCTGGCCCGGCCCGCCGCGGACGCCGTGCTGTACGGGCTGGCGGCCGCGACCGCGGACCAGGGGCCGTGGGAAGTGGGAGCGGCGGCCGGAGAGGGCCAGGCTTCGGCGCCGAAGGAGCCCGCTCTTCCTCCTCCTCCTCCTCTCGACCCGGCCACCGAGTGCGAGCTGGTCGGTCACCGTCTCGCCCCCTGGGCCGCGGCGCCGCTCCCCGCGCGCTCCGCAACGCACGCTCTGCGCCGCCACCTGCTTTCCACCGGGCGCTACGGCCCCTCCCCCCTCCTCCTCCCCGTGCACGGCGGCGGCGAACTGCCCCAAGCCTTTGTGCGGGCGGCCGCGGTGGCAGGGGGGGTGGCGGCGTTAAGGCGAGGGGTGGTCGCCGTCAGGGTTGGGGCGGCTTGCGGCGCCGCGACTTCCGTGGTGCTCGCCGACGGCCAGCGGATAGCTTGTGGTGCGCTCATTGCGCCCGAGGGTGTGGTGGAGCCGTTGAGGCGGCAGGCAAGGGCCGACGGCGACATCCCACCCCCCGCCGTTGCGCGCTGCGCCGCCCTGCTCACCGCCCCGCCGTCTGGCTCCACCCAATCGTCCCCCATCGTGCTGCCGCCGCGCTGCCTGGGCGGCGGCCGCCCCGCGGCCCCCGTGCATGGCGTGGTGCTCGGCAGCACGGCGGCCGCGGCGCCCGCGCCGCTCTGTGTCCTCCACCTGGCCACGCCCGCGTCCGGCGCGGGCGCGGAGGCCGATCTGGGGGACGCGCTTGCATTTTTGGCGGACGCGATGTGGGTGGAAGGCGGGGAGAGGGGCGGCGGCGGCCCCGCGCGCGCGGCCGCGGTCGCCGCTGCGTTCTTCTCCTCCCCGCCGCCATCCTCTTCCCAGTCCGGCCTCCCGCCCAATGTGGCCGCCACGTCCCCTCCCTGCGCGGGCGCGGCGACGGCCGACGGCGGCGTCGCGTCTGCAGCGGCGGCGCTCGCGCGCGTCTTCGGGGCCGCCGTGCTCCTACTGCCGCCCCGCCCCGACGCCGCGCCCGGCGACGCGTCCGACGAGGAGGCGGCGACCGCGCTGGAAGCGGCGCTGGCCGGCTTGTTGCAAGTAGGAGGAGGCGGAGGCGCGTTGTGAGCTGCACTGCAAACATGCCCTCTCGCCCTTTCTTTTTCTCGCTGATTGTGGTCACACGGGCGCGGCGACCACGTAGGGCGCCCTCACCGCCCGCGGGCGGGCGGCAGGCGGGCGCGGGCCGCGCCTCCACCCCCGTCCCTCTCCTCACGCCCCCTGCTGCCCCGGCCACAGGCACGTGAGCGGGATCGTGACCCCCTGCACGTCCACGCTCTTGGGCACGTGGCACACGCCAATGTTGTGCGTCCAGTTTTGTTCGAAAGGGGCGGAGAGGTGGGCGCCCAGGTTGGCGAGCGGGCCCTCGCCGGTCGCCTGCGCCTGGAGGATGAAGCCAGCGAACGCAATCATGGCGAGGCGCCCGTTCTTCACCTCCTTGGTCTGCAGCGTTTTGAAGTCGCCCTTGGAGAAACCGAGCGGGTCGAAAATGCCGCCAGGGTAGCCCGGCTCGACGTTCGGCACGCGGTTGCTGCGGAAGATCGGGTCCTCGTTCGCCGACCCGTGCTTGCGGACGTCGACCCAGCGCCGCACCTCGACAAAGTGCATGAGCAGAAACTCCCACGCGAGGACGCCGCCCAGGTTGACCTCGCCGGTCGGGCCGCCGAAAAACGCGGCCTTCGGCAGGTTCTCGGGGAGGCCGGCAGAGTAAAACCAGACGTCGGGTTTGATGATCTCCTGGGCCAGGATGCCGGCGACGCCGAGCATGGCCCAGCGGCAGTGGACGAGCTCGGCCTGGCGGTGCCTGGGGCGAGGGGAGACGGTGGGGGTCGGGCGCGGTCCCTTATGTGTCGCCGGGCGCTGGCGGTTGGCGCCCCGCTCCCAGGGTGGCGGTCAGCCACGCCCTCGGCCTTGCGCCGGGGCGTGGCGCGGCGGCATGCGCCCACGGGCAGCCGCCCGCGCCCGCGCACCCCGCCAATTCCTCTTTCTCACCACGCCAGCGCCTTGGGGTCGGCGCCCAGGCCCATGGGGTCGAACCCGCGGTCGCCTGGCAGGGTGCCGGTGAGCCAGGAGGGGGGGGCGGCGCCTGGATTGAGGGTAAGAGGAGGGCGTCGGGAAGGGGTGAGGCAGGGGCGCTGGGGGGGCGTGGGGGCGGCGCCGCGCCCGGCTGCCGCCCCCACAACGCAGCCATAGACAACGTAGCCCTGGGCCGCGGCGGATCGGCCGCTTGGCCGCCCTCGACGGCGGCCGGCCGGCCTCCCCCCCACCCCCGCCTCCCCGCCTCACCCGGGAACCAGAGCGGGCGGTCGGCCGCCTTCACGGCCACGCGGGCGGCGCGCTGGGCCGCCGGCGCGGGGCGGGCGGACAGGGGGCGGGCGGCGCGGAGGGCGGACATATCGAGGCCGGCGACGAAACAGTGAACAGCGGCTGCGCGCAGCGCAGACCGCGCTCCTGGGCCGGCCTCCCCGCCGCCAATGCCGCCCGCCACCGCGGCGGCGACGGTCAACTCGTTCGCCGCGCTCGCGCTGGTCGATGGCGATGACGTGGGCGACGACGCCGCGCGCGGCGAGCCTCGCGCTTCCCCCTCCACCCCCCCGCTCAAGCGCCCACTCCTGTGGCTCGACCTGGAGATGACGGGGCTGGACGTCGGCACAGATGTGATCCTGGAGATCGCCGTCGCGGCGACAGACGGAGAGCTCGCGCGCACGGTCGACGGCCCCGCCCTCGCCATCGAGGCGGGCGAGGCCGCGCTCACCGGCATGAACGCGTGGTGCGTGGAGCACCACGGGCGGTCGGGGCTGACAGCGGCGTGCCGCTCGGCCGACGCCGTGCCTCTGGCCGCCGCCGAGGACGCCGTGCTCGCCTTTGTCGACGCCCACTGGCCGCCGGACAAGGGCGACAAAGCCACGCTGGCCGGCAACTCGGTGCACGTCGATTTGAGCTTTCTCCGCGCGCACATGCCTCGCCTAGCGTCCCGCGTCTCGCACCGCATCGTGGACGTCACCTCCGTCGGCCAGCTGGCGCTGCGGTGGGCGCCGGCGGCCTACCACTCGCGCCCCGCCAAGGTCGGGGGCGGGAGAACGAGCGCCGCCGGCGGCGACTCGACGCGCCACCGCGCGGCCGCCGACGTGCGCGACTCGATCGCCGAGCTGCGCCGCTGGAAGCGGCTCCTGTTCCGGCCGGCCAAGGACGTGGGGCGGGACGTGGCGCGGGAGGGGAAGCGGGGGCGGTAGAGAGAGAGGAGAGAAGAGAGCGAGGAAACGCGCGCTCGCACACACCTCGATCTGATTTCTTGTTTTCCGCTCCCCCCAATCCGCTCGGCGCACTGCAAACACCGGCCAGCGCTCAACCCCGCATCGAGCGCGCCCCCGGCCCCCCCAATCCTCGCGCGATGCGGCGCCGCCCGCCCGCGGCCGCGGCGCGGGCGCCGGCCGGCGGCCGCCCGGGCGGCGGCAGGGAGCGGCGTCGATCGCCAAGCGCGCGGGCGATCGCCCTGGTGCTCGCCGCCGGGGCGGCCGCCGCGCTCGCGCTCCGCACGACGACCCCCCCCTACCTGCGCCGCCTGCCCGGCCCCCGCGTCGCGTCGCTCCAGCAGTTTCAGGGCGCATGGGCGTCGCGCATGCACTGGGGAACATATCGGAGCGGCGCTTACCTCGGCCTGCGCACGCGCGCGCCGCGCGGGCTCGTCGCGGGCCTCGCCTGGTTCGACCCCGATGCAGGGGTCGATGAGAACAACCGCCTCCCCATCCGCCACGAGGCGCAAGAGCGGGACGGGCTGCGCACGTTTGGCTGGGCGCGGCACGACGGCGAATCGTTTGGCGTGCAGGCGCTGGCGGACGGGGGCGCTCTCTTGACCACCTCGTTTGTCAAGCGCGAGATTCGGGGCGTGGCGGGCGGGGACTGGGGGTTGAGGGTCGAGGGCGGCGTGGACGTGGCCGCGGTCGCCGCGCGCGGCGCGGCCGCCGCGGCCGCCGCGGCCACCGGCGAGCCGCCGCCACCCCCGCTGGCCTCCCGGGTGTCGCTCATCTTTTACGTGGGCGACGAGGCGGCGGCAGCTGGGGATGGGGACGGGCTGACGGTCGGTTCTGGCGGCCTGCTCGCGTCCGGCGCCGACGCCGCGACCGGCGCCTGGGCCCTGCACCTCGCGTCGCCGTCTCCCGTGCGCCATGTGGCGCGAGACACGCGCCACCTGCACAACGTGACCGACTGGCTGCAGGGCGAGCTGGAAGGCGAGGAGGGTGGGAGTCGACGCCGGCCGCGCCTGCGCGGCGCGCTCCCCAACGCCGCCGACGCGCGCGCGTCGCTGGCCGCCTTTCAGATCACTACTGAGATCCCGTTTTCTATCGACATTGTGTTCACGGGCGGGATGGCGCCGCCGCAGGCGCCGCCGGCGCGGTGGCGCGCGTTTTGGCGCGCGCCGCCGGACCCGCCCGTCCTCCCGCCGCCGCCGTCGGCGTCCGGCGCGCCCGCGTCGCCAGTGGACGCCCGCGTTTCTGCCCTATCTGGCCCCGCGCTCACAACGCTGATCGCGGCCCGGGAGGCTTCCTTCGACGCGCGCTTTGCCGCGACGCTCGCGCCGCGGGGCGGCGACGCCGCGACGGCCTCCCTGTCCAAGGCCGCCCTCTCCAACCTGCTCGGCGGCATGGCCTACTTTCACGGCGCGCCCCTGGTCAAGCCGGCGGCCCCGGGGAAGCCGCCCGCGCGCGGCGCGGCCGGCCCGCTCTTCACCGCGACGCCCGCGCGCGCCTTTTTCCCGCGCGGCTTCCTCTGGGACGAAGGCTTTCACGCGCTCGTGTTGATGCAGTGGTCGCCGTTATTGGCCAGGGACGCCCTCGCGCATTGGGCGGACGCGGTCACAGCCTCGGGATGGCTCGCGCGCGAACAAATTCTCGGCCCCGAGGCCGAGGCTCGCGTGCCGGCCGAGTTTGTGGTACAGGACCCGGCGGGGGCCAACCCACCGACGCTGCTGCTGCCGCTGGCCGCGATGGCGGCCCGCGTCGAGGCGGCGGCGCCCGACGACCCGGACGCCGCAGACGCCGCCGCCTTCCTGCGCGCCGCCTACCCCCGCGTGCGCGCCTGGGTCGACTGGCTGCTGCGCACCCAGAAAGGGGCGGCGCCGGGGTCGTTTCGGTGGCGGGGGCGGGACGGGGAGGCGGTCGGGGAGTTGAATCCGAAGACTTTGACATCAGGCCTCGACGACTACCCGCGCGCCTCGCACCCGACGCCCGACGAACGCCACGTCGACCTGCTGTGCTGGGCCGCGGTGGCGACCCGGCTGCTGGCGCGCGTGGGGGCGCGCGCGGGGCGGCCACGCGCGGAGGTCGCGCGCTATGCTGCGCTCGCCGCCGCCCTGGGCGACCCCGCCCACGTGCGCTCGCTCCATTGGGACGACGGCGCGGCCGGCTTTTTCGACTACGGCCTGCACACGGACGGCGTGGAGCTCGCGTGGCGCTACATTTTTGATGCGGATGGAATCCCTGTCGACCGCACGCTCGAACGCTCAGTCACCGCCTCTCCTTCCTTGCGCCACGTGTCGTCCCACGTCGGCTACGTCTCCCTCTTCCCGCTCCTCGTGCGCCTGCTGCCGGCGGATTCGCGCGAGCTGGCCGCCGCCCTCGACCAAGTCCGCACCCTCCTCTGCCCCGCCGGCCTCGCCTCCCTGGCCCCCACCTCCCCCCTGCGCGACGTGCGCAACACGGAGCACGACGCTCCCTACTGGCGGGGGGCGGCGTGGCCTCCTGTGGCGTACATGGCTCTCTCCGCGCTCGACCATTATTCGAACCAACCCGGCCCGCACGCCCTGACCGCGCGCACGCTGCGTGAAGAGCTGCGAGCGAACTTTGTGGGCAACGCGGTGGCGCGCGCGGTCGAGGCCGGGGGCGTGTGCGACGTGTGGGAGCGGTATGATGGCGGCGACTCGGGCGCGGGCCTCGGCCCGCGCCCGTTCACGGGGTGGGGGGCCACGCTCGCGCTGGCGGCCGCGGGCGCGTACTTTGACATGTGAGGGAGAGAGGGATAGAGGCGGTGGCGGTCGTCGCGCCGTCGGGGTTGGCCACACGGCGGCGTGCCGGGGCCGGACCCACCATGGATCCCTCTCTCTTCTCCCGCTTCACTCTTTGGCATTCGGCGGCGTGCATCGCGCCAGCGCGAACGACCCCTCCCCGCCCAGGGTCACGGACCGCGAAATAGCAGAGTAGACCGCGCGCTTCGCCTCTTGCGACCCCCCCTCCACGCCCGCCTGCGCGCCCCGGATCGCGGCGACCGCGTACGGGCAGCACGCTTTGGCCGCGGCTTCCGCCCAGGCGCGGGAGGGGGTGGAGGCGTCGGCGCCAGAAGAACTTTTCACGTCGGCCGCGCACGGGCGCACCGCTTCCTGGAGGCCGACAACAAACGCGTCCGCCGCGAGCGACGCCGACGGCTTGACCGTGCGCACGCCGCCGGCGGGCGTGTAGACGGCGTCGGCGGCTTCCCGGGCGGCGAGGCCGACCGCCGCGCCGAGCGCCGACGCGGGCGGCGCGGGGTCGGTCACGACCAACATGTCGGCCACCGCCTTGGAAAAGCCCGCGGTTTCATTGGCCGCAGCCGCCGCCAAAATGGCGTCCGCGGCGGGTTGGAGGTCGCCGCCGTCCGCCAGCAAGAGGCGCAGGTCGGCTGCCGACGCCACGTCGGCCGCGACTGCGCGCGGCGCGCCGTCGGCGCCGGCCGAGCCCTTGCCCGAGTACGCGATCGCGCCCCCGCCCACCGTGGCGGACGACCCGGGGGCGGCCTTGGCCGCGGCGTCGGCTTTCTTGGCTTCGTCCTCGTACTTTTTGGCGACCGCCGCGGGCGGGCGCGCCGCCAGGATCCTGTTCTCCTGCACCGTCGCCGGGTCTTCAAACCACTTTTTGACGGCGTCGGTCGCCTCTTTCGTCTTGTTCAGCGCGTCGTTCGCAAACGCCTTTGTTTTGTCGACCGCGACGACGGCCTGAGGGGGGGCAAATGGCGGCGGTTGGGGCGCGTCCCGCACAGGGCGAGGTCCAGCGCGCGCCACGGTTGATCCCGGCAGGCGCCTGCACCCAATCGGCGCCCGAGCGCGCGCGCCAGCACGCGATCCAACTCCCGCGCCACCCCTCCTCCCATCTCTCACCGCGTTCTTGGTCTTGTTCACCACGTCGGCCGCCGTCTTCTTCTCCTCGGCCGCGGGCGCGGGCGCGGGCGCGGCCGCGGGCGCCGGCTTGGGGCCTTTTTGGGCGGGGGGCGTCGCGGCGGGCTCGGCGGGCGCCTGCTCCGCGACGTCGACCGCGGCGGCCGGCTCTGGCGCCTGGGCGGCGGCGCCGGCGATTGCCAGGAGGAGGAGGGCGAGGTGGGAGAGGCGCATGCTGGGGGTGTGGATGGGACCGCCTGCCCGTGCGGGCCGGCTTCCGCCGCGCGCCGTCGGTCGTTCACACCCCCCCCCCCCCGAAAGCATCCCGCCCTTGACCTTCTGCCTCCCGCTACCCACACCGCGCCCAAGACCGGGCCGGGCGGCCGCCGGAAGGGGGCCGCGCGGTGCACGCGCGGCCCCCGACACGCCACCCCTTCCCGCCGACACGACCACCCCTTCCCCGAACTCCCACCCACTTGTCTCCACCATCACACGTACTGCACCGCGCACAGCGTGCCCGCCAGCGATACCGCGCGCGGCCGCAAGTCGGACGAACGACCCGAAACGATCAACCCGACCTGCGCCGGCCCGCCCGCCATGTTTTGCCACGCCTCCTTGACGAGCCCCGTGATCCACCCCCTCGTCGGCGTCTTGGCCGGGTACCAGTTCCAGGCGGACGTCGTCTCGATGTAGGCCGTCGAGTAGAGGGAGATGTAGTACGGGACGGCGCGGGAAGGGGCGAAGACGTTGACGTTGACCGTCGCCGACCACGTCGTGGACGACGATTGCCACGTCTGCGTGGTCACCTTGGCCGTGCAGCCGCCGGGGGCGGGGGGCGGGGGGGCGGGGGTGGGGGAGGGACGCGGCGGCGGCGGCGCGGCCGTCGGTTGCGGCGTCGGCGCGCTCGTCGGCCGGGGCGTCGCCGTCGGCGGAGGCGTCGTCGTCGCCGGAGGCGTCGTCGTCGCGGGCGGCGGCGGGGTCGGCCCCTGGGTCGGCACCGGCGTCGGCGACGCGGCGGGCGTCGGCGGGGGGGGCGCCGCGCCCGACGCTGACACGTACCACGGCTCCAGGTTGGCCGCCTTGGCCATCCAGTCGAGTTTGTTCCACATGAGCTGTCGAGAGGGGGTGGTGGCGGGCGTGTGGGCGCGGGCAAGAACACGTCGCCCCCCCCTCCAACCCCCTCCTCGCCCGCCGTCTCCATACGTCTTTCCAGTTGTCCGTCACAAACCCCCCGGTGTCGCCCGAGTTGGCGTTCCAGCACCAGAAGATCATGTTGGGCATCTTGGCGTGGGTGGAGTCGTCCGTTTGCATGTAGGCCGCGAAGTCGGACAGCATGCGCAGGTCGAGGGGTTCTGTGAATTTCGACCCCGTCTCCCCAAACACGACCGGGAACGTTTTGCAGACACCCGACGCGCAAAACCCTTGCTTGGTCAGGTAGCCGAACGAGTCGGTGAGCCGTTTGGCCAGGCCGGCGCCGGTGACTGCCGCGGGGTCGGTTTGCGTCGAGACCGAGGGCGGGTAGAGATGAGGGGAAATTACGATGTTGTTCAGGTACGGCTTGCGCATCATCTTGGTGAAAAAGGGGGCCGCGGACTGGACGCCGCCGGCCTGCACGATCGCGGGGTCGGTCGCAAAGCCGTCGCCCCAGTTCATGGCGACCTTGCCGAGTTGCCCCGTCCCCTCCACCAGCATCAGCGCCGTCGGGTTGACCTTGTAGATGGCGTCCATCGCCATCTCGTACAGGGCGGTCATGCCGTAACCGCCGGCGCCGGGCCCGGCGTCCCACTTGATGCCGCGCGAGTCGGGTTCGTTCAAAATGTCGAGCATCACCCGGTTGCGGGTCACCGGGTCGGCCGCCAGGTCGCGGGCCAGGTCGGCCCAGGATTGCACCCACTTGGCGGGGTCGTCCAGGACCTGAAAAGAAAGGAGAGAAGAGGAGGGGTGGTCGGCCGCGCACGCGTGCGCGACCCGCTCTCGCTCCCACCCTCTCCCCGCCCCTCTCTCCTCACCAGCGTGTCGTAGATCATGTGGTCGTCCAGCACGACGTAAAACCCATTGGCGGCCAGGAAGCGGGAGGCCCAGAGGAGGCGTTGGCGGACCGAGTCGCGGGGGACGTAGTCGTTGCACACGCCGGGCGTCTGCGGGATGCCCGCCGGCAAGCGCCAGAGCGGGGCGGCGGCCGGCACCGAGACGCCGGGCTTGATGACGGACGCGCGCACGGCGGCGTCCGTGACGTTGTTGCACGTGCGGTACGTCGGGTCGCGCGGCGCCTGGCCAAACGCTTGAAAGGAAAAGGGGAGCCGGATCGTGTTGAACCCCAGCAGCTTCATGCGCCACGCGACGGTCGCGAAATCGGCGACGACCGCGTCCTGCACGTTGCCCCAGAGGCCGTCGACGATCGTCTGCCCGTTTTCGAACCCAAACCAGTTCAACCCTTTGACCGTGAACGGTTTCCCGTCCACCCCGATGAGCAGCGCCCCGTTGGTCGACACCGGTTTCTCCGCCTGCCACGACCGGCGCAGGCCCGCGGCGGCGAGCGGGTCGGCGGGGGTGGGGAGAGGGGGGACGGGCGCGGCGAGGTCCGCGCCTGCCTCCAGCTCGCACGGCGCCCCGTTGACCGACACCGCGGTCGGCGCAAACGCTTGGGACGTGGCGTTGACCTGGTACGCGACGTGCGCGGGCTTGGAGCCGGGGGTGAGGAGGGGGCGGTTGGCGGCCGACGCAAACGTCGCGGCCGTCCCTGGCGCCTCCCCCGTCAGCTCCATGTTGGTGGCCCACGTCACGGTGGCGCCGGGGGGGAGGGAAGCTTCCAGCGTGAAGGAGGGCTGGGGGGGGGAGGGGGAGGGTGGTCGGAGGGGGTCTGGGTGGTCGGCCTTTCCTCCTCTCCCTCCTCTCCCATCCCCTACCTCAATGGCCCCGTCCGTCGCCACCACCATCATGTCCACCAGGCCGTGCACGACGGTGGGCACTTTGGAGGGGGAGGGTTCCAGCGCGGCGAGCCGCGCGGGCGTCGTGCCGGCGAGGGTGAGGGGTGAGACCGTCACGCGGCAGCCGGCGGCCCTGGCGGGAGTCGAGGCACCTGACGCGAGCGCCGCGAGCGCCAGGAGGGCGAGGAGCGCGGGGAGGGGGCGGGGCGGCCGCATCGCGCGCCGCGCGCGAAAACGGGCGCCGGACTGCGGGGGATGGAGGGGGGCGCGCGTTGGACCGCGCATCATGTCGACGAGTCTCCCCACCGAGTTTAGAGGTGGCGGCGACGCTCCCGGGGCCCGGCTGTCGCCCGATGGCTCAAAGCGCGCGCCGCGGCATTCGGGCGCGCGGGCGGCCGGGAGACCGCGCGCGGCCGCCAAGTCGTCGGGCACACTCCACTCGACTTGCCTGGGGGAGGGCGGGCGGCGGCAGCTGCTGGGGCAGCTGCGGAAGTGACGCTGGTGCAAGTGGCGGTGTGGTGCTGCCGGTCTCGCCTCGGACCCCGCCCGACCGCCTTCGAGACGCATGATATTGTCACAGGCGCGCATGAACACGCGACAGGGTTTAGGAGCAAAGCAGGAACGACGAAAACAAAAACTCGAGCCCCCTCGTTTTCACGGCGCCGCCCGCCCCGCCGCCGGCGCCGCCGCGGCAGGGGCTCCAGGCCCACCCGAGGGCCAGGGCGCGGCCAGGGGCGGCGTGTCGAGGTGGACGGGCGAGTCGTGGAGCGGGACGAGCGCGGGGTCGAGGTAGGCAGGGGGCGCCGCCAGGTCGACGCCGTCTACCGCCTCGGTCGCGGACGGCTCGGGCTGGGCCGCGGAACCGGCGGAATGAAGGGCAAGGGCGAGTGTCGCCGCGGCCATGGCAGCGCGCAGAATGACGCGGACGCGCATTCTGGGGAGGGCGGGCGTGTCGGAAGTCGCTGAACCATTTACGGGTCGGCGCGGCCGCAACGAGGGACCGGCGGCGCCGCCCCGGCGCCGCGGCGTGCGCGGCCACGACCCGGCGCCCTCCAACCCCGTCCCCACCAACCTTGTCGCTACCGGGAGGCGACGACGGGCGCGTCTGGGCCGGGCGAAGGCGGCGGCGGTCACGCCAGTGGGGTGTGGGGCGGTCGCTGCGCGCGCTGGCGGTCGGCCACACACTGCGCCCGTCCCCGCGACCCCACCGCCCGCCACCTCGCCCCGCCCGACGCCGTAGTCGCACCCACCACCACTATGATGCCCACCCTGCGCCGCGCGGCGCGCGTCGCTACGCTGGCGCTCGCGGTCGCGACGGCGCTGACCGCGCCCGCGGCCACCGCCCGGCGCACGCCGACCGCCGTGCGCGGCAATGGGGTGGCGGACACGGTTGTGGCGTCGCTGCCGGGGACGGTGAGGGAGGGTGGAGGGTCGGCAGGGGGAGGAAAAAGGAGCGGTCAACGCGGCGCGCTCGCGCACGGCCGACAATAGCCACTGCCCCGCCCGCAACCCGCCGCCCGCCCCGTGGACCACCCCACGCTCCCACCCCTTCTCTCCCAGCCCGCGCGCGCCGAAGCAGAGTCCCCCCCCCCCCCCCTCCCCCCCCTGGTCGTCGCCGGCGCCACCCTCACCGCGGGCGGCGCCCCCATCACCCTCGCCGGCGCCAACTGGTTTGGTTTCGAAAACGGGCAAACCTTTGTCGACGGCCTGTGGGCGGGCACCGGGAGCGCGCTCACGCACGACGCGCTGACGGTTCTTTGGAGGATCAAGCTGCTCGGCTTCAACGCCCTGCGCCTCCCCTTTTCGTTCAAGGTGAGCGTGTGAAGAGACGGGGTGTGGGAGCGGAGATGGAGAGCGCGAGGGATGGCGGGGCAGGTGGCGGCCAGCGCGCGCGCGGCGCGGCGCGACCCCTCACCCCCCTTCCCTTCAGGACCTCAACGCGACCGCGCGCCCCGTGCGATCCGAGTGCGAGCCCGTGACGCCCGCCCGGGTGGCGGCCAGCGTGACGCGGCCGGGGGCGGCGCTGCCGGCGGGCGCGGTGCCGCCGCCGCTGGTGAGCGCTGCGGGGGCGGGGGGGGCGGCGGCGGCCGCTCAAACCCCTTCCCACAACCCCTTCCCCACCCTCTCCGCCCCCTCCCACCCCTCCAGTTTGCCGACCCCACCCTGGTCGCTCCCTCGCCCACCACGACCGCGTGCAACGCTGCCGTCCCCCCCACGACGCGCGCGCGCCTCTTGTGGCTCGCGCGCTCCGCGGTCGCGGCCGGCATGTACGTCATCCTGGACAACCACCTGTCCACCGACACAACGCTCACCGATGACGAGGGTGTCTGGGTGGCGGAGTGGAAAGCGTTGGCGGCCGATTTGGCGGCGGACAGCCTCCTCAAAGGCACCGTTCTCCTCGACCTGGCGAACGAGCCCGACATGCGCGGCCTGGGGTGGGCGCCCCGGCCCGGGGGGAAACCGGGCATGGCAGACACGTACCTGGCGGCCATGGACGCGATCGACGCGGTGGGAGGGAGGGGGAGGGAGGGTGGCGGCAGCGGGGGCGGCGCGCGCGCGTGCGCGCGCCGACCTCCCTCAACCCCTCCTCCCCCTCCCTCCCTTAGGTCGACCCCGCCGCCATCTACCTCATCGAAGGCTGCGGCCAACTCGGCACCGTGGCCATGAACTGGGGCGACGGCTACGCGACGGACCCGGCGGTTGTCGCCGCGGGCGGCGTCGAGTCGGCGGCGCCCTTTTTCGAAGCCCTCCTGGCCAAGCCCTACGCCGGGCGCACCGTGCTGGGGCCCCATATCTACCCGCCCAGCGTGTCGCTGCAGACGTCGGGGTGAGGAGAGAGGGAGAGGGCGGGGAGGCGGGGTGGCGGTGGAGGCGCGCGCGCGCCGACCCCTCCCTCTCCCCCCTCCTCCTCTTGCAGCACCACCGATCCCGCGCTCACCCCCCGCCTGGACGCCTCCTTTGGCCACCTGGCGGCGTCCGGCTTTTGCCCCGCCGGCGCGGCGCCCTGGGCGGCGGCGTGCCGCCGGTTTCCCATCGTCATCGGGGAGGTCGGCTCCAAGCTCGCCACCGCGGCCGACGTCGAGTTCCTGGCCGCCTTTGGCACCTACTTGAAAGGCGACCCCGGCGCCACCCCCCCGCGGCCCCCGGCCGCCGGCGCGGTGTGGTGGTCGTGGAACGCCAACTCGGGCGACACCGGCGGCCTCGTCGAGGACGACTGGGAGGCGATCGTCTGGCCCAAGCTCGATTGGGTGATTGCCGTGACGGGGACGCGGCCGTGGTATGTGAGCGCGGCGGACACGGGAGGCGGCGGGGGCGGCGCGCCGGCGCCGGCGCCGGCGGCCACCGCCACGCCCACGGCGACGCCCACGGCGACGCCCACGCCAACGGCGCCGCCGGCACCCACCGACACCCCGGCCGCGGCGCCGACGACGGGGGCGCCGACGACTCTGCCGGCAGAGACCCCGGCCCCCGCGGTGCCCGGCCTCGCCGCCGCCAACTCCTCCGCCCCTTCCTTTGCCTGCCTCGCCATCGTGACGCGCGTCACCCCAACCGCCACCGGCGCCTCGATCGAGGTCGCCCTGTCCGGCGCGGGCGCCGCGTGCCCGAACCGCGCGCGGCTCCAATTTTTTGCGCCCGCCTACGCGCGCGCCCGCACCGCGCGGGGCTGGACGCCCGACGGCGACGGCACCGCACTCGCGGGCGGCGTGCTGGCCGGGGCGCTCGACGGCGCGCTGCCGTCGGGGGCGGGGGCCGCCGTGTCGCTCGCGTACGAGGTCGAGGCCGCGCCCGGCGCCGGCGCGGGGGCACGCCCGGCCGCGGTGGCGGTCAACGGGGTGCCATGTGCGCTCGCGTGATCGGGGTGCTGTTTCTGTGGGGGGGAGGGCGCTATCGACGCGTGGGGAGGGAAGAGGAGGGGGCGGGCGGGTGAGCGTTCACTCCGCTGTGCAAGCGCGCCCGCGCGCCCTCGCCCGACACGCCCGCGTTGATTGGAGAGAGCGTGGCGCACTCCCCACCGCGTCAGGCGCGCCCTATGCGGGGCGCTCATGCGCCGCGGCGCGCCGCCGCGCGCCCGTTTGCCGGGCGTGCGACGTTTGGCGCCGACGATAGGTCCCTAGTCGTGTCAAGATTTTCAAAGTCGACTCCGACACGAAGCACAGCGCCCATGCGCCGCCTGCGGGCCCTGCCGCGCGCCGTGCCGGCGTTGCCGGCGCCGTCCTCCCTCCTGTTTCCCCCTCTCCCCCCGGGCCCGCCCACCACGCGCGTTGTCGTGCTCACTGGCTTCCTGGGGGCCGGCAAAACGACGACCCTGGCCCGGCTGCTGGACGCCGCGGCGGCGGCCGGCGCGAAAGTGCGCGCCGTGGTCAACGACGTGGGCGCCTCCAACATCGACGCCGCCACGCTGCGAGGCATGGGCGTGCCAGGCGCCGCGGGCGCCCCCGACTTTGTGCTCGCGCTCACCGCGGGCTGCGTCTGCTGCACGCTCCAACACGAGCTGACCGCCGCCATCGCCGACGCCGCGGCCGACCCCGCGGTCGACTGGGTCTTTGTCGAGTGCACCGGTCTGGCGTCGCCCGGCCCCGTCGCGGCCGCGGTGGCGGTGGCGGGGGAGGGGGCGGCGCTCGCCGCGGTCGTCGTGGTGGTGGACGCGTCCACGCTCGCCGCAGGGCTTGCCGGCGAGCTGGACGGGGATGGACGAGACGATGGCAGCGACGGCGCACCCGACCCGGGCGCGGTGGCCGACTTGCTGGCCGACCAGGTCGAGGGCGCGGACGTCGTGCTGCTGAACAAGGCTGACGTGGCCACGCCCGACGACATGGCCGCCGCGGCCGCCCTCGTGGCCGCGCTGAATCCCGGGGCCGACATCCTGGCCTGCGCGCGCGGCGCCGTCCCGCCCGCCGCGCTCGCGTCCCCCCCCGGCGGCGCGCGCGGCGTCGCGGGCTGGGTCGCCGCCCTGGACGCCGCCGCGGCCGAGCGCGCGGCGGCAGCGCCGCAGAGGGTGCACGTCCACGTGGCGGGCGTGAGCCACAACGGCCTGGCGGCAAGAGGGGCGGCGGCCGCACCCCCTCCCTCTTTCTCCACGTTTGCCTTTCACGCCGACCGCCCCTTTCACCCCGCCCGCCTGCTGGCCGCGCTCGAAGGCGACGCGACCTGGGCCGGCGTCTTGCGCAGCAAGGGCTTCTTCTGGCTGGCCACGCGCCCCGCCGTCGCGGGGGCGTGGCAGGCCGCGGGCGGCGCGTGGGCGGGCGACCCGTCCCACCCGTGGGCCGGGGGGGAGAGTGCGCCGTGCCAGGACCTGGTCTTCATTGGAGGGCAGGGGATGGACCGCGCGCGGGTTGTCGCCGCGCTCGACGCCGCGTTGCTCTCCGACGGCGAGCTGGCCGCCGGGCCCGCCGCGTGGGCGGCGTACGACGACCCGCTGCCCGAGTGGGAGGTGGAGGAGGAGGAGGAGGAGGATGTATAGAGGCAGCCGCTCCACCGCGCCACTACTCGTTCAATATGCGCCGCGCCGCGTCCCTCCTGCTCGCCCGCGCGGGCCGCCGCGGCTACTCCACCCCTCCCCCTCCTCCGGTCCACGTGGCGGATGAGCCCTTTTGCCGGCAGCGGCAGCGCATCGTCCTTGGCTCGCGCGTGCCGACGCTCTCCCCGGACGCCTGGGTCGCGCCCAACGCCGTCCTGGTGGGCGACGTGGACTTGTATGACAAGGTGGGGGTAGTGGGGGTTGGGGAGGGGTATTGCGCACGCTCCCCGGCGCGCGCCGGCCGCCGATCGCGCGCCGCCCTCGTGCGCCCGCCCGCCTCCGCCCGCCGCCGACCCCCCTCCTCCCCCCCAGGTCACCGTCTGGCACGGCGCCGTCCTGCGCGGCGACCTGAACGCGGTGCGCGTGGGCGCCTTTTCCAGCATCGGCGCGCGGTCGGTCCTGCACGCTGCGCGCACTGCCCCCACCGGCCTCCCCGCCGCCACCCTCGTCGGCCGCTCCGTCGTCCTGGGCGACCGGTGCCTGCTGCGGTCGGCCACGGTGGGCGACGGCGCGGTGCTGGGCGACGGGTGCGTGCTGCTCGAAGGGAGCGTCGTCGGCGCGGGGGCCGTCCTGGAACCAGGCACCGTCCTCCCGCCCGGCCGCCTCATCCCGGCACACCAAGTGTGGGGCGGGCGCCCCGCGCGGTACGTGCGCGACGTGTCCAAGGACGAGGCGGCCGCACACGCCGCGCGCGCCGACGACGCCGCGCGCCGCGCGGCCGCGTTTGCCGCGGAAGAGCTGCCGGAAGGCGGCTTCATCTACGTTGACGCCGAGCGCGCGCGGCGCGAGGCGGACAAGGCGGCGGCGTGAGAGGAAGAGGGGTTCGCTGGTTTCACTTGCAAAAATTCGTTCCCGCACTCCACCCGACCCCTCTACCCCTCACACCGCAAACGGGTTGGCGTCCGGGTTGGACTGCAGCCCGACGTCGGCCGCGCGCGCGGCCTCGTAGGGTTGGAGCTGCCGAATCTCCCCTATCCCCAGGTCGGCCGGCAGCCGCAACCCGCCGACGCGCACCCGCTTGAGCGACGCGCACTCGTGCCCCGCGGCCGCGACCAGCTGGCGCACCTCCCGGTTGCGGCCTTCGCCCACGACGATGCGCACGCGGCGCGCGGACGCGGCGTCGCCCGTGTTTTTCGGCGGCGCCATGACAGCGACGGGCACCAGCGTCTCCCCTTCCACCTCCACGCCGGCCGCCATGCGCTCCAGGTCGGCCCGGGACGGGGCGCGGGCGAGGGTCGCCACGTATTCGCGGGTGACGCCGGACGAGGGGTGCGCGATTTTGTTCGCCCAGTCGCCGTCGTTGGTCACCAGAATCAGGCCCGTCGTCGCGGCGTCGAGGCGCCCCACGGTGAAGAGGCGCGGCGCGGGCTTGGTCGGGGCGGTGGTGGGCGACCGGCCGGTGGGCGCTGCGCTTCCGCCGCCCTTTGCCGGGCGCGCGCGCCAGCGCGCGACCCACCCCTCGAGCAAGTCCGTCACCAGCCGCCTCCTCAACCCCCCCTGCGCCACCGCGGCCCCCGCTTCCGACGTGCAGTGGTAGCCCTTGGGCTTGTTCACGGCAAAGTAGAGTTTGGGCGCGGGGGCGGGGAGCGGTTTGCCGTCGACGCTCACCGCGTCGACGCCCGGCCACACCTTGGTCGCGGGCGCCGCCACCGGCGCCCCGTTGACCTTGACGCGGCCGGCGGTGACCATGTCTACGGCCGCGCGGCGCGAGGCGAGGCCGGCGTCGGCGATGGCCTGGAGAGGCGAAAAGGGAGAGGGGGAGTCATCAGCCGGGGCGCCCTCCAAGAGCTCCCGCCCCGACACACGCCACCTCTCATCTCCCACCTTGGCCACCCACACGCCGTCGCCCTCGCGCTTGTCGGGCTTGCCGCCGCGGCCGCCGCGGCCGCCGCGGCCGCCCCTCCCCCCTCGCCCGGGCGCCCCTCTCCCACGCCCTGCAGTCGCCCACGGCTCGGACGTCGACGGGCGGGGCGTGGGGCGGGGGGCGCGCGGCGGCGGGCGCGGCGCGGCGGCCGACACCAATGGCGGCGGCGCGGGCGGGCGCGACGGGCGCGGGCCGGCCGGCCGCATGGTGGCCAGGGCGCGGGGAGCGGCCGGCGAGCGCGACTAGTGAGGGAGGAGCGCGAGCGGGTGTGGCCCCGGGCGCCGCTCGCCTCGGCCCTGCTGCTGCCCCCCGACCGCGTCACGCGCGGCGCCCAGGCCGCCGCCCGCAATCGGTACCCGCGCAGCATGCTGCGCGGCGGGAAGCGGTCGGGCGGGGAGGGCGAGCGCGAGCGGGAGCGCGAACGCTCGCGCGCGCGCGCGCGGCCCCCGGAGGCGGCGCGCAGCGCCGCCGCCCCGAGCGCCATCCGCGATTCGCCCGGGACCTCGTTCACGCGCTCCGCAGCCTCGACCAGATCGTCTAGGATGTCGTCGTCGCCGGGCTCGGCTTCCGACTCGGCGTGCCCGACTGCGTCGCCCAGCGCTTCGGACACGCGCTCGAGCAGCCCCTGGAGCGGCCGGATCATGGCGAGGTGCTGCTCGAGCCGCTCGAGCATGGCGGAGGAGCCAAAGACGGGCGGGATCTCCATTTTGGGGGTTTGGGCGGCGCGCGAAACCGGCGCCCCTCAAAACTCGAAGCCCGCCGCCCCTCCCCTCCCGCCTCCCTTTCTCAACTCGGCCGCGGTCACCGCCACCGCTTCGCAGTTGTCAAAATGGCGCCCGGTCAGACCGCGCAGCACGCCTGCGTGCGCGACCAGGGCGAGAAAGGGTTCGGGGCGCGTGGTCAGGTGGTGCCTCAAGAGCTCGATGCGCGCCTCAAACTCGTCATCCGTCTCGGGCGTGACGCCAATCCCTCCTATCTGGGACGCGCCGCCGTGCCACCAGGGCGTCTCGCCGGCGGGGAGGCCGCCGAAGTCCACCCCCCCAAACTCGCCCTCGAGCCACGCCCGCGGCCGCCCCACGTCGGACGCCAGCCACACGCGTTCGGCCGCGGCGGGCAGGGCGACGATGGCGGGGTGGTTGGGGAAGGCGAGGACGGCGGTGGCCAGCGCGCGGGTGAGCGGCGACGCGAGCACGACGGGCGGGACCGAGCCGGCGAGGGACAGGGAGCGCGCGAGTTGCCTCGCTTGGCGTTCGCCGTGCGGCGTGAGGCGCGTGTCGTAGCTGGGGAGGGAGCGAGGAGGGGGGAAGGGAGGGGAAGGCGTCGGCGCGAAAGAGAAAAAGAGTCGAGCCTGCCACACCGCCCACCATTGCTCCCACTTTCTCTCGCCCTCTCTCCCTCCCTCTCTCACTCGAGCGGGTCGACGAAGCCGCCCTCCCCGTGGCGCCGCCCGGGCGGCAGCCGCCCGAGGTGCACATTCATGTGGGTGACGCCGTGCCGGATGAGGAGAATGCGGCCAGGGGAGGGCGCGCCCCGGGGGGGGCGCATTGGGGGAGAGGGTACGCGCTGTGCGCGGCGACGGCGGCGCGTGCGGCGTCGGCCACAGACGCCGCCCTGCCGGCCCACAGCCTATCCGTCGGCGATCGGCCGCAGCCTGGCCTGCGCGCGGACGAGACGAGGCGGCGGCGGCTCCCCCAACCGCCGCCCGGCGACTCGAGCTAATTTTGGGGTCGCGCGTCGGCCCACCTCCCGAGCCCCTGGCGACCCCTCCAATGTCGACTGCACCCCCACCAACATCGCTCCTGCCCGCCTGGGCCGGCCCCGATGCTCGCGCCGCGGCTGCGCGCGGCGACGCGCTGCGCGCCCGCCTGGCCGCCGCCGTCGCGGCCGCCGCGGACGAGTCCAACCGCCTGGCCCTGCTCACCGCGCACGGCGTCGCGGTGGACGCCGACCTGGCGGCGGCGCGGGAGAGGCGGGCGGCCGCTGGGCGCGCGGCAGTTGCGCACGCGGGGCTTGCCGCGCTCGACCGCGCCGCGGCCGCGGCCGACAAGAGGGACGTGGCGCGGTGTGAGAAGGGCCAGGAGGAAGCGACCGACGCTCTGCACGCGGCGACGGCGGCGGCGCTGGCGAGCGGGGCGCGGGGGGACGACGCCGAACTCGCGCGCGAGCCCGCGGCGGCGCGGGCGGCCGCCGCGGGCGAGGCCGCCGAAGTGGCCTCCAGCCGCGAGGCGACCATGCTCACCAAGGCGGCCCAGGACCGCGCTGCCGCCGACCGCGCTCGGGCGGCGACCGCGGCGGCGCGCGGCGCGGCGCGTGGCGCGGCGGCCGCCGCCGCCGCCGCGGAAGGCGCCGCTGCGGAAGCCTCTTCCGACCTCCACGCCCTGGCCGACGAGATGACGGCGCAAATGGACTCGCGCGAGGCGGCGGCGGCGGGGTGGCGGGCGGCTTGCGCGAAAGCGGCGGCGGCGCGCGCGGCGGCGGCGGCCGCCGCGCAGGCCGCCGCCGCGGCGGCCGCCGACCAGCGCCGGCACCAGAACGAGCTGAAGGACAGCGCCCGGGCCCTGGCCCGGCTCCAGGACGGCGTCAAGCTCGCGGCGGGCGGCGCGACGGGCGACGAGCGCAAAGCGAGGCAGGCGGCGGACGCGGCGGCGGTCGCCGCGGCGGCCGACGCAGCCGCCGAGGCCGCGGCCGACGCCGACAAGGACGCAGTGAACGCCCTGGACGCGTCCATGCATCAAACCCTGGACGAGGCGGCCCGGCACGAGGCCGCGGCGGCCGCGGCGGCCGGGCGCGGCGCTGCGGCTGACCGCGCCGCGCGCGCCGCGCGCGCGCGCTCGGCGGCCGCCCTCGCGGCGGGCGCGTCCGAGGCCGACCGTGCGTCCGCTCTAGCCGCGTCCAAAGCCGAGGCGGACGGCCGGCGGGCGGCGGCGGGCGCGGCGACAGCCGCCACCCTCGCTCGCCGCGCGGCGGCCGACGCGGCCGCCTTGGCCGCCACCTCCCGCGCCGATGCCGCGTCCCGCGCGATCGCCGCGGCGCGCACTCGCGAGCACAGCTCCCGTGCCTCCATTGACGCTTGCGCGACGTGCTACCAGGACGCGCGGGGGGTGCTGGCCGCGGCGCGCGCGCGCGCGGCGCGCGCGCGCTGCGCGGAACGCGACGCGGGCGGCTCGGCGGCCGCCGCCGACGCCGAGCTGGCGGCCGCTCGCCAAGAGATGGAGGTCGCGTGCGCGGCCGCCGACGAGGCGGCGGCGGCGGCGGCCGCCGACGCGGCCGCAGCCGACGCAGCGCGCGAAGGCCTGGCCCTGGCCACCGCCGCCCGCGCCCGGCGCGCGGTGGTGATGGCCGAGCTCGAGTCCGATCTGGTGACTGCGCGAGCCGAAGCGGACGCGGCTCGCAAGGCCGCCGCCAGCGCGGGCGCGGCACGCGCCGGCGCGCTCGCCGCGCGCGACGCGGCCGCCCGCCGCGCCGCCCTGGCCGAGGCCCGCGCCCACGCCGCCCTCGCCGCGTGGACCGACGCGTGCGCCACCCAAGAATCGGCCGCGAGCTGGGCGGCGGCCGACGCCGGCGAGGCGGCCGCTCGCGCCGACGCCGCGGGGCGCGACGCGCGCGCGGCCGAGGCGTGCGCCCGCTCCGCGGTCGCCGCCGCCGCGGTTGCGGCGCTCGGCGGGGCGGCCGCCAAGGCGCGGTACGAGCGCATGCTAGGGGGCGGGGGCGACGGCGGGCAGGCGCCGCCGCGCCCCGCCGCCGCGGCGCGCGCGAGCGCCGACGCGGCGGCCGCGGCGTCGGCCGCCGCCGCCACCGCCGCCCGGGCAGACGCGGAAGCCATGCGCGCCGCGGCCGCCGACCTGGACGCTGGGACAGAGGCGCTCGAGAGAGGGGCGGGACGGGGGCGCCGCGCGGCGGCCGCCGACGCGGCGGCCGCCCGGGCGGCGCACGAGGAGGCGGCCCGCGTGGAAGCCAAGGTGCAGGCGGCACACGCTCGCATGGCGGCGGGGGGGACGCGGTGACTGGAAACGAAAGAAACACGCGTGCCCCAAAAATGTTCTTCTCTCCCTCCCTCCCTCCTCTCCTCTCTCACGCCAACAGCCGGCTCGCCACCGCGTACGTCCCGCCCAACACCAGCGCCACCCCCGCCGCGGGCGAGACCCAGGCGGTGGCCCCGCGCAGCGCGACGACGCGCGCGGCGCCGCCCGCGCCCGCCGCCGCGGCGAGCAGGGGGGCGACGTAGCCCGCGGAATAGGTCAGCAGAAGTGCGCCCCCTAGCGCGGGTGGCGTGTCGGCGGCAGCCGCGTACGCGAGCAGGGTGGCGAGGACCGGGGTCGCGCACGGCGACGCGGCCAAGGCAGAGCCCGCGCCCGCGGCGAAGGCGGCGAGCAGCGGTGGCGTCCCCTCCGGCAGCGCCAGGTCGGCGTCCAGGCCGGGGAGGCGGGCGCGGAGGAGGCCCAAGAGATTCAGGCCCGCCGCGACGGCGACCACTCCCGCCGCGAGCGGCAGCGCGTCGCGCAGGGGGCCCGACCCGACGCCCGCGTACGCCGTGCCGGCGGCGGCGGCGGCCATGCCGGCGCCGGCCAGGGTGGAGGCGGTGCCGGCTGCGAACGCGGCGGCCGACGGAAGCACGCGCGCCGAGCCGGGCGCCGCCGCGACGCGCGCCGAGATGAAGCCGATCGTCAGGGGGAGCACGGACAGGGTGCAGGGCGACAGGGAGGTGGCGAAGCCGGCCGCGAGGACGACGGCGAAGGTGGCGGGCGACGAGGCTAGAACAGAAGGGGGGGGAGGCCGCGGTCGGCGTCTAGCGTCCTTTCTCCCTCCCTCCTCCTCCCACTCCCTCTCCTCTCTCACCAACGCCCAGCTGCCTCTGCACAGCGCCGTCGGCAAAGAGGGCGGCCGAGTAGAGCGCGGCGTCGAGCGGCGCGGCGCGCGGCGGCGCGGGCGCGGCGCGCGGCCGGCGCGCGGCCGGACGCGGCAGGCAGGCGGAGCCGGGCCTGGCCCGGCCGGCGAGGCGGCGCATTGCGCGAGGCCGCGGTGTGTGCGGCCCGGCCGCTCGCCGTTGTTTCTCCGCACTCCCCGCCCGGCGCCTCGCGCCCCCAGACCCCGCTCCCCCTCCCGCGCGCGCCCGCCAGGGCCTGCGCACCCTTCCGACACCGTCCCGACCCGCGCCCGCCCCCCGAGCACCTCGATGCCCGTCGCGCCCTTCCTCGTGGCCCTGCCCTCGCGTGGCGGCTTTGCGCGCGCCTCGCCCGGCGTGGCGCGGTATGGAGAGGTACAGAGGAAGAGAATGGGGGGTCGGCGGGGGTCACAGGCGGCCGGCAGGCGCCAGTGTCGGCGGGCCGTTTGATTGACCGCCCGCCCCCCCCCCCTCCAGCTCGCCGGCACCGCGTCCGTGGGCGGCCTGCGCCCGTACGTGGCGCTGACCGACGCCAGCCTGCCGCCCGAGGGGCAAGGTGAGGGAGGGGAGGGGAGGAGAGGAGGGAGGGGGCATGCCCCGTTCGCCCGGCGCCGATGCCCTCCTCCAACACCCCTCAGTCATTGCCACTGAGCCCACGACCGTGCTGGCGCGCGCGTTTGCGCGCAAGTTTCAGGTGGGAGAGGTGGCGGGAGGGGTGGGGAGGCGGGCAGTTTTTTTTTTCTTTCTTTGCCGCGCCGACACCCTCCCCCCCTCTCTCTTCTAGCTCGACGCCGCCAACGCGGCCTCCCACAAGCGCCCCGCCCCCCCCCTGTCCCCGCGCGCCGCCAAGAACGCGCGCCCGTGGTCGCCGCGCGACCACGCGCCGCCGCTGTCGCCCCCCGTCACGCGCGCGCGCGGGCGGGCGGCGCGCCTCGTGGCGGCGGCGCGCGCGCCGGTGCTGACGCCGTTGCGCGCGGGGTCGTGAAGGAGAGAGGAGCGGGTCGGGGGTGCGTTTCCGAGCCCGGCCCCCTTTCCTCGCCCCCCACCCCCACAACGCCCTCCCACTGTCCGTCCCACAACCCTGGGGCGCGCCCACGTGCGTGCCCACCCCATTCTTTGCGCGCCCGCGCACCGCTCCCCCTAATGCGCTCTGCGCGCTGTTTTCGCGTGTGCGCTCTGTGACACTCACACGCTTCCCTAACCACCCCGCCCCGCCGAGCGGGCCGCGCCTGAGGTCAGCAAGCGGCTTGAGGGTGTGCGGCTTGCTCGCGGTGGCGCGGGCGCATTGGCCCGCCGGGCGGATCTCGGCGCCGAGCCCGCACGCCGAGCCCCAGGGCGCGCGGTGGCTCCCCACGCTCGCAAAAGTGGCGTGCATGCGCGCGCGCTTGTTGGCCACGCGCGGCCTGTGCCAGCGCCTGCCCGGGAGGCGGGCGTGGCCCCCCCGCATCTGGCATTCCTAGTTTCCGCTCCCGCAGCCCCGGCGCCGCGCCGTTGCCCCGCCGGGCGCCGCGGGCACGTCGACGAGCATCGAGCGCGAGCCACGCCGCCCATAACAACCCGCCCACCTCCACAGCCCGAAACCGCCGAGCGTGCGCGGCCTGCGCTCCGAGCGCTGCCCACCATGAAACTCCACGCGCTGTTTGCCACGGTGCGTGGCGCGGCGTCAGAGGGCGCCTGGGAGGAGGAGGAGATGAGAAGCGCGCCGGCGACCGCGCCCACAACCCACCCGCCCCAACCCCCACCTTCCTACCCAGCTCCTCCTCTCCTCCGCCGCCCTGGCCCAGGACGCCGCCCCCGCCGACGGCACCAACGCGCTCGGCGCCCTGGCCCGCACCCTGGCCGGCGCGGCGCTGGCGGCCGGCCAGGCGGCCGTCGCGTCGCCGGCCGCGGCCGGGACGGTCGCCGCGGTCCCTGCCGCCCGCGCCGCGCCCGCCGCGGCCGCCACCCCCAACGCCGCCCTGGACCCCGCTCTTCAAGCCGCCGTCGCCAACGCGGCCGCCGCCGTGGTCGCCGGCGCGGCGCCCGGCGCCGCGGCGGCCGCCGCGGGCGGCCCCGACACGACCGCCGGCTCCCTGGCCGGCCTCGCCGCCGGCGCGGCGACCGACCCCACGCTGCGCGCGGCCGCGGGTGACGCCGCGTCGAGGCTGCGGGCTTCCGGCTTCGACCCTTCCGGCGCGGCCGCGCTCGCCGCGCGCGCGGCGGCCGACCCCAACGCGCGCGCTGCCGCGGCGGGGGCGATTGCGTCTGCGACCGGCGACGACCCGACTCGCGTACGTGCTGCCGTGGATGCTGCCGGGGCTGGCGTGGCGGCCGCGCGCGGCGCCGCCGGCACCAACGCCCCCGCGCCGACGAGCGCGCGCGTCGGCCCGCTCACCATCTCCTCGTCCCCTGCGGCGCCCGCCGCCACGGTGACGCCCGAGACGACGGCCAAGATCGGGCCGTTTACGTTTTCGGTGGGTGCGGTGCCGGCTAGCCAGGCCGCGCCGCGCGCGGCGGCGGCGACCGCGGCGACGACCGCGCCGGCCGCCAACCCGCCGCCCGGCAAGCCCACCACCGCCTTCGCCACCGGTGCCACGCCCGCCGCCCCCCGCATCGACCCGGTGCAGGTGGTCAACAACCCGGCGGGCGAGGAACTCGAGCCCGTCGGCACGCGGTCGCGCGCGGGGGTCACGCGCGCGGCGGCCGCAAAGGTGCCGATCGCGAACGACGTGCTCAAGCTGGCCGACCGCATCTCGGGGCGCAAGACGGCGCGGTCGGAGGCGTCGCCGGCGGGGGTGGCGGGCAAGGTGGCGGGCGGCGCGCCGTGAGCCTTTCTCTCGGCCCTCCCTCATTTGCTTTGTAACGCGCAGTCTCTCTCACACGCACAGGGAGGAACCCGCACCTCAGCCAGACCCCCCACCCACCGCCAACCCACACGCCCCTCCATTTCTCACGCGCCGCCGCGCGCGCGCTTGGCGCTCGGCGGCCGCCCCCCCGCCCCCTTCTCCGCCTTGCGCGCGTCGGCCGCCCGCTTCTTCTCGTCCGCCGCGGCGGCCGCGGTCATCTTGGAGAGCAGGACGCGCGCGTCGCGCGCGGCGCCGTCGACCTCGGCGAGAACCGCCGCGACGACGCCCGCGTCGACGCCGGGGAACTCGGCGGCGAGGGCGGCCGCGTCGCGGTCGGCGGCAGAGAGCTGCTGCTTCTTGGCGGGGGACGGAAGGGCGGCGGCAGGGGCCGGCGCCGCCTTTGCCGCCGGCGCTGCGCCGCCCTCCGGCGACCCCGACCCCGACCCCGACGCGCCCGCGGCCAGGGGCGCAGCGGCGCCGCCTTCGCCGCCCTCGAGATCCGCAGCCGCGGCTTTGGCGGCGGCGGCGGCGGCCTGGAGCTTGGCGATGACCTCGACCATGCCGACGTTGACTTGCGCGCCCTCCATGAATTCCGCGCAGTCGGCCTTGCACCGCGGGCACGGCTTGGGCGGGCGCCGGGCGCGCAGGGAGGTGCCCCGCGCGGCGGCGACGGCGGCGGCGGCGTCGACGGGCGCGAAACGGGCCTCGAGGCACGGTTTGCAGAAATGGTGCCCGCACGGCGTCGAGAGCGGCTGCGTGAGCGTGGCCGCGCACAAGCGGCACACAAACTCTTTGAGCGCGCGCTCGTGCTCGGAGGCGCGCTTGCGCAGCTTCTTGGGCTCGCGGTTGGGGTCGGCCCCCGGTTTTTGCGAGGGCGGCGCCGGTTTGAGCCAGCCCCATGTCTCGGTATCCCCGTCCCACCCCCAGAAAGGGTCGGCCGGCGCGCGCGACACGCGCCCGACGGCCGACGCGATGTCCGCCTCGGCCTCGGCCGGCAGCCCCGCGCCCCACGCGCGCGCGTCGGGCCGGTCGCCCGCGTCCCCGTCGTCCCACGGCCCCGGCTCGTTGTCGCACCGCACAAACAGGTACCGGCACACGAGCGGCCCCTGGGCGCCGGGCTTGCGGTAGGCGGCCGCGATCGTGTACACGCCGTCGTAGCGGACGCCCTGCCCCGTCGCGGGGTCGGGCGCGAAGCGGGACCGCTTCTCTTTGTGGGAGCGCACCACGCGCACGGGCAGGCCGCGCGTGCACGATTTGAGCAGGGCGGCGTTCATCTTGTCAAACGTTTGGTCGGACGACTGCACTGCGTTGGTCCGCTTGTTGCCCGACAGGTCGCGCCCGCCCGACCCGGTGTACAGAAACCATTCGCCGCCGTCGACGTCGTCCTCGTAGCCGCCGGAGAGGACGACCGACTGGGCGCCGACGCCCGACTGGCCAGCGATGCCCGCGACGTGCGGCAGGTGCGCGCCCCACTGGCGGCAGTCGAGGCGGTCGGCCCACGCGTCGCCGACGAGGATGCCGCGCACACGCTCGGGGTCGAATTCGGCGGGGATGGGGCCGAAATGGTCGGCGGGGGTGGTGACCATGATGCGGCCCGACGCCGCGTTGGCGCGCCCGGCGCGGACGGCGCGCTCGGTGGTGAACGCGGCATCGGGGCGGGCGTCGTTGGCGATGCGCTAAGGGGGGAGAGGGTGGGTGGGTGGGTGAACAGGACGCGTCGGCCGCGCGCGCACGCGCGCTGTCGCCTCTCGTCTCCTCCTCTCCTCCTCCCCCCTCCTCCTCTCACAGCAAACGTGGCCCGCTGTCCCGCGGGCTTGACCCCCTGGCGCGCCATCCGAATCGCCATGGCAAGCGCGGTGTTGACGCGCGCGTTGTCGGCGAATTTGGACGGGAACGTCGCGCGGCACGAGGGGCACGACGTTTTGCGCTGCTGCGTCCACCGCGTGAAGCAAGCCAGGCAAAAATTGTGCTGGCAGGGAGCCTAAGGGTTGGGGGGAGGGGAGAGAGAGGGGGTCGGGGCCGACGCAGCGACGGCGACCGCCGCGACCGCCACCCCGCCCCCTCTCTCCTCCGCTTGTACCGTGATCGGGCGCACGCAGAGGTCCATGCAGACGGCGCACTTGAGCGAGTCGTCAAAGAGGGCGGCCGCGCCGTCGGTCGGGGGAGGGGGGGGGGCGGGGCCCGCGGCCTTGCCCTTGCCGGTCATCGCGGCGGGAGCTAGTGGAAGAGGTGCGTGTGGGCCGTGTGGGATTGGCCCTGGCCCCGCGGGTCGGCGGCGCGGCCGCGCGGGCGCGCCCGCCGAATCAAACGAATTGCGGGCCGCGGCCGGTCCCGCGCGGGGCGCGGCGCGCCTCGGCCGGCGCCCAAACGCGGCGCGCGCGTGTCGCATCATCGCCTCGGCCGGCGGCGCGGCGCGCGCGGCCCGGGCGCGCCCGCAGCGGGACCGCCGACATCGGCGCGCGCGCCCGCCACCCCGCCCTCCACTCCCTTCCCTCTCCTCCCGCACCCGCGTCCGCCGCCGGCGGCGCCCATTTGCCGGTCAGCAGGGCCTGGCGCTTGACCGCCTTCTCCTGCTCGGTGAGCGAGCCGTCGAGCTGGATGGCCACGATGGCCTTGCGGATGGCGGCCTGGTCCAGCATGGTGGCAGCTGGGGCCAGGGGAGAGGGGAGAGTGGTTTGCTCGCGCCCCGGGGTGAGGGGGAGCGGGGATGGAGTGGGGAGAGCCGAGGGAGCAGCCGGCGCTGCGGCCGCAGGCTCACACCGTGTGACAGCCCCTGGCCGCCCGCCGCCTCTCGCGGGCGGCCGTGCGAGCGCTGCCGACCGCGCGCGGCGCAGCCCGAGGCCCCGTGGCGCCTGCGGTGCGGCCATGAGCGGCGACCGCGCGCCGCTCGCGCCCGCCGGCGCCGGCGGCAGGTGTGTGCGATGAGGAGGCGTGGCGTGGGTCCGGCCGTGGGCGCCGCGGGCGCCGGACGGCGCAGCTGTCGCGGCGCGCGGCCCGGCACACGGCTCGCGGGGCGCCGCGCCGCGCCCGCTGCACGCTGCCGCGGCAGGTCTCGCGCTGTTGCGGTCGAGGCTGGCGGCGTCGGACGCGCCGTGCGCCGCCTGTGCCCGACCCACCCCCGCCCCCACCCCTTACCTCCTTCAGCACCTCCACCACCGCCGCCCTGACCGCCGCCCTGGATAAAGTGCGCGCCTGGGCGCTCAAGGCGGCCGCCACCGGGGGCGCCGCGCTGCCGCCGTTGTTGCAGCGCCGCGCGCCCACCGCGCCCGACCTCGCCACGTCTCTCGGCGTCGCCGACGCCGTCCCCTCCTGGGACGATGTGCGCGCGTTGCGCGGCCTGCCGGCCGGCCTCGCCCGGGGCGACGGCCGCGCGCCCGGCGGCCGCTGGCCCCCTCCCAAGCCCGCGCCGCGCGGCCACCCCCCCGCCGCCGCCGCGGCCGCCAAGGCCGCCCCCGCCGGCGGGCGCACCTACACATCCCGCTACCGGGGCGTGCACCAAACCTTCCCCACGCGCCGGTGGGAGGCCCAGTTCCGGCGCGGCGGGCGGCCCACGTCCCTCGGCTGCTTCGACGACGAGGCGCAGGCCGCGCGCGCGTACGACCGCATGATGCTCTGGTGCGAGCTGCACGGGGCCGGGGGGGGGAAGGGGGGCGTGACCAATTTCGACCCGGCCGAGTACGCGGGCGACCTGCCGTCGCTGCGGGCCTCGACCCAGGACGCGCTCGTCGCCTCCCTGCGCGCCCAGGGGCGCAAGCAGGCGGCCGACCGGGCCAAGGCGGCCAAGGCGGCGGCGAAAGGGAAGCGGGGTGGGGGCGGGGACTCGAGCGACGAGTGAGGGAGTGTGGAGGGGGCGCGCCGCCGTGCCACACACCCCGCCGCCGCACACCCCGCCCCTCCCGCCCGCCCCGTGCGATGCGCGCGGTCGCCTTCGGCCCGCGCCTCGCGCCCGCGGCCGCCCCCCGCACAGCGGCGCGGTCGCCGCCCGCGCCCCGCCGCGCCGCCCGCCCGTCTCTCCGCCCCGCGCGGTCTCTGGAGGTGCGAGGGGGCTCATGGGCGGCATGCGGGCGCGCGCCACGGGCAGCCCGCCCCAATGCGTATCACCAACACACCGCCGCCACCTCCTTTTCCATTCAGGTCTCCGGCCCCGGCTCATCTCCTACTCCCGACTATGGCGCGCCCGAAGGCCAGGTCAACGCGGCGCTCATGGCGTCGATGGCGGCCAAGATCGGCGCCGCGCTGGAAACCGACCGCGTGAGCGTCGCCGACGCGTCGGGCGACGGCCGCCACGTGGAGATTGAAGTCGTTTCTCCCCTGTTTGACGGGAGAAAGGCGGTGGATCGGCAGAGGATGGTGTACAAAGCGATTTGGGAGGAACTCCAAGAAACCGTGCACGCGGTCGACGCCATGGTGTGCCGCTCTCCTGCGGAAGCGGATGGTTGAGATGGCATGTGTAGAGAGAGAGAGGCGGGGCGTGGTGTGGCGTTGTCGGGCGGGCGGTGGCGGCTGCGGCGACGACCGCCGCGCGCGCCGCGCTCCCTCGTCACTCCGCCCTCGTTGCATGCCCTCTCCCCCTCCGCCCCCTCTCGACGACGCCACTGCGGCCACCGTCGGCGCGTCCCTGGCCGCGTCCCGCGCGCGGTCGAGCAAGGCGGGGAAGCGGCGGACCGCTGCGGCGCGCCCGCTGCCCCTCGCGCCCGCGCGCGGCGCCGCGACAGTCAGGCATTCCGCCTCGCTTTTATCTGCTTCCGAAGCGAGCGCCGACGCGGGCGCCGCCGACGCGCTGCGCGCGTGGCTGTCGCGAATCGCGGCGCATGCGCCGCGCGGGTCGCGCTACGCCGCGCACAGGGCCGCCGTAGTGCGCAAGGCGTTGACGTTGCTGGAGGGGAAGAGGTGAGCGCGGTGGTGGTCGACCAACGCTGCGGCGCTCGGCCGGCGCCGAACCTACCGCCCCTCCCTCCCTCCCTTCAGGACCGCCGCCCAGGACGACGAGCTGCAGCGCATGCTCGACAGCTTGACCCTGTGACGTCGGGATGCACTGCGCACGAATGCTGGCGGTCTCGGCGGCTTCGGCGCGCCGCGCCGCGGCCGCGCGCGCCGCAACGCGCTGCCTGGCCACGCCACCCCCGCCACCCCCACCCCCTCAACAACAACACTGGCCCGTCGTCATTGTGGGAGCCGGCCCGACGGGCGCCACACTGGCCTCCCTGCTCGGCGCGGCGCGCGTGCCGACTCTGTTGCTCGACGCCGCCCCAACCCCGTTTGCCCACCCCGCCGCCCACTTTATCAACGCGCGCTCCATGGAGACGCTGCGAGGCGTGCGCGCGCCGGATGAGGGCATGGAGGCGAGCGTGGCGGCGGCCGTCGCCGCGGCCGCTCCCCCCGTAGACCACTGGCGCCGCTTCATCTATTGCACCGCCGCCGCCGGCCCCGATCTGGCATCGGTGGATCACTTTGGGGCCGGCGCCGGCGCCTCCCACCGGGGCGATGGCGCGCCCGGCGACCCCGCGACGCCCGCCAGCGTCGCCCACCTCTCCCAGCACCGCCTGTTGCCCCTGTTGCTCGCCGCCCGGGCGCGGGTGGCGGCCTGGCAGGTCAGGGCGGGGTGCCGTCCCGGGGAGGCGTGGCACGGGTGCCGCGTCGAGAGCGTGCAGGGAGGGGCGCGCGGCCGACCCTCTGCCGTCGCGTTCACCCGCGGCAGCGGCGCCCCCGAATCCGTGACCGCCGACCATGTCGTCGCCGCCGACGGCGCCAGGTCGACCCTACGCACCGCGGCGGGGGTCGGCATGGCGGGGGATGGCGTTTTGGGCCACATGCTCTCGATCCATTTCACGTCCCGCGCCGCGGGCGCCGCCCTCGCCTCGTCCCCCCGCCCCGCCATGCTCTACTTTGTGTTCAATGGCGCCATGGCGGGCGCCATCGTGGCGCACGATTTGAGGGCGGGCGAGTTTGTGGCGCAGGTGCCCGCGTTTCCGCCGCTGCTCGGCGCGGACGCGTTCACCCCCGCCCGCCTGGAAGCCATGCTCCGCCTCTCCCTGGGCGTGCCCGGCGCCGACATCGAGCTGCACGCGGTGCGCCCGTGGACGATGGCGTCGAGGGTGGCGACCGCGTGGGCCGCGGGCGGCCTTCTTTTCGCGGGCGACGCGGCGCGCGAAGTGCCGCCCGCGGGCGGCCTCGGCCTCAACACCGGCCTCGCCGACGCGGCGGCGCTGGCGTGGCGCCTGGCGGCGGTCGTGCACGGGCGGGCGCCGCGGGCGCTGCTGGCGACTTATGGCGCCGAGCGCGGCCCGGTGTCGGCCGCCGTCGCCGCGCTCTCGACGCAAAACTGGCGCGCCGCGCTCGCCGTCCCGCGCGCGCTCGGCCTGGACGACCGCGCCGCGGGCGCGGCAGCGTCATTGGGCAGCGCCTTGGCGGGAGTGCTGCCCGCGGGCGTGGCGGCCAAGGGGCTCGACGCGCTGATGGCGACCGCCCGCTCGGCGGCCGCGACCGCGGGCCCCCCTCCCCTCCACGCCTGGCGCGCCCGCCGCGCCCGGGCCGCGCTCGACGCCCTGGGCGGCGGCTTGCGCCTGCTCTTCCCGGGGTACGATTTGGGGACGAGCGTCGCGCGGCTTCCCGGCGCGGCGCTCGCGGCCGACGACCCCCGCGCGGGCGCGCGCGCCCCGCCCTGGCCGCCGGCCGACCCGGGTGCGCGCTACGTTGAGTCGACAGCGCCGGGGTGCCGCCTGCCGCACGCGTGGGTGGAGGTGGTGGGAGAGGGAGGGGCGGCCGCGGGCGACCACCCCCCGCGCGTCGCGCTCTCCGGGCGCGTGTCCACCGTCGACCTCGCGCCCGCCGCCGGCGGCGCCGCCCTGCTGATCACTGGCGCCGCTGGCAACGCGTGGCGGGCAGCGGCAGCGTCGCTGTCGGGCGCGCTGCTGGCGTCGGTGGTGGTCGCCGACGCCGGCGCGCCGCTCGACCCCGACCCGGCCACCACACTCGCCACCGACCTTGACGGCACCTGGCCCGCCCTCTCCGGCATTGGCCCCACCGGCGCCCTGCTGGTGCGCCCCGACGGCGTGGTGGGGTGGCGCGCGGTCGCCGCGCCGCCGGCCGGCGAGCGCGCCGCCCTCGCGTCCGCGCTCGCCGCCGTGTTTGGGGGAGACGCGGCTCGTTGCTTGTAGAGTAATACAATAGAGTGCATGTCGCGGCAGCGCGCGCGGCGGCGGCAACTAGAAACCAATGAAACCTGGGTGCGTGACCCCACCCCCCCTCACTTGACGACCCTCACTTGCCGACACCATCCGCGCCTTTTCCCACCTCGTCCTCATCACCCGACGAGTCCATGGAGTCCATGGACGCCAACGCGGCCGTCGCCCCCCGCAGCGCGGCGTCGAGCTCGCCCGAGGCGGACGCCGCGGCGGACGCCGCGCGCTCGGCCGCGAGCAGGGCGTCCAGGACGCGCGCCGCGCCCGCGCCCGATTGAACGGGGCGCCCTTGGGCCGTGCGCCAGCGCGCGATCCAGGCGCGCGCGTCGTCGGCGGCGGCGGACGCCGCGGGCGGCAGCGCGCGCCGCGCAGCGGCAGCCGTCGTGCGCGGGTCGCCGCCGAAGCCAGACGCCTTCCACCGCCCTTCCAGCGTTTGAAAGGACGGCAGCAACGCGCGCGTGACGGAGAGCACGTCTTGCGCGAGGCGGGCGGCGAGGTCGAGCGGCACGCCCGTGAACGGCCCGGCGACTTCGGCCGCGGCGGTCGCCGCCGACGCAGCGGCCGAGGCGGCGCCTTCCGCCGCGGCCACAACCGCGCCCTCGGCCGCCGCGGCCGCGCCGCGCAGCTGCAGCTGCTGGGGCGAGCCGCCGCCACCCCCAGCCCCGCGTCCTTTCTCGTCCGGCGCCAGCCCCAGCTGGAACGCGACCCGGTTGGCCGACTTGCCAAACGCGTCCCACTCGGCCGCGGCGGCGGCGGCGCCGTCCAGGGCGGCGGGAAGGTCTCGATTCATGATTTTGGACGCCGCCTCAAACTCGACCGCCGCCTTTTCCATGGCCGTCGCCGCCGTCTCGCACGCCGCCGCCGCAGCTTCCGCGCGGCGGAGCAGGGGAAGGGCGGCGAGGACGGCGGCGGCGAGGGAGGTGGCGGCGGTCGCGCCGGCAAACACGGCGAGGAGCCAGAGAGGGGCGGCGCCCGCGCCCGAATGGCGTGCCGTCGATGTCGGGGGCGCTGGCCGGACCAGGGGCGCCGCCGCGGGCGTGGGCCGGCCGCCGAGGGCGCGCGGAGCGCTGGCGGGAAGGCGGCGGAGGGAAAGGGGTGTCGGACGCCCGCCGCCGACACCCGGCCTCCGCCTGCCACATCTCTCTCTCCCCATGGCACACCTGGCGGCCGGCCTGCGCCTCGCGGCGCCCTCGCGCGGCGCGCCGGCCCCGACGCGGCGCGCCGGCGCGCGCATCAGGCCGCCCTGCCGCGCCCGGCAAGCGTCGGCCGGTATCGCGGGAGCAGACCCGCGGCGGCGCTGGGGCTGCCGGCGTCGGGAGTGACTGCCGCGCGGGCGATGCCGTCGTCGCCGCCACACACCGCGCCGATGCGCGCCCTGCTGCTGGCCCTCGCCGCCGCGGCGGCGGCCGCAGTCGCCGCCGCCACGCCAGATGGCGACAGCGACCCGTGGCCCCCCTCGGGCCACCGCCTCGTCGACGTCGCGCTCCCGCCGTACGAGACGGCCGCCGACGAAGAGTACCTGTGCACCGCGGTCGCTTTACCCGACGGCGTGCCGCTCAAGCTGACGTCGGTGGCGCCGCTGGCGTCCAAGCAGACGGTGCACCACATGCTGCTCTTTGGTTAGACGATTGGGGGGGGTGGAGGGGCGCGCGCGGCGTCTTCACGCGTTCGTAGAATCGACGCTCATCGGTGGGCGATGGCGGCGGAAGCGGAGGCGGCGCGGTGCCCCCCCGATGCCCTTCCCCGCTCCTCCGTAGGCTGTTCGACCGCCGGCCCGCCCGGCACCGTCTGGCCCTGCCGCGGCCACTCGGTCTGCGCCGACCCGTCCTCCCAGCACGTCCTCTACGGCTGGGCCAAGGACGCGCCGCCGGCGGCGGTGCCGGACGGCGCCGGCTTCCACGTCGGCGCCGGGTCGGGCACGCGCGCGCTCGTCCTCCAGGTGCACTTCACGAAGAAGCGCCCCCCTGGCGACGGCTCTGGGGTCCGCCTTAACATGACGACCGCGGCGGTGCCCTTCGCGGCGGGGCTCACGATGTGGGCGCGCTATTTTTCCATTCCGCCCAACGACCCCGCGCACGTCGTCCCCAACCAGTGCTGCCTGCGCGGCTTTGAACCGGTGCACGCGTTTGCGTACCGCGTGCACGCGCACGACCTGGGGCGCGAGATCTATCTGGATCACACGGTGGGCGGGGCGGCCGCGCCGGCGCGCGTCGCGTCGCGCTCGCCCCAACTCCCGCAAGGCTTTGCCCCCGTCACCACCGACGCGACGATCTGGCCCGGCGACACGCTCACCCAGGCGTGCGTGTTCGACTCGTCGGGGCGGGCGCAGGTGACGCACGCGGGGGCGACGCACGCCGACGAGATGTGCAACCTCTACCTGATGGCCTGGTCCGAAAACCCCGCCTTTTACACCTGTGGTGGCGCCCCGGTCGCGGCCGGCGACCGGCGGGGCCCGGGCGGCGTGCCGGCGGGCGCGGCCGCGGTCGAGGAGCCGGCGGCCGCGTGGCCGCCGGCGCTCGCGGCCGGCCCCGCCCTCCCCGCGCCCACCCCTCTGGGCCAAGCCACCGGCGTCGAGCGCGCGGGCAACGGCACGGCCTGGGTGCTGCGCCGCGCGGGGCGGCCGTGGGGCGGGGACTCGTTTTCGGGGCCTCACTCGGCGGATTTCGCACACGCCGGCCCCGTGCCCGACCCCCTGCTCCTGCGCGTCGACCAAGACACGGGCGAGGTGCTGCAAGAGGTTGGCGGCGGCCTGTTTCTGATGCCGCACATGCTGACGGCTGATAGGGAGGGAGGGGTTTGGGTGACCGACGTCGGCGCGCACGCCGTCTTCCGCCTCGCGCCCGGCGGCGCCCTGACCACCACCCTGGGCACGCCCGGCGTGCACGGCACGGGTCCCGCCCACTTTTGCAAGCCGACGCACGTCGCGCTGGCGCCTGGGGGGGACGTTTTGGTCGCCGACGGCTACTGCGGCGCGCGCGTCGCGCGGTTCACCCCCGCCGGCGCCCACGTGCGCGACTACGACCTGGTCGCGCACGCGACGGCCACGCCGGCCGCCCAGGGCAAGCCCGGCGCCCCCCCGCTGCCGCACTCGGTGTTGGTCGACGGGTGCGAAGGCTCGCTCATCGTCGCCGATCGCGAAGCCGGCGTCGTGCGCCGGTTCAACCTGGACACTGGCGCGCCCGACGGCGGCTGGGACGTGTCGGCGCACGGGCAGGTGTACGCTTTGGTCGCGGGGCCGTATGGCGCAGTAATCGCTCTCACGTGGGCGCGCGACGCGCCCGGCGCCCCGGCCACCGCCCTCCTCCTCACCGACACCCCCCCCGCCCGCGCCGGTGTGTCCGCGGTGGAGGAAGCGTGGCCGCTGCCCGGCGCGGACGCGCCGCACGACGCCGCGCTCGTCGCGGCGCCGCTGCGGCTCGCGCGCGCGGAGCGGCCGCTGGCGCTGCTGGTGGCCGAAAGTCGCACGGATGGCACAGGGGCCGTCAAGAAATACGTGCTGCTGCCGAAAGGCGACGTGCCGGTCGAGCCGGTGGCTGGCTCGCCGCCCGCGCGCGAGCTCTGGCGCCGGATGCACGCGTCCGCCGCCGCCCTGCGCTCGCACGCCACGGCCGCGGTGGCGGCCGCGGATGCGGCCGCGGTGCTTGACGGTGAGGTCGGCGGCCACGCGGCGCACCACCACCAAGAGCCCGAGCCGACGACGCCGCCTGCGACGACGACGCCGCCGGCGACGACACCTCCGCCGTCTCTGCCGGCCCCGGTCGCGACCGTGCCGCTCGTCCAAGCGGCCGACGTGTCCCCCATGCTGCGCCCCAAGTTTTTGGGCGACACTGCGGCCACCGCGCGCGCGGCCGCGGCGCGCGCCGCCGCCGCCGGCGCGTCCGCGCGCGACGCGGCCGCCCAGTCGGGCGGGCACGGAGTGGCGATGGCGTGTGCCCTGGCGCTGGGGGTTGTGGCGTTGGTCGTGCGGCGGTCGAGGCGGCGCGCGGCGGCGGTGCGCGGGCTGCCGCCCCGGGGAGGGCTGCGGCCGTGAGATCGATATCGAGAGACGAGGGGAGACCGCATTGAGCAACGACAAACGCACGGGCAGCTGGTTGGCCGTCGAGGAGGCGGGGCGGGGTCGGGGAGGGAGGCGGCGTCTCGCCGCCGGCCGCCCTGCCACAATCGCCGCGCTCTCCCGGCGCCGCCACCGCCCACACCCGCGCGCCTGCAGCCGCCGCCGCGCGACCGCCACGCGCCGCCCGCGCGCAGCGCACGACCCCCACCGCGCGCGCAGCCGCCCCCCTCCCCCCCAAATGGCGTTCAACGCGGCCACCCTCTCCTTTGACGAGCCCGAGACGGACACCGTGTACGTCACCGGCGTGCCGACGGGGACGACGGAAGCCGACGTGGCGGCCCACTTTGGGTCGATCGGGGTCATCAAGCAGGACAAGAAGCGGCGCTGCCCGCGCGTCTGGCTGTACCGGGACAAGGCGACCGGGGAGTTGAAAGGTGATGCGACGGTGACGTATGAAGACCCGTTTTCGGCGGGGTCGGCGGTGCAGTGGTTTGACGGGAAAGAGTTTCGCGGCGCGACGATCAAAGTGACGCTGGCGCAAGCCAAAGAGGCCGACTCGGCAGCCGCCGCGCCCCAGGCGTACAACGCCCCGCCCCCGAGCTACGGCGGCGGTGGCGGCTACGGCGGGCGCGGCGGCGGTGATTTCGGCGGCCGCGGCGGCGGCGACGCCGGCGGCGGCCGCGGCCGCGGCCGCGGCCCGCGCGGCCCCGACTGGAATTGCGGCTGCGGCAATGTCGTCTTCTCGTGGCGGCCGGCGTGCCCCCGGTGCGGCGCGGGCAAGCCGGGCGGCGGCGACGCGCCGGGCGCGGCGCCGCCGGGCGGCGGCTACGCGCCCGGCCCGCGCCCGCCGCCCCAGTCGCGCGAAGGCGACTGGACCTGCACCTGCGGCAACACGTGCTGGGCGTCCCGGGACACGTGCCGCATGTGCGGGTCGGCCAAGCCTGGAGGGGGCGGTGGTGGTGAGAGGGGTGGCGGCTCCTCGTACCCCCCCCGCGGCGGCTACGGCGGCGGCGGCGATCGGGGCGGCTACGGTGGAGGTGACCGGGGCGGCTACGGAGGCGGCGGCGACCGGGGCGGCGGCTACGGCGAGCGCGACCACGACCGCCGCTACGACGATCGCCGCGACGACCGGCGCCGCCGGTCCCGGTCTCGGTCCCGGGAGCGGCGGTGAGAGAGGATAGTACGTGTGTGTGCGGTGAGCGTGTCACAATCCACCGCGCGGGGGCGCGGCGGGCGGGGGGAGGGGTGGCGGGGGCGGCGACCGCGCGCTCGGGGGGAGGCGCGCGGCGGTGGGTGTACAGGGGCGCAGCGTGCGATGCGCGCGCGCAAATCAGCGGCGGTGGTGGTGGTGGTGGTGGTGGTGGTGGTGGTGGTTTGGGGTGCGGGGCTGGGGCCGGTGAAACGAAACGAGGGCGGCGCCGTGCCAACGCTCTCCCTCCTCGTTCCCTCGTTCACCGCCGCGCGCGCGCCCGGGAGCGCGCCCCCGGAATGCGCGACGGCGTGAGCCGGCCGTACGGTTCGTCCGCGGGCGGCAGCAGCGCGCGCACGCGGTCGAGCAGCGGGCCGGGCAGCCGCCGCGTGGCGCCGTCGGGGCGCGCGAGCGCGCGCGGCAGCGCGGACGGGAGCGTGACCAGGCGCGTCAGGTTGCGCCACTTGTCCTTGAGGTCGACCGCGGACCGGGCGTCGATCGCGGGCAGGTTTAATTTTTTGATGTCCGCCCACTTCCCCCCCCCGCACGCCTCCACGCCCGCCACCAGGGCCTCGGTCTCGTCCAGGGTCCACGGGTTGTGCAACTTGCGGGCGCGGGCGGCGTCGTCGTCGGCGGCGTCGTCGTCGAGGGGGCGGCGCGCGGGGCGCGAGACGCGGCCGCGCGCGGACGCGAACGCGGGCATCGACGCCGACGCCTTGAGCGCGGGGGGGGTCGCGGACAGGGGGTGGCCGCCGCCGCGGCGCGGGAGCGAGCCGGACGAGCCGCGCGGGCCGAGCGCCGAGCGCGCGCCGGGGCGCGGCGGCGCGGCGCGCGGGAGCGAGGCCGGGGCGCCGCCGCCGCCCACCCACCCCATGGCCGGGGCGGACGGGACGCGGCGCAGGCCGGGCGAGGGGGCGGCGGCGTGCGCGGGGGAGAGGGCAAAGCCGGCGAGCGCCGCGGCGAGGGGGTGCGTCGCCGCGGCGAGCGACGGGACCGAGCCGGCGCCCACAAAGCTCCCCGGCCGCGAAGCGGTCGCGGACGACGCGAGCGACCCGTACGCGGACGAGCCGTCGGCGTAGGAGCCGTACGCGGTCGACTCCGCGAGCGACCCCGCGACGGATGGCTCGCGCTCGCGCCAGCACCCGCCGAACCGGGCCGCCGCGCCCGCGTGCGCGGCCGACCGGGGGGACAGGCGGCCGCCGGTCTCGAAGCCGGCGGCGTACGAGGACGCCATGCCGCGGGAGGGGGGCGGCGCGAGGTCGAGGCCGTCGAGGTCTGCGAGCAAGTCGTCGTCGCCGCCTCCCCCGGGTAGCAGCACCGCCCCGTCCAGCCCCGTCGCGTCGTCCTCTTCGTCAATGCCGGCGAGCAGGGGCGGCGCGCGGCCGGTGGACGCCGACGCGGGCGCGGCTGCCGCCGCGGCGGCCGCGCGCGCGGCGCGGCCGTCGATCTCGTCAAACACGTCGCACCCGAGCGTGAACGCGGCGGAGAGGTCGGAGGCGGGGGAGTGGGGGGTGGGGTGGGGGCGGCGGATGGGGACGGGGGCGGTCGGGTCGGCAAAGGCTGGCGAAGGGGCGGGGAGGGGAGGCGTTGGCGACCGCGCCGGCGCCCAGGGAGCCACCGCCCGCAAGCGCCGGCCGCCCGCGCGAGGCCCTGGGCCGGCCGCGGGCGCGCGCGCGGCGTTTGGAAGGCCGCGCGGCTGGCGTCGCGCGGCGTCGGGCGGCGGAAAAGCCACGGCGCCGCGCGGGCCACCGCTCCCGCCGCCAGCCCCGCCTGGCGCGAGCCATATGTGGCCCCAACTCGCGGCGTCCGGGCGCGCGGGCGCCCGCCGCGCGCTCGCCGCACCGGCGCGCTTCGGCGCGCATCGCGGCCGAACCGCCGCCCACCCACCCCACCACCTCCCCCCTCTCCCTCACCCGAGCCCACGCCGCCAAACCCTCTGGCCAGGCCGTCCGGTATGGCGATGGGCGCCGCCGCGGGCGGGCGCGGCGGCACGAGCAGCGCGGCGCCGGCGCCGGCGTCCAGGGACGCCATGTCGTCCAGGTCGGGCAGGGGGTAGTGGAAGGACATCGTCCCGCCGGTCGCCATGGGGGCTAAGGGTGGGGGAGGAGGGGAGGGGGGGGCGTGGGCGGGATGCCGGCGCCGAGAGGCCGGGACGGGCTGCGGGCGGGGCGGGCGCGCCGATTCGCCCCTGGGGCCGGCACGGCGTGGCCTGCAGCGTCCACGCAACGCCCCCAGGAGGCGGGCGAGGCGCTTGCGCGGCCGCGGGCAGCCGCGGCGTCGCGCGGGCGCCCGCGGCCACCGACCGCGCGGTCGCCGCGGCCGGCGCCGCGCTCCGGGGCACGCACCCGTCGCGGCGCGCAGGAGAGCCTCTGCGGCGGCGGGCGGCGGAGGGCGGGCTGGGAGGCGCGAGGTGAGTGAGAAGGCGCGGCGTCGGCGTCGGTGCGCAGGCGGGACTCTCTCGAGCGCCGCTCCTCGCCCCGCACGAGTCAGTCCTTGCAGCGCCCTCACACTGCTGGCGCCTCCACGGCGGCTTGCGCCGCTGCTCCGCCTGCCGTTCCTCCCGCCACCGCGCCCTTCCCCGCCGCCGCCAGCGGCAGGTACCACGCCGGCGTGAACCCGGCCGCCGACCGCGCGGCCTCGTTGAAGGGCGGGCGCAGGGCGCCCCGGAAATGGGCGCGGACGAGCGCGTGGAACCAGAGCTCGGGGGCGGCATGTGACGCCGCGTCGCCGGCCCACGCGGGCCGGGGGCGGTCGCCCCGCGCCTCGCGCGCCTGCCCGTGCAGCCAAGTGAGCCAGCGCACGCCCGCGGCGCAGTGGGTGATCTCCTCTTTGTAAATGACCCCCTCGAGCAGCGCCGCCGTCTCCGCGTCGCCGCCGCGGGCCAGCTTGGCGATGGTGGCCACGATCGTGTCCAGGCCGCGGCCCTCGTGCACGCAGTGCTGGAGGGGGGAGGGTGCCGGGGTCGCGAGCGCACGGCGACGCTCCACGCGCGCCCGCCTCCCCACCACCCCTGCCCCACCTCGACCGCCAGCCGGGCCGGCAGCGACCCCGCGGTGCGCGCCGCCGACTCCCACAGGGCGTCGTGGGCGGGGTAGGCGCCATAGTGCGAGCCCAGGGCGCACAGGCGGGCTTCGAGGAGGCGGAAGTGGCGGCACTCGTCGTCGGCGACGGTCACGAAGTCGTCGTAGAAAGCACGCGGGAGCGCGTACTCAGGCGCCCTGGTGGGTGGGGGGGCAGGGGTTGGTTTCGGGAGAGCGCGCGCCTCTTAGGGTTCGGGTTCGGGTTACGGTCTCTCTCTCGTTCCGCCCCCCCCCTCCCTCGCACCTGCCCCATCTCGCCACCGCGTCCCACGCCAGGTCGACGGCCCACGACTCGATGTGGCACAGCGAGTGAATGATGCGCAGCCGGGACTGAGGAGGAGAGGAGGGGTGGTGGGGCTGGAGTCGAGAGGGCTGATACCACCCGCCTCCCGCTGCCCCAGCTCTCTCTCTATCCATTACCGTGTTGCGCTTGATCTGATAAGGCGGCACGATAGTCACCGCGTCGTCGCAGCGCGCGGGCCGCGACGGCGGGTCGGGGTCGGTGTCGTCGCCCTCACCTCCAAGCGTCAGCTCCCCAGCCCGCCACAGCGCCACCGCCGCATCCGATTGCGCAGCTTTCCGCTCAGCCGTCGGCGCGTGCAGCACGCGCAGGGCGGCCCGGACAAGCGGCTCGCCGGGGATCGGCGGCGAGAGCAAGTAAGCCGCGCGCACGTCTCCCGCCTCGAGCACCAAGCGCGGTGAGGCGACGGTGACCGCGGGGCGCGTCATGGGCGGCCGCAGAGCTGGGCTCGCCCGCATTCGCGGCGGCCAGAGTGCGCGGCGCCGACGGGGACGGCCAGCACACACCCGTCCGGCCGCGCGCCGGACAATGCGGGCGCTCCAGAGGCCGTCGCGTCCCCGCGCGACGCCCCCGGGCGCGCCAGAGCGCGCCCGGCCCCGTCTGCCGCCCGCGCCGCGCGCCCACCCCCGTGTACCCGTCGACCGCGCCACGGGCACCCCGGTCGGCCTCGACCTGGGCACCGCCAACTCGGCGGTGGCCGTGTTTGGCGAGGGCGGGCCGGCGATTGTGCGCGACCCCGCGACGGGCGGCATCACCACGCCCTCCTGGGTCTCCGTCGACCCGGTGAGCAGGGAGACAGGGGTGGTGTGCGCGCAGCGTGGCCGGGTGCGGGGTGGCGCGCCGACCCCTCGCCCCCCCCCCTGCACAGACGACCCTCCACTTTCTCGTCGGCGCCCCGGCCAAGCGCGCCGCCCCGGCCAACCCCGCCAACTCTTACGGCTCCGTCAAGCGCCTGCTCGGCCGCCCGTACCGCGCGCTGCCGCGGCCGGAGCTCGCCCGCCTCGGCTTCGGCGTCGTGGAAGCGTTCGACGGCGGCGCGGGCCTCTGGTGCCCCGCCCGCGGCGAGGCGCTCACCCCGGTCGACGTGTGTGGCGTGCTGCTGGCCTCGCTGGCGTCCCGGGCGGCGGAGGCGGCGGGCGGGCCGTTGGGCGGGGCGGTGGTCACCGTCCCGGCCCGCTTCACGCCGCCCCAACTCGCCGCCGTGCGCGCCGCCGCCGCCGCCGCCGGCCTGGGCGACGACGTGCGCCTGCTGCACGAGCCGGTGGCGGCCGCCATCGCGCACGGGGTGGGGCGGGTTGTGGAGCAGGCCGACGGGTCGCGCCCTCCCCCGTCGGACGACGTCGCCCTCGTGGTCGACCTCGGGGGCGGCACCCTGGACGTCGCCATCGTGGACGCGTTCGAGGGCATGCTGGAAGTTGTTGGCGCCGCGGGCGACGCGTCGCTCGGCGGCGACGACTGGGATGCGGCGCTCGCCGACTGGCTCGCGACGCAGCACCCCGTCGCCGCGGCGCTCGCCGCCGCCGGTGGCCGTGCACCCGGCGCCCGGGTGCGGCTGCTGGCGGCGGCCGAGGCGGCCAAAGTCGCGCTCTCGGCGGCCGACGGCGCCGACGCCGAGCTGCGGCTCGTCGACGGCGCGCCCCCCGTCCGCGTCGCGCTGTCCCGCGCCCGCTTTGACTCGTTGACCGCTCACCTGACCGCGCGCCTGTGGCCCGTGCTGGAGCGGGCGGCGGCCGAGGCGGGCGTGGCGCTCGTGGCGGGGCCCGAAGGGCCGCGGGCGGCCCCGCCGCCCTCGACCGACCGCTTCGCCCCCGCCCCGCGGACCGTCACCCGGGTCATCCTCGTGGGCGGCGGCACCCGCGTGCCCGCGGTCGCGGCCCTGGTCGAGGCGGCCGCGGGCGTGGCTCCGGAGACGGGGGTCGACCCCGAAGCGGCCGTCGCGCTCGGCGCGGCCGCGCTCGCCGGCGCGCTCGCCGGCCGGGGCGGCGCCTTTGAGCTGGGCGACGGCTCGTACGCGCCCGACCTGCACGGCCGGTCGAGCGGGTTTGGGGCGGCGGAAAAGTGAGGGGGGAAGAGGCGGAGGGAGGGAGGGTCGTCGTGTTTCGGGGTTTAAAAGTTTTGTGCAGCACTCACTCCACACACGCAACGCTCTCCTCACCCTCCCTTCTTCGCCTTGACAAAAGCGTCCAAGCCGCCCTGCCCCGGCGGGCGCTTGGCCTTTTTGGCGGGCGGCGAGGGTGCGGGAGGGCGCGGGGGCGCCGTCGCCACCCCTCGCGACACCGCCACCCCTCCCTCCTTCTCCGCTTGCCGCCGAAACAGGTCGCTCACCTTGGCCTGCCTCGGGTCGCCGTGCCAGCGCGGGTCGACCGCGGATGAAGAGGGGAGGGGCGGGTGTGGTGGCGGCGGCGCCGCGCCGGCCAGCACCGCGCGCAGCGGCGCGTGGTCCGACCAGCGGGGCACCTCGGTGAGCACCTCGCATGAGACAATGCGCAGGCCGGCCGAGACGAGGACGACGTCGATCCTGGCCCCCTCGTCGCGCGCACGCGCGTTGGTGCGCTCGTCCCAGCAGGTGAACCCGCGCGCGCCGCGCGGCGCGTGCTTGGCGACCTCCTGGTGCGTGGATCGCCACGCGTCGGTCATGGGCGGGGCCAGGAGGCGGGCCAGGGCGGCTTCTTCGGCGGCAGAGTAGCCCATCTCCCCGCGGTCGACCCCGGGGTGCACGTCGTCCGGCCCCGGGCAGATGTTGATGTCCCCCACGACGACGACCTGACGCCCCTCCACCAGCAAAGCGTCGACCCGGGCGCGCAGCGCGGTCAGAAACGCGGCCTTGGCCGCGCCGCGCGCGCCGCCGTCGGCCGCGCGGTCGCGCGCGTTTGGCGCGTACACGGAGAGGAGCACGAACCCGCCGTGGTCCGTCTCGAGGCACCTCCCTTCACCAGCATGCCCCGTGGCGCCGGAGCAGGAGTGGTCGTCGGGGATCACAGCCCCCCGCGGCAGGTGGTCGCGCCACGCCTCGCCCGGCAGCGCGTCTGCCGCGACCGCGACGGGCGACCAGGCCGGGCTCCGCGCAAACGTCGTCACCCCGGCGTAGCCGAGCTTGGCCGTGGAGGCGGCCCAGAAAGACTCGTAGTTGGGGACGCACGCGAGCTCCCTCGTGATTTTCTTGTCGGCCAGTTTTGCCTCTTGGATCGCCACCACGTCGGCCGGCCCCAGGGACGCGAAGAAAGAGGCGACCGAGCCGTGCGCGAGGGCGGCGTTGCGGGCGGTGGGAGGCTGGTGAGAGAGGGGATGGGGGGGTCGGCGGCGGCGCCAAATCCGGCCCCAGCGCGCCCGCCCCAGCCGCCACGCGCGCGCACCCAGCTGTTGACGTTCCAGCTGACCACGGTGACGGTCCCGGCCGCCGCCATCTGGCGGGCCGGAGCCCCGCCGCGCGAGAGTGCGCGCCGTGGTTCCTCGCCGCGCTCCACTCCTATCGGGGGTCGAGTCCAAATTTTGCAGGGGTGGGGGTCGGGGAACGGCGCCCCGCGGCGCGGCCCGGCGGCCGGCGGGCGGCGGCGGGGGCGCCAAAGCACGGGGTTTGGGGGAGCGCGCGGCGGACCACCGCGCGCGTCGTTGGGCGGCCGGCGCCGGCGCGCGCTCGGTGCGCGCGCGCCGGCGTCGGTCGGGTCGCGTCCACAGACACGGAAAAATGGGGGGGCCGGGCGGCGCGGCGCGGCCGCCCCGCCCACCGCCGCCCGCCTAGAAGTCTTCCGTGAACGACAGCTGGTGCTGCCCCCCGTCTTGCAGGGACGCCATGACGCCCGACTTTTGGTACTCGCCCACCCGTTTCTCAAAGAAGTTGGTCTTGCCCTGCAGCGAGAGCATCTCCATCCAGTCGAACGGGTTGGACGCGCCGTAGTGCTTCTCCGCGCCGAGCGCGACGAGCAGGCGGTCGGCGCAAAACTCGATGTACTGCGCCATGAGGTCGGCGTTCATGCCGATGAGGCCGACGGGGAGGGCCTCGGTGACAAACTCCTTTTCGATCACGACCGCCTCGCACACAATCTCCGCGATGCGCTCGCCCGACAGCTTGTGGTCGAGCAGGCGGTAGAGCAGGCACGCGAAATCGCAGTGCAGCCCCTCGTCGCGGGAGATGAGCTCGTTGGAGAAGGTGAGGCCGGGCATCAGCCCGCGCTTCTTGAGCCAGAAGATGGCGCAGAACGAGCCCGAGAAGAAGATGCCTTCGACCGCGGCGAACGCGATGAGGCGCTCGGCGAACCGTTCGGCGGACGAGATCCATTTGAGCGCCCACACCGCCTTGCGCTTGACCGCGGGGACGGTGTCGATCGCGTGGAAGAGGCGGTGCTTCTCCTGGGTGTCTTTGATGTAGGTCTCCAGGAGCAGGGAGTACATTTCTGTGGCGGGGGGGGGGGGGGGGGGTGGGGGGGGGGGGGGGGGGGGGGGGGGGCCCCCCCCCGGAGTGAGAATAGAGAAGAGAAAAGCGCGCGCCGGCGCCGCGTGCGCTGTGTCGGCGCTGGGGCACCCACGCGCCACCCGCCTCCCACCCACGGGGTAGATGGCTGCGGGATCGGTACATG
>Ga0315288_10000399_pt1 | contig 54858 bp, 57 predicted proteins | sample YL17G11_20_MG_FD_203454 | JGI IMG/M metagenome (GOLD analysis project Ga0315288, IMG submission 203454) | Sediment microbial communities from Yellowstone Lake, YNP, Wyoming, USA - YL17G11_20 | ecosystem: Environmental > Aquatic > Freshwater > Lake > Sediment | place: USA: Wyoming | collected... | reverse complement strand
ATGCTAATATTTATTTCACAAATGTGGAGTATAAAAATGTAGCGTCCGAGCCTGTCTCGGACGCAATGCTTGCCCTGAACCATACGATTCCGGGCTTGTCTCATACGCAATGCGTCGCACACGGAGTTGGAATCTATGGGTAATGCTAATATTTATTTCACAAATGTGGAGTATAAAAATGTAGCGTCCGAGCTTGTCTCGGACGCAATGCTTGCCCTGAACCATATGATTCAGGGCTTGTCTCATACGCAATGCGTCGCACACGGAGTTGCGACGCTACAAGGGAAATCAAATGAGAGAGAGTGAACAATACCATTATAAAACTTATGGGAAAAATCGTTCCCTGCGACTGAAAGGATTCGACTATTCAACTCCCGGTGTTTATTTTCTTACGCTATGTTCTTGGAAAGGGGAAAACGTCTTTTATGATCCGAAGCTGGCCAAAGAGATCGTAAACTGCCTGGAAGATTGTTCAAGGCAATTTGGATATAAGGTTTATGCATATTGTCTCATACCAAACCATTTGCATTTACTTACCGGTGTATCGGAGGGTGTACGATCAGTTTCTCAATATGTGCAAGCATTTAAAAGCCTAAGCACTCGACTTTTCTGGAGGTCTTTTGGAAAGGGGAAATTATGGCAACGTGGCTTTTATGACCATATAATAAGGAAAGAAGAGAGTTTAGTTGAGATAACTAAATACATCCTGGCTAATCCTGTGAGGAAGGGGTTGAGTGACACTACCGACGAATATCCATACTTAGGAATGTTAGATGAGATCATGTTATAAAATACATGATGTAGCGTCCGAGCTTGTCTCGGACGCAATGCTTGCCCTGAACCATATGATTCAGGGCTTGTCTCGGACGCAATGCGTCGCACACGGAGTTGCGACGCTACAGGCATTTCCCAATGGGAGGAATAATGAAAACAGGACATACGTTACTGATCAGCGCTAGCTTAATAATCGCTGCTTTGGTTTTTGGCATCTTCTTTTATAGCGCCAGATCATCGGAAAACACCATCAACGTTGTCGGTATGGCTACCAAACGATTCGACTCCGATATCGTAAAGTGGCGCATCACCATCGGACGTAATACCGGGCTTAATGACGTTAGTCATGGTTACTTGCTTATACAGAACGATCTCCAATTCTTGAAAAAGCTTCTTACGGAAAAGGGACTGGGTGAGAAAGAGCTTACCATTCAGCCTATAAATACTATACCCAATTACAGCCGTGAAGGGGAGATTTCCGGTTACAATCTCCAACAAGGCGTATTTGCAATTACGTCGAATATTTCTGCGGTGGAAGAGATAGCATTAAATCCGGCTACTCTAATTGATAAGGGGATCGTTCTGCAAAACTCTAATTTGGAATATTTCTATTCCAAATTATCCGACATCAAGATGGAGCTTTTAGCTGAAGCCACCAAGGATGCACAAAAGCGCGCTGAGGGGATCGCCGGAAATTCAAACGTTCATCTCGGCAACGTCACCAGTTTGAGGACCGGAGTATTTCAAATTACCGAGCCATTCTCCACTGAGGTCAGCGATTATGGTATTTACAACACCATGACCAAGCAGAAGGACATTACCGTCACGGTCCGAGCCTCGTTTGAGATAAAATGACACCACTCCCCCTTTTTCCCCTCTCCTTAGATAAGGAGAGAGGGACAAAGAGGGAGAGGTTGCGGATTAACTTATGAAAAGAAGATATCTTGCTATTTTAATTTTGCTCCTCATATTCTCCGCCTGCGGGAGAAGGACTAAACTTCCCACCAACATCCCGCATGGGAGTGTGGGCACACCGGATACCACTTATGTTCCGGTCACACCTGTTTGGACAATTGCAGGAAGCATTCCCTTCAAACATCCCCAGGATGTGCATGTGGGCTTTGATGGTTATATCTATATAGCTGATACCGGCAACGATCGGATCGTCAAATTTGATCCGGGAGGCAATTTCGTAGCTCAGTATGAGGATGTGAAATATCCGCGCAGTGTATCCCAAGATCAGCTTTTGAGACTGCTGGTTACAGGTGGCAATAGTATCTATATTAAGCTTAGAGACAAAGAGACCTTTGATTCGCTGTATACGGGAGCTGACGTTTATGAGAGCACTATGGTCGTGCGACCGGACACCATCATCGACACCATCTTTATTCCCCCGGATAGTATAGTTATCGATACCATGATGGGCTTGTTCGACACCACTTACTTTGTGGACACTCTTCCGACCAACTATGAAGCCATTGCTCCCGATCCTCGCCCGGCATATTCTTATGCCGCCTATTTTGTGTGCGACTACACCAGAAAAGAGATACTAAGGTTCGTATTTTACGAGCCAAACGTATTATATAACTTGGGAGAGATGGTCCCCACCGGTTTCCGTCTTTCCGAAACCTGGAAACCCACCGGTGTGTTCACCTATTTGAGTGGAGACAAAATCAGACTGCTCTTTTCCCAAGAACTCTATTACTATTCGGTTCAGCTTCTGGATGGTGATGATTTAACCCCCTTGATTCCAGTTACTGATAGCTCTCAAATCTACTGGCAGGGGTCCTTTGGATTAGCCCAGGATGTGGTGGTGGACGAATACGATAACATCTTTGTGGTGGACAGCGAAAAAAATCAGGTGCATAAGTTTTCCCGAAACGGAGTCCGGATTCTTTCCTTCGGAAAAGAGGGAACAGGCGATAGGGAGTTTGAAAATCCCAAGGGAATCGCTTATGCCAATAAGATCGTATATGTAGCTGATACCGGCAACAACCGTATCCTCCGATTTATGCTCTCAACCGATTTTCCTCATTGAGAAGATTTATCGCGCTCTAAGCTCGGGTTCTCTAAGTTCGGGTGGGGGTTAAATCCCCACCCGATCAGAAAAGAGCTAACAACTAACCTTGTGGGATAGATACGCAGTTTCGCTGAATCCTCAAACATAATGATCTTAAGTATAGTGTGTATTCTTTACTCGAAAGAAATCCCCGTTGGTGAGGAACACCAACGGGGATCACTAACTGAAGCCACTGTTCTGATTTCAATCTCTGTTTAAGTTTTATTCCTATTCATATTTCTGAATCACTTCCTCCACGTTTAAGAGAATAGTCCCGTCTTGTTCTCTTTTCACAGTGGAAATGCCCGGATGTTCTTTTTCCAGCTCCTTAAGAATCACATTTTGCTTTTTTACCGTCTGAGCTAAAACCTTGTTTTCCTTCTGCAGATGATGAAAATCTAAAGCTTGCTTTATAGCCATTTTCAGCTCCTCATCATCCCATGGTTTTAGCAAAAATCGATACACTTCTCCTTTGTCGATGGCGTCCAGGACTGCCTTAAGATCAGCTTGTCCGGTGAGCATGATGCGCAAAGCGGCTGGATTTTTCTGTTTGGCTTTGGAGAGAAATTCCACCCCGCTCATAAAGGGCATTTTAAGATCGGAGATGATCAGGTCCACTTCATTTTCGTCTATAATCTTAAGACCCTCTTCTCCACTTGTGGCGGTCAGGATCTGAAAGTCTTCCTTGCGGAACAGTCGCTTAAGCGAGCTTAAAATGTTCTCTTCATCATCCACTATTAGAATTTTCGAATCAGGCATGGTTCCCCCCTTTGGGTTCGGGTCAATCTCTTGAAGTACGGACGAAGCTTCCAGCCATGAATAAATGATAAACAACCACTTCACTTCACCTCAATCTCTTTAGTCTTTTTTGTATCGTTTTTTTGCTTGGTAACATTTTTAATAGGCAGAATCACCCGGAAGGTTGTCCCCTGGTTGGCCTCACTTTCCACCTCAATTTCCCCTTTGTGTTTTTGTATTATACCATAGACCACGGAAAGACCCAAGCCGGTCCCTTTACCCACCTCTTTGGTGGTGAAGAATGGCTCGAATATGTGCTTGAGGTTCTCCTGGGGAATCCCCGCTCCGGTGTCGCTTATCTCCACTATCAAACTCTCCTTCTTCTGATAAGTTTTTATCCTAATCTCTCCTTTGGTTTCGATGGCTTGAGCTGCATTCATCAGGATGTTCATGAAAACCTGATTCAGCTGTTGAGGAAAACACTCGATCTGGGGAATGGAGCCGTATTCTTTTATCACTTCCGCTTTATACTTAAGCTCATTCCATACGATATTTAAGGAACTCTCAATCCCTTTATTTATGTCCGCCAGCTCTAACTCTCCTTTGTCCACGTGGGAAAAATCCTTCAGGTTCTGAACGATGTCTTTCACTCGCAAAGTTCCTTCTTTCGACTCAGAGATGATTTTGTCGAAATCCGCAAGCGCTGTGCTCAAACCCATCTCTTCTTTAAATGCTATGACTTTTTCCAGCGATTCAGCATAAGCTTGATTGAGTCTCAAAGCTTTTTCTAAGTCCGAGTATTTCGATAATAGGGTTTTGAGATCCTGAACATACCCGTCTAAAGTTCCTAAGTTGGAGTGAATGAAACTTATGGGATTATTAAGCTCATGCGCCACTCCGGCGGAGAGTTGTCCCAAAGAAGCTAACTTTTCGGATTGTAGAAGCTGTGCCTGCATCTGATTCAACTGCTCATAAGCTTCCTTTAGCCTCTTTTTTTCTGCCTCCAGCTCATAAGTCCTTTTCTCCAGCTCCAGGTTTTTCTCCTGCAATTCCCGTTTAGCTTTGTTTAAGCTTCTATTGATGGCTGCTTCGTTTTCGTGCAGGACCCGCATGGTCTCGGCTTTTTCCTTTTCAATCTTGATCATCTCCTCTTGGTATCTTCTCGTCTGGGTGATGTCTCTCTGGAACCAGACCAAAGCGATGAAATTTCCTTCCCGGTCCACCATCTTGGAGACCGAGGTGGAGGCATAAAAAAGCTTTCCATCCTTGCGTCGATTCAAAAGCTCCCCATTCCATACCCTTCCACAAACCGCCGCTTTGAATATCTCGTTTTGAATTCTTTCTTTATAAAGCTCGGTGGTGAGCGTCTCCAGCTCTTTACCCACCAACTCCTCAGCGCTAAAGCCGAAGATTTTTTCGGTGGCAGGATTCACATAGATTATCTCACCATCCTGATCCGTAGCTAAAATCGACTCCGAGGTATGATTAACGATCTCTGCTAAGAATGAGGTTTTGGCTAAGGTTTTTCTATCAATGCGTATATCTTGGCGGGTCTTCGGTGAATAATCTTCTAATGGAGCTTTGCCTGTCTTTACGTTTATCCGGGCAGCGGGACGCCCCTCAAATTCTGCCAGACTAACACTAATCTTAAGCGGGATAGCGTTGCCCTTTTTCGTTCGGCCCATCACCTGATAAATCTGGGGGACTTTCTTTCCTTCGCTCTGCTCTCTCAATCTTATTTTTATCACCTCTGCATATTCCGGTGCGAAGACCTTTTTAAAAGACGTCCCGACCAGCTCATCCACTTGGTAACCCATGGTTTCAGCCATCTGGTGGCTGACGGATTTTAAGATTCCATCCTGGATTATCAACACTCCATCCTCGGTTCCCTCTCTTTCTGTGGATCCTGTAGATGAATCCAAGCTGTCTTTCTCCGCACAAACACTTCCACTCGAATCTACTCCGGCACTTTGCGGGATCAGCTCTTTTTGTTTTTCCTTTTGACTTATACTATCCGCAGGATTCATAAGATTATATAAGATTTTATATTATACTATAAACTATTGGGCTGTAACATAAGTTTAGTTTGTTGTAGTTGCCACGATTTATTGCCATGATCTATTGCCACGACCTTTAGGTCGTGGGGATGAAGTGAAGAACTCCAACACTTATTTGGGCTTTAGCCCACAGAACCTATAAATTTGGCAACCACCATAGCGAATAAATTTATGTTACAGAGCACTAGGGACGTTGGGTCAGGAATAAAAGCTTCGGGACGGGGATTTATTTTCAACTAAACAAAAACAATTCTATCCTTCTGATTGCCCAGTTCAGCAATCTTATAACTAATATCGACCGATCATATGGCAACATTACAGTAATTGAAGAAAAAACAAAAGGAAGGGAGGTTGTAGCCGAAGGCTTCAGCCTGCGGTATTCACTATACAGTGCATTCCTGCGGGGTGTTGCTAAAAATGGGGAAATTCCTCTTAAAAAGTTCTTGACAAGGTATCGGGAGCCAGGCTTATTTAAATGGACGAAGAATTCTACCGTGCTAGCTATTGGTCTTCTCCCGCTTTTGGCGGGATCCTGGTGATTGAACAACAGCCCGAGATTCCTGTTGGTGAAGCCTGCCAGCCATGGGCGGACGCCCCCGTCTGGGGAACACCAACAGGAAGCGGGTAAGAGAATCGTTTGCAGTTCACTTTAGTTAGCTGACAAAAGAAAATATAAACTGATTGGCCAAAGCCACATAAAAATCCAAAATCCCCTCCTTAATCAAGGAGGGGACAGAGGGGTGGTTGATTAGTTCGCAGGTCAGGTGCCCTGCGCACCAGACACCAAGATAAGTCAGGAGCATGAGGCTTCCAACCTACACGTTTAGCCAATAATATTAGGAATGTAATTGCAAAATGGATGAGCAACTTGAATTTGTAAAGTTGATAGCATCGCGGCTTGATTCGGTCCGCATACCTTATATGATGACCGGCTCGATGGCGATGGCGGTATACTCAGTACCTCGGATGACCCGGGATATTGATCTGGTGGTTGAGGTTAAGACTGCTGACGTTGACAAAATCGTCGATCTTTTTTCAGGGGATTGCTATATTGATCGGGATAGCGTCAGACAGGCGGTTGATGCGCACTCGATGTTCAATATCATCCATAACGAATGGGTGGTCAAGGCTGACTTTATCATAAGAAAAGACGAAGAATACCGCAGAGAGGAGTTCGCCCGGAGACAAAAAGTGGTTATCGGGGACATGACTATCTTTGTGGTTTCTGCCGAGGACCTTATTTTATCGAAGCTGGTCTGGGGAAAAGAGTCACAATCGGAGCTTCAGCTTCGCGACGTTCGTCAGATGCTATCTACTGTTTCAGAGCTTGATTGGAAATATATGAAAAAGTGGGCTATGGTCCTGGGGATAGATTATCTCTTAGAAAAGGTAAAGGAAAATGAATGATACATCAGCGAATATAGAACAACGCTACCAAGAAATGTTATTGTCCAAATCTCCTCTGGAGCGTTTGCAAATGGCAAGTGGAATGTATGATACGGGGAGAAAACTTGTGATATCGGGAATACTAAAGAGAAGACCACGTCTCGATACGTTACGATTGCGGGCAGAGCTTTTTTTGCGAATGTATGGAAGTGATTTTACGACTGCAGACAGAGAGAGGATCATGAAAAAGATTCCTAACATGCAATTTGACACGGACAGCTAAACTACCGGTCGATAGCCCTGTTAGTCCGTATATCAGGTGTCCTGCGCACTAGACACCAAGATAAGTCAAGAGCACGGGGCTCCCTAACTGAAAGTTTTAAATGAATGCGTAGCCTTGCTCCGCGTGGGATTGTCCATTTGGATCCGTAGGATTATCATCCCACGCATGTGGGCGGATGATGTGTATGCTTCGCCCTGAAGGTTTTGAAGGTTTTAAAGGAATGCATCAGCTTGTCGTAGCCAAGCGAAGACCCCGACTCTGCGGGGCTGATGCGGTTTTTCCCTGTTTTCAAAGGCGTCTTATATGGCAATCGATACCATCATGTTGAGGGTTAGCCGATTTGTGGATCAAACAGCACATGGGTATCGCTCCAAACTTTCGATCGTGAACCAGAAAGGCGACGGACATGACGCGTGACAAGGCATATTACGAAGCAGAAAAGAAAATCAGAGAAGCGCGACGCTCGGGGGCAAAGGAACTTGATCTCATCGGAATGAAACTTACCGAACTGCCCGAGTCACTGGGACAACTCACTCAGTTGCAATCGCTGGATCTCTCCTACAACCAACTGAAAACACTGCCAGAGTCGCTCGGACAACTCACGCAGTTGCAGGATCTGAATCTCTCCCGCAACCAATTGACAACGCTGCCCGAGTGGCTCGGCGATCTCACGCAGTTGCAGTCGCTGGATCTCTCCGAGAACCAACTGACAGCACTGCCAGAGTCACTCGGCAACCTCACGCAATTGCAGTCGCTGGATCTCTCTAAAAATCAATTGACAACCCTGCCTGAATGGCTCGGTCAGTTTATTCAATTGAAAAACTTGGCGATAGATAGCAACCAACTGACGACACTACCATATTCGATTGGTAATCTTACGCAGTTAAGAGTACTTTACGCGTATAAGAATAAGATAAAAATATTACCTATTAGTTTTGATCTCCTCATTTCGCTAGTCTCCCTTGAATTGGGTAATAATCGGCTTGGCGTAGTACCTGATCAACTTCGCAATCTTATAAAACTTCACACTTTGACACTTCATAATAACAACTTACGAATAGTACCCAATTGGTTGGAACTTCATAATGAAATGAAGATTCTTCAACTCCATCAGAACACGTTGATAGATTTACCCCCCTCCCTCGTCCAACTTGAGCATTTGAAAGAACTCAAACTTGATAACAACCCCCTCAACCCCGAACTCGCCGAAGCATACAAACAAGGCATTGAAGCAGTCAAGACCTACTTGCGCGCCAAAGCCGCCGCGCAAATCACTCTCAACGAAGCCAAGCTTATCCTCGTCGGCGAAGGCGAAGTGGGTAAGACATGCTTAATGGACGCTTTGCAAGGCAAGCCATGGCAAGAACATGACACAACACATGGCATTGAAATCAAGCAAATCAAAGTAATAGACCCCGATAGTAAAAGAGAGATCACCCTCAATGGCTGGGATTTCGGTGGCCAGCGCGTCTACCGTCCCACGCACCAGTTGTTCTTCAGCGCGCCCGCCGTCTATCTCGTGGTCTGGAAACCGCGCGAAGGTCCCCAGCAGGGGTTTGTCAAGGAATGGATCAAACTGGTCAAGCACCGCGAGCCGGACGCAAAAATCTTAGTCGTCGCCACTCATGGCGGTCCCCAACAGCGCCAGCCCGACATTGACCGCCAGGAACTTTGGGATCTCTTCGGCAAGGACACGGTGCTCGATTTCTTCCACGTCGATAGCAAGCCCGATGAAAAAACCGGCGAACGGCGCGGTATTGAGGAACTCAAGCAAGCCATCGCCCGCGTTGCCTCCACTCTGCCTGAGATGGGGCGCTCTGTCCCCAAACGTTGGCAGGAAGCGCGCGAGGTGTTACAGAAAACCGGCGCGGCTTACTTATCGCTTGAACGCGTCCTTGAAATCTGCCGTGATCTCAAAATGGACGACGAGGAGGCGAGCCTCTTCGTCACCATCGAGCACCGCCTCGGGCATCTCATCCACTACCAGCACGACCCCGCCCTGCGCGACGTCATCGTGCTCAAACCCGATTGGCTGGCAACTGCCATCAGTTTCGTTCTGGATGACAAACGAACACGTGACACCCATGGTTTGGTGAGTTTCTCTCACCTCAGCGAGCTGTGGGATAACCCGTCACGGGTAACGGAAACACGCTACCCCGCAACTCTGCACCCGATCTTTTTGCGGTTGATGGAGCGCTTCGACCTTTCTTACCGTGTGGCGGATCCTTCCTCAAAAGGCGACTCTGACCCTGCCAGTCTCATCGCCCAGCTCGTCCCCGATACCCGCCCCGACCCCATCACCGCCTGGGCGGAGGGTGTTACCCCTGGCGATATTCAGCAGGAGCAAATCTGCCGAATCGTGGATGCGCAGAACGGACAATCCGCCCCCGCCGAGGGTTTGTTCTACCAGTTGATCGTGCGTCTGCACAAATTCTCGCTCGGTCGCGTGAACTATTGTGACAGTGTCCACTGGCAGCGCGGTTTGGTGCTGGATGACGATTATAACGGCCGCGCCCTGATGGAGCATATCGGCAACGATGTGAAGATCACTGTCCGCGCGCCGTATCCGGAACGATTCCTTTCCGTGCTGACCAGTGAAGTAAAATATCTGGTGGACAGTTTCTGGACTGGCTTGCGCTGTGAAGTGATGGTTCCGTGCGTCTCGCCTTGCGGTAGAAACGTCCCAGGGACCGGTCTGTTCGAAGTTCAGAAACTAATCGAAAGCAAGCGCAAAAACCGTCCCGATTATCCCTGCCCTGTTTGCAGCGAGTGGCAGGATATAGACTGCCTGTTGCGGAATGCGCCCGCCGCCAGACCTGTGCCAACCGAAGAATTGCTTGCTGGTTTCGTAGACATGAAACGCGAGTTGGTCATAGTCCGCAAACAGTTGGTACAGCAGCGCGGGCGTTTCGACAAACTTGACATTGGTGTCCGACGCATCCTTTCTAAAGTGGATGATGGTTTCACCGGGTTGATGCAGGCTTTCACAGACGAAGCCAAAGAAGGTCCGCGCCTGTTCAGTCTTGTGCCGGTTGACCGCAAGTTTTTCAACCCGAAACAATGGGCCAGTGCCAAGTTCCGTCTGACACTGTGGTGCGAACACTCGCGTCTGCCATTGCCAAGTCTCAATGGGAAAGATAGCAAAAAAGGAGTTTACGATATTGAGCTTACTCGTGAGTGGTTCAAAAAGTCTGCTCCTTTCCTGAAAGTGCTGACCGGTATGTTGAGCCTTGTCCTGCCGGTGGCATCATCCGGAATCAAACTGGCTTTGGACGATACCGCCTACAAAGCCATCGAAGAACAACTCGACTTCGGGAAAGATGTCATTGATGCCTCTCTCGAAGGCAGTGAAAAAATCGGTGACTGGCTCGGTGGAAAAGACGTTGCCTCACTTGAACACGGCGAAGCCGTCCGCGCCCAGGGAGCGACCCTGCGCGAACTTCATGTCCTGCTCAAAGCCAAAGACCCCGGTTTCGGCGGACTGGTACGCGTGATGAACAAACGCCAGGAGTTTTTATGGGTGCATCCGCAGTTCGAAACGGAATACTAAATCGCAGCTTTTCCTCTGAAAAGTTTGTAGGTCGGGTTGCCCGAAGGTATGAACCGAACGATTTATACCGAAGGGCTACCCGACAATAGCCTAGAATAATATAAGAAGATTTATTGCAGTCAGCTTTAGCTGACTGATCAAATAAGCATGTATAACTTTGGCTTTAGCCACATAAAAACAGCCTCAGGGTGGATTAAATCCCATTCATGGTGAGCTTCGAACTATCTTGTGGTGAGCCTCGAACCATTTATAGTGAACTTCGAACTATTTATGGTGAGCCCCGAACCATTCTGATACCTAACCAGTAGTCTCTCTTACCACAAGGAGCAAATTCACAACAACTTTTGTGGTGAATAGGATAGCTCCAGTATTTATAGGAGATGAGTATATTTTGAATACACAGTTCTCAAAATGCTAAAAATGAAAAAAAATCAAAAACAGCCACCAGTAAGGTCAGAAACGCCAGAAACACCAGTATCACAAGTCAGCTATTTCCTTTGGTATGAACAGCATAGCTCTTACCGCAGGACCACTGGAGAAAAATTAAGCCATCACCAGTAAGGTCAGTAAGGTCAGAAATACCAGTTTCGCAGGTCAGGCGCCGCAGGCTCATGGGATGGTGAGAATGTTAATTCGCGACAACTCCTTTGAAGTACGAGCCATTACTCCAGATGATTTTAGTGCAGTCCTCGACGTATATCGGCAGTGTGAGGACTTCTTGGCATTGGGTCCGGAGCCGACCGCATCTATGGCGATGGTTCTTAAGGATATTGAGACTTCTCAGTGTGAAGGTGGCGTTTTCTGTGGTGTTTACTCGGCGGATAGAGGAATGATCGGCGTTGTCGACTTTGTGCCGGGCAACTTTGAGGGAGATCCTCATATTGCCTTCATCTCACTTCTAATGATTGCTCCATCTTTTCGCAAACAGGGGATAGGGACGACGATCGTCGAGTTGATTGAAAACCAGATCAGGAAGGATGCACAGGTAACCGCAATTCTTTCGGCGGTTCAAGTGAACAATCCTATAGGATTGCGATTCTGGCAGAAGAATGGCTACCGCATTGTCGGAGGACCAGAACTGCAGCCTGATCAAACCACAACATTTTGTTTGCAAAAGGACTGTAACTAGAAGGCTTAGCTTGCAGGTCAGGAGCCCCGGGATCCTGACAAGATTCATTTATCAGGTGCTCAAGGCACCTGATCTACGGAACTTGAAACCAACCAGGGTGTCAACGCGGATGCTCCGCACACTTCATGTGCCCCGCACCGGTTATACCCAGCGTTAGGGCGCAATTCATTTTTAGGAGAGGTTCAATCACAAAGAATTGGAGAGTTACAATGCGCTACATAATACTATTGCTTACGACATTTTTACTCATTGTTTGCAGAGAGAAAACAACCCAGCCAGCTAAGCAATATGACAGCCTGCTCTTTGAACGTAAGGGTGGTGGCAATTTAGTGTTCGTAGTATATCCGACAAAAAACAAGAACACATTTCGAGCTGTCGTCACAAGTCTCTCTTATCGTGACACAACCATCAACATGATTCTCTCTAAAGACAATGCGAATGCCACTACGTTTGACGCTCTTACCCGAACTCTAAATGGACAAAACGAAATTACCGGTGATTTCAAACCAGCTACTAAACCGACAGGAACGTGGGCATTTCTATACATGGTGAAAGGCAGCCATCGGACAGAGATCACCAATACCAAGTTACGCCAAGTCTTGCTAGATCTGGAGCAAGTTGTTAGAGCAAAACTATAGCAAATATGTAGCATTGCGCCCTAACCATCTGCTCCGCAGGACGCCCGACGTTGTGGCATGAATTAATGATTTATATTTTACCCGGTGACTGTGAGCAAAATCAATATATGTTTATGAACAAAATATACAAACCCGCTAAAAAAATCAGAATCCCACTGATCTTCTTGGTTAGAGCCGAAAAGTTGCTTACCCCTTTAGACTTGGCATAGCTTTCCACAAAACCGGTAAATACGCCCGCTAAGACTATCAAAGCACAGTGCCCGATGGCATAAACAAAGAGCAAAGAGGTGCCATAGATTATCTTTGCCTTCGTGGCAACAAAAGCTAAGATCACCGCCAGAACCGGTGTGGCACACGGAGAGGAGACCACGCCAAACAAAAGACCCAACAAAAACGCACCAAAAATCCCTTTGTGTTTCGACTTAAGAGTGACCGGCTGCGGAATCTTGAAGTGGATTATGCCTGTCAGGTAAAGTCCCATGATAATGGCTACTCCCGCAGCCACGTAATACCAAAACCTTCCGACGTCGCCGAAAAGACCCCCCACCAATGAGGCAATTGCTCCCAAGATAGTGAATGTTATAGAAAGCCCTAAAGCAAATACTAAAGCATATATTACTGCTTTCTTTTTATTGCCTTCTGAATAACCACCGACAAATCCAATCACCAGTGGAATGATGGCTAAAACACAAGGACTGGAAGCGGAGATCAATCCTCCTAAGAAGACGAAAAGGTAAGCCAGGCCAGGAGAATTGTTTATCACATCTGAGATGTTGGAGAGAATCGATTCCATATCAGTATACCCCCATCTCGGCAAATTTCGCTTTTATAGATTGTTTATCCATGAATCCCTCATGGCGAAAAACCTCTTTCCCTTCTGCATCAAAGAATATCTGGGTGGGGATCAACCGGATTCCGTACTTACTGGCTTCCTTGGGTTCATCTCTTAAGTCAATTACTCTGACGATTGCTTTTCCCTGGTATTCGGCTTTTAGTTCATCCAAAATCGGCTTCATCTTTTTGCAAGGGATACAGGTTCCTTTTCCTAAATCGACCAACCTGGGGAGTTTCTCTGCTTTTTGCCCTCCGGGGCTTTCCGGTGAAACACCACTGGTGGTCTTTTGATCCGCAGTTTTCTTAGATTGATTGTCACAGCTGATATTGAACATGAAACCAATCACAATCAAGATCAAAGTCACGATGAGTAGTAAAGTCTCTTTCCGTCTCAATTCATCCACCTCCAGTTTTTCTCTTTTCTATTGAATTTTGCAAAATAGAGTTATAGATGTCATTGCGAGGCGAAGCCGAAGCAATCTGCCTATAATAATGAGATTGCTTCGCTCCTTTAAGTCGCTCGCTATGACATGAGACTAACTCGATTTGTCACTTATTTATGCGTAACTCAATAAGACTATCTTCTGGCTGTTCTATGCTATTTTTCTCTGAATGTTTCCAAAATACTCAAGGGTGGAAACATAATGGCTTTTGGCTTGCATTTCAACGAACACATGCTACATCCCACCGCACAGTTGAAAGGATTGGTCACTCGAACCTTATTGGTTTTATCATCATATTCATATGCCCCAAAAGAGCAAAATTGTATACATAGTTTACAACCATCACACAAATCTTCGAGGATGGTGGGATACCAGGGAATCTCCTCTCTGGGGATACCCCGCCAGGTTCCCAAATCTTTCTTCTCTTCTTCGGTTCTCTCATTCTGTCTATCACCAAACTTCGTATATTCCTCTAAAAAAGCTGATGCATAAACTTCCTCTTTTGCAGACGGAATGTAATTAAGCTGTTTAAGCCTGCTCAAAAGCCGATTCTTTAAACCTTCATTGGGCTTTTCTCCCGCCTGATAAAACTCTTTTAAAACGTCATCCAATCCGACTATTCCAATCTGCTTGCCTTCTATGATCAAAAGCTTTGTTTTCATGCTAGACATTAGTTTCTGTTATTGTTACTCTTTTGCAGGGATTTGGTCTTTAAGGATGCTCCTTATCTGCTCTGTGGTTGGCACCTTGCCTTGAAACACCAGCTTTCCGTTTATAATCAAAGCCGGAGTGAAGCTTACTTTCCGGTCGATTATCTCAAAAACGTCTGTAACCTTAACAAGCTCGGCTTTAAGCTTCAACTCATCCAAGACTACCTTAATTTTGTTAAATGTGTCATCACACTTGCTGCAGCCTGGACCCAATACCTCAATTTTCAACATTTCAACTTCTCCCCTGATCTGTTCTTCTATTATTTTGCTTTTCGCTCTTTGCTCTTTGCTCTTTGCTCTTAGCTCTTAGCTCTCTGCTTTTTCCTCTTTACTCTTTCCTTTTTCCTTCTTCCTTTTTCCATGAATTCATGAACTCATCCAGCTCTTTTTTGAAAGTCGGAAGGAATTTCACTTCATCTTCACAAAAATCCCATACTGATTCTATCTCTTTGAATTCCACTTTACCTTTCAGTGACTTCTGAAAACCCAAAGCAGACCAGAATATTTGGTATTTCTTAGCAGTCAAAGAGTCTTCATCGATATTGCATTCCTTGAAAATAATACGTCTGTTTTTATACAGTTGGGCATAGTATTTCTCTAAGCTTTTTTTAGAAAAGTTACCCACGTTTATGCAGCAGGAGCATTGGACTGTAGGATGGAAATGAATTATTACCAGGGAATCAAAACTGGCCAATATTGCCTTGATACTTCCTTCTGAAGAAGCGGTTGGAGAATCACTAACCGTAGTCGCTTTCTTCTGTTGACTTTTACCTGTGCTTTCGCAGCGAACTTGAACGAAAGGATCGACCAAAAAGCCGACAAACATCATCATCCATCCCAAAACGACAATTTTATATATTTTCATAGTTAGCTCTTCCTTCGAGAATTAGCTTGTTGTAGCAAGTTTACCTTCTTCTTTTAGGACCTTTTTAACCTTGCTCCAGATTTTCTCTTTTTGGTATAGCTCCCTTATCTTTTCAATACTTTGAAAAGTTATGGCATTTCCCATACAGAGATTTGCGCAGGTGTTACAACCTACTATGCAATCGTAGGGTCTTGCTACTACAGGACCATCGTTAGTCCAGTCAAATACTTTCCTGCCGCAGTTCATGCAAATGCCACAATTCAAACACTTTTTGAGATCTATGGTGGGATACCATTCAACTTTTTCCCTGGGATAACCAGCTAACCATGGCATAACAAACCTCCTACGTGCGTTGACTTTTCACTATGGGCACCTTGGCAGTAACGATTTCACGAAAAACCACGAGGATAATACCCAACACAATTGAAACTAAGCTGAGGTCGAAGACCAGATAAGAGAGGCGAGCGACTACGCCTAACGCTTCTGGATGTATTAACATGATGATGCCGGACAAAGCGGCAAAAGCCAGTCCTATTGCGATCAAGGTGCAACGAAAACAAGAGGCGACTCGTTTCCGAATGCGTCCGCCAGGATATAACTGTTTGAGACGAATCAAGAGGGCAACAGTTCCCACTGTCATTACCCCGGCGCCAACGCCAAAATGGTGTGAATCCAGCCAGAATCTGCTGGGAAGCATGAATTCTAATAGCTCACGATGCCACATTAAATAAACAAATATCAGAAATACAGCAACTCCCATGATCCAGGAGAAAAGCCGATGGTGTAAACCAATGGAGGGTGGACCCAATATCTCCAGGGCTCGGTCAACCGCCCAAATCACCAAAAGAGATATCAAGACAACCAATAGGACGTAAAGGGTCGGTTTAAGTTCAGACTCTCTGAACATTCCTAAACTCACGCTCCACGGAGAAAGCCCCAGAAGTTTGTATTGTGGCTCATACACGGGATTCCCCTTTTCATCAAAGGGACGTTTAACCACAGGAGCATAGAAGAAGTCGGAATTACGACTGTGACAATCCCCGCAACCGTTCACTCCCAAAGCCGCCCTGGCGGGATAAACGTCATGGGTATATTTGTGCACATTCCCGTAGGGTGAAGCTTCCCAAGGCTCCATTGGGACTTGCTCAAACTCTTTTCCGCTTCTGTATATTCGGTCATTTGATACCCATACCACCCGCTTCCCCTCCAACGGATAACCAGTTTTCCTCAAGTAAGACGTCACTGCAGAAATCAACGCATCGATTTCCTCTGGTCGATTGATTTCTATTACACCGTCACCGTTGTCATCTCTGATCAGCGCCAAATCTGGATAAGTAGTTGTATCCTTCCTGAAGGAAGTCCACATCTTGTAAACGTCGGACATTAATGGCTGAGCTAATCCTTTTTTTCCCTCAATTTCTATTCCGGGCCAAGCACTATGAAGCTGATTTACCGGATAGATTTTCTCTTTGTAACGTGCCAATACAGGACGATATGGATCAGTTGGTTTATCGTCGAATCCCATCATCTCCAGCTCGCCGTAGTGGTTCCAATATTTCATATCCGGGCCATAGAAAGTCCAAAGATATTTGCCTTTCTCCGGAATTTTTGTTCCCGGATTGAAGACATCCGAGGCTTGAAACAAAGCTGCCTTCACCGATCTTTGTGGGATATGGCAGGTTTGACATGCGATCTTGTCAAGATGGAGTGGGGGTAGCCAACTATGTTTGGCAATAGGAGCATTCAGATACCCTTTCTCATGACATTGGACGCAATCCCTACACGTGTTGTCCAGATCATCCCGCACATGTCCACCCGGATCATCTCCTTTGCCGATTTGATGCACATCTTTTGCTTTGATGCGTTCATCATCCGCATATTTGCCTGCAGGATGGCAATCCACACACATAAGTCCTGCGGCAAGGTGAACATCGGTTCGCGCTCGGAAATTAGCACCTCTCTTTTTCCATCCAGGTTTGGCATGGCAATTAAGGCAAGTCTGAGTGCGCGGCTCTCTTACAATATGGGGAGAAAGTTTACCGTCTTCATCAAAGCGAGACTTATCATAGGTAAGCTTAATCGGTTTCCCTTCTTTCACTGAACCTTCAACCGTGGCTAACTTTGATCCAGCAGTAGCCGCCCAGCGGAAGTTCAGATTCTTCATTTGTTCATTGCGGGCTGAGAAACTGTATTCTGGCATATGGCAAATAAAACAATCTGCTTCGAGAACACCCGACTTATCCCACATAGCTTTGTAATAGTCTCCATCTAAACTATTTTCACCACCGGAGACCATGCCTGAGTTCGGATCAGTCATAATGGAATCATAGCGGTTTCCATTTCGGTCAAGCTCCAAAGGACCACCACCAGGATGACAACTTCCGCATTGGACAACAAATTCATAAGATGTCATGTCAATCAATCGAGCATTTGAATTTTTCTTTTCCGCCAACTGGCGGTACAAGGGCGCTGGGCTTCACCAATTACCACCGTAGTTACCCGGTGATGTAACCCACAAACAACGCTCCGCAGTTAAGGCAGTCGGTTTTTCTCCACGTCCTTGCTGAAAATGGAAACCTTCGGTAGTTTTTTTGTAGTCATGGCATTTCCCGCAGGTCTGTTTCGGAGAGTATGATCTGTCAGCATTTATCCCGTGAACTGGGTCGATCACATTTCCACTCTCATCATAAAGGAAAAAAGGTGGACACACCCCTTCTGCCGAAATCTCTTTAGAGGCTGGTTTTGACTCATTCTGTGATGGATTCTGAGCCGTAGAGACACCTAAGGCCAATAAGATGAGCAAGCCTTGTAGCACCGTCAATGCAATCATTTTTTTCATTATCACTTCTTGCTTTCTTCCTCAATCCATTTTTTTAAAGTGGTCATCACCGGAATTTTACCGGAAGAATAGACTTTTCCGTTGATTACCAACCCTGGGGTCATCAATATTCCATAAGATGAAAACTTCATTATGTCGGTAACTTTGATCACCTCCGCCTCCATGTTAAGTTCACTCAACGCTTTCTGCACATCCTGCTCTAGTTTTTTGCAGTTGGTACATCCAGGTCCCAAAACCTCGATTTTCATATCTTAACCTCCTAAGATACAAGAGCGCCAAAAGACATCCCGATAATTGTGGACATGATCACCACCAGACCAACGTATACTCCGGTTTTCTTTATTCCAATCAGTTTAGCCAGAATGATAATACTGGGAAGGCTCAAGGCTGGATCAGCTAAAAGCAATGTCAGGGCAGGTCCTTTTCCCATTCCTAAATCCATCAAAGCCTTGAGCACTGGAACCTCCATCAGGGTAGAAAAATACATAACTGCTCCAAAGAGAGCCGCGATGAGATTCGCTCTCAGTCCATTTCCCCCCACCAGGTGTTCCACCACCTCTTGAGGCACAATCTTCTTCATAATCCCGGCCAAAAAGACCCCCACTATAAGAAGCGGGAATATCTTTTTGGTCAAGTCCCAAGTTTGATACATCCAATTTTTCAGCTCCTCTTTCTTAAACCAGCGATAAAGAATAAGAAACAAAATAACCAGAAGTATTCCGGTAACCCACCAGTTTTTTGCGGCTCCAAAAACCAGGATTCCCACCAAAACCGCAAAATATAGAATGGTGATCCCTTCATGCTTAGGTTTTTCGCCTTCAGGGACAACAAAATCGGTGCTGTTGTTTTTCTTAGCTAACTCCTCTTTTCTCCAGATAAAGGCCATGATCAATCCGATTATTATTGAAAAAGAAATGGCTCCTATAGCCCGGGCCAGTCCCAGATCGTATCCTAAAAGTCTGGCAGTATAGACTATAGCCAGGAGGTTTATGGCGGGACCCGAATAGAGAAAAGTCATAGCCGGACCTAAACCCGCTCCTTTTTTGTGAATTCCGGCAAAAAGAGGAAGAATGGTACAGGAACAAACAGCCAAGATTGCACCGGAAACCGAAGCCACTCCATAAGCTAAGAATTTATTAGCTTTAGCTCCGAAATACTTTAAAACCGCTGATTGGGAGACAAAGACTGCGATTGCCCCAGCAATGAAAAATGCCGGAACCAGACAGGTAAGCACATGAGCGGAGAGATACTCTAACAGAGCATCCAACCCGCTCTGAAGGATACTAACCAATGACATGATTTCCTTTGTTTAAGTTTTCTGGAGTGTCAAGCCCCGTCTAAGGCGGGATTTTCGATTTCAGCCTGACCAGAACTCTCGCATGAATGAATGCTTCCATATGGTTCGCCTGAAGGCGAACACTCCAATATTTCTTATACAAAAACTTTTATTCGTTTTGCCTTTTCTTTTATTTCGGCTTTGAGCATTTCATCAACCAAAGAAAGCAAATGAAAAATTCTTTTATCCTTAATCTTATAGTAAATTGACACCCCTTCCCGACGAGACTCCAATATTCCCATGTCTCTCATGTGGGTCAAGTGCCTGGAAATGCTGGATTGGTCCTCCTTCATCCGGGGTATGATCTCACATTGGCACTTCTCGCCGTCTTTGAGAAAATATAGAATTCCTAACCGGGTCGGTTGGGCAATTGCCTTGAGATAACTGCTTTCCCACTCAATCAAGTTTAAGTCTATCATAATCTCCGTCAAAGCATCATGTTATTATGCATATATAAGCATAATTGCATTAAATACGAGGAGGGGAAATCTTTCGTTTGTTTCTTTCCGTATTTATCATTAATACCAATAGCTTCATTTATGAGGTTCATCTCCAAAAGATGGGGTAATGTCTTAAACCCAAATTATGCATTAGAAGCGGAGCGAACTAATGCATTAGTTGGGATTAAACCCGATTTAGCAACACTTGGTTTTCACCAAAAAGGTTTTTATGATTCTGTGAAAACTAAAGTGTTGTTTAGTCGCTGCGAAGCAGAAAAAATGCTATTGCATTTTTGGGTTAAAGTATGGTGTGACAAGGGAAGTTCATAGAATGAGGGGAGAGGTTGGTAGCCGTCCATATGGACGGGGTGGGGTCGAAAAAATGGGGAAACTCCACAGAGAAGTTATTCTTGACAGTTTAGATGCTTTTTTAGAAGCTCTTTTATTTGATCCACCTTGAAGGGCTTACATAGAAATCCATCCGCGTGGGCGGCAGATGCATCCGATCTATAGGAATCATTGTCAAACCCGGTGATGACCACCACCGGAAGCTGGGGAAACCTATCTTTGATTGCACGCAGAAGATCTATCCCTCCCATCCTGGGCATTTTCAAATCGGTGATGACCATGTCAAAAGATTGTTCTCCCAGGATTTTCAAAGCCTCCTCGCCATCCTGTGCCCCAACGGTCTTGTATTCAAAGAAATCCAGAATCTCTGAAAGGAGGCTGGACATATTGGGATTGTCCTCTACGATCAATATCTGGTTAGCTCGTGACATGAGATTTCCCGTTTGAAATTCAAGATTCAAACCATTAGATATTAATTCCAAGTCCCTAGTTAATAATCCCAATTCCCCAATTAATTATCGGTTTAAATAGATCGAATCTTAAGTTTTACAGAAATTTAGTAGGTCAACCATTCTCCGATTTATCGGGGGTGGTTGACAAATTAAATCTACTTTATTGTCAAGCAGTCCCGCCTGCGGTGGTACATGCTTGATCTACGATTTTAAGGTAACTGGTGCGGGTTTCTTTATTGCAATGCAGGCTGGTTGATTGGCTTTCCACCTCCAATGGTAGCGGTTCCTCCTCCCACATACTGGCCATCCGCATTATACACGTTGATGGTATAGGTTCCCGGAGGCAGATCGTAAACGGTAGTAGGTAGGTCAAAATAGCACATGCAAAAACAAGGGGTGCCGGATGTATGCTCATACAGGTTGATTACATTTCCCGTTTGCACCAATTCGGTGGTGATGTGGTAACAGCAATTGTAGAAAGCATCGACATGTAATACCGTAACGTTATGTCCGGAGACGGTGATGATTATGCTATCCGATTCCGGATAGGTAGGGCTTCCCTTACAGCCTCCTTTGTTAAAATGATTGACCGGTTTCTGCGTGGGGATTTGTCCCGCATTCCCATAATCAGACCAAGAGGTCAAGAATACCAGCAAAGAGAGTAAAATTACGCAAAACAGAATTTTGTTTCTCATATGTACCTCCTCTGAAATTTGGGTTTTTCGAATCAGCATCTTAGATCAGATAAAGTGAATTATCATAGACGTCATATTCATGACAACAGATCAGTCGTTCCATGTTGTTGCCATTTTTGGAATACAGATTTGAAATTGTCTTACGCTAAAAAAATACTTCATTCCCAATTTAAGTCAAGAAAAAAATGTAAAATCCTTTGACCGGAAGAGTAAATCTATAAATCGATGCTAAAGCGATTTACAGTAATCCTTCCTTCATACTTACTAATAGTAGCAGGAATCAGTTTACATCTTGCTATTGATTTTCCTCACACTTGTTTTCAGCTTGACTTGAAATCCCCCTTTAGTAAGAGTGTGTTTCAAAACCTTGATTTTTGTAGGCGCCCCGCTAAGCGGGGCGAAAATGTATCATTTAATTTCAATAACTCACGCAACCTGAAGGTTGCGACTACAATTTCAGAACCTAGTTTTGAGACGACCTCATAGTAAAGGGAGACTTAGGGGGATTTTCAAGCTTCAAATCACACCTTTCTAAAGGAGGGATGTAAACAATCTTACACTCTCGATAATAATTACCGTAGTTTGATAACATCAAGATTTACAACACGTTATCAGCCGATCGTAATAAAATCAAATCATCTGGTCATCGAAAGATTCCCTACGAGAGAATGATTGGTTTCACTAACCAATGGTGTAACAAAGGGTTAGAAAAAAGAATCTACAAATCACCCTCTGTTGTAAAAATATTAACTATTTGATATGTTTTTTATTGACAAATTGGCATAGTTAGCGTAAACTAATAAGATTAGTTGCCGATTCATGGAGTGGAGCAGATGAATACATTTTGTCGGTTTGCGTAAGTATATGTGAATAACTAAGTTACAATAATCTGGTTATTCATATGAAAAAGGAGAAATATGCTGAAGGTCGCCAATAATAAATTGGTTATTGGGAAAGAAGAGTATTATCTACTCTCAGCTGAGATGCACTATTTCAGAGTCAATAAGAGATACTGGTCCATCTGCTTTGAGCGAATCAGAAAAGCAGGATTCCGAATCATATCCACTGCCGTTCCCTGGAATCTGCACGAAATCGCCCTGGGCGATTTTGATTTTTACGGAACATCTAATCACACCAGAGATCTGATAGTCTTTTTAGAGCTGGCACGGGAATTTGGCTTTAAGGTGATACTCAATCCTGGTCCGTACATAGACACTGATTGGAAAAATGGCGGATACCCTGATTATCTATATAACAGTCCTGAGATCTTAGCAAAAAACTCAAGCGGGGAGCCTTTCAGAATGTCCACCATGAAATCGACTCCAGGTAAGGAGCCGGCTCCTTCCCCAGTATATATGGAAATAGGTCAAAACTCACCACTCACTTACCAGAAGGAGAGCGAAGCGAAATACGTCTTCACATTGCTTCATCCCCGTTTCCAAATGCACGTCAAAAGATACTTAGCCGCACTTTCGGACGTGATAAAGAATTATATTTACCCCAAAGGCCCGGTAATCTTGGTGAAGATCGACAATGGCATGGTCCCTTTCCAGGTAGGTAACTCCTGTGAAAATTTGGCTCCGTTTAAGCAGGACTACAACGAACACATAACCGCCGTTCTTTTCCCTGAGTATCTCAAGGAAAAATATGAAGACATAAAGAAGCTGAATCAGCTTTACGGGGAAAGACACTCCGATTTCAAAAATATAAAACCTCCGATTGAGCTGAAAATATCGAAACCGCAGCATCTGATCAGATATTTCGATTGGGTCGGTTTCAAAGAATGGATTTGCTCGGATTATGTTTTGAAGTTAAAGGAGCTATACCTCTCCTTTGACGTCCCATCACTGTTTTCGACCCCTCTTTTACTACTACGTGATTTCTCCTTACCTCTGAACTGGAAGGCTTTAGAATCCGATGATCTTTTTGCCGGGATAAACTTATCATATCAGAACGATTATGTGGAGCTGGTGCGTAACCTTAGATATTTCACCACCTGTTGTCAGTTTGCCTGGTCTTCTGAGTTTGCCGTGGGAGCGCGAGCCGACTTTCCTCATGATGGTGAAAGATATTTTCCGGTTACTCCCGGCAAGGTGAAACTGCTATTGACCACCGCCTTGTCCTCGGGGATAAAAGGTTTCAATCACTATATGTTTGTGGAAAGGGATCACTGGTATGACTCTCCTTTGGCCAATGATGGAACCATTCGTCCCAGCTTTGATCTGATTAAAAAATTCTACGATTTGGTTCCCAAGATCGGACTGGAAAATCTGAAATCCCTCCCCCAGGTGGGATTGGTCAACTATCGTCCCTATCTCTGGCTGGACTACCTTTCTAACGGATCCGGCGTCAAAGCTGAGGAAGTTTTTTCCTATGTGCCTTTTTTAGTTTCCAAAACTCATAAAACCTTAAGCCGGGATTTAATCAGCCTAAAGCTTTTCTTTGGAATGCCGGATCTCTGGCTGGCTGAGAGCTTAAAGGACTTCCCGGTTCTTTTGGTCCCCTGTGCCGAGTTTATGGACAAAGAAGCGCAAAAACTTCTGGTAAATTTGGCGAAAGAAGGAAAAAACTTAATTCTTTTTGGTCTTCTGCCCCGCCTGGATCTGGATATGAAAGAGTGCGGGATTCTTAGTCACTCTTTGGGACTGCATACCAAGGTTGAATCCGGCGTGGGGAGAGTGCAGGCTTCTGATGACGAGTTCACCACTTTCATTTATGGACATATCCGGGGAGCTAAGAAATCACAGATTCTGGCCAAACACGAGGATCGACCGGTGGGAGCGGTTTCGAAAATAGGCAAAGGGCGCGTTTTCGTTTTCACCTATGATCTCTCTGCTCATTTGTGCCACCATAAGCTTTCTTTCTTGGAAAAGGTGCTCAATCAAGCCGGAGTGCAGCCACAGATATATTGTGATGCTCCGGAGGTGGACTTGATATGGCAGAGAAACGAGAAACAGACCATCCTTTATCTGATCAATCCCTCAGAGGCAGCTTCGTCTCTGAACATGAATAAAGCCGACCAAAGAAAATTAATATTACGATTTGATCCCCGTAAACTGGGAATAAAAGGGAAGAAGCTCCGTTTAGTCGATCTGTTGGGAGATGAGGTGATAAAAACCTCGGCAGAGGAATTGAAACTTGGATTGATAATTGGAATCGACCCTCAAGACAGCAGGATGTATCTAATCGAGGAGAAATAAAATATTCCCGCTGAATAGTCTCCTGATCGGGTGGGGGCATGTCCTGAGAGCTTACCTCGAAGGATTAAACCCCCACCCGAACGAAGAGTACTCATGATCCTGACCTGGGCGAGGGCATGTCCTGCCCTTCGGTCCTGCCTCGCACAGTTCGTCCTGAGCTCACTGTCGAAGGACTGAGTGCGCTCGGCACGAAGTGAGACCTCAGGGTCGAAGGAAGACTCAGTGTCGAAGGAAGAGCTTACCTCGAAGGATTTAACCCCCGCCAGAACCAAATAAACATACTCCATAGAAAATTCCCCATTGTTTTTTATATTTGGATAATACTATAACAAAAGAAAGCTTGTCGAATTCTAACCACTATTAGAAATCCAGATACTAAGGATAGATAGAACAAGCAAAAAGTTAATCGCAAAATTATTCAACTCTAAGTATTTTAAAATGTTAAGGCGACATTCCGCAGGAAATTCATAAGTTGGAATGATTTTGAATTAATAATTGCAAAAGAATTCATGATTTTCTGCGTATATATTAAATTGATGCCGATATGGAGGTTAGATCGGCTCTTTGTAAGTAATTGGAGCGCATAAACATAAAAAATGCGGGTGCTCAAAGAACTATTTTGAGGTAAATTCTGATGGATGGAAAAGTCAATGTTTTAATAAGGGGAAAGGCTGAGCTTACTAGAAAGAGACATCAGATTGATGTCTTGTTAAAAAGAGCAAAAAATGGGAATTACCAGTCTAAGGATAAGTTATACAAAGACTTTGGTATCAGGTTGTATTCTTCCGACGAGGTGCAAAAATATGTTAGCGACAAACTGAAAACCGAGGTGGAAGAGTCGCCGTTAAGAATCAAACGGAGGAATGGCACAAAAACCTTGCCCCAGAGAAAACTCAGACTGGTGGGAAGAAAGCGATAGAAATTCCCAATGCATAAAAGAATAAAAGCGTCCCGATTTTTCGGGACGCTTTCTTTTTTCTGTGGAGATGATTATCCCAAAAAATGCATTAGCATTTTTTGGGTTTATAAAAGGCGGGCAAACTTTCTTGCTCTCCCTGATGTGATCATGGCTATCGAATCCTTTGTTTGGCATAAGTCCCGCCTCTGGCGGACAGGAAGAATCCGTAGGATGACCGACAAAAAAACTTGACAGAGAAAAGTGTTAACTATAGATTCATTTAATGATTTACATACTTAAGACACCAAGATAAGTAAAGAGCACGAGGCAGAGAATTTTATTATATTGTGCGTATGAATAAAACAAAAGAAGTACTTGACCGGCATATTGCAAAACAACGGGCTGTAATGTATAAGCCGATCCAAATTGCAGAAATCTTGTACAGGTGCAGAGTTGGCGAGCTTGCAATTAGCGATATTGAAAACAATCCTGAAAAATATCGTAACCTATCTAAACGATGGCGAGACGATGTTTCGCTTCAATTGATTAACCAGCGTAGCACCTCTTCTCAAAAGTTCCAAGACAATATTTTCGAACCCAACGCAATGCCACCATCCGTTATTTCAATACTCGCAAAACATAACAATGCAAATAATGGCATCGTTGAGCGTTATATATATCAACAGTTTTGGGCAAGACAAGAAGCAATACGTAACTTATGGGAATTCATACTTCAAAAAGATCAAAGAACATTTAGACTTGATGAATTTCTAGATTTATTCCGCAGAGATAAAAAAATGAAAAGAAGTATAGACAAAGCTTACGAAATTGTTGTCTATGCACTTTTCAATGCGCTAGTTCGTGAGCTCAAGATTACGATAACTATACAAGCCGACAAATCTCAGATAGACTTACTGAAAGAATTCGAAGAATTCGCGAATTTAGTTTTAGGCATCGACTCCAAGCATCCCAATATCTCTATGCCCGCCCGCCTTTATCGTGCTGGTTTATCAAATGCAGCCGATAAGGGACTCGATATGTGGGCTAACTTTGGCTTGGCAATTCAAGTAAAACATCTCACCTTAACGGAAGAACTTGCCGAAGATATCGTTGACGAAACAACTGCGGACAAAGTACTTATTGTGTGTAAAGACTCAGAGAAGGAAACCATCGAAAAAGTCTACAAACAACTTGGCGTAGGTGGACGTGTTCAAGGCATCGTCACTCAAACACATTTAATATCTTGGTACGAGAATGCCTTGAGGGGAAAGTTTTCAAAAACAGTTGGTTCAACTTTGATAGAAAGTCTCAAGACCGAATTTCAAACAGAATTTCCATATAGCACAACTTTTATGGATTTCTTTAAGAAACGAGGTTATCAAAAGATAAAGAAAACCTCATCACCTTTTTGGCTAGAAAACTGATTTATGAATACTAGCAACTTTACATTTATTGATCTCTTTGCCGGTATTGGTGGAATGAGGATAGCTTTTGAGCGAATCGGAGGTAAATGTGTTTTTTCTTCTGAGTGGGAAGCCAACGCTCAAAAAACGTATGAAGCGAATTTTGGCGAAATACCTGCAGGAGACATTACTAAAATAAAAAGTGAATCTATTCCCGAACACGACATTCTTCTTGCTGGTTTTCCTTGTCAACCCTTTAGCATTATTGGAAATAAGAAGGGATTCGCCGACACTCGCGGAACTTTGTTTTTTGAAATCGAAAGAATACTATCTCATCACAAGCCACACTGTTTTCTATTAGAAAATGTAAAGCAGCTTGTCTCTCACGACAAAGGAAGAACCCTTCGTGTTATTCTTGACCACCTTTATAATCTGGGCTATTTCGTTCATTGGAAAGTTTTAAATTCTCTTGATTTTGGCATTCCACAAAAGCGAGAAAGAATTTTGATAGTCGGTTTTCTCAATGATTATGAATTCAAATTTCCTTTGAAACGAAGGTCATCTTTATCGCTCAAGGATATATTAGAAAATGATGAAAATATTGAACAGAAACATTTTGCATCAAAGAAAATCCTTGAGCAGAGAATAGAAAAAGTACAAGGTAAAAAAATATTCTATCCTTCCATTTGGCACGAGAACAAAGGCGGTAATATAGGCATTCATCCTTTTTCTTGCGCATTGAGAGCCGGAGCTTCTTATAATTATTTATTGGTTAACGGTGTGCGTAGATTAACTCCTCGTGAAAACCTCAGGCTTCAAGGTTTTCCAGATTCATTCAAAATTGTCGTTCCCGATGGCGAAGTTCGCAAGCAAGCTGGTAATAGCGTAACGGTGCCTGTTATAGAAGCCGTTGCTCGACAAATGATGAACACAATTAAGGAGAGTCGCTTATCAACCAAACAATCTGATTTATTCCTGAGCTTAACGAATGGACAATATAAGCAGAGCGAAGCGATCAAATTTAATGCGAAAGATAAAATCGCACGGTACACTGCTCGAAAAAGAAATTCAACGGTTGCTAAAGAGTCATAATATTTATTTCTCAACGAATGTTAACACCATTTTTGGCAAGCCGGATATCGTTTTTCGTCGTAAGAGGGTCTTAATTTTTATTGATTCTTGTTTTTGGCATGGTTGTCCAAAACATTGCCGTATCCCAAGCGCAAGAAAAATTTATTGGCTGAACAAAATAAATAGAAATAAAAACAGAGATAAAAAGGTTAATCGTGCTCTAAAGAAAGATAAATGGAAAGTCATACGATTTTGGGAGCACACCTTAAAAAAAGACCTCGATTCTTGCTTGCAAAGAATTCTTCTTGAACTTAATACAGAGTAGGTAGATCAGGTGTCTTGAGCACCTGACACCAAGATAAGTCAGGAGCACGGGGCTCCTAACCTACAAACTGTTTTCATAATATCCGAGATTCGTAGCGCCCGACTTTCATGTCGGGCGTTTTATCTTAGAACCCCCCTACACCCTTATCAGTGGGGAAAAGCAAGTCCCCCTGACAAGGGGGATTTAGGGGGTTCTAAACCGATCATACAATCCAAAGTCTCTCTTACCGCAAATAGCAAATTCACAACAACTTTTGTGGTGAATAGGATAGCTCCAGTATATATGAGGGATGGAATATATTATACATGCACCCTTTTCGCTTTTGCAGAATGCGTAATTTTGAACTTTGTATTTCAAACTCTAAACTCTTAACTCTGAACTCAGTTTATGGTGAGCTTCGAACCATTTATAGTGAGCTTCGAACTATCTTGTGGTGAGCTTCGAACTATCTTGTGGTGAGCCTCGAACCATCTTGTGGTGAGCCTCGAACCATCAAAAAATGGGCTTCCGAAACACTCAAACGCCAAGTGGTTGTTCCGCCATCAGTTGGAACGAAAAGCTCCTTCCTCAAAATACCGACATAAATATCCACAATCCGTTGCCGGAGAACGAGCTGGAGGCAAAGTGAGAAAAAAATAAAAATAACCACCAGTAGCACCAGATGCGCCAGATGCACCAGTTCCACCAGTCCTCTATATCCTCTGGTATGAGCGGCACAGCTCATACCGCAGGACGACTGAAAAAATTTAAAACAATTACCAGTTAGGCCAGTAACACCAGTATCGTAGGTCAGTTATGCCTCTGGTATGAACGGCATAGCTCATACTGCAGGACGACTGAAAAAATGAAAAACAGCCATCCACATATCCAGTTTGTAGGTCGGGTTGCGATCCCGCCTTTGGTCTTCGACCCTGCACTTCGTCCTGCCCTTCGGTCCTGAGACCTCAGGGTCGAAGGAAGACTCAGTGTCGAAGGAAGGCTCAGACCCGAAGGGCGGGAGAGTTACCCGACAATCAGCTTAAGTAAAAAAGAATCTTAATTCTTATCTATAAGAATGACAACTGAATTTGAGAAACCTCGGATTGGTAAACTTCTCCGCAGCATCAATAATCCTACAAATCTACGGGTAATTCTTCAAACCTCTCCTCTTCATTCTTTTTCACAAATCCCTTGGAGACCATCCTCGCTAAAATCGGTGGTGTCAGGATGGTGGTGGCAACCACCATGAAGATCACGATGGAATAAAGATCGCTGGAGATGGCGCCCATTCCCAGTCCCAGGGAGGCGACGATCATGCCGACTTCTCCCCGGGGCACCATTCCCACTCCCACTACCGCAGCCTCTTTCCAGCCCAAACTCAAAGCTCCTATGCCACAGCCGACCAGCTTGCCCACAATGGCAAACGCGGTCAGGATTAAGGCTGCGCCGATGAGATTGAATTTGGTGAAAACCGAGAGATCCACCTGCAATCCCATTAACACAAAGAAGAACGGGACCAAAAATTGGTATAAAGATTCAAATTTCAAAGAGAAGTTGAATTCCAAATTTAGCTCAGCTAGGACCATCCCGGCCATGAACGCTCCCACAATGGCTGCTAAGTCGATATAACTTGCCACGGCGGAAAGCCCCAGACAGAATAGGATAGCCAGTATGAATGGAGCATTTCTGCTTTTAATAAAATTCAAACGGGGAGCCACTCGGAAGACCAATTTCTTTCCTATTATAACGATGAACAAGACAAACCCCACTGCCTCCAGCGTTATCAATGCTATTTTCAGATACGAGATGGCACCCTTTCCCACACCCGTAACTACTGCCAGAACTAAAAGCCCCAGGATGTCGTCGATGACGGCAGCACCCAACATTACTTTAGCTACGCGGGAATCTAAAATCCCCAGATCCGCAAATACCCGGGCGGTTATCCCTACCGACGTGGCTACCATAGCGGCTCCGATAAACATAGCCTCGATTGTACTCTGCTCGACGGTTAAGGTATAAAGGTATCCGAAGAAAAATGGCAATATCACACCCAGGGTGGCAACGACCAAGGACGTTAAACCGACTTTCATCATCTCGTCGATCCGGACCCGAAGTCCCACGGTGAAGAGAAGTATGATCACGCCGATCTCAGCCAAGACCCGGTAAACTGAAGACGTATCCATGTCTGACGGATGAATCAAACCAAAGACATAAGGTCCGAGTAAGATGCCCGCTAAGATTTCACCAATCACCGGAGGCTGTTTTAATCTTTCGAAGATTTCTCCCATGATCTTAGCGCCAGCGAATATGAGCAGGAGATCAAGAAGCATCTTGGTGGTATTTTCCATATCTCTTTCATTTTAGAGCGATTGTCCCAACGGAATAGAAAAAAAGTAGGAATAAAAAGCGGAGTCATGAACTGTATGGTTCAAAGCGGAGAGACTGGGATTCGAACCCAGGAGGACTCTTTCGAGCCCTACACGCTCTCCAGGCGTGCTCCTTAGGCCAACTCGGACATCTCTCCGGAATACAGTCTCAAGTTTAGAGTTTTGGAGTTTGGAGGAAAGCCTCTTAATCCTCAAGAAAAATTCTTCTAATTTATTGAGCTAAAAGTTGTCTCAAAGCTTCTCCACTTTTATATCTTTTAATCTGTCTTTCTCTTAAGAAAGCTTTCTCTTTGGTTAGATACTCTTCTTGATGAACCAAATGCCAATGTCCTTTTTTCTTTGTCCATCTTCCTTTGCTGGAATTATGTTCTTTAATCCTCTTCGGTAGATTGCTAGTATAACCAAAGTAATGCTTGCCTACTTTATTCTCCACTATATATAAATAATACATTTGCTATTCCCTACACGCTCTTGCCGCCTTTGGCGGCACCCCGCCACAGGCGGTGGCCAGGCGTGCTCCTTAGGCTAACCTGTCCCGTCGAAGGCGGGACTCGGACATCTCTCCGGAGCATTAGTCATCAGTCAATAGCTTAACTAACTTACGTTAAGTGGCATTGGTTCGAAATCCCAATCAAGCTTTTGATCATTTTGACGTATGATCCAGCCAAATTTATTATAATCTTTTTTACGACAGAAGGCAATCGTTTTTTTACTTTATCTCTTAGTTAAGACAATGGGTGTATTGAATGATTTGTAAAATCAACAAGTTCAAAGATCAAAGAATCACTTAAGTTTGTATAACCCAAGAAAGTTCCCTGCCTTGCAGCAGGGAAATAATCCTAAGAGATTAAAAATTCTACAACACAAGAAAAATCTTGTGTTTTTGGGGGTCTGTTTTTATCTTGGTCGATGTTTTTTAAAGGAACTTTTGTTACTAAAGGACAGGAAGGAATGAAGAAGCATTTTATTTTCTTACTTATAGTGATGTCCATATCAACACTCATCCTTGAGACTCAATGTTTTGGGCAGACGAAGCAGGATTCGACCGCATCGAAGGTCTCCGAGCCGGATACCTTATTGAAAAGCAAATCTCCCATGGGTGCGCTTTTAAGATCAGTAGCTTTTCCAGGGTGGGGGCAATGCTATAATCATAAATATCTGAAAGGGGTGGTGGTGTTTGGGACCGAGACCACCTTCATCACCTTAGCCGCCATCGAATGGAGCCGGGCGAATGTTCATAAGAAAAATTTCCAGAATCCCAAATATTCGTATTCAGATCGATACTGGGAATTTGAGCAGTTTAAATTTTACGAGGATAGAAGAAATTTATTTTTGTGGATAACCGCTGGAGTAGTTTTCTTAAGTATGTTTGATGCTTATGTAGATGCTCAGCTTTACAATTTCGACAAGGAAAAGGTGCGAGACTTATCAATCAGTCTGGTTCCGGAAATCAGCGATAAGAATACTTTAAGGATTTTACTAAGGTTTCAAATTTAGAACACCCGTCCTCTCAACTCTAAACTCAAAACTCCATACTCATTTCTCAATAAATATACCTGGCTATTTCTAATCCATACTGCTGGGGATCGATGACCTTCGATATGCTTCTTTTATACTTCCCCGTCTCTTCATCCATTATGTTTAAGTCCACTGTCTCAATCTTATCCTTTTTGCCGGTTTTATCGGCGATAATTGCCACCTCCGGGCGGGAAAGCTCCGTCGTGTTAGCTTTCATCACTATTCCCACTTCACCTGTATCTAAAATCACCACCGAGCCGACCGGATAGATGCCCAGCATGTTTATGAAAACTTTCAAGAGCACCGGATCGAATGTCTTCCCTTCCTCTTCCATCATCTTCCGTAAAGCCTCATCGGGTGTCAAAGGCGTCTTGATATACACCCGACCCGAGGTCATAGAGTCGTATACATCAGCAATGGTGACTATGCGAGTGCATAAATCAAGATCTTTTTTGAAGCTCAGCTTAGGATAGCCGGATAGATCCAGCTTCAGATGATGCTCAAAAGCCACCACCATGGCTCTGGTGGAAAAACGGTCCAAGCCTTTTTTGGAAAGAAGGGTTTTTACCCCGAACACCGGATGTTTTCTGACCTCCTCCCATTCTTCCTCCGTTAACTCTCCCGGCTTATTAAGAATGTTTAGAGGTAATTTCACCTTGCCAATATCGTGAAATAGAGCAGCGAAACCCAGCTCGCATAGTTTCTTCTTAGGAAACCCCAGCCGAGCGCCCAAAGAGACAGAGAGAATACAGACGTTCACCGAATGAGCGAATGTATATTCGTCAAAGCTTTTGATAGCGGTTAAGCTCATCAGATTAGACTCGTTCTGGATAAGCTGATCGATCAAAAACTGGATGGCTCTCTTGCTTTTGGTGGTATTTATGTTTCGCCCGGATTTGGCAGACTCCACCATCTCTTGAGCCACCGAAAGCGTCTTGAAAAATCTCTTCTTAGCCAGCTTTTTTTGATTTTCCGGCGAGGATTGGTCACCGGTATCCCATTCCGAAGCATATTTTTCTATATGGATGTGCTGGATATTGGAAGACAAAATCTTCGTTTGAAATCTCTCAAAAGGATCCTCGCCTTCCATATTTTCCTTAGCCAAGATGAATACAAATTCATCCAATTCCTCCCGGCTCAGTGGCGAGCTGATAATTAGGCTCTCAAACTGCAGTTTCCTGAAGGTCTCCATGATGAATTTACTGGAAACGTATCCATCGAAGGAGAATTTCAATCTAACTTCATTCAGAAATAAATAACCTTCTTTAGATTTAAGAAAGATCTCCTGCTCTTTTTCCAATAAAGCAGTAACTAGGCGGAACAGATTATCCCTCTGCATCAGGTAGACTGAATTTTTTCTATCATATATCTGGGAGGTGCGGATAGAGACAGAGAGCTGATTAATCAAATTCTTTCCCTGTTCCTGAAGATAAAGGTTTTGTGCTTTGGTGTTACCCCCTGCCCGGGGAGGAGTTTTCAGCTTCTCTTTTATCTGAGTTACGTCTTCTGAAATCAAATTTTCTCCTTAGTGAGAAGATTTCAAAAAAGTCTCCATGTAAGGGCGGGGGTATTATCCCCGTCCTATCTTAGACAGGGGTTTAAACCCTGTCCGAACTAAAGGAATCATGTGGCTTTATCTGACTCAGCTTCCCTTAGACCGCGATATTCAATCCGGCACAGAGCTTGTTGGCAGGCTTGCCGGATTACTTTGTTTCTTTTTTTACTTAAATGATGCAAAGCCTCTTTCGTCTCGGGAGACTCGATTAGGCTCAAAGCTCTGATGGCAAAGTCCCGGGTTTCATTATGTTTGTCTCTTTTCAGCCAGCTTCGTTTATTCACCATCTTAACCAGAAAGGGAAGGGCTTCGATTCCCCCGATGGAAGCGAAAGTCTCCAGCATAGATTTTTTCTCCTCCGGGGATTTATCCCTAAACTGATCATCTTTCAAAATGTTCGTCAATGCCGATAAAGCTTCCTTTTCTTTTTTCTGTGCCAAGCCACGAGAAGCCAAGATGCGAATCCTTTGGTCGTCATCTTTTAAGAAAGAAACCAGAAGAGCTCCAGCCTCCGGTCCGGGGATTTTGATCAGCGAGCCGATAGCCTCTTTTCTCACTCTTAAATCCGGGTGATTAACCATCGGTTTTAGAAATTTCACTCCTTCCGGAGAGCTTATCCCGCCCAAAATCCAGACTACGTTTCGCACCACGTACCAGCGTTGATCAGATAGCCCTTTCTTCAGAAGCTCCAGATGATCTTTTCCTTTTTCCGTCAGTATCTCGCACACCATCTTACGAGCAGAATAGTCTTTTAGCTCTTTGAGCATGTGAAGAATGGGGGGAATAGAGTTCCGGTTCAGGGAGAGAAGATACTCTTTAACCGATAAAAGGTCGACATTCTCCTTTTCGTTTAAAATCTGGGTGATTTTCTTAATTTCCTCCTCCTCTCCCGCCCCATCTATCACCTGTCTTGTTTTTTCCGCCTTCTTCTTTCTTAAGGTATCATCCTGTCCCACATTCTGTAGGATCATCTTCTCAAATCCTTTCAACCTTTCCAGGACTTCTATGGCAGAAGGAAAATCAACTATGATGATAAGTGCATTCAGAATCTTTTCTTGAGTTTCCATCATCTGGTTGAACTCAGATAAATCTTGCTCTACAATCAAAATCTCAGTCAGTATGTCAAGAAACTCATCTAAAGATCGATGTCGGTCATCCATCTCCAGAAGGCTTTGGATGCTGTCCATCTCTTCTGAGGAGAATTCTTTCAGCTTCCTTAAAAGCTCTCTGGTTTCTTCTTGTATGGTTGGGTGAGTATAATCGGATCCAGCTGTCACATCAGAGGAAGCTGTCTCTTCGGCTAAAGCTATCTCCGAATAGAAAAGCTGCTTAAAGTCCCAATTATCCGGCACATCCTCGAAGGAAGGGATGCCCACGTCTAAAAAATCATCCACCACCAGATATTTGATATGATTGAAGTCCTTCTCCCATAACATGGTAACTAAGTCTTCTTCCAAATCTTTAGACCTTAAGCATGTCTCCATCACCTCGATGAAGCCATCGATTTCTCCTTGATCCAATCCTTTAAGAAGAGTAAGCTCTCTGACTCCGTCTTTATGCAGAATGTGAGCCATCCCCTCTTCCCTCTCTCCGTCTTCATACACGACTTTCGCATGAAAAAGAATTTGTGAGAATTGAATCTCTAAATTCAGCTCGTCATTGGAATCCAAAAACTCACTTAAGCTTAGATAAAGCTTCCTTTTGAACTCTTTGGGAAGAGGGTTGTTTTTGGGATAGATCAACAGGCTCTTTAAGGCATTGTTTAAAAGCTGAATCAGTCTTTTTACTGATTCAACTTCGGCTAAATCCAGTTCGTCTACATCGGATTCTTGGGAAAATTTTTCATCGAGTTCAGGCTTGGTCATGCTCATTCCTTTAATAAAAAGTCCAATTGAATTTATCGACAGCTTTATGCTGAAAATTAGAATTCGGCGATGGGAAAGGGAGAAAAAAGTGAAGTTGTAATAGGAAGTTATAGATAGAAACGTCGTAAATAAAATTCCATTGTGAGGAGTCTGATTAATGGTGGAACGACGAAGTCCCGCTTGGTGGAACAGTTACTGGCAATGACTGTGGAAATTTAATGTTTCGTTTGCTACAGTTATCTAATATCCTCAAATGTATGATCTGCTATCTATTATCCGTGCGGGGGTTCGACCCCACCTAAGATAGGAAAGTTTGCTATAGTTATTTAAATTCATCAAATGCGTGGTCTGCTATCTCTTGTGCTTTTTCAAAATCCTTATCCGGAACCCAGATGATCAGCTTTGAAACAGGAAATCTTATGTCTATTACCTTAATGATATCTTCTCTATTTATAACAATGGCAGTTATCCCTTCCTTTTCCAAAGCCTCCTGAAGTGTTTCTATAGAAAAACGGGAATTATAATGTCTTAAAGGGACAAAATCTGTCTCCTGATTAGCTTCTCCCTCTTCACCTTTAATAGACTCTTCTTTAGATTCTTCTTCCTTCAGCTTCTCCACCAAGCGAACGCCACAGTCCGGGCAGTCGCCGATTCCATTTATGTATTCATATCGACACTTAGGACAGAAGGGCATTTTTTGGTAAAATGTGAAAGGTGTAAGGTTTAAGGTGATAGGTATAAGGTGATAGGTGTTAGCTTTTTGCTCTATGCTCTATGCTCTACGCTTTTTGCTCTTTGTTCTTAGCTCTGTGCTTTTTGCTTTTACTCTAAACTCTTAACTCTCTACTCTCAGATATGATCCAGTATCTGGTCTGCTATCTCTTTGGCTTTCTCTACATCCGCCTCCGGCACCGAGATGGTCACGCTTAAATTATACCACTCCAGTGTAGCTGGTATCCCCTCATTTGTCAATGCTTCCTGAACCATCTGAGCATCAAGTCGTGAGGGATAGGCTCTTATACGGACATAACTTGTGGTTTGGTCATATTCTTTTTCAATTCTATCGTCTGATTCTTCCTCAATGCTTTTAGCAGAATCCGCTTCTATTACCTCAGCAGATTCTTTCGTTTCGTTTGCTGTAGATTCATCTTCGATGTTTTCAGCACATTCTTCCTCAGTGTCTTGATTAGATTTTTCTTCCTCTAATTTCCTCACCAAGCGAACACCACAGTCCGGGCATTCCCATACACTATCTATGTATTCATATCGACATTTGGGACAGAAGGGCATGTTTAGGTTTTAGGTGAAAGGTTTAAGGTAAAAGGTGAAAGGTGTAAGGTGATAGATGTTAGCTTTTTGCTCTATACTCTATGCTTTTTGCTCTTTGCTCTTAGCTCTCTGCTTTTAACTCTAAACTCTTAACTCTCTACTCTTAACTCTCAACTCTCAGATATGATCCAGCATCTGGTCGGCTATCTCTTCACTTTTTTCCATTTCTTCCTCCGGCACCCAGATGATCACATCCACTGCTGAGGTAGTGCCGTAGCTGGGAAAAGTGATAGCAATATCATCACTCTTGATGAAGGATGGAATTCCCTCTTTTTTCAATGCTTCCTGAAGCATCTCGGCGTAAAGACGAGAGGGAAGGCTTCTTAAGGGGACATAATTCACACTTTCAGGAGAGTCCTCCTTTAGTTTCTCCACCAATGTAGCACCACAATCCGGGCATTCTTTAATCCCCTCTTCATATTCATACCGACAGTTAGGGCAGAAAGGCATAACATTTTCTCCTAAGTACAGTTTCCGTGTTCATTGTGCAACAACAACTCTTATACGTTTTTTTTGTGCTACTACTCCAGCTCCAATCGTTCCGTTTGCATTTTCTATGTTATTTGTCGGTAGCCCAATTGGTAGTTCGAATATCATTCCCGGATATTCAAGAAAGCTACCATAGTATGCTATAACATAGAGTTCATAGACTCCTTCAACCAAACTACCCTGGGTGGTTCTGAATGCATCTGGTAGTATTGTTTCTTCGTTACCCTTAACAAGTTTGGTGAATCCAACTGCACCTGGGACGATGTCTGGGGTAGCCACAGTTAGAAAGTAACCAGATGCCAGAAGTGAGATGCTCCACGTAACTTTTACTGATTTTCCACCAGGATTTAAGGTATCACCATCTAAGGGTAATTGGTTAATATAAAAACTGCCTGGCATTATCACCGAAGTGTCCAAACTGAAACTATCCTTTGTAGAGGAGATCGAGAGAGAAACATTTTGTCCAAAATTAAAGAGCGTTGATGCTTCTTTAAAATATTTTCCGCCTTTTTGATTGTTCAGAGTATACCCCCCTACTTTCACCACCGCAGTATCGAAGGCAACGGAATCTCGCAAAACTTTGATATAGGCAATATCTTTACCCAAACTTAAGTCTTTTACCACCACTCCATTGATGGTGAATTTGTATTTGGTGGGATTGGAGCGGGTAGTAACTTTTCCTCCGCAGGAAAAAGATAATATCAAACCTATTAAGATAACTAATCCAATTTTTTTAAGCATGAGACGTTTCATGTTAAGCCCTCCTTGATTGTTTCGATCATTTGGATAGAGAGGAATTTGGAGCGTCTCGCTTTAGCGAGACTAAGGGAAAGCTTATCGCTGTCATAAAACTTTTGGTCAAGCTAAAGCTTGACACTCCTGAGAATCTCTCACCAGTGTAGTAACCTCATTTCCTGGATTGCTTCATTCAGTTTTTCTTTATCTGCAATCAACGAAAATCGCAAATATCCTTCACCGGATGAGCCCAATCCTGCTCCCGGGGTGGTCACGATGCCGGACTTTTCAATCAGTAAGTCGGACATCGTTCTCGAATCCAGCTTATACGGATATTTTGCCCAGACAAATATACTTCCTTTCGGATTTTCCACCTCCCATCCTAACTCTCTTAAGCCTGTTACTAAAACGTCTCTCCTTTCTTGATACGTTTGACGAACCTGATCTATGTCTTTTTCTTCAAGCGAAAGTGCAATCATGGCGGCTTTTTGCAGAACATGAAAGACGCCGGAGTTGACGCTGGTCTCCACTTTTTTTAACGCATCTATCAGCTTGCTGTTTCCTACCACAAAGCCCAATCTCCATCCGGTCATGCCATAAGTCTTAGAAAAAGAGAAAAATTCAAGACAATAGTCCTTCGCTCCTTCGATCTGGAATATGCTTGTTGATTTATTATTATCATACGTTATCTCCGAATAAGCCATGTCCTGGCAGATAATGAGATCATTTTCTTTCGCAAAATCGACTGCATTTTTCAAAAAATCCGCATCTGCCAAAGCTCCGGTAGGGTTGTTCGGATAATTTAAAAACATAAGTTTAGCTTTGGACAAATCCTTTTTATTTACTTTTTCAAAATCAGGTAACCATGAGTTTTCTTTTAAGAGAGGCATTCGGATAACGCTTCCACCAGCTAAGATTACTCCTCTTTCATACACAGGATAAGCAGGATCGGGAACTAGTGCCAGGTCTCCCGGGTCTATAAATGCCCAGCTTACATGAGCCAATCCCTCCTTGGAGCCTATCAGGATCAAAATCTCTGATTCGGGATCAACATTAACGTTAAATCTTTTCTTCATCCAGAGGGCAACAGCTTTTCTTAATTCGGGTATTCCCTCATATATTGGATGCCTATGATTTTCTGGATTGTCAGCCTCTTTCTTAAGAGCCTCCACAATTTTGGGATGAGGAGGAAGATCCGGATTCCCGCCACCCAGATCAATTATTGTTTTCCCCGAAGCCACAGCCCTCTTTTTGGCTTCAGCCAGATCAGAGAATACGTATCCTACCAGATTTTTCAAACGGGAGGAGATTTTTCTTTCGATATTCAAATGTTTTCCTCTATCATAAAATTAATCGGCAGACGTGTAATGGCAATTGAATAATAAATTCAGAAAGCTTGGTTGTCAACCAAAAATGTTGGATGTAGGGGTCGGATTCATCTCACCAGAAGAATGAAATCCAAAGCTCAAAATTAAAGTTAGAAGGGAAAACCTTAGTTGGACAAATCTTTTATCGTATAAATATTTATGTTTTCTGAAAAGTTTGGAAATAGGCGAAACTAATGAAAATTGCATTATTCACCGTCGGATGCAAGGTCAATCAATACGAAACCGAAGCCATTGCTGAAAAGCTCGAGACTTTCGGCTTTGATAGGGTGGACTTTTCCAATCAAGCCGATATTTATATAATCAATACCTGCACTGTCACCAAAGAGAGTGATTACAGCTCACGGCAAGCGATCTACCGTGCAAAGAGAAGATCACCGGATGCTAAGATCATCGTCACCGGATGTTATGCTCAACTGGAAAAAGAATTCTTAGAAAGCTTGCCTGGGGTGACTATGGTGATCAAACAGGAATCTAAAGGAAATCTTGCTTCTCTGGTCGCAAGCATGTTCGGTCAAGCGGCTGCGACTGAGACTGAGAGGAAGGCTGACCGGCTCTTAAGTTTTGGGGTTAAGGGTTTAGCGAAGCACACCCGTGCGCTGGTGAAAATTCAGGATGGATGCGAAAAGAACTGTGCCTATTGTGTAGTTCCATTTGCTCGGGGCAAAGAAAGAAGCAGAGAGATAAACGAGATCATATCGGAGATCAATGTTCTGGTGGAAAATGGTTATAAAGAGATCGTCCTGACCGGAGTACATATCGGCAGATATAATAATAAGGGTATTGATCTGATGACGCTCTCGGAACAAATTTTAAAAAATACCAAGGTGGAAAGGATAAGATATAGCTCCATTGATCCCAAAGAATTTTCAGATCGGCTTTTTAACTTGGTCATTCGATCAGATAAAATCTGTAAGCATCTGCATATTCCTCTCCAGAGTGGGGATAATGAGATACTTTCAAGAATGAAAAGAGATTATTCTACAGAAGAATACAGAAGGCTAGTAGATAACCTTAGTCAAACGATTCCTGATGTGCTGATCGGTGCGGATGTTATCGTAGGCTTCCCCAGTGAGACAGATCAACAATTCGAAAATACTTGTAAGCTCATTCTTTCCTCTCCCATAAACTATCTTCATGTCTTCAGCTACTCCGATAGAAAGGGAACTGAGGCGTCTTCAATGCCGAATAAAATTCCACCGGAAGTTATTCACCAAAGGAGCGAGATTTTGCACTCTTTGGGAAAAGAGAAGTGGAATAGATACCTTGACCGTTTCATCGGGAAGAAATTGAGTGTGCTCATCGAGAACCGAAGAGACCGAAAAACAGGCAAGCTCACCGGGCTTTCGGATAACTATATTCGTGTTCTTTTAGATGGAGACGATTCTCTGAAAAACAAAATATTATCAGTGAACATCACCCTAAGAGATGAAAACAAGCTGATAGGAAAACCGATTTAATAACTTAAGTTTAGTTGAGTGGCTGGATTGTGAAATCTTTTTGAGCTTTTTCCCAACAGATTTAACAGATTAGAAAGGTAAAGACGAATGACTGATGACGAATGACGAATAAATTCAAAATTAGCACCGCCTCAAGACTCGATACTCGATACTTAATTCATCTGTTTAATCCTTTAATCTGTTGGGATATCCATTCATCTGTTGGTAGTTCCTTTCATCAGCGCAAGAAATTTGTTGTTTTTAGGAACGTAGTTATTATATTCTGGATAAAGATGTCGAAGATAGAGGAAAATCTTGAAGCAATTCGATCTCGGATAGAAAAATCTGCGATAAAGAGTGGAAGGGGAGGTGAGGAGATCAAGCTGGTGGCTATCACCAAGACGGTGGAAACAGAAAGGATAAATGAGGCGATTCGGTGGGGAGTGAATATTATAGGAGAAAATAAGGTTCAAGAGGCAGAAGCAAAGTTCAATCGAATCACTGAAAGAGTGGAAAAGCATCTGGTGGGTCATCTTCAAACCAATAAAGCCAAAAAAGCGTTGGAGCTTTTTGACCTGATTCAATCGGTGGATAGTTGGCACATTGCAGAAGAAATATCAAAAAGAGCAAGTCAAAACGGAAAAGTGATGGATGTGTTGGTAGAGGTAAACACTTCGGGAGAAAAGACTAAATTCGGGGTAGAACCTGAAGAGGCTTTGCCCTTAATGGAAATCATTTCAAGATTTGAAGGCATCCGGATTAGAGGGTTAATGACTATAGGACTTTTCTCCGACGATCCAGAGGATACCAGACCCTGTTTTAAGAAATTGAAAACTCTTTTCGATCAGATAAAACGTGTTAATATACCTAGCGTGGAAATGTGTTATCTTTCTATGGGAATGACCAATGACTTTGAAGTTGCCATAGAGGAAGGCTCAAATATGGTGAGGATCGGGACGGGGATTTTTGGTCCGAGAGGGTCTTGAAAACCTCTCCCCCTTAATCCCCCTCTCCTTAGTTAAGGAGAGGGGGAAATGGGGGTGAGGTAGAAAAAGGATAATTTTATAGGTTATTGCCGATAATAGAGGCAAAAAACTTTTCCCCATAAAAGTAACGGATGCTTAGGAGGCACGGATTTGAAAATCACACCTGTAGATATCAAAAATCAGAGCTTCGGTAAGTCTTTCAGAGGTTATGACCAAACTGAGGTGGATTCTTTTTTAGAAATGGTGACTTCGACCTTAGAGGATTTGACCATAGAGAATAACCAGCTGAAAGAAAAGCTTCAAGCAGTGGAGTCGACTCTGGAAGGATATAAAGAACTGGAGGGAAACTTAAAAGAGGTGCTTTTGACCGCACAGAAATCTGCAGAGGAGCTTAGAAAGAATGCGGAGAAAGAAGCTCAGCTTATCATCCGGGAGACGAAGATAAAAACCGAAAGGAAGCTGGAGGAAAGCTACCATATTCTCTCGGAATTGAAAAGTCAGATAGCGGAATTGCAAAATCTAAGAAAAGAGTATTTAATCAGATTGAAATCAATGATTCAAACTCAACTAGCGCTTTTGGAATCAATGGAGAGGGAAGATCAATCGTATAAAGAAGAACCTCAGCTGGTTCAAAGCGGAGAACAGGTTAAAGCAGATTCCAACAGAAAAAACTTAAGCTAAAGTTTAGAGGGTATTGTCAAAACAAGAAGAAATGATATTTAGTAGAATAGAAATTCAGGATGCATCGGTATTGGTCTCAAGATCACGCTAAAAGCAAGAGAAATGCCGAAGTATCAAAGAAAAATATGATATGAATCCAAATGATAAACTTCGAATACGGATCTTAAGCGGACAATCTGATGCGAACATCCCTTTCACTGAAATGTGTCAATTGTTACATAAGTTTGGTTTTGATGAGCGAATTCGAGGAAGCCATCATATTTTTACTAAAGAGGGGGTGGAGGAGATTTTGAACTTATAGCCCAAAAGCTCAAAAGCTAAACCATATCAAGTTAAACAGGCTCGCAATGTTATTATCAAATATGGACTCGGAGGTCAAATTGAATAAATATGAAGTAATTATTTACTGGAGCAATGATGACGAAGCTTTCATTGTCGAAGTGCCGGAATTGCCCGGGTGCATGGCAGATGGGGCTACCTATCAAGAAGCTCTGGCTAACGCAGAAATAGCGATTCAAGAATGGATTGAGACTGCTAAAGAGTTGGGACGCTCCATTCCTGAGCCAAAGGGGAGACGTTTACTCTTTGCATGAGATATTAATCATACAGCATTTAAATGGTTAAGCCGGAATTGAGATCAGGCGATGTTCAAAGAAATCAAAGAGGATATTAATAATTCGGAGATGGAAAAAAGAATTTTCGGGTTCAGGATGCATCGGCATTGGTCTTTATATCCCGCTAGAAGCGTAAGAAATACCGATATGTAAAGCTTCGGTAATTGCCATTGCCGAACCATTAAAAAAACCAAAAGCTATGAGGATTCAACATGGGAGAAATAAAAGCGACAAAGAATCTTAAACATGACATAAATGAAACCGTCGAATACATCCGGAGCAAAACAAAATTCACTCCACAGATAGGAATCATTTTAGGAACCGGCTTAGGTTCTTTGGCTGAAGGGATCAAAGTAGAGAGTAAAATCTCTTATAAAGAGATTCCACACTTTCCCATCTCCACAGTGGAGAGCCATGCTGGATTTTTGATTTTTGGTGAGCTATCCGGGAAAAAGGTGGTAGCCATGCAGGGGAGATTCCATTATTATGAAGACTATGATCTGAAGCAGGTAACTTTTCCGGTGAGAGTGATGAAAGCTTTGGGAGCCAACACGCTGGTGGTCTCCAATGCCTGTGGAGGTTTGAATCCGCAATTTAAAGCCGGTGACATAATGGTCATCTCGGATCATATCAATCTTTTAGGATCGAATCCGTTGTTTGGTCCGAATGATGAAAGCTTGGGTCCTCGATTTCCGGATATGTGTCATTGTTATGATCCAGAGTTTATTACTCTGGCTGAAAACGTGGCTTTGAATCTGGGAATTAAACTACAAAAAGGTGTATATGTATCGGTTCCCGGTCCTAATCTGGAAACCGCCGCAGAATATAGATTCCTCCGATTCATTGGAGCAGATGTGGTGGGAATGTCCACCGTGCCGGAGGTGATCGTGGCACGGCATCAGAGCATGAAGGTATTGGGATTTTCTTTGGTTACCGATATGGGCTTGTCGGATGCCTTGAAACCGACTAATATGACGGAAATTCTGGCAACCGCAGGTAAATCAGAGCCACTTTTGAAAAAGATCATGACCCGGGTGATAGAGGAGATGAAGGTGTAAGGTGAAAGTGTTAGGTATAAGGTGTTGGGTGTAAGGAGAAAAGAAAGAGATAGAATAGAACATAACTTAAGTTAGGTTCTGATCTGAGTGATATTTCAGTAATTAGAATTGCCAAAATATTGGATTGGAGATAAGATGAATCTGCTTGATCGTATTTCTGCTGATCCGCATGTGTGTCATGGAAAGGCATGCATTAAGGGAACGCGTATCATGGTTTCGGTGATTTTGGATAACCTGGCAGCAGGAGTTGGCTCTGATGAGATTTTAAAAAGCTATCCTTCTCTTAGCTCTGAGGATATTCAAGCAGCTATTGCTTATGCAGCCGAGTTGGCTAAGGAGCGGGTTGTTTCTACAGGAGCTAAAGGGTGAAGTTCAAGATTGATGAAAATCTGCCTGTAGAGTTGGTTGAACTGCTTATTGCCACCGGTCATCAAGCAATGACCGTGCATGAACAACACTTGCAAGGTAAAGCAGATCCTGTACTCATTCATACTTGCGCACAGGAAGGATACATATTAGTCACGCTGGATTTGGATTTCGCTGACATTCGGACTTATCCCCCAGCTCAATATCCGGGTTTAATGGTGTTTCGTGTAGCTCGTCAAGATAAAAAACACCTTCTTGAAGTGTTCCAGCGGGCTATTCCTGTGTTGATGCAAGAGCCGATTAAGGGTCGGTTATGGATAATTGAGGAAACAAGGATCCGTATCAGAGGAGGAGAGTAGTTTTTCAGAATGTATCGGTATTAAGAAATTCTGATACAATATACTGCTTCAGCAATTCCATTGCCAAGACATCGAGAAATGTTTAAATACAATAAAAATTGATAAACAATAACTAAGTTCAAACTATGTTCAAAGAGATCAAAGAAGATTTTAACTATCCGGAGATGGAAAAGAGAATCCTTGAGTTCTGGGATAAGGAGAATATTTTCCATAAGAGCATTCAGATTAGAAAGGATGCTCCGGATTTTGTCTTTTACGAGGGACCTCCCACAGCTAATGGTAAACCGGGGATTCATCACGTGATCTCCCGCACTATTAAGGACTTAGTCTGCAGATACAAGACCATGCGAGGATTTAAGGTGGAAAGGAAAGCGGGCTGGGATACCCACGGGCTTCCGGTGGAGATCGAGGTTGAAAAGGACCTGGGGTTTGAATGCAAAGGAGACGTGGAGGAATTTGGTATCGATAAGTTTAATATAAAGTGCAACGAAAGCGTTTTCCGCTATAAGAAGGAATGGGATGACCTGACCCGTAGAATCGGCTATTGGCTCGATTTGGACAAGGCGTATATTACCTGTTCTAATGACTACATCGAATCAGTTTGGTGGATTTTGTCTCAATTCTGGGAGAAGGGATTAATCTATCAGGGTCATCGAATTGTCCCCTATTGTCCCAGATGCGGCACCCCCCTCTCCAGCCATGAGGTGGCACAAGGATATGAGGAAGTCTCTGATCCTTCAGTCTATGTGAAAATAAAGCTGGAAGGTAAGCCTAATACTTACTTTCTGGTGTGGACGACTACTCCTTGGACCTTGATCTCCAATGTGGCTTTAGCCGTGGGAGTAGATTTAGATTATGTCAAGGTAAAACATAAAGGTGAAGAGCTGATTTTAGCCAAAGCGCTTTTAGATCAAGCTTTGGATGGCGAATACCAGATAGTTGAGGAATTCAAAGGAAAAAATTTAGAGAATCTGCGATATGAGCCTTTGTATACTTTTGTGGATACGGACAGGTCCAAAGCGTTTTATGTGATCTTAGCAAATTTCGTTAGTGTGGCGGATGGAACTGGAATCGTTCACATCGCCCCCGCATTCGGAGCAGACGATTATGAGGTGGGACTTAAATATGATCTCCCCATAGTTCAGCCGGTGAACATCAAAGGAGAATTCACCCCGGAAGTCACACCGTGGAAGGACATGTTCGTCAAGGATGCAGATGAGAGTATAATGGAGGATCTGAAGAAGAGAGGAATTTTGTATAAAAAAGGTGAATATCTTCATACTTATCCTTTCTGCTGGAGATGCGATTCTCCTCTGATCTATTATGCCCGGAAATCGTGGTATATCCGAACTACAGCTTATAAAGATAAGCTTTTAGAGAACAATAAAAAGATAAACTGGTATCCACCAGAGATAGGCACGGGACGTTTTGGGGAATGGCTGGAGAACAACGTGGATTGGGCTTTGTCCCGGGAAAGATTCTGGGGAACGCCTTTGAATATTTGGATCTGTGATAAATGTAGCGTGAAAAAATCTGTATCCAGCATAAAGGAGCTTTTAGATTCAGCCATAAACGATGAGTCTTTAGATTCATTCAAAAAAGACATAAATCTCCACAAGCCGATGATAGATCAAATCACGCTCGAATGCTCTGCTTGCGGGGGAGTGATGCATCGCACACCAGAGGTGATTGACTGCTGGTTTGACTCCGGTTCCATGCCTTATGCTCAATGGCATTATCCTTTTGAGCATAAAGAGGATTTTAAGAATAAGTTCCCTTGCGAGTTCATCTCCGAAGCGGTGGATCAGACGAGGGGATGGTTTTATAGCTTATTAGCCATCTCCACTTTTCTTTTTGATCAACCCGCTTTCAAAAACGTGATCGTAATCGAGTTCATACAGGATAAAGATGGCTACAAGATGAGCAAATCCAAAGGTAACGCGATCGATCCCTGGGAGGTATTGAGGGACCAGGGTGCGGATGCTTTGAGATGGTATATGCTCTGGGTGAGCCAACCCTGGCTTCCCACCAGAATTGATAAGAAAGCTATCACCGAGGTGGAGAGAAAGTTCTTAAGCACTTTGCGAAACTCTTACTCTTTCTTTGCTCTCTATGCCAATATCGACCAATTCAATCCTTCCCAGTATATGCTGGAAGTGGAAAAGAGAACGGATATGGATCGGTGGATTTTGTCCCGATTGAACTCTCTTATCAGTGAGGTCACTTATGCTCTGGATCATTATGATCTGACCAGACCCGCTCGCTTAATTCAGGAATTTGTGATAGAGGATTTGAGCAACTGGTATGTGCGAAGGAGTCGAAGAAGATTCTGGCAATCCGGTGAGACCCAGGACAAAATCTCTGCCTATCTAACCTTATGGGAATGTCTGGCTGAAGTATGTAAGCTGATTGCCCCTTACACTCCTTTCATTGCCGAGGAGTTATATCAGGAGCTTGGTGCCAAACTTGACCCGAATTCACCTCAAAGTGTGCATCTTACTAATTTTCCTTTAGCTTCCGAAAAATATGTCGACAAGAACTTAGAACAAAAGATGGACCATCTGCGAAAGGTGGTCACCTTAGGAAGGGCAGCCCGGAGCAGGGTGGAGATAAAGATAAGACAACCCTTGGGAGAGATGTTGGTCCAGCTGCCGCGAGGAGAATCGATAGATGAATTGAAATCCTTGTTAGGTTTGATCTCAGAAGAGCTGAATGTTAAGAAGATCACAGTATGGGACAAAAACGTCTCCTTGACTGAGCTTTCAGCCAAGCCTAATTTCAGCCGTTTGGGTCCGAAATTTGGAAAGAAGGCGAATCTGGTGGCAGAGAAGATAAAGTCGTTAAGCCAAACTGAGCTGAAGAAATTCAAAGATGAAAGTATGCTTCAGATCGATTTGGATGGAACCAGCTTGGAGTTGAAACCAGAGGACATGGAGATTTCGGAAAAAGAAAAAGAGGGTTGGGTGGTGGAATCTGAAAATGAATGCAAAATAGCGCTTTCCACCGTCTTGACTGAAAAGCTCAAGGATGAAGGATTTGCCCGGGAGCTGGTGAACAAGATTCAAAACATGCGCAAAACCGCAGGATTCGAGGTTATGGATCGAATAAAGGCGGAGATAAAGACCACTCCTCGATTGAATCAGGCAATTAAGGCTTTTGAGGATTACATCAAAAAAGAGACTTTGGCTTTGGAGCTATCTCTTTCCGGAGCTAATGGTGGACATACCGAGGAGTGGGACATAAACGGAGAAAGAGCGATCATCTCAGTAAAAAGAGTTTGAGTGGCTGAAGTGAGAAGTGGTTGGGGCAGGGGTTCAGCCATTGCCCCAACCAAGCCCTGCTCCAACGAAAATTGTAGTTTGAGTGCACAGACATGCCCGTCTGGGGAGGAAGAAGATGAAGAAAAAAGAGTTGGAAAAATACGAAGCCCTGCTTTTAACCAAGAGGGCGGAGATACTGGAAGAAATAGGGCTACTGAAGAAATCCGGCTTGAACAGCACCATCAAGGAGGCGTCCGGGGAGCTTTCCTCTTACTCTACCCACATGGCGGATCAGGGGACCGATTCTTTCGAGAGGGAAAAATCATTTCTTTTAGCTTCCAAAGGGGGTCGGCTGCTTTATCACATTGACGAAGCTTTGCGCCGCATTCAGGACAAAACCTATGGGAAATGCCAGGAGTGCGGACAGGAGATAAGTCAAGCCCGACTGGAGGCAGTTCCTCACGCCCGATTGTGCATCGCCTGCAAGGAGAAAGAGGAGCTGAAAAAAGCCAAAGAGAACAGGTAAAGATTATTTTCTTCAAAACGAAAACCGCAAGATTTATAGGTCGAGACTCTTGAGGGAATGATTTGTCTCTATCGGAACTCAAAGAAAGTAATGGACATTCCAAGATTTTTCTCCCGAGGTTTTTGATCGTCACCTTTCTGGTTATTCTCTCCGATCAATTATCCAAAACATTAATCACTCATCGTTTTTTACCGGGTGAATCCATTCCGGTTTTAGGGGATTTTTTCCGACTTACCTTTGTTTTGAATCCAGGCGGGGTGTTCGGAACCAAATTAGGAAGCCAAAATTTCTATACTTTAGTCTCGATTTTAGCTATTGGGGTCATTTTATGGTTTTTCTATAAAACCGGAGTAAAAGGAAACCTATTGAGGATCGGACTTTCTTTGGTGTTGGGAGGGGCGGTGGGAAATCTGATAGATCGCTTTCGATTTGGCGAAGTGGTTGATTTCTTGGATTTTGATTTCTTTAACATAAATCTTTCTCCAAAACCGATTTTATTTTTCAGATTCCCCGGCTTTTCCATTGACCGCTGGCCCGTGTTCAATTTAGCAGACAGTTTCGTTCTCATAGGAATGATTCTGGTTATGATTCATCTTTTGTTTTTCAAAGAAAGTCCCATCCCGGACACGAAACCATCACATGCCTGTCGGGTCACCTGACCCGACAGGAACCCATCCCGTTAGGTCAGAGACCTAGCGGGCACAAGGAATGCCCACAAAAAGAAGAGAAGAATAATACCGGCTATAAGACTTGACAAAAACAAGTTTATCGCTTATACTCAAATAAAACAAGGCAAAGATGTGAAGGTCTGGAATTAAAGGCTTATGAAAAGAATCGGTTACGTAACTTATTCACAGTTGCTTAAGCACTTCTTGACTTTGGTGAGTGAGGAATATAAAGATGAACTTGTGTCTGTGGTATTATACGGCTCCGTCACAAGAGGGGAGGCAAAACCGACCAGTGACCTGGACCTGCTTTTAGTAATTGAAGAACCATTTTCTCCATACCAAAAAAGCATCAAAAGGTTTATTTTAAAAGTAGAGGATCGATTAAAGGATAGTGAGGAGTTCCGAAATCTTGTAAGACAAGAAATCTATCCAGACTTACGACCAATTGTCCTTTCGCGGTCTGAAGCAAACATGAATCGATATATTTTTTTAGATCTGATAGAGGATGCCATCATATTATTTGATAGAGGTGATTTTTTCAAAGAAAGGCTTAAAGCTTTAAAGAGTCGACTGAAGGAATTGGGGTCGAAAAAAGTGAAATTAGTACATGGAGGATGGTATTGGATATTGAAACCCGACTTAAGGTTTGGTGAGGTATTCGAACTATGACTAATTTGGAGAAAGGGAAGAAGTTAATCGGCGAGTCTGAGGAGCTCTTAAAGGAGTCAAAGAGAGCCTATCAAAGCTCATTATACAATATAACCGTTCGAAGATCTCAAGAGACGGTGGAACTTGCTTTAAAGGGACTTTTGGTAATACTTGGTATAGAATATCCAAAGATACATGACGTTGGGATGGTCTTCTATGAACAGGTAATAATCAAGGGGGTAAAGATCGAGGAGAAGGATTTGGAGAAGATCAAATTCATCTCTTCGAGATTGGTGAAGGAACGAGAAGCCTCGTTTTATATGGAAAGAGATTATGACAAAGAAGAAACCGAGGAAGCCTTAGAAGATGCTGAGTTTGTTTTCTCTAAGATAAATCAATTAGTAAAATCAGTGAACTTCAGAGAATTTTGAATGTCTTCTAAGAAAATAGAGATCGCGGTCTCTCCTAACTTTTCCGGAATTAGATTAGATTTGTTTCTTTCAAACCAAAATCTAAATCTTTCCCGCGCTCATATCCAGAAATTGATACTCCAGCACAATATCTTAGTTAATGGCAAATCCAAAAAACGTTCTTACAAAATAAGAGGGAATGAAAAGATCACTATTGAAATCCCTCCTTTGGAAAAACCTTCGCTTGAGCCGGAAGATATGCCTTTAGACGTCGTCTATGAAGACTCCGATCTTCTGGTGGTGAATAAGAAGACGGGAATGGTGGTTCATCCAGCCGCGGGAAATTATTCTCATACTCTGGTCAATGCACTTCTTTTTCATTGCAAAGATTTATCTGGAATAAACGGAGTTTTGCGTCCGGGTATTGTGCACCGCTTGGATAAAAATACCTCTGGACTTCTGGTGGTTGCAAAAAATGATTTCGCTCATTTGAGCTTAGCAGAACAGATAAAAGATAGAACTCTCTTGCGAGACTATATCGCCATCATCTGGGGACACATGCCTACTAATGAAGGAACTATCGAAGCTCCCATAGGCAGAGCTTTAAGAGATAGAAAAAAGATGGCGGTAACCAGAGTGAAAGGTCGGGAGTCATTAACCCAGTATAAGGTTCTGGAAAGATTTGATCTGTGCGATCTTCTGTCTATCAGGTTAAAGACCGGCAGGACGCATCAGATCAGGGTTCATCTCTCCTATCTAAATCACCCGGTGTTGGGTGATCCGGAATACGGCGGCAGACAGAAATGGCTGAAAGGCATTTATGATCGAGAACGACCTTTGGCACTAAAACTTTTAAATGTAATTGAAAGACAAGCTCTCCACGCCAAAAAGCTGGGCTTTGTTCACCCACGAACAAAAGAATACCAGGAGTTCGATTCCCTATTACCTGAAGATATAGAAAGTGCTTTGGGGCTTTTGCGTAGATGATTTCTATCACGCGACAGGAGTAAGGGACAGAATTTTCTTGCTTTTGTATTAATCTCGATTATCTCCCATCCTTGATATAAAAGACCTCAGCAACAACCTCTATATTTAAATTCCCCCACATTCTATTGCCAAATTGGCAAATATCCGGCCATAATTTCAATAACGATGCCATAATGACAGATTATGAAAAATCAGTCTGTTGTAACTCAATTCATTAACTGATTGAAATAAAACGAATTAGCTCTGTTGCTCAGTATTGGCAGAACTATTGCTTATTATCTAAGTGTGGATGGAGGAAATGAGAAGGCAGATTGCAAGCGAATTAAGTGTAACCAAAGAAAGGTGGAAGGAGTTATGGCTATTACCAGATGGAGACCTTTTAGGGATATTGTCACCATGCAGGATGACATGAACAGGTTCTTTGAGGATTTCTTCGGTCATCCCTTAGTGAGAACCGAGTGGTCTGATGGAGCGTGGAATCCTACTATGGATGTCTCCGAGACCAAAGACGATCTGGTCATAAAGGCAGAGATGCCCGGAATGAACAAGGAAGACGTCAAAATATCCATTCATGACAACGTCCTCACCTTAAAGGGTGAGAAGAAGCAGGAGAAAGAGGAGAAGGATGCCAACTATCATCGAATAGAGAGGAGTTATGGTTCCTTCTGTCGCTCCTTCACGTTACCCACTTCGGTCAAAGCCGACAAGGTCAAAGCCACTTACAAGGACGGTGTGCTGAACGTCACACTGCCGAAGACAGAGGAAGCCAAACCGAAGGAGATACCAATCCTGGTTGAATAACTAATTCTTGGGAGAGGAGAAGAATCCTTCCCCTGTGCTTGGAAAACATAAACCTTTTCTTCTCTTCTTGTTAGGACAGGTTTTAATATAAAGAAGAGCGTCTGTCATTTGTCGGTTGCGTAGCTCGATGATTCCCAACAGATGAAGCGGATGAAAAAGATGAAAAATTCGAGCTTCGATTTTCGAGAATGAGCCTCGATACGGTTCGACTAGCTCACCGCAAGTGAACATCGATACCGAAAACCGAGTATTTAAAAGGAGTGATAAAAAATGAGTAAAATAATCGGCATAGACTTAGGCACTACCAACTCGTGTGTGGCGGTGATGGAGGGTGGAAATCCGGTGGTGATTCAGAATGCTGAAGGAGCGAGGACTACACCTTCAGTGGTGGCGTTCACCAAGACCGGTGAGCGATTGGTCGGTCAAGTGGCTAAAAGGCAGGCAATCACCAACCCGGAAAATACAGTCTTTTCGATCAAAAGATTCATGGGACGCAAATATCGTGAAGTAGGGACAGAAATAAAAACCGTTCCTTTCAAAGTAGTAGAAGGACCTAACGGGGACGTTAGAGTGAAAATTCAGAACAAAGAGTATACGCCTCCTGAGATTTCCGCCATGATCTTGCAGAAGATGAAACAGACCGCAGAAGATTATCTGGGTCATAAGGTGACCGAAGCGATCATCACCGTTCCTGCATATTTCAACGATAGTCAAAGGCAAGCGACCAAGGATGCAGGAAAAATCGCAGGACTTGAAGTTAAAAGGATCATAAACGAGCCGACTGCGGCCGCATTAGCTTACGGACTGGACAAAAAGAAAGACGAGAAGATCGCGGTCTACGACTTGGGCGGTGGAACATTTGACATCTCCATACTGGAGCTGGGGGATGGAGTCTTCGAGGTGAAATCTACGAATGGAGATACTCATCTGGGTGGGGATGACTTTGACAAACGGGTCATCGACTGGATCGTATCGGAATTTAAAAAGCAAGAGGGGATAGACCTTTCGAAAGATCCGATGGCTCTGCAGAGACTGAAAGAATCCGCAGAGAAGGCAAAATGTGAGCTTTCCTCAACTCTGGAGACCACTATCAATCTTCCCTTTATAACCGCAGATGCATCCGGTCCCAAGCATTTAAACTTAACTCTAACCAGAGCTAAATTAGAACAACTGGTGGATGATCTAATCCAAAGAACCGTCCCGCCTGTCAAACAAGCTTTGATAGACGCGGGATTATCCGTCTCCCAAATAGACGAAGTGGTTTTGGTCGGTGGAATGACCCGTATGCCCAAGGTTCAAGAGATAGTCCGTCAGCTTTTCGGAAAGGAACCTCATAAGGGGGTGAATCCGGATGAAGTGGTTGCTGTTGGTGCAGCAATTCAGGGAGGTGTATTAGCCGGTGACGTGAAGGATGTGCTTCTTTTGGACGTTACGCCTTTATCACTGGGAATCGAAACCTTAGGTGGTGTCTTCACCAAATTAATTGATAGAAATACCACTATTCCGACTCGCAAAAGCGAAATCTTCACTACTGCGGAAAACAGTCAGACCTCAGTTGAGATTCATGTGCTTCAGGGAGAGCGTCCGATGGCAATCGATAATAAGACCATCGGCAGATTTCATCTCGATGGCATTCCGCCGGCACCAAGAGGAATTCCGCAAATAGAGGTGGGCTTCGACATTGATGCCAACGGCATTCTGAACGTATCCGCCAAAGACAAAGCCACGGGAAAACAGCAGAGTATAAGGATTGAAGCGTCCAGTGGTTTAACCGAGCAGGATATTCAGAAGATGGTAAAGGATGCAGAAATCCATTCATCCGAGGATAAGAGAAAACGAGAAGAAGTGGACATAAGGAACCGTGCGGATCAGCTGGTTTACGAGACTGAAAAGGGTTTGCGAGAATACGGAGACAAACTGGATTCCGACACCAGAACCAAAGTCGAATCTGCAATGGGAAGAGTCCGTGAAGCTCTGAAAACCAACCACATGGATGAGATAAAATCCGCCACCGAAGCCTTGACCACAGTATGGCACGAAGTCGCAGGTAAGATGTATCAGCATAGCAGCGCTGGTTCTACAGGACAATATCAAGAGCCAAATGCTCAATCTGAACAGGGGGAAGGAAAGAAAAGCGAGAAGGATTCACCAGTAGATGCAGACTATGAAGTAGTTGGCTGAAATCACTAACCATAGTCTGAGTCTCAGATCATAACAAAAAAAGGGGACTATATTAGGGGCGGGATGACGGAAATCCGTCTGGAAATTCCCGCCCCTATGGTGTTTTGTAGTTTTGTAGGGGTCGCATTCATGCGACCCGAAGAGACCTTATACCTAAAG
>Ga0315288_10000398_pt1 | contig 54858 bp, 43 predicted proteins | sample YL17G11_20_MG_FD_203454 | JGI IMG/M metagenome (GOLD analysis project Ga0315288, IMG submission 203454) | Sediment microbial communities from Yellowstone Lake, YNP, Wyoming, USA - YL17G11_20 | ecosystem: Environmental > Aquatic > Freshwater > Lake > Sediment | place: USA: Wyoming | collected... | reverse complement strand
GGCGCCACGAGAGGATGCGAAACAGACAAAAGTTCCGTGGATAATCCAGGATGCTTTTCCAGGATATCATGGGGTGGCCTGGTATTGGCGGGAGTTTACGCCACCAGATAGTCGGCACGTGCAGGGTCGGTATTTGCTCAGATTCCTGGCCGTGGATTACAAGGCAGATGTGTGGCTCAACGGTGTGCGCATCGGCGAACATGAGGGCGGAGAGTCGCCGTTTGTGCTGGACGCAACCATCGCTGTCAAACCACAACAGCCAAATCTGCTGGCAGTCCGCGTGCTCAATCCCACGCACCAGCCGATTGATGGGATTGTGCTTAACGAAACGCCGCACCGCAACAAGGCTCTGCCATATACCTCGGGTAGTGCATGGGACCAAGGCGGCATAATGGATTCGGTCGAACTGCTTGTAGTCCCGGCAGTGCGGTTCGACGACCTTTTCGTGCGGCCCGATTGGAAGACGGGCGTTATCCGTATCCAGGCGGCCGTGCAAAACACGCTGCCCAACACGACAGGTGCACAGTTCGATTTTAGGGTCGCACCCGCAGCCGATGGAGAAACAATTCAAACAGTTTCGCTACAACGCAAACTGCACCCCAACGAAACGTTCGTGGAAACCCAAGTTCAGGTGCAAAACCCGCGGCTGTGGGAATTAAACGACCCTTTCCTGTACCGTGTGACGGCACGCGTGTGTGCCGAGGGTTCCGACTCGTTCGATGAACGTTCTGTCCGATGCGGCTTCCGCGATTTCCGCTTCGAGAACGGTGCCTTTCGGCTAAACGGCCGGCGGATTTACCTCCGCTGCTCGCATACAGGCAATTGCTGCCCCATCGGCCTCGAGTTACCTCACGACCCGGATATATTGAGACGAGACCTCATCAATGCCAAAGCAATGCGATTCAACGCCATACGTTTCATCGCTGGAGTCGCCAAACGCTATCAACTTGACCTTTGCGACGAGATTGGACTGATGGTCTATGAAGAATCCTATGCGAGCTGGTGTCTGGCTGATTCGCCCAAGATGGATGAGCGATATGATGAATCAGTGCTGGGGATGGTCCGCCGCGACCGCAATCATCCAAGCGTAGTAGTATGGGGCCTGTTGAATGAAACGCCGGATGGTCCTGTATTCCGGCACGCGGTCGCCTTTTTGCCGAAGCTGCGGGCACTGGATGATTCCCGAATGGTACTGCTCAACAGCGGCGGCTGGCATACCCAGGCAGGCAACCTTGCAGGCATCGAGAGCTGGCACAATCATAGTCGGCTTGACCCCTGTGTTACGCGCAATGGTACAAACCACGTGATAAAGGCGCTGGGCATCACCTGGGAGCCGGGCCAACTGGCTTTCCACCCGGGACGCGATGGTGAATATTCGGTGGTCCGCTGGACTGCCCCAGATGAAGAAAAGGTGGAAATTTCCGCCGCTTTCAAAAGTATAGCGGAAAAGGCGACCACTGACGTCCATATCCTACATAACAACCAACGGCTGTTTGATGGGCTGATTAATGTCAAAGATTGTGGCCCCCAAACGCAATTCCAAGGTTCGGCGGCGGTCAAGCGGGGTGATACGATTAACTGTGCAGTCGGCTACGGCAACGGCAATTACGGCGCCGACACCACAGCCATAGAGGTCGTCATAAAGTCTTCCAGCGGAAAGGTTTATAATGCCGCTGCCGATTTCTCGGTTAAAAACAATCCAAGTGGTCTCTGGAGCTATGGGCAGCTGGCACCAGGCACGACACTTGACGTTACGACATTCGCGCAATACACCACCGGTGTCAGAGAAACAAGCACCGGCTGTTTGAGCAATCCCGGCTCGGATGTCTGGGAAGATGTGCTGACCGACAGTCATCCGTACCAGCGAGTGCCACACACCGCTGACATCATACGCACATTGCGCACCATCGGCGGCGACGGTAAACCATTGTTTCTCTCCGAGTATGGCATCGGCAGTGCAATGGACCTTCCACGCATTGTCCGCCACTACGAGCAGCTCGGCAAGACGCAGGTTGAGGACGCCCAATTGTATCGCTCCTGGCGCGACCAGTTCTTCTCTGACTACCAGCGGTGGCGGATGGAGGAAACCTTCGACCGGCCTGAAGACTTTTTCGCCCAAAGTATTGCACGAATGGCCGGGCAACGGCTGTTAGGCCTTAACGCGATTCGGTCCAACCCCAACGTCATCGGCTATAGCATTACCGGCACCGTGGACCAGGGTATGACAGCTGAGGGCCTGTGGACGACATTCCGCGAACTAAAGCCCGGGACTGCTGATGCTATTTTTGATGGCTTTGCGCCGCTGCGATGGTGCCTGTTTGTCGAGCCAGTCAACATCTATTGCAAAACGCCCGTGAAGCTGGAGGCCGTGCTGGTCAACGAGGATGTTTTGCTGCCGGGAGAATATCCTGTTCGACTGCAGGTTGCAGGTCCCAACACCTCGCGGGTCTTCGAGCGGACACTGACGGTAACTATTCCGGACACCAGAGGCAAGCCCGAGCCACCAATGGTTCTGCCGGTCTTTGCCGAGGAGGTGATAATCAACGGTCCGCCAGGAAAATACCGTTTTATGACCACCTTCGAGCGAGGCGCAGCCGCGGCTGGCGAGGTAGTCGAATTCTACGTGGCCGATCCAGCCGAAATGCCGCCAGTGCAGAGCGAGGTTGTGCTCTGGGGTGAGGATACCGACATGGCCAACTGGCTCGCCAAACACGGTATTCACACGCGGCTGTGGTCACCTGAGCCACCGGCGAGGCGAGAGACAATCCTGGTATCTGGCGCTCCTGCAGCACCCGGCGGTGCAGCATCCTTTGCTGAACTGGCCAAACACATCGCCCGCGGCTCGACGGCCGTGTTCCTTTCACCGGCGGTCTTTGCCAAAGAAAATCAGCCGACAGCTTTGAGCCCGTTGGTAAACAAAGGCACGCTGGCGGTGATACCCAACTGGCTCTACCACAAGGACGAATGGTGCAGACAGCATCCTATCTTTGACGGCCTGCCTGCGGGTGGCCTGATGGACTACACCTTCTATCGCGAGATCATCCCCGATGTCGTCTGGTCCGGATTAGACCCACCAAGTAAAGCAGTGGCCGCAGGCATCAACACCTCGCAGGGCTATTCTTCAGGTCTGATGGTAGCCGTTTACAATCTCGGCGCGGGCCAATTTATCCTCAACACTCTTCGTATCCGCGAAAACCTCGGGCCGAATCCTGTCGCCGAGCGGCTGTTGAGAAACATGCTCAACTACGCCGCACGAGACACAAACAAACCTCCCGTTGACATACCGGCGAATTTTGACGCACAACTGAAGTCTCTGGGGTATGGAGAGTAAATAACCCCGCAACATTAATTAAGGTTGCGAAAAGTCTCCACTGCAACCGATTGGTCAACGTTCTCAGCGGATTCGGTAAAGGCGTAAGCTCACCGCCGGCGGCTGGTTCAGCAAATTTATCAAAAAATTCATCGGCACAATTATTACCGTTGCCCTGAACATACTGTTCCCAGGGTCTGGCTTCCTATGGCAACTAGCGTTTGCTGCTATCGGCTCAGCCGTCAGCACGGCTGTTAATGGCGGGACGTTTGCAAGTTTTGCGATAGGGATGGGTATCAGCCTCGCCGCCGCTGGGGTCAAGTTAGCTTCCAACGCGGCTGCTCAAAAAAACTTCCCGACTCATAGGGATTACTTCCAGCAGACTGTGAGGGTTTGTCTGGCGGTGTAGCGGCCAGACTCGCCGGCACGCGGGGCGGTATTCTTGAAGGATCTGACAGATAAAATTACCTCGACAGCCCCATCGCCACAGGCATGTGTTACCTGAGAACCATTGACGAGAAAGCGGTCATAATCACTCCAGCCCGCTGTTCTACCTCCCGTTTGGCCCGTTCCTGCTGCATCATATTCCAGCTTATACTGGGTAACAAGGTTGTGCACACCATCCCTTGAGAGTCGTGCTGCATTTGAGTTGTCGGCGATGATTTGCACATCTCTGTTAGTGTAAAGCACCAGCGAGGCACTGCCGGAAACCTCTCTGTTCTCGGCTGTGAGGTTTCCGATCTCAATTGCCGGGAAACTGTCGTCCGACCACTCAGCAATGTCCGCCACAGTGCATGATATGTCGCAGGTGGCACTGACAGGGGTGTGCGCCGCCGGCACTAAGTTTTGCGTCGAAAAAAGGGCCAATATTGAGAATAAGAAATTGCGGTTCATCTTCTGATACTCCTCCAGTCCTAACAGGGTGTAGTTACGTTCGCCCTAACCCGATTACTTATTTTACCAAAATAAGAGGAAAAAAGTCAACAACATAATTGCACCGAGGCGACTTTGAGTATTATGAAGTCCCATAAAAACGCCATACGTTAGAGCAGGTCGGATGGCGACTACAATAGTTATGCCTTCGACTTAAATTTTTTCCTTGCGTAAATTTTTCGGTCTCTTCACGGCCTGCGCGGTATCAGTATCCTTAACAGTCACATTACAGGTCTAATGAGTTTATGGTTGTTTTCTATAAATAGACCCCTTAAGTCTTTTTAATCGCTCTCGATAATGGCCATAGGAAGTCCTGACCTGTCGGGGTCCGTGCCGTGCTCGGTCTATGCTGTGTCAGGTGAAGTCCTCAAACTCAGGTTTTTTGAGATTGTTTTTCGGGAGATGGGTTCGGGGGCAATGTTTTAGTCCAGGAGGTGGACACAAAAATTTGCCAGAGACTGACAAAGAGGAGTGTATTATGAAGAAAACATCAGTTAGAAGAGTTGTGTTGCTAATGGGAATAGTGTTGTTACTCGATGCGAACCTGGTATGGGCCCCTAATCCAGGAAACCAGCCGGCAACATGCGACATATCGGTAACTGTTAATACCATTATGGAGTGGGTAGGTAACTTCTCAGATATCGGCCTGACTGCCATTTCCCATCAGGCTGATGCCCCGGAGGGCAGCCAGGCGCAAACGCTCTACACGAATTGCAATCTGCAAATCAGCGCCGACAACACCACAGTAGCTCGGTTATCGTCTGCTACCGACAGTCTTGTTACAAAATACAAACTGTCTTACGATGGCGACGGCTCCACTGCTACAGGCGGCACCGGCGTGAATACCTGGACGGATTACAGCACGTTCTTAACTACCGCATCAGCAGTAACACATAAGAGCACAGACGGTGCTGTTAACGTCACCTTATACGTGCAGGCCAGCAATCCTAATGGTGAGGTTGTCGATGCGGGTTCGTACATTGCCACCCAGACCCTGACAGCATCCTGGACAAGCGATTAGTACGACCTATATCCGATAGAGCAAAGGAAAGGCCGGTCCTGCTGTCAACAAGATGGGCAAACGCGGGACTATCTCTCACTTGCAGTCGCAGTCGTGGAAGGGTGATGCAAAACAAGAAAGGAGGCGAAATGCAAAGCCGGTCAGGCATAACACAACAGAGTGCGGTAGTGCTTGCACTGATTGCCCTGTCCACACTTCCAGTCGATGCCATTGCTGGAATGGCAGTCAGTCCACTAAAACAGTGGGTCGAGGTCAAGCCCGGCGGGGAGGCCTTTTTCTCTGTCACTGTAACAAATGCAAACAGAGGCCCTGAAACAGGGCCCTGCACTGTTTATGCGGACGTCGTGGATTTCACGGTCTCTCCTGAGGGGCAGCTTTCTTTCGGTCAGGAGCATAAACACAGCCGGTCAGCCGTCCAGTGGATTGGTCTTGACGCCGGCGAATTAATCCTCGAGCCGGGTGAATCTAAAGAGTTAAAAGGAAAAGTATCAGCCCCTGTTAGTGCTGACGGAGATTACTGGGCCGCAATTATGTTGACGCTGGGCAATTCAAAAAATCAGAAAACGAACGTGCACGTCATATTGAGAACCGCATCCGGTGTGTTTGTGCGGGCAGCGAGAAGAAACTATATTGAACAGACAAGTATTACAGATGTGAATGTATCTTTGCCTCGATTAGCACTGGAAAAAGGTGTTCCTGAGGAATCGGCCCGGCACCAGGCCTCTCAAGAAGGTCAGACAGACCGCTCGCTAAAAATAAATGCCCGGTTGAAAAATGACGGATTGCTAGCAACAGAACCAAACGGAAAGGCATTTCTTTATGATGGAAACTCGCACCGCATCGGTTACATACCCTTATATGCAAGTCGCAGACAAATCCTGCCCGGTCATACACGCTGGTTTACCGGCGTGATGGCGCAGCCATTAGCAGCGGGCCAGTATAGAGTGCGAGTGTTCTTTGACTCCGGCTCAAAGTATGGACGCACGAGAACCAAGGACGTGGAGTTTCCGGTAAGCCAGGAACTGGCCGCTCAGTGGGCTCAGAATTTCACAGGTGATGACAGAGGGATGCTTGAGTTAAACCCACAGAAGATTGACCTGGCACTGAACCCAGGCCGGTTCACAGTGACAAAATTCCTCATTGCCAACACCGGCTCAGGCACTATTTCTGTTCGCTGCCGGATGCAAAACGACCAGATTCGGGAAGGATGGATGAAACTGGATTGCTCCGAGTTTGCGCTCGCGCCGAACGGCCGGCGGAACATAGTCTGCACAGTCAGAATACCAGCAGATGCGCAACCGCAGGATTACAACGCAACCATCCAGATAGAAGTGGAACGTTCAGGACTGACCAGTCAAGCCGAAAATAATGTTATGCTGCGCGAAATCCCGGTTCATATTCTGGTCAGCAGGCATATTGAGTTAGCAAGCGAGGGCAGTTAATGACTTCATTGATAGCCATAAAACAGCTTGATTTGTGGAAAATGGTCGCACTGGCGTCTCTTGTGCTCTCATTTGGGCTGGGTCATTGTGTTACCTACGCGGACGCACTTACCAGCGGCATAACTGATGCCAACGAAGCAATAATGGTCAAGAATGTTTGGGCCGATGTGCCGCTTATGCAGGTCCTCCGGGACATATCAATGGAAACATGCGTCACCATTGTAACCTGCCCCCACGTTTCTGACCCGCTCGTTTCGCTCGACACCGGTCCAGGCAAACCATTTCGAGACTGTATGGATGAGCTCTTGTCGAGCCGGGGTCTTTCTGTTCACAAGAAGAATGGGAAGTCTTACCTTGTTAGCTGCGGTTCTCCAACATGTCCGAGTTCTCTTGAAATCGCAGACTGCAAACGGTTGTGCCTGAAATACATAAGCGCAAAGCATCTAAAATCTTCTCTTCCAAAATCTGTCGAGCAGTACGTCACCACGGGGGAAAGGGAAAATGAAGTGCTGATTTATGCCGCCCCTGAAATCGCCAAACACATTATGGACATTGTAACCGAGCTCGATGTTCCCCGTCAGCAGGTGGTTCTGGAGGTGCTTGTTGTGGAGCTCTGGGAAGAAGCCAGCAAGCAATTCGGCCTTGATTGGGAGTATTCCGACTCCCACAACTCTCTCAGTATGGAAGGGGGTCTGGGATTTTTCACGGGCACAGCGCAATACACAAGCGTGCCAAAGAATCGGCTGACAAGTCTGCTGTTTACTATACGTGCGCTGGTTGGTAAAAACAAGGCCACCATAAGGTCTCGTCCCCGGGTGGCCACCCAAAACGGTGAAAAAGCCGTCATAGACATATCCCTTGAGGAATACTTCAGCATTGTCACCGACCTCTACGATGTCCCCGCCCGGCTGCGGACAGAGCTTAAGGTAATCAAAACCGGCGTAACCCTGGAGATAAAACCAACTATAGGTAATGACGGTGACATCACCGTTGACGTCGCCACGGAGGTCAGCGACGTCGCTTCTCGCCAGAATCAAATAGAGGGCAACGCTTCGGGAGACCTGCCATTAGTTCGACGCCGCAAAGTTGACACCTGTGTCCGCGTAAAGGAAGGCGATGCAATAGTCTTAGGAGGTTTGATTGAAACCCAGGAACGAACCAAGGATAAACGCGTGCCCGTGCTCAGTTCAATTCCATTCGTAGGCGGTTTGTTCAAGGCCAAAGAATCCAGCACAATAGATAAGGAAGTCGTAATATTCATTACACCAAGACTGATACACGAAGACCGGGACCCATTTTTCGAGCGCCACAGCAAGATAAGTGTCGAGAAAGAGCTTAATGACCTGCAGGAGAACTCCGTTCCTCCCGAAGGGCGACATCCACCCGATCAGAACTCGGTCGAAACAAACATAGAACGTAAGTCTTCAGATGCACACCGACCTTAATAAAATGAAGCTGACGCCGGCCTATATCCTCGTGGTTCCCATACTAATTTTTGTGTGGACGGAGTTGCTTATTGGTGAAAGCTTTATGTTATGGGATTCCAATTTCGGCCCTATAGCTTTACCAGGTATCGCAAGCAAAAATCAGATAAGCGAAGGCAGCTCATCCGCCAATCTTTCAATCAACGGAGATGTGGAAATCTCCGCCGACAATTCCACCGAGGCTCAGCTATCTTTTGCCGGGGACACACTCGTTACAGAATACAAGCTGACGTTCGACGGTAATGGTTCCGGTGCGACCGGCGGCGCCGGCACAAACTATGAAACTTATGACAGATTCCTGACAACTGCTGCGCCTGTGACACATGTAACAGGCGATGATGACGTAGAGGTGACCGTTCATGTCAAAGCAAGCAATTACGCAAATGACCTTGCTGACGCCGGCACATACACAGCCACGCAGACCCTGACAGTTCACTGGGTCGGCCCCTAATCAGATAATTCGAATTTCAAAACTCAAAATTCAAAATTAAGGAACACATCTTCCCCAGACTTCGACGTGAGCAACTTCGGTGAACTCATTCGAACCGCTCATTCGAACATTTTATATTTTGCACTTTAATTTTAAGTCCCTAATAAGAGGCCGATAAAATCGGTATTCTACCTCCTAATAGGGACGATGAAATCAATGCTGCGGTTGGACAAAAGGCCGATAAAATCGATTTCTCCACCCTTGATTATAGTCACAGGACCAATTTTCAGGCCTAAAAAAAGAGGTGCTTACACAAATCTTCTGACCGCCAAAAAAGTCCCAATAAATTTAATCCTTCGGCCTCAAAAAGGCCGATAGGTTTAACCAAAACGAATAATCCCGACAAGTCGGGATTCGTGATATAAAATAAAAATGGGGCGATAATTGGGGGGATACATAGTGCAAAAACCAAAGCTACGGAAGCGCAGCCGACACTGTAAAATTGTTTTCTTTCATATCTTTGCACTCTGCCTGCTATGGCTTACAGGATGTGGGCCTACTCTATCATCTCCCGAAGAGATAGGAGAGTTTGAAAAAGCCGAGCCAATAGCATCGAAAGCAAATATCAATGGGCAAAATGGAGCAAGGGCGCATACCGGCCCATATCGAGTTGTGCCCGGCGATATACTGGAATTCCAGATGCCCACTGTCTTACGGGTCATCTCCGCTGATATGGGCGAGTGGCTTCGGCCAGCATACGACCGTAAAGACATTGAACCTTATCTGGTGCGGGTAAATGACACGGGAGCAATCACTCTTCCAATCGTTGGCACTCTGCTGGTTGCGGGCAAAACACTTGCCGAGGTAGAAGCACTCGTTATCAGCGCCTATTACCCCAGGTATGTTGTAAATCCTCCTGCGGTGGTCTGCAAAGTAACCAAGTACCAGGGCGACAACGTAAGCGTTTTTACCGTACTGGGCCTTGTTAACCAGCCTAACGCCTTTCCTTACCCGCCGGATGTTCAGTACAACCTGATGGAAGCGCTGGCGTTTGCGCGTGGACTTGATATGGTCGCCGACCCGCGCTATGTAAAAATCTTTCGCCAGGATGCCGGCGGGAAGGTGGTATCGGCCACCTTCAGCATTGATAGCAAATCCCTGATTAAAGCATATAGCATCGCGATAAAACCCGGTGACGTCATATACGTTGACCACACACTGAGCACCCGGACCAACAAGTTCCTCTCTGATGTATTTCAGCTCCGGGTCGGCGCAGATATTCGCAGTTACAACGATTAGAGGTATTGAATTCTGTATCAGAGAAAACTATGGATAATAACAACTCAATCGACAATGGAAGTCCAAACCTGGCGGTGGTGCAGGCTGCTGACCTGCCGCAGGATAATCTTCTACAGATAGCCGTGCGGCATCGCTGGACCATATTCTCCACTATGGTATTCTTCCTGACGGCAGGTTTTATCTACGTTATGAAAGCTACGCCGATTTATATGAGCACCTCGCGGCTATACGTTGAGCAAACCGGCCCAAAAATCATCACTGAGTATGAAGGGGTCATGACTCGCTCGAAGAACTACCTTTACACGCAGGCAGGATTGATAAAGTCCACCCCTATTGTCGTTAACGTTGTCGATGACCCTGTGATTAAGCAGTTCAGAACGTTCGCCGGAGTGGACAACCTGATGGCGTACATAAAACGAAATCTGGACGTTGCCATCGGCAAAAAAGATGACATTATCGCCGTATCGTTCGATTCGCCATATCCGGAAGAAGCTGCCCAGGTTGTTAACGCTACGATAGACTCTTACGTTAGTTATCACACTACCTCCAAGCGTACCACCGTTTCCGAAGTGCTGAACATCCTTCAAAAAGAAAAGGTCAAACGCGACAAGGAACTGTCCGAAAAATTTGCGGAGATGCTGGAGTTTACTCGAAAAAACGGAGTGGTTGCTTTCGACACCAAAGGCGGGAATGTAGTTTTTGAAAGACTGAGCAAGTTATCCGAGGCACTGACCGAAGCGCAATTAGCGACTATTAATGCAAAAGCCGATTACGAAGCGACCAAAAGTATGGCAAGCGAGCCGGCCAAAATCAAGCAATTCGCCGCTGCCTCACCGGGCCTGGGCGTTCGCATATTTGTCAACGATGTGGAAACTCAACTACTGTCGCAATTGAAGGATGCGGAAGTAGAGCTAAAAAACGCCAGATACCATTGTACCGAAGACCATCCGTCTATCCAGGCAATCCGCGCCAAGATCGACTACATCAAACAGCAGCTTAACGAGCAGGCGAAAGAATTTGCCGACGCCTATACTGAAGTGGTGCGACTGAGATATGTGACGGCAAAACAAAAAGAAGAGGAGCTCCTGACGTCTTTTGACAGCCAGCGCCAGGCAGCGCAGGATTTGGGCATTAAGGCAACCGAGTATTCGGTGCTCCAGTCAGAACTGAAACGGCTTGAAAATCTATGCGAGATTCTCGACAACCGCATTAAGGAGCTTAACGTTACAGAAGATGCGGGGGCTCTGAACATCAGCATACTGGAAACCGCTCGTCCAGCCGACAGACCATCAAAGCCGCAAAAGGCAAAGGTCCTGGGAATGGTTCTGGTCTTAGGCATTATGTTCGGCTGCGGGCTGGCGGCACTGCGCGACTGGCTGGACTATCGCCTGCGCTCGGCAGAAGAGGTATCAGCTATTCTGGGTGTGCCGGTTCTCGGTGTGGTCCCGACGATGTCAGATGGCAGGACTATCTTAACCCGCGGCCAAAAAGGATGGCACAAGCTCAAGTCTGCTGCTGCTGAACTCTATAGAAAGAGCTGTACCAGAGTGCTTTCTATTATACACAAAGGCAAAGAAGTGTCAAAGGAGCAAACCATTATGGCACGTGCTGCGGCCTATCGAGCGATGCGCACCGGTATGCTTTGCAGCGTGCCCAGAAACCACGCAAAGGCCTCTGGTGTTGCTTCGCCTGCCCTACATAATGGTAAAACCGCGCCTGTGCCGGAAAAGCACGGCATCGTAATCCGTGGCCAGAAAGTACACCTTGAACCCAGGTCCACAGTGGCTGAAGCATATAGAACGATACGAACCGCTGTGTTCTTCGGCGCACCCAAAGACAAAGCAAGAACTATCGTTGTCACATCACCGGCCCCGGGCGACGGCAAAAGCACTCTCGTCAGCAACCTTGCTATTGCAATGGGGCAGGCCGGGCAGAAAACACTTGTCATCGATGGTGACTTCCGAAGACCGGTCCAGCATAAGATTTTTGAGCTTGATAACGAAAAGGGACTATCCTGTGTGCTCGCAGGAACACATACCATTGATGCAGCGATTCAACAAGGCCTGGTCAAAGACCTTGATGTCCTACCCTGCGGGCCTGAAGTACCCAACCCATCTGAGCTGCTTAACAGCGATGCGTTTGCCGAGATGCTGAAGAACCTGTCTGAGCGATACGACCGTATCATCATAGACTCGCCGCCGGTTGGTGCGGTTGCTGACAGCCAGATTCTCGCGGCGCTTTGCGATACAGTTTTGTTGGTTCTAAAGGCCGAGACCTCTACGAGAAGACATAGCCAACAGGCCAGAGACAGTCTGCTGAGCGTCGGTGCACATATACTCGGCGCGATTGTAAACGACGTTTCACAGAAGCGAGGCCATTACGGATACTACTCCGATTACGGCTATTACAGGGGTTACGGCTACCATAGCTACTACGGTTACTACGGCGATAGAGAAAAGAAAGCAGTATAAGAATTAGAAGTTTATCTTCAAATAAGTAATGGGGGTTTGTTTTGGGGTTTTTGTTCTGGGGGTATTTTACTTAAACCAACCATGATACGCACTATTAACAACAATTCGACCGCAACTGAAAACAGTTACCTCGAAAGGCTCGACCACAAACGATATGTCGATATCCACTGTCACTGTCTTCCTGCTATTGATGATGGTCCTGCCACAATGGCTGATGCACTTGCGCTGTGCCGGGGGCTGGTTAACGATTCAATAACCGCCGTCATAGCAACACCCCATCAACTTGGCCGATTCAGCGACTGCAACGAAGCCGCCCAGATTAGAGACGCGGTCGCCATTCTCAATGAAGAACTCCGGAACGGTAATATTGCCCTTACCGTGATGGCCGGCGGAGACGTCCGGGTGGACGAGCGGATATGTCAGTTGCTTAAGGCCGACAAAATACTCACCCTTGCGGATGGCGGCAAATATATTCTGCTGGAACTTCCGCCCCAGGTCTTTATAGATATTGAGCCGCTGCTCATCGAACTGGCTTCTCAGGGAGTTCAAGCCATCATATCACACCCCGAACGACACGAAGTCCTTGCAAGGCAGCCCCAGCTAATGTCCAAGTGGCTTAGCCAATCAGCCCACCTGCAGGTGACATGCGGCAGCGTGCTCGGCGACTTCGGTCTTATGGCACAGAGGACCGCATGGCGCCTTTTGAGTTCAGGTTTGGTGTCGCTGATGGCCACGGATTCACACAACCTGGACGGCCGCAAACCGCGTATGAAAGCCGCTTTCCAGTACATAAGCAGCAAATTCGGTGAGGCGGCAGCCCGTCTGGTTTCCATAGAAAATCCACTGAGAGTGTTGAAAGGTCAGGACATAGTATCTGCTCGTACTACAGAAACAAGGAAGTGTAACGATGAAACAGTGCCAAGCAATCTTTGAGGACGCAGAGGCAACCTTAACGGTGTTCGATACCGCAATTGAGCGGCTGCTAATAGGCATCCTGGCCTTTATGCCTCTTGCATTTGGTGTTGTCCACGCCTGGAGCGAGGAGATTGTCATCGCCTTATCTGGTGCCATTGTCCTGTGCTTTTTGCTTAAGCTGATATTTCATAACAACCAGCACCTGACCTGGAACTGGGCGTACGTGCCGGTAGGGATATTTTTACTTATTGCAGTATTTCAGCTTGCCCCATTGCCTGCAAACCTAATAAGCATAGTCTCGCCAAATACAGCAGCACTAAAAACGGAATTATTAGGCGATTTACCCAATGCCGATGCGGAGCTTCGGTCAATGACCCTTAGCTTCTATCCTTATGCCACAAAGCATGATCTGAGGCTGGTACTGGCTGTTGCCGGAGTGTTCGTAGTCGTTATCAATATCTTCCGACGCCCGAACCAGATAAAATGTCTTCTGATGGCTATAGCGGTTATTGGCGGTATCATCGCTCTGATTGCTCTGGCACAGAACCTTCTTGGAAATGGCAAAATCTACTGGTTAATATCAAGCAAGAACACCAAAGGCCAATCAGGTCCATTCGTCAACCATAGCAACTATGCACAATTTATGAATTTATCTATTGGAGCTGCCCTCGGGCTGGTTATGGTAGAGCTGCACGAAGCCTTCGGTGGTAAGAAGATAACGCCGTCTGCTGTCTTCAAGTATTTGAGTTGTAGCTCGGCAAAAAACTTGTGGCTGCTCTTAGCGGTGATGTGCCTTGGTGCAACGACGGTTTTTATGTCTCTGAGCCGAGGTGGTATGGTCAGCATGCTTATCGCCATAAGCTTCACCACGCTATTGGTTGCTTCGCAACAGTCTCTAAAGAGCCATACCTGGCTCATAGTTCTTATAGCACTTATAACTTTTACCCTCCTCCTGCATACAGGATTCGATACTGTTTATGACCGGCTGGCAACCCTTAGAGATTTTGATAAAGCACAGAGCAGCCGGTGGCAAATACTCAAAGATATAGGGGTTATCTGGACCAAATTCCCAATATTCGGGACGGGGCTCGGAACACATTTTGCTGTTTATCCAATGTTCGACCGGTCAACCTTAATTGAATCGGCCCGCCATGCAGAAAATGAGTACGCCCAGGCATTAGAAGAAACCGGATTAGCCGGCCTGGGTCTGCTAACAATCTTTGGAATAATGATATGGTCGAGCTACGCCAGGAACATCCGTAATGCTAATTTACCTATTTGTTCGGCGGCCTACGGGCTTGGCTTCGGCATTTTGGCAATACTTATCCACAGCTTAAGCGATTTTGGCCAACACCTGCCGGCAAACGCGTTTTTGTCCGCCATAGCTTGTGCGCTAATGGTGTCACTGGCACAGCGACAAAAAAACGCTTCGCAATTACACAAGAGGACCCGCACACAAAACTATAGGACACTTTTTGCCTGCGGAGTCTCAATTTTATTTGCTGTGGTTGGGGTATGGGCACTTGTCGGTGCCAATAATGCTCGCATCGCCGAGACTCATTGGAAAAAAGTTCTCGATATGGAGAAGAGCTTTGTGAATAGAAACTGGCAGGGAACAGATGCAGCTTATAGGGACTTGATTTCTAACGCCGCCATCGCATCAAGCTATGAGCCGGAGAATGTAGAGTATCGACACTGGCTCAATGTTTACCGCTGGCGAGCAATAAGCCAGACAACAGACCCCAATACTGGCGATACCATTATCTCTGAGAATGTAATACCTGCCGTTCGCGATATAGTCGAGCAGTTCCACAAAGCGTGCACAGTTTGCCCAACGTATGGACCGAGCTATAGCATGGCCGGGCAAATCGAGAAGCTCATTCTGCACAATGACCACGGCACAGAGAGAATAAGAAAAGGTTTTCGGCTTTCACCCTGTGACCCGATAGCCTGTCTTGTCGCTGCTCAACTGGATGTCTGGGAAGGAAAAGTGGACGAATCTGTTGAAAAGTTCGAAAGAGTTGTCCGACTCGACGACCGATTCTTCAAAGACGTCGTAAATATATACATCAATAAAATCAGTCGTCCTCACTTAGCTATCGCATTAGCCGGAGATGATATTGGCCGATTAAGCTACGTCTGTAACGTTTTAGAGGACATGCAATACAACGACCTTGCGGAGCAGACCCGAGACAAGATTAGATGCTTACTTGAAGCGAAGATTTCTGAGCCAAAAGCTCCGGCTGCAGCATTTGTATCTTTGGGGTATATCTACGGAAAACAACAGAATAAAGATGTGGCAATAGAATACTACCGCCGCGGTTTGGCACTCGATTACGGGCAGGTTCAGTGGCGGTATGAACTGGCAAAGCTGCTTGTCGAGACAGGAAGAATACCCGAGGCAATACACGAGGCACGAATATGCCTTCGGGTACAGCCTCAGTTTAAGCCGGCAGAAGCACTCTTGGCAGATTTGTCTATCCGTACGGCTACCCTGGGTGACGAGAACAAATCGCCTTAATGCTTTTTTTGAAAACTGATGCGCCCCGCTTTCACAAGACCGACCAAGTTATCGTTACGAAACGGGGCGTCGAAAAGACATTTAAGTATTGAGTTTTTATTTCTGAAATTCCTCGTCGGTACACCGACAGGGACGGAGTACGGCTGGGGGCACTCAACAGAAACCACAGGTAAGTAACTGAAGTCGAGTGTAACAAAGTAGAAGCGTTATTAGGTACAACCATCCTTAAGTAGAACGAATAGTTATGAAGACGTATAGAGATTCTTGTTTTTCGTGTGGTCAGAAATTGCTGGATTCAACGAGGCGGTTCGTAATAAAACAACCAAGAATGTGCGTTGGTCAGATTATTTTAGCCGAATTATTGATTCGTACTGTTACGGCTGCCGTTGTCCGCGTATGCGCTTGTACCCACTGGGGGAGCGTAAGGGCTTACATTGACCCCGGGACAGGCAGCTTCATAATTCAGCTTCTCATTGCAAGTCTGGCTGGGATTATTTATCTAATAAAGAGGTTCTGGAGAAGCATTAAGGGATATCCTCTGAAACTTCTTCATAAGAGAAAAGGGGATTGAAAAAGACCGATGAAAACCCATTTCGGCATTCCCTGTTCCTTCCGAGACCCAAGCGGGTTCGTATTCTGTCAGGATGGCTTAGTTTATAGGCAGGTAAATAAGATATATAAGGACAACTATGACCATCTGATTGGTTCAGGTTTATATGAGGCCCTCGTTAGTGATGGTCTGCTCGTACCCCACCAAGAGATTGGTCTTGAGTACGCCAAAACTAACGACGCTTACAAAGTGCTTAAGCCCGACCTAATACCTTTCATATCATATCCTTATGAATGGTGTTTTAGCCAGCTAAAAGATGCAGCTTTGACAACCCTCAGAATTCAAAAGATTGCGCTTGATTTTGGAATGATTCTGAAGGACAGCAGCGCCTACAATATACAATTCTTAAAAGGAAGACCTGTGCTGATTGATATTCTGTCTTTTGAAAAGTACCGGGAAGGACAACTGTGGACTCCATATAGGCAATTCTGTCAACACTTTCTCGCCCCTTTGGCTCTTATGAGCTATAAGGATATTCGGTTAAGTCAGTTACTCCGCACATATTTGGACGGCATTCCTTTGGACTTGGCCAGCATGTTACTACCGTTTCGTACTCGATTCAGGTTCACATTGCTTTCTCACGTTCATCTTCACGCTAAAAGCCAAACGCATTTTGCGAACAAAACCCCACAAAAAAGACACTATAAGATAAGTCGTGTTTCGCTATTAGGGCTTATCGACGATTTGGAATCTGCCACCAAAAGGCTACGTTGGAAACCTGCTGGCACTGAATGGGCTGATTATTATGACGAAACCAACTATAGTTCGATTGCAATGACACACAAGAGAGAGTTTGTAGATGAGTTTCTGAATAGGGTTAAGCCGGAGTTCGTGTGGGACCTCGGTGCAAACACGGGTTCGTTTAGCCGTATGTCTGCCGACAAAGGGATAGAAACCATCTCTTTAGATATTGACCCTGCTGCTGTTGAGAGAAACTATCTTGAATGCAAACAAAAGGGAGAAACCAATCTGCTGCCTCTTTGGGTCGATTTGACCAACCCCAGCCCCGGCATTGGCTGGGCAACCCAAGAGAGAATGCCCTTATTCGAACGAGGTCCCGCAGATACTGTGCTTGCTCTGGCGTTGATTCATCATTTGGCCATTTCCAATAATCTTCCCTTCTCCAGAATTGCGGAGTTCCTCCACGGAATCTGCAAGTCACTTATTATTGAATTCATACCGAAAAGTGACTCTCAAGTCCGTAGGCTTTTGTCCACAAGAGAAGATATTTTTCCTGGCTATACACAATCAGCTTTCGAAGAGATATTTGGTAAATACTTTGCGATAATATGCTGCGAAAAAATCAGAAACACAGGAAGAAGCTTGTTTCTTATGCAGGCAAGGAGATAACACCAGATGAGCAGTAAAAGTAAAAAATGGCATCTCTTACATCCGTTTTTGTTTGCCGCGTTTCCAATTATATTCCTTTATTTCCACAATATAAACCAATTTCTAATTGCTGAAATTTTATTGCCAATGGCAATATCGTTGTGCTTGGCGGTCATCGTGATATTGCTCTTGTGGTTTTTTTTCGGGGATATTGTTAGAGCAGGATTAGGGGCATCAATATTTATTATTTTCCTGTTTGCATATGGACATATTTTTGAGGCAATAACGCGACTGTTACCATTATACCCAGCCAGTCGTATACACGCAGGTCTGATGTCTATTACGGTGTGCAGTCTAATCTGTAGCGAATTTCTTATTAAGAGAACACGCAGGGACTTAAGTGACACCACAAAAGTTTTAAACATTGTGTCGGCGATTCTTATTATGATTTCCCTCACAAACATCATGGTTTATAAGTTCAGGAACGCCACGCACAATAGAAATGACGCGATAGACTCGGAAAACATAGAGAGCCGCAGCACTGCTCCCGCGATAAACAGCCAGCTGCCTGATATTTATTATATTATCTTAGACAGATACCCAAGTGCAGCTGTTCTGAAAGAATTTTATGATTTTGACAACAGCGAGTTTGTTGACTATTTGGTCCGTCATGGATTCTATGTAGCATCGCAAAGTCATGCTAATTATCTATGCACCGCCCAATCGTTGGCATCCTCTCTAAATATGAAGCATATTACTTACCTAGGCAAAGAGATAGGTGAGGAGACAGATAACTGGACACCAACCTATGCAATGCTGCAAGATAATCGAGTTCGGCGGTTTTTGAAATCAAAAGGTTACAAGTTCATATATTTTGGCAACGAATGGTATCCAACAAGTAAGAACAACCATGCTGATATGAATGTCAATCCATTCGGTTTATCTGAGTTTTGGATGTTGACATACAAAACAACAATGTTATATCCTATAACGCGCCTACTCGGAATCATTGACCCTGACATGGAAAAATACAAGAGGGTACAATATCAGTTTGATAAGCTCTCGATGCTGCCAAGCATAAGAGGGCCGATTTTTGTTTTTGCTCATTTTCTTGTTCCGCACGAACCATACGTCTTCAATGAAAATGGCAATTTTCTAACACGCGAGGAAGCAAGCCGAAGAAGCAACAGAGAGAACTTCGTATCTCAGATAGTCTTCATAAATGGGAAAGTTAAGGCGTTAATCAGCAAACTGCAGTTGGACTCGGCTCCTCAACCAATAATCGTTGTGCAATCGGACGAAGGCCCATACCCACAAGACCGAAAACTAACATTTAACGACTTTGATTGGGAATCTGCCAGTAACGCTCATATCAGGGAAAAAATGGGAATATTGAATGCGTATTACTTACTCGACGTGAACGAGAACGCCCTGTATTCATCTATTACGCCGGTTAATTCTTTTCGGATAATCTTCAATCTCTACTTTGGCACAGAACTTGAGCTATTGCCGGATGAGAGTTACGTTTTCTCGAACACTCGTCATATTTACAAGTTTATCAACGTGACTGACAAGCTCAAGTGAGATAACCAATAAAAGCAGCTATTACCCTGGCCCGAAAGTGGCCCGGCATTTACTTTGAAATTGGCGATATTCAAGGATAAGAAGGTGAAGACGATTTTGACCTTATAGCCTTTGAATAATCCCTATATTACGTGCCTTTCTTTCGGTATCAACCAAAAACAAAACTGTTTCCGGGGGTTCTATCTAAAATGCGACAGCATAAAAATTCCAGAGCGAAACAAGTATATGTAGGAATGAGTGCCGACCTGATTCACCACGGGCACGTGAACATTCTGAAAGAGGCCGGAAAACTGGGAGAGGTAACGGTTGGCCTGCTTACCGACAGCGCCATCGCAGGTTACAAACGTCTTCCATACTTAACTTACCAGCAGAGAAAAGCAATTATCGAAAACATAAAAGGGGTTATACAAGTCATACCACAAGAAACACTCGATTACGTGCCCAATTTGAGACGGCTGAAACCGGATTATGTCGTCCACGGCAACGACTGGCAAACAGGAATCCAAAAAAAGACCAGAGAAAGAGTCGTGGAAGCACTAAAAGAATGGGGCGGTGAGCTTATAGAGATACCATATACCCAGGGTGTATCTTCGACATATCTTAATACCAAGCTGCGGGAGGTGGGGACTACGCCGGAAATAAGATTGCGAATGCTCAGAAGACTAATAGATGCAAAACCAATAGTAAGAATCCTTGAGGTCCATAACGGGCTGACCGGGCTAATAGTGGAATATACAAAGGACAGTAAAGACAACACCACCAAAGAATTTGATGGAATGTGGCTGAGCAGTCTAACCGATTCAGCGGCGAAAGGAAGGCCGGACATAGAATGCGTCGATTTAACATCGAGGGTAAATACAATAAATGAAATACTGGAAGTTACAACAAAACCGATGATTTTTGATGGTGACACTGGCGGCATCCCGGAACACTTTATCCTCACAGTAAGGACGCTCGAAAGACTCGGAGTTTCCGCTGTAATTATCGAGGATAAGGTTGGCCTTAAGCGAAATTCACTGTTTGGAACAGACGTGGCGCAGACCCAGGATACTATCGAAAACTTTTCATACAAGATATCCCAGGGCAAAAAATTCCAGGTTACAGACGATTTTATGATTATAGCAAGGATAGAAAGCCTCATACTAAAGAAAGGAATGAAAGATGCACTTGATAGAGCAAAGGCATATATCGAAGCCGGTGCTGACGGTATAATGATTCATAGTAAACAGACAGGTCCGCAGGAAATCTTCGAGTTCTGTGACGAATACGACAGATTCGAGCGCCGAGTTCCTCTTACCGTTGTTCCCACGATGTTCAGCACGATAACGGAGGATGAACTGATAAACGCAGGAGTCAACATAGTCATCTACGCCAATCACCTTCTTAGAAGCGCTTACCCTGCAATGGTAAGAACGGCAAAGTCGATACTGGAAAACAGCAGATGCTACGAAGCATCGGAATTCTGCACCCCAATAAACGAGATTATCACACTGGTTCCAGGCAGCAAATAATCCCCGTCGAACAAGTATCCAGCGAACCAACAAACACGACAAAAATGATAAATTGTGGAGAATTCTATAATTTATTAGCGGAAAATGGCATTGGCTTCTTTACCGGAGTGCCGGATTCCCTTCTAAAAGATTTTTGCGGGTATATCCTCGACCATGCCGGCGACGACAGACATATCATAGCCGCGAATGAAGGAAATGCTGTTGCGTTAGCCGCTGGTTTTCACCTGGCAACCGGAAATATCGGCCTGGTTTATATGCAAAATTCAGGACAGGGAAATGCTATCAACCCATTAGTATCATTAGTTGACAAAGAGGCATACAGCATCCCTGTACTTCTGGTGATTGGCTGGAGAGGTGAGCCGGGAACGAAAGATGAGCCGCAGCACGCAAAACAAGGCAAAATCACTATAAAATTGCTAAATACTCTCGGGATTCCCAGCGCAATCCTGCCGGACAATCTCGATGGCGCTAAAGCCGTCCTGAAAGCGGCAATTGATACAATGAAGGCAAAAAGTGTTCCTTACGGATTAGTTGTGCGTGCCGGAACATTTGAAGCTTACCAGTCAAAAACTGTAACGAAAACTTCATACGAACTTTCACGTGAAGAAGCAATCAAGATAATTGTTCGTCGATTGGCGCTGCAGGACATTGTCGTATCCACTACAGGAAAAAGCTCAAGAGAACTATTTGAGTACAGAGAAGAATTGGGACAAGGTCATAACAGAGATTTTTTAACAATCGGCTCTATGGGCCATTCATCTCAAATCGCTCTGACCATTGCTCTATCAAATCCCAGCAGAGAAGTTTATTGCCTGGATGGTGACGGTGCGGTCATAATGCACCTCGGGGGATTAGCCACCATAGGCTTAAATGGCCCTAAGAATTTCAAACATATTGTTCTAAATAATGGTTCACACGATTCTGTGGGAGGACAACCAACCGCCGGCTTTAATATCAATATACCTGCCATTGCAATGGCCTGTAATTATAAGGTGGCGTTCCACGCCGACAAACAAACAGAGCTTGAAGAAAAGATGCAACTATTGAAGTCAGTCGAGGGACCGGCACTATTGGAAGTTAAAGTCGCAAAAGGCGCGAGAAACAATCTTGGCAGACCGACCATCGGCCCCATAGAAAACAAGAATGCCTTTATGCGTTTTTTACAAGATTCCTAAAATGAGCCAAAAAATACTTTTCGGGTTCGGGGCGTATAAGAAACTAAACGACATACTAAAAAAACTCACCCCGCGCAGAACACTTTTAATTACGGGGAAAGAATCCTTTACCTCATCAGGTGCTGAAAAACTGTTAGGAGAAATTATTAATAAATATGACTGCGTTAGATTTTGCGACTTCGCTATTAACACCAGACTTGAGGACATAAAAAACGGCGTTGACCTGCTTAATGAGACCCAAAGCGACCTTATAATGGGGGTTGGCGGCGGCAGTGTCATAGACCTGGCAAAAGCGGCCGCCATATTAGCAACACAAGCCGGCAGCATAAAAGAAATTATAAAGAACGGGACAGCTTTACAAGCAAGAAAAGTCCCCATTGTCATCATACCTACCACCGCAGGCACAGGCAGTGAATCAACGCATTTTTCTACGGTGTATATCGGCAAAAAAAAACACTCGTTAGCACACTACTCAATGATTCCCGACTATGCTATCGTTGACCCTACGTTCACTATGAATCTTCCGGCATACTTGACGGCCTGCACCGGTATGGATGCGATGTGCCAAGCAATCGAATCCCACTGGTCAGTGAATTCAACCGGCCAATCACGGCTCTACAGCAGGCAAGCCCTGATATTAGCTTTATCAAACATTGTTAAAGCTGTGAACAGCCCTAACAGAATATCGAGAGAAAATATGTGCAGAGCCAGTAACCTGGCAGGCAGGGCAATAAATATAGCTGAAACCACGGCTGCACATTCGTTGTCATACCCTATGACGTCGTACTATAACCTGCCTCACGGACACGCTGTCTCTTTAACGCTGCCTTATTTTGTAGAATTCAACTATAACGTCAGCCTCAAAAACATACAGGACAAAAGAGGAGTCGCATTTGTAAAGAATAGGATAGACGAGCTGCTGGAAGCTCTGGAAGTCAAGACCCCCAAAGAAGCCAGAGAAAAGATAATTGACATTATGAAAGCGATTGGTTTGGAGACTCGCCTGTCGAAATTGGGCATTTATAATGGTGGAATCGAGATAATAAGGAAAAATGCTTATAACCCGCAAAGAATGAAAAACAACCCCAGAGCTGTGAAGGATGATGACGTTGCTTGTCTATTAGAAAAGATAAAATGAACTTTTCTGAAAATCCGAAGCGCTAATTCTAAAAAAATCACTCTCCGAGCAAGAATACAAAATAGTGTTTTGTTACACGTGATTTGATGAGTTGTCATGCTGAGCCGAGAGGCGAAGCATCTGGCCCCCGTAAAGGAGATTCTTCGCTGCGCTCAGAATGACATCCATTATTTCATCGGTAACAGAGCAATAGATTTGGATTTGGCATAATGAAAATACCTATGAAAGTTATGTTCGTTTATTCTCTCGATGATATTCAATCGGTACAAACTCCACTACGGTCGTGGTCAACTATACAATTTGGAATTTCCTATATTTCTTCCGTGCTGAAAGATTATGGCTGTCAAACCCAACTATTGGTTTTGGGAAGTAACAAATGGAAAGAGAGTATAAAGATAATAAAAACATCTATAGAAAAATTCGCCCCTCGCCTTGTCTGTTTTACAGCCGTATATTCTCAATATTCTTTCATTGAAAAAATAGCACGCTTTATAAAAAGCAATTGGCCTGACAAGTTCCTGCTTATTGGGGGTGTCCATGCCACTCTAAATCCGCAAGAGGTTATTGGTGGGCCTTTCGATGCTCTCTGTATCGGTGAAGGCGAATATCCTACGCTGGAATTATGTCGTCAATTGGAAAACCAATACGTTCCAGAGGCAATTGCGAATCTGTGGATAAAGTCCCCCGATGGGAGTATCGAAAGGAACAAGCCAAGAAACTTCATTCAAGATATTGATATATTACCTTTTCCGGACCGCCAGATGTGGACGCCCTGGATGAAGGAACAAATTGGCAATGAATTGGCAGTATTACTTGGGCGAGGTTGTCCTTATAACTGTACATATTGTTCAAACCACGCACTTCGAAAGGTCGCCCCGGGGAAATACGTGAGAATGCGCTCTCCGGAAAATATCCTTCAGGAAGTTGCGTTTCTTCATAAGAATTATCCATACCATAAAGAAATATTTTTTGAAGTTGAGTCCATCGCTCTGGACAAAGCCTGGATGGTCGAACTTTGTAGTCAATTAGCAGCCTTTAACTCAACAACACATCACACACTCTCCTACGGTTGTAATTTTCGCATCTCACCACAGTCAGTGGATGAAAGTTTATTTATTGCTATGAAAAAGGCAAATTTTTACAAAATTAATATCGGCTTAGAATCGGGCAGCGAACGAATTCGACGTGAAGTACTCAAGCGAAACTATTCAAATGATGATTTTTTGAATATCGTCTCTTTAGCCCGAAAATACGGGTTAAAGATTTATGTATTTAATATGATAGGTCTTCCCGGAGAGTCCCTGAACGACCATAAGGAAACCGTTCTATTAAATCGTCGTTGTCAGCCGGAAGGACATTATACAGGGATATTCTTTCCGTATCCTGGAACGGAACTCTATGATACCTGTATCCAACAAGGGCTTATACAGGGGGAACCTGATACACAAATGGAACGGAAGCGACCCGTCCTCAAGCTTCCGGACTTCTCTAAAACACAAATTCAACGTGCCTACACCTGGTTTAATTATCACGTTTACAGGAGAAACAAGCCACTGTGGAGGATTTTGATGCAGGTTATTACGGTTAAAATACGATCTAATCCAACGACCAACGTGCTGTTTCGTAAAATTGTTCAGCTACCCGTATTACGTCATTTGCGAGCAAAACTGGCAAGAACTTGAAAAAAACAAATGCCGATGGCATATTTCTACCAGGGAGAATGGCCCAGCATATCGCACCCGTTCTTTGGCCAGTGTCTGGAACTTACCGAGAGATATAATAATGTCGAGTACGAAGGGTCAGTAATATAGACAGTATAGCGGAAAATCAACAGCATAGTATCCAGCAACCCCAGCACATAGCAAGCATCGAAAGACTTCGTGTAATATCAATTTTGGGACTTATCTCATTTCATACGGACACAACAAACGGAATATATGAAAGATTCGGTATGAGTGGTCTCATGGCTTTTTTGCTGATCTTCTGTGCCTTTATTGTAAACAAGCCAAAACCAGATAGCATTAGGAACATGGCCAAGAAAAAGGCACAACGCCTCTTGGTACCATGGCTGTTCTGGTGCGCAATTTATGGAATAATGAAGGTGATAAAAACAGTAATTGAGGGTAGTACTCTGTATGACAACTTTTCTATTTCTATGTTCCTAACCGGGCCAAGACTTCACCTCTGGTTTTTACCTTATGCCTTTATTGCGGCTCTGTGCCTTAATTATCTGCATAACCTCACAGAAAAAATCCCGCTCCAAACCAGCACTTTGATTATGTCCGTCATCGGAGTAGTAGCACTTCTCGTCAGTTCAATCATTTTGGCAAATGTCGAGTTGCCGCTGCCTTTTGGACACTGGATTTTTGGACTCCCCGCACTTCTGTTAGGATTTGCCGTTGGGCAAAACACTTTGTCAGAAAAAGGACACTCTGGCCATAATCCCTGTTTTTATATTATTCCAATGATAATCGCTGTGTCTGTCACTCTCTACGGGTTAGGTTACACAGACCGGATGCTACTGGCCTGCGATTTGGCCATTGGTGTTGGCGCAGTCTGTGCCGCGTTCCATTGGCACGGCCGTTTGGACCCGGTCTCACGAGTATGGGGTTCTCTCAGTTATGGTATCTATTTTGTTCATCCTTTTGTGATAACATCACTGCGGAAGCTTGGTATGTGCGGTTCCAAATCCTGGCTGGATGTTTTGATGATATTCCTGATATCATCATTGCTTGTTTTCCTGCTTAAAAAAACCCCTGCGAGGCAATTCGTGTGACACTTGCAGCATAAGAGCTGTCAGGTCCGGATCCAAAGATATGATTTTCTTGACGGTCAGAACACAGCTCCAGTTTGACCGCCTTGTACGTGCGGTAGATAAAACTTTCAACGTGAATACAAATGATTGCATTACATCCAATTAAAATATACACAAGCAGAAACGGACGACACGATGAAATGCGAATGCGGTTGTCTTTTCTTGAAATGCGGTCGTCTTTTCTTCTGCTAGCCGCTGTAGCGACCGTAATATTTTTTGGCTTAAACGCATACTTTGACACCTCGACTAATTCGTATCTGCGATTATTCACCACCTATAAAATCATTTTTGGTGTCGCGTTTTTGGTTTTTGTTAAAGTATTAGCCCGGAGAGAAGACAGAGACGCACTGAGAATTGACGGCATCTACGCTCTTGCCCTGTTCATATTGGTGTCCTTAATATCGGCTCGAATATCAAACCAGCCCTATTCATACAAAATCTTCATTCAGAACTGTAGCTACGTTTTGATATATTCGATAATTGTCGTCGGATGCCGTTCGCTCGAAGATATAAAACTGCTCTTGAACATTCTGCTATATTGTGGAGTATTTTTGATATTGTTCTTTGGGACCTTCAATGTTATTCCTCTGGAGAAGCTGCTTCCAAATACTCTGATGGCAGATGCGGTCATGGAAGGAGTCGAACATGTTGCTACTTACAAGCTCGATTACACCCAAAGATCCTCTATGTTATGGTTCGAATCAAACAGCTATGGCTATTTGCTTTCTGTGCTTATTATGCTGGCCCTTCGCAGAATCCTCTGTGAAAAATGCAGAGTTACCGGAAAAATCTTTAATTATTCCATCCTGTTAATACTGTTATATAACTTAGTATTAACACAGAGCAGAGGTGCCTTTCTTGCAGCTACAATTGCGGTAGGATTTATCCTGACAAAGTCGCTCCGCGGAAAACAACTGCCGATTCTGGCATTGGTCGGTGCTCTGGTATTGTTAGTCTCGGTGGTTAACAGCGATACTATTGCAGACCTGAAAAACAGGTTTCGAACAATACCCGAAATGGCTTCCTACGGCCGGGACATTACGCTATACGAAGGAACAGACTCAGGCAGAATAGTAACGATAGAATTGGCGCTGGAAGAATTTACCGAAAACCCAATATGGGGTAATGGAGGCCTACACGCAGGTTGGTACGCTGGATCGGGTGTACACTGTTTTTATATAGACCTGTTAGCAAAATGGGGAATACTCGGATTTACCTTTTATACTGCCTTTTTAATCGGCACCTACATGCATATAAGGAAGGCGACACTTTTGCTCAAGAACACCAATGACACCAATATAAATTTTGCATATATTTTTATGGGGATATTCATTGCTTGCTTAGTCGAGGCCTTGTTCGCGCCCTTACGGTATATTTTCTGGATATCAATGGGAACTGCCGCCGCCTTTTGTAAATTGGTTATCCAGAATAAGTATTCCATAGCAGCCGTGAAAGTAACGAACCGGCCAAACAACAGAGTCTAAAAACCTATGAATGTATAAGAACTATTAGTGGATAGTTAAAATTCACATTAACTTTAATTGGGGGAATAGTCATGAGTGTTTTCATTACTGCAGAAATAGGTATTAATCATAATGGGAAACTGCAAATAGCAAAAAAACTGATAGATGTAGCCATATTTGCAGGGTGCGACTCTGTTAAATTTCAGAAGCGAACCATAGAAAAGGTCTATCCGAAAGATGTCCTCGATTCACCCCGGGAAAGCCCGTGGGGGACTACCGTACGAGAGCAAAAAGAGGGACTTGAATTCGGCCAGGAGGAATATGACCAGATAGATGAATACTGCAGGGAAAAAGGCATCGATTGGTTTGCTTCGGCATGGGACATCGACAGTCAGTATTTCCTGAGACAATACAATCTTAGATACAATAAGATTGCATCGGCTATGCTCACCGACGAGGAGTTACTTAATCTTGTGGCTGAGGAAGGTAAATATACCTTCCTCTCGACTGGAATGAGTACTATCGAAGAGATAGATAAGGCCGTTGACATCTTCAGCAGAAAAGAATGCCCCTTTGAGTTAATGCACTGCAACAGCAGTTATCCGATGCCAGATGAGGATGCTAACCTTAAAACGATAGAAACCCTGAGAAAAAGGTATAACTGCAAAGTAGGCTACAGTGGGCATGAGGTAGGCCTTATTACGACCTGTGCAGCCGTAGCTTTAGGCGCAACTTCTATTGAAAGACACATTACTCTTGATAGGGCCATGTATGGTTCTGACCAAGCTGCCTCCGTGGAAATTATGGGGCTCTACAGATTAGTAGGCTATATAAGGACAATCGAAAAAGCTTTGGGAGATGGAGTTAAGAGGGTTACTTCCCAAGAAGAGATTATTAAGGAGAAACTGAGGAGGAAACCTGCTCCCCGAAAATTGCTCGAATTTGAATTAGAGAGTATCCGCTAAGATTGCTGACCTTTAGTGAAAGGGTGCTCACATAAGAGTGAAAAATCATACTGCAGAATCCGCTTTTGGCGGCTCAGAATGCTTCGAGAAGCTAATGTTGAACTCGCAGCAGGTAGCACTGCTGAATAGGTATGCAAAGAACTTAGCATCGGCAAAGGCGCCTATTGCTGCTGGTATATAAATCGGGGGCACGTTAGAGGATAAATGCTTTATAGATTGGAGATACTTTTGTGGTGTATGCAATAATACCGGCAAGAGGTGGCTCGAAAGGCGTCCCTGGCAAGAATATAAAGCTGCTCGGCGGTTATCCTTTGATTGCCTATTCTATAATTGCATCTAAGTTGTCCAGGAATATTGAAAGGACTATCGTATCCACCGACTCCAAAGAAATTGCCGAGATCGCCAAAAGATATGGAGCAGAAGTTCCTTTCCTGAGGCCTTCAGAGTTTGCCGGCGATACTTCTCCCGACAACGAATTTGTTTTGCATGCTATAAATTGGTTCGAAGAGAATGAGAGAAAGGTGCCGGAATACCTTGTGCATTTAAGGCCAACAACTCCTTTTAGAGTTCCGGCAGTTGTTGATTCAGCAGTTAATGAAATCAAGGGCTGGCCGGAAGCCACATCGCTGCGTTCCGGGCATCCTGCGGCAGAGTCCCCTTTTAAGTGGTTTATTAAGAGTAAAGAAGGATACTTTCAGGGTATTTTGTCACAATATTCCAATGATTATATAAACAGGCCCAGACATCTTTTCCCCGATGTGTATATCCCTGACGGATATGTTGATGTGTTAAAGACTGCGTTTATACAAAAAAGCCGGGAGATTCAGGGAGATAAGATGATTGCATTTATTTCGCCTGTTTGTCACGAAGTGGATAGAGCAGAGGATTTCGAATTTTTAGAATGGGAATTAGAAAAAAAAGGGGGTCCTCTTTTCGACTTCCTAAAGAAAAATTTTCCCAAGGAAGGCTGAAATGTCATCCTGGAAATTCAATATGCACCCGGTGAGCGTGCCAACCGTAAAAACAAAATACAGGAAAATTGTGACTAAAATACCTGTGCCTCAAACTCTAAAAATTTTTGGAGAGCTGAATAAATACGAAGCCAGATCAATGCACGGTCAAATGCCTGTTGTCTGGGACAAGGCAGAAGGTTTCCAGGTATTCGACAGGTGGGGAAACTGCTGGATTGATTTTACCTCGACGATATTCCTGGCAAACACAGGTCATTCCAACCCGAGGGTTATCAGAGCAATTCAGGAACAACTCAATCATAAGCTGATTCATAGCTACACGTTTGCTAATGAGATTCGTGCAAGATTTTTGAAAAAGTTAATTGAAATAACCCCTGCTTATCTTGAGAAGGCCTTTTTGCTATCGGCAGGGACAGAGGCAACCGAATGCGCAATTAAGCTGATGAGGATGTATGGCCGGAGAATCAAGCCTACAAAATTAGGTATTATTTCGTTCAGGGGAAACATGCATGGCCGTACAATGGGAGCAGAGATGCTAAGGGGCGACCCACAACATTCCGCATGGATTGGTTATAAGGACCCCAATATATATCACCTGCCCTTTCCTTATCCCTGGGCAGTAAGAGAACCGACAGAAAGCTACGATTGGGCTCGACATTTTAAGGAGGATATAGATGCCGTATGTGCGGAAGGGATGGATTTGGAGAATGTTTGCGGTTTTATGATTGAATCATATCAGGGCTGGGGGGCAGTTCTGTATCCCAAAGAATACATCAGAGCACTTGCTGATTTTGCAAAAGAGTATGACATCCTGGTAACATTTGATGAAATTCAGGGTGGTTTCGGGAGAACGGGGAAACTGTTTGCATATCAGCACTACGATGTCGAGCCGGATTTGGTATGTCTCGGCAAAGCATTAGGTGGGAGCTTGCCTTTGTCGGCGGTTATGGGCAGGAGAGAAATAATGGATTTGCCGGAGGTCGGGTCGATGAGCAGCACGCATTCGGCAAATCCGCTTTGCTGTGCTGCAGGGCTGGCAAGTATTGAGGAGTTGGAGTCGAAAAATCTTGTAGAACAGTCAAGACGGAAAGGAGAGATTTTACATCGCCAGCTCAACAAGCTCAGAGACAAGTATCCAGAGTTTATTTGTTATATCCTTGGGAAAGGACTATTGGCAGCGATCATTATCACGAACCCTAACACTCGCGAGCCAGATGGCCTGCTTGCCAGCCAAGTTTGCGAACAGGCGATGCAAAAAGGCTTATTACTTGTTCACACAGGCAGAGAATCCATCAAAATTGGGCCTCCTCTGACCATACCTGTTGATGCTCTGCTTGAGGGAATTCATGTCTTAGACGAATGTTTCGAAGAAGTAAGACAGAAAGCGACAATTACGTATGAAGTCGGTGCGACATGTGGGTATCGTTGTTAGTGACCTAAACAAGGCACTGTATTTCTACCAGCATCTGTTGGGCTTGAAGATAGTCCGTCAAATGAATGAATCAGGCCCCTATATAGATAAAGTCTCTGGCCTTAAAGGTGTCCACGTTACAACTGCGAAATTAGCCGCCGGTGACGGAACTTTGGTCGAACTGTTACGGTTCAACTCGCATCCACACAAAACACCAGGCGAAAAAGATATGTGCGAAATTGGTGTATCACACGTAGCTTTCACCGTTGGAAACTTGGACGCAGAATACACAAGACTCTTAGGTGCTGGCGTTCGGTTCAATTCACCTCCGCAAACCTCGCCCGATGGCTACGCTAAAGTCGCATTTTGCAGAGATCCAGACTGTTCGCCGATCGAGCTGGTCGAGGTCCTTTGACTCATAAACCAGTCACTATGGTACAGACTGATTACATTTCTGTCGTGTATGAACAAAGTAGAACCCCCAAAACGGACTATCCACGCCAGTTAGTTGCCTATCTGATGGATAGATTTGGGCTAAAAGCCGGTGACCACCTTCTGGAAGTTGGCTGTGGCCGAGGAGATTTCCTTCTTACCTTCCATGATATGGGCTTAAGGTGTGCAGGTGTGGATGTGGAGGGAAGAAGTAATGAGCTGCTACCAGGCCTGGATGTCAGGCAATGTGATGTCTCCAAGGAGCTGCTTCCATTTGGCGACGATACATTTGATGTTGTTTATCATAAATCTTTAATCGAACATCTTTATTCGCCGGAGAATCTGATGGAGGAGACTTACCGGGTCCTAAAACCTGGTGGAGTTACTATCATTTTGACGCCTGATTGGGTCAGCCAAATGAAGGTATTTTACGAGGACTTCACTCATTGCAGACCTTACGATGTCACTTCCCTGCGAGACCTGCTGACAATCAAAGGATTCTCATCTGTTCATACCGAATTATTCTACCAGTTACCTGTGGTCTGGCGGTTTCCTTCTCTGAAGATTCTCTGCAAGGTGCCCCAGTTGTTCGTCTCGACTCCCAAAGCAAGGAAGCTTACACAAACCACTGGCATCAAATTTTTCAGATGGTCCGTTGAGTTAATGGTGCTGGGTTATGGCAAAAAACAATAGATGCTTTAACGGCCTGACGACAGTAAATGTGGAATTGACCAGCCGGTGCAACAAAAACTGCTGGATGTGCGGCAGAAGAAAAATAGACAGGGAACATCCAGATATTGCACTCGACTATGGAGATATGGATTTCGAATTAGTAAAGTCTATAGCCAAACAGTTACCGCCAGGAATAGTAGTTCAATTTCATAATAACGGTGAGCCGCTGCTCTATCCCAAAGTAAAAGAAGCCATTGGGCTGTTTGCCAGGCAAATCAAATGCATGGATACCAACGGCAAACTGATAGTGCAGAGAGCCGATGATATTATAGAGAACCTGGACACGTTAACGGTATCCACATTCGAAAACGACGAAGAAGGCGACCAGCAATACAAACTAATCGAAGAATTTCTGAAAATAAAGAAAGACAGAAAACCGAACGTGATAATAAGATGCCTGGGAGATATAAACCTTGATAGATACAAACGATTGGGATGTATAATTGCAACAAGGATACTACATTCGCCTATGGGTAGTTTCCAGTATAAGAAAAATCCGACTGTTCCCGAAACAGGAATCTGCCTCGATTTGCTCAGTCATTTAGTTATTAGAAGGGACGGCAAAGCATCGATATGCGTAAGATTCGACCCATACGGATTAGGTCTGATTGGGGATTGCATAACGACCCCATTGGCAGACATCTGGAACAGCCCTAAAAGACAGCAATGGCTCAAATGCCATATAGAGGGAAGAAGAGACAAGGTGCCTTTGTGCAGCTACTGTGAATTCTGGGGCGTACCAACCGGCTACTGACTAAGATTTTTCGGATTATACTCAAGCATGTCTTTTTTACAGAAACCATTCCAGGCCAATAACCGGCCATATAGGGCTTTATTTTCATGAACCGAACAAGCGTCAGAGTCAGGTTTCTGGCGACAGCGGTCACAAATGTTCTGCGAGCCGGTATTTCTTTTTGCGCAGGGCTGCTTATCGCTCAAGCTCTGGGACCGGCTGAATACGGCAACTTTAGCTTCCTGCTGGGAAGTTTTATGTCACTTGCTACTCTTGCAGACATGGCTTCTTCTTTAGCTTTTTATACCTTTATTTCACAGAGACATCGCGGGGCAAAATTTTTCATCTACTATTCCGCATGGCTTTTGATACAGTTCACTACACTGCTATTGCTTGTTTTGTTCCTGCCCGCTTCTCTAAGGGGGAAAATCTGGCTCGGGCATCCAAAAGATATTGTTTTAATCGCACTATTCGCCAGTTTCACGATGAATCAAATCTGGCGATACGCGGGGCAAATTGGGGAATCAATTCGTGATACGGTTGGTGTGCAAATCCGTAATATAGTTCTGGCTCTTGCTTACCTGAGTTGCGTTCTGCTTATTTTGAAATTCAATCTCACAAGCATCAAAACCCTTTTCATTCTAAATACCATTCTTTATCTGGTGTTTGCCTGCCTCTATGGCTTGCGGCTTTATAAAGTGGGGGTATTCTCTCAGAATGAATCTGAAAATCTAAAAGATATTCTGGGAGACTTCAAGAATTACTGCTCGCCGCTGGCTACCTATGCGGTAGCCGGCTTCTTCTATTATTTTGCAGACTATTGGCTGTTGCAGAAATTTGGAGGCCCGGTGCAACAGGGATATTATGCCATCGGCGCTAAATTTGCGACCCTCTCGCTGATTGCAACAACCTCAATACTGCAGGTTTTCTGGAAAGAAATCGCCGAAGCACATTCCTTAGGGAACACCGAGCGGGTCCGCCAGTTGTATGAGAAAGTTTCGCGGGGTCTTTACTTCTTCGGCGCTGTTCTAAGCTGTTTCCTGGTCCCTTTCAGCCGGCAGATACTGGGGCTGCTGCTTGGTCCAGCATACCGGCAGGCGTGGATTCCGCTGTCCTTAATGTTCCTTTACCCCGTTCACCAATCCATAGGACAAATTACCGGCACCATGCTGTATTCTACAGGACAGACCAGGACGAAAAGCTATATAGGACTGTTCTTTATGGCAATAAGTATTCCCACCACTTATTTTATGCTCGCCCCTAAGAATTTCATAATCCCGGGTCTGGGTATGGGCGCGCTCGGCTTATCTCTCAAAATGGTACTCTGCCAGCTTGTTGACGTTAATCTGATGGCGTTCTTCGTTGCAAAATACCTGAAAATGCCATTCAAGTGGAGTTACCAGGCGGCTGTTTTACTGCTATTAGTTCCGGCTGGCTTTATAAGTAAATTCCTCGCCGGGGTGATTTGTTCTCTATCGTTTGGTATGCGGGGGCCTCTTATAGTGATGACAACTGCTGCATTATTGTATGGTCTCTTTGCAGCGCTTCTGGTTTTTCGAGTTCCATCACTCGCCGGGTCCACCAGACAACAGATAAATCTCGGACTTGTTTGGGTTCGTGAACGCCTCAGTTTTGCCTGATAAAACTTATGATGATGAATCTATTTTTAGCTGAACATTCTTACCAGGTAGAGGATTTTTTGCATCGTTTTGCGCCAGATATGGCTCATTGGATTGCACTTGGCCCATCGGCTATGTGGGCATTAAGTAAGAAAGGTATTCCATACCACATAGCAGAAGATTTTTGCAAACAAGGGGATGTAGAAACACTGTGCGTTGAAAATCACAAACGGATAGAGTGGCTTTGTAATCGTTTAGATGACAATATCCTCCGCGAAAACCCTGATTTGCGGGAAAAGGGTATTCGTCCGTTTCTATTTCATATTATGCCGATTACTATACTTTTTGATGGCCTGCTCAGACGGATTTTCCAATTGAAGGCCATACTATCGAATTATCCCGGCTGCCCCGTGTGGGTCCATAGAGGGCCAAACCAAAATCCCGGTATCTTCGGCTTGACATTCTCCAATGAAGCCACTCTGTGGGGCAATCTGCTTTCACTGGAAGGATGGGAGCGGAATATCCACATATTACATAGCGAATATGCTTCAAAAATGACAAAAAAAGTATCTCATTTAGCGGCGTTAAGAGCTCACTTTCTTAAATACGCTGAAACGTTTATTCAAAAACGTATTTGGCTATATACGAATCTTAAGGCGCTAAGCGAAAAAAAACTGAATGCAATAACGGAATCCATCGGGTCAAGAGCTAAAGGAACTTTGCTTATTCATAATAACCCTTACGAATGGTCCTGGGTAATGCCAGCGTTACGAGCAAAGGGATGGCGTGTTCTATTTTTCAAAGATAAATGTTTGTACGATTACAGCGATGTCAACTCTTATGAAAACAGCGGCGACAGGATTCCTTTGCTGGAGAACGACGCAGAGATTATGCGGCTGTTTGAATATGACAACATAAAAATTTTTAATTTGCTGAAAAGCAGATTTTGGTGGTTGACAGGCAATCTTTTAACAGTGTGCAGGAAGGTCGATTCATCAGTAAGCAGGATTGTGCGGGATTACAATGTTAAAGCGTTGCTGACATCCACAAACCCGAGCGGGATTTCCCACGTTGTGCATCAGACGGCACGCTCCTTAGGAATTCCGGTGATAAGATACCAGCACGGGTTTGTCTGCTCGCATAATGGTTTAATGCAATTAAATGAGCATAGCGACTTAGTAACATCGGATGTCTTTTTAACTTTTGGGGAAGGAGTTGACCGGTCGTATCTGAGATTTGCGGATAAATCTGCCAGATGTGTGGCGGATAAATATCCGGCAAAGGTTATTTCGGTTGGCTCTGCAAAGCTGGACAGACTCAGGGAAATTAGGGGCACTGAAAACCTCGAAGCAAGGAGCAAACTCGATGACCGCCCAGCAAGGATACTATACGCTACTTCAGCTTATTTTGGAAATATCTGGTATTGTGGTTTCTCTCCTGCGTTCTCTGATTCTCTATTTATGAAAGAGCAACTTCGCATAATTGAACATCTATGTAAATTAAGAGAAGTTATCGGGGCCGACTTCAATATTACGATTAAATTAGATCCGAGTTCCTGGTCACAGGACCCGCCCTGGATAGGGGAATTTGAAAGTAAGAAAGGAATAAGAATCATAAAGAACGCTACATCTTTTATAAACCTTCTGTCACAAAGTGACATTGTAGTTTTGGATATGCCGACTACAGTGCTTTTGGAAACCGTTGCTACGAGTCTGCCGGTTTTTGTTCTGATGCGACATTGGGCGTATCCTGTACAGGCCCTGCAAATGCTAACGAGAAGAGCAGTAGCAACCGACAATTTGCAGGATTTAATGAATGTATTACAGAAGTATCTGGTATGCAGGGCATATCCTGCTCATATCAAAAATAATGATTTTCTGCGCGCTTATGGGAATTTCAGGGATGATGGAAATAGTGCTACGAGAGCCATCGGAGTAATAGAGGGCGTGTTGAAGAAAAAACCGCAGTTCAGAGTTGACCATCTGCGTCCGAGCAGAAAAAGCCAAACGGGGATTGGAAGCAAATATGGAACTGATTTTTTGCGAGGAAGAGTGGCACAACATTTTACTTCAAACTGTTGACCGCCGACAGCACAGCAGCGAAATTGCCGATGCAGATTTTTACAAAACGTTTTACGAGACTTTTGATGATAACGGTGGTTCATTGTCACCGGAATGGCTCGATCGCAAGACAAACATCTCACAGTGGATTGAAAAAACATTTTTACAATTACCTGCGGGAATGAATAAGGATTCCTTTAAGATTCTCTCTCTCGGCGTGGGGTTGGGAATAATTGAGGAGCCGTGGATACGCAAGGGCTTTCAGGTTCATTTACAGGAATGCCAGGAAGTTTCCTTAAAAAGGTTAAGGAGCAAATTTCAAACAGTCCCAATCCACATTGGAGACGCCCGCTCCGTTAATGCACCCGGGGGACAGTACTCACTGGTTATTTTCTCAGCATTAGATTATGTGTTTGACCGGAAAGGCTACAGGGAACTACTTCAAGAAGTCCGACGATTACTGAATCCAGAAGGCAAGGCGGTTTGTGTATGCGTCTCCAACCTGGGTTTTAAGGCAATGATTTTTAGTTTAATTAAAAAACTGATTTCTCATAGGAATAAAGAAAGCGTGATTCCCTGGGGGTATCACCGAACTGTTGGGGAGCACATCCGTTCAGGCAAAAAAGCAGGATTAACGGCGGAGAAAGTCTATATCTTTGACAATCATCTTCATCCTATAGGGGTTCGCCGTTCTAGAGTATTTATGAGTTTGCCCACGCTGAAAAGTGTCTCTATAGCAATCGAGTGGAGTAAAGCAGGGAGAAAGGAGCAGGCGTGACTGGTTCGCTTTTAAACGAAGTGAGGGCTGGGTACCGGCCTTTGGGCTCGAGCATATATTCCTCCGGAACAAACGGATATTGGTCGTGCTTAACAAAAAAGGAAAGCGACTGGTTGTCCGATGCCTTGAAAACGATGGATTCAAGGGATGCTATTCTTAAGATTCGGCCCGATTTGTTTGATGTAATTTTCTCCGAGCAAAGAAGCGTAGGTCTTGAACTCCTGGAACTTTCGGGAAATGAGATTTGCATTGATTACGGCTGTATGTGGGGCGCTCTTACAATCCCTTTGGCAAAAAGATGCAGGTATGTTCTCGGAATTGACCAAACACTGGATTCTTTAATATTTTTGCGTGCTCGAATAAAAGAAAACAATCTTCAAAATGTTGAGTTGCTTTGCGAAAACCTCAAAAATGTCCCTGTATTTCAAAGTAAAGCTGATATTGCCATCGTTAATGGGGTCTTAGAGTGGATTCCCGAAGAGGGTGACATCGAGTTGAGCGAGTACTACGGAAAGAGGCAAACCAGACATTACGAAGGCAATCCCTGCGGGAAGCAGGTGTCATTTTTAAGAATGGTTTGCGATAACTTAAAGGGCAGCGGCAAATTGTACCTTGCAATAGAAAACAGATACGACTTTAAACAATTCTTCGGCGTAAAAGACCCCCACGTTGGAATAAGATTCGTGTCTATTTTACCTCGTTTTCTCTCGGATATTATCTCCAAGGTTCAATTACGCAGGCCCTACGTTAATTGGCTATATTCTTTTAATGCGCTAAAAGCTCTCCTTCATAACGCTGGCTTTAACACCGTAGAACTCTATGCAACTTTCCCTCATTATAGCTTTCCTCAAGCTATTGTTCCATATTCCTTAGGTTTAAGACATCATACACCTACCGTAAAGCGAAGGGTTGGAAGGATTGTAGAGAGAATTTTATTTTCGTATCTGAAATTGAGGTATTTCGCCCCTTCTATAATTGCCCTGGCGATGAAATGAAAGAATTGATAAGAAACCATTTTGGCGGTAACGACATAGCAGTATTTCTTGAGCGGGACGGGGAATGTGTCAAAAGCGTTCTCAAGGTAGCTACTACGAAAGAAGGTATCGAAACCATCAGAAGGGAAAAGCAGGGATGGGATTGGTATTTAAGCAGAAGTAACCAGCAATTGCAGATAGTAAATCGGTATCTTTATGAGCCGGAAAAATGCTATGCGAAAATTGAACTTAAATATATTGACGGAGCTAAAGGGAAATACTGGCGGGGTGTCAGGAAAAATTACGGTATCTTGCAGAGTACGGTGGAACATTATCTGAAGGTCTGGCAGAATGAGGATGTTGAAAACTGCTCAATGCACGGTGATTTGTCGGTAGATAATATAATCATAAGAAATGGTCAGGTAGTTATAGTAGATTGGGAACATTTTAATAAAAATGTAGGGCAGTGGGGCTTTGATGCCCTTTACCTTATCTTTGAAACTTTATGGTTTGATGCTAAAAAGCACGGATTGCCCCGCCAGGCGGAATTGTTAGCTGTCGCAAACTTGATAAAGACGCTTAATCGAGATAACAACCTCTCAAGTTTACAATTAGAACAGCCGCTATCCTGGACCAAAAAATTCATCCTTGAAAATAGAAAACTGTGGGGGAAAGAAGTTGAGAGTTCCTTCACAAAGTTCCCTGTGGTCTCCTTTACCGATGAACAAGCTCTTTATATTGACAAGAAACTTGCGGAGCTATTGTCAGGCCGAGAATTGTGTATCGGCAGAGTAAGACCAATCGAGACAGAACTCTTTACGGCTTCATCATAATCATGAAAGAAAACCTAATCCGGCTATCACGGTCTATCGTCGGCCCTGCCGAAGCTGATGCTGTAGCACGCGTCATAATGGAGGACGGCTACTTATGTATGGGTAAGGAGGTGCAAGCTTTTGAGAGAGAAATTGCAGAATTTCTCTCGGTGCCGGCTGATTCGGTAATCTGTGTGAACTCCGGGACCGCAGCGTTGCACCTTTCTGTTGAGGCCGTGACCGGAGCCGGCGATGAGGTTCTGGTGCAGTCCTTAACCTTTTTAGCCACGTTCCAGGCCATAAGCGCCGCCAGAGCTATCCCCGTCCCCTGCGAAGTGCTGCCCGAAAACATCACCATAGACCTAAAAGACGCTGAGAAAAAATTGAGCGACAGGACGCGAGCCATTATGCCTGTTCATTATGCCAGTAATCCCGGAAGGTTGGAAGACATTTATAAGTTTGCAGGAAAGTATGGCCTGCGTGTTATCGAAGATGCGGCCCACGCCTTCGGCTGTGAATACCAAAATAAGCTGATTGGCTCTTTCGGCGATATTGTATGTTTCAGTTTTGACGGCATCAAAAACATTACCTCCGGCGAAGGGGGCTGTGTGGTAACAACGGACAAGAAAGTCGCACAGTATGTTAAGGACGCACGTTTGTTGGGCGTGCATCGAGACACTGAGAAAAGATACCAGGGACAGAGAAGCTGGGAATTTGACGTAACCGGTCAAGGGTATCGCTACCACATGAGTAATCTGTTTGCTGCACTTGGGCGAGTGCAGCTTAAACGATTTGAAAAGGAGTTCAAACCGCGGCGAATAGAACTGGTCAGACGTTATCGGTCTGCTTTTAACAATGTTCCAGGGTTGAGACTCATAGAATGCGACCCCGGACCAATTGTGCCGCACATTTTTCCTATCATAGTATTAGATGGAAAGCGGGATGTCCTTCGTCAGTTCCTTACCGACAATGGAGTCGAGTGTGGTATCCATTACAAACCCAACCATCTTCTCAACTTTTACGGTGATAAGAAAGGAATGCTGCCCATAACAGAAATGCTTTACGAGCAATTACTGACACTGCCTCTTCATCCAGGATTAACGGATGAGGATGCAGATTATGTGATTGAGAAGGTAACCGAATTTTTTAGCACAGCCGAATCACAAGCTAAAAATTGCTTAGTTGGAGACCAGAAATATGAAAGTGGTTATCCTATGCGGCGGTAAAGGCACCCGCCTGCGCGAAGAAACTGAGTACAAACCTAAACCTATGGTAGAGATAGGCGGTCGTCCAATCCTGTGGCATATAATGAAACTATACGCTTACTATGGCCATAAGGATTTCATTCTCTGTCTCGGTTATAAAGGAAACGTTATCAAAGAATATTTCCTCAATTACGAATTTATGAATAGCGATTTCACTGTTCACCTCGGGACAAAAGAGGCGGTCGTTACCCATAATGGGCACGAAGAAGATTGGAACGTCACTCTGGCTGATACCGGCCTTGAAACTCCCAAAGGAGGCCGATTGCTTCGGGTTCAGCCATATCTGGCAGACGAAACCGAATTTATGCTAACTTACGGGGATGGCATTGCAGATGTGAATATAGACCAACTCGTAAAGCACCACAGAACCGAAGAGAAGATTGTAACCTTCACCGGCGTGCGACCATGTTCGCGTTTTGCTTCCGTCCAGATAAGCAGCGATGGAAGTGTTGTTGGCTGGAAGGAAAAAAAGCAGCTCAAAAATTTTATTAACGGAGGTTTTTTTGTTCTTAAATCCGAAATTTTCGAATACCTGACGGACGACGTGGAACTGGAGGAAGAACCTCTTGAAAAACTTGCCCACATAGGCCAGGTCAGCATGTATAAACATCACGGCTTCTGGGAATGTATGGATACCTATCGTGACTACAAATACCTTAACGACCTGTATGATAAAGGTATCTGTCCCTGGGTCGTATGGGACGAGCAGGAGCGGTTAGCAGCTACTACTGGAATAAACGTGTGATTGTGACCAGCCACACAAGTTTCTTGTAGCTCAAAACTCGATAAATGTGCCTCGCTTTTAAGGAGCACTGCGAAAGCCGAAGATAAAAATCCTTAAGGGCGAGTCGGAAATTATTGCGGAATGGTTTAAAGAATTTTGGGCAAAGGAGCAAAAAGATGGAAGAGAAAACAATCGATGGTGTGGTAGTAAAACCACTGCGAAAAATCCCGGATGAGCGAGGTTGTATCTACCATATGATTAGATGCGATGACCCACTTTTCGAGAAGTTCGGTGAGATATATTTTTCAACTGTATATCCGGGGATTATTAAAGGATGGCATGTTCATAAGGAAATGACCCTTAATTACAGTGTTGTCCAGGGTATGATAAAACTTGTAATTTATGACGACAGGCCAAGTTCACCAACGAGAGGGAATCTTATAGAGTTGTTCATCGGGGAGGAAAATTACTGTTTAGTGAAGATACCTCCAATGGTCTGGAATGGTGTTAAAGGTGTGGGGACAAAGCCAGCTATAATTGCCAATTGTGCGACTTTGCCTCACGACCCTCGGGAGATTGAAAGACTGGACCCCTTCTCACATAAGATACCGTATAAATGGGACATTAAGCATGGATAACGTGTTGATTACAGGAAACTTAGGTTACAACGGTGTGTGGGTGACAAAGACCCTCAGGAATGCAGGTTACCACACAATAGGGTTTGACAGCAATTACTACGAGCATAATTTTTTTGACTGCACAGAATGTTTGCCGGATGCACAGATTACCAAGGACATACGCAGGATAGAAGAATCGGACCTTGAGGGTATTAACGCAATAGTTCATCTCGCGGCCTTGTCAAATGATGCAACAGGAGAACTGAATCCGGAGCTTACTTTCAAAATAAACAGAGATGCTACTATACAATTAGCGAGGTTGGCGAAAAAGCAAACCGTCAGGAAATTCATATTCGCTTCGTCCTGTAGCGTGTATGGTATTAGCGACTGCGCGACTTGTGTTGATGAGGAGTCGGTATTGCAACCCTTGACTGCTTATGCCAAGGCCAAAACGCAGGCAGAGTCTGAATTGGTGAAGTTGCACGATACGTCTTTTGCAGTTGTGATTATGAGGAACGCAACTATGCATGGGCCGTCGTGTAAGTTAAGACTGGATTTGGTGGTAAACAACCTGGTTGCTTACGCATACATATATAACAAGGTCAAAATCCTTAGCGACGGGACTCCCTGGAGACCGTTGCTCAGCGTGGCGGATTTTGCACAGGCAGTATTGCTGCTACTGAAAAATGAAGCCAATCACATTATCTACAATGTTGGAGCAAACACTGAGAACTACCAAATTAGAACGCTGGCGCAGATCGTCAGAGAAATTACAGGGGCGGAACTGGAAATTAATAAAGATAAGACACCTGATGAGAGAAGTTATAAGGTTGATTTTAGCCGATTTGAAAATGAATTTCCGGATTTCAGAGTAAAGATGCCGGTGCGAGAGAGCGTTATTGAGCTTATCAAAGCTTACCGGAAATGCGGATTGACTGAAGGAGACTTTCTTGGGCCTAAATACTTTCGGATAAGGACTTTGAAGGATTTGCTGGCGCAGGGAATAATTAATGGTAACCTTGAAAAGCTCCCGTGTCCTATGCCAATTGAACGAACAGGCGTATGTTGTAAGACACGATGGAAAAGCCCGGTCTAAACATAAGTATAAATCCAAATGACGAAAGCATCCCCTATCAATGGTAATATCTATCCTCAACGGTCTATGTCCATTCAACAACCTAACCGCTTAACAGAACCTCCGAAGGTAAGCATCATAATGAACTGTCTTAATTGCTCCAGATACCTCACGGAAGCGATAAACTCCGTTTATGCTCAAACCTATCCAAACTGGGAGATTGTCTTCTGGGATAATGCCTCGACCGACAAAAGCGCAAAAATCGCCCAAAGCTATGATGCAAAGCTGCGGTATTTTCGCGGTGCAGAAACCATCCCGCTGGGAGCTGCCAGAAACAAAGCCCTGCAGCAGGCGCGTGGCGAGTTTATTGCCTTTTTAGATTGTGATGATTTATGGCTGCCGGAAAAGCTCGAAAAGCAAATACCGCTGTTTGAGGACCCAAAAGTGGGCCTGGTTTTCTGCGATACTATTTTTTTCAACGAACGAGGCGGAACCAGGCGTCTCTATGACAAAAAAACTTATCACACCGGCTGGTGTTTCCCCAAACTACTCGCAAATTACTTCCTTTCTTTGGAAACGGTCGTAATAAGACGCTCGGTTCTGGACACACAGCAGGAGTGGTTTGACGGGCGATTCGAGATGATTGAGGAAGCCGACTTTTTCCGCCGCATCTCGTTCAACTGGAAACTGGCTATGGTAAATAAGCCCCTGGCAAAATGGCGAGTGCATCCAACAAGCTGGACGTGGACCAAACCGCATCTTTTTTTTGAAGAGACAGCGCTGATGCTGGACAAATATCGCCAGGTATTCCCCGAATTTGACAAGAGGTTTTCAAAAGAGATTGGGGTTCTTGAAAGGCGAATGAGTGCCAGCAAAGCATTATATTTTTTGAAATTGGGCCAAAAAAAAATGGGCAGAAGATGTCTGACTTCTTACATTTTTGGCAATCCTAAGATGGCTGCCCTGTTTTTTATAAGCTTTCTCCCAACAAGTCTTTTTTCTCTTCTCTGCCGTTTGAGAGGCAAAATAGAACCCTGATTTGGCTTGGTTTTCGTGAATATGCACTTTGAAATAATCGAAAATGAAAATAGATTTTACGAGCTGGAGCCGGTCTGGAACGACCTTCTTTCTCACAGCGGCAGTGACAGCATTTTCTCCACTTTTGAATGGAATTCCACCTACTGGGAGTGCTTTAAGCAAGGCAGTAAGCTGCGGATATACGTGTTTTACAAAAATGACAAAGTTGTCGGCATAATCCCTCTGGTGCTTCGGAGAATAGAGGGGTTCCGAGAACTAACTATTCTTGGTGCGAAGAATAGAGACTACGAAGACCTCATAATTCTCCCGGAATTCCAACAAGAAATTTTTACAGAGTTCTTCAGCTCTATCCGCGAACAGAACGACTGGGACGTGCTTCAGATTAACCGGCTCAGAGAAGACTCTCCCAACTTTGCTTTTCTTCGGGACCACTGCTCGAATCACAATGGTTTCCATAGCAAAATATCCGGAATTACCGCTGTTATCCCGATTGATTGCGAATGGTCTTTATACGTCAAAAAATTACCCAAGGCAATGCGTTCTGACCCCGGACGTCAGATGCGCCGCTTGAAAGAAACCCTTAAGGAAGTCGAATATAAAAATATAGAGGATATTCAGCAAATTCAGCTCTTATTTGGCAAATTAGTCGATTTTCACCGCGCAAGACATGAGGAAGAAGGAAATCGCAGCATTTTCACAGATAGCCGTAAGCTAGCCTTCCACCAGAGCATAACAAAACGCCTCTGGGAAAAAAGCTGGCTCCACTTTTCCGCTTTGGCTTCAGGCGAGTCCATCCTGGCGATGCATTATGGATTTCTCTACCACGGTGTTTACTATTACTTCATACCGGTATTTAACCGTGACTACAGCAACTATTCGGTCGGGAAAATCCTGATGACAAATCTCCTCGAGCAATCCTTCGACAGAAAAGATACGGAATTCGACCTGTTGTTCGGCGACGAAAACTACAAAAGGATGTTGAATCCTGTGATTCGAAACCTGTACACATTCTCATATTTCAGGCCAGGCATAAGCGGCCGCTTAGCATCCTGGTGGTGGACAGGTTTTAGGCCGAGAATAAAATCCGTAGTCACGCACATCAAACCTGCTCTTGAACAGTTCACCACTTTGAAATAAACGTTATGTTTAAGCAGATAATCGCTACAAATCCTGTCTTAGATTGGGACAACTTAACATTCGGCTCCTCACACAGCCCGCCGTACCCTTTACTGACTAATAATATTAAATTTTATGGATACGCCCGTTATGGGTTGTATGATGCTCTAAAGACAATGAAATTAAGGGAGGGAGACAGTTTACTTTTGCCCCAGAAAATCTGTAACGTGGTTCTGGCTCCTATCAACGCATTAAGATTAAAAGTTAAATACTACAGAACCGACGAAAAATGGCAGATTGACCTTAATCATACAGAAGACATTTTAGATAACCGGACCCGCGCGATTCTCGCAGTAAATTACTTTGGTTTCCCTCAGCCCTTCGGGGAAATCAAATCATTTTGCCGCCGGCATAATCTCTATTTTATAGAGGATAACTCACAGGGCTTCCTAAGCTCACTGAACGGAAAACAATTAGGCTCATTCGGCGATGTTGCCCTTTTCAGTTTTAGAAAAACTGTCCCTATCCCCAATGGCGCCGCTGTCGTGGTAAATCACCCCCAATTGTGGGAAGAATTTGCGAAAACCAAACAAAGCAGCAACCTTTGGCGGCGGAACGGCAGATACATCTTAAGAACATTCGCACGAATCATAGAGCAAAAAACGCATATACCGTGTATTTCAAGTCTGGTATCCCTAATGCAAAAACGTAAGTCAATAGAAACGCTGGAGGCATTAGAGTATAATCTGAAGGACTTTTCCGAACCGATATCAATTGTCAGCCAGCACCTCCTGAAGTATTTTGATTACCCCAAATTAGTTCACCTGCGTAGAAAAGCATTTTCATTCTGGCAGGAATACTTTGCCTGCAATGAGAATATGGAGGCACAACCCTTATTTGACACGCTGCCGGATGACGCAGTGCCTTATGCGTTTCCCGTTAAGGTGGAGAAAAAACCAGATGAGATTCTCCAGATGTTTCTCAAAGATGGTATTGAGTGCTCCTTCTGGGCTTTATACCCCAAAGAGGTCCAAAAGTTGGGCCTAAACCGAATTCTCCTGATTCCTGTTCACTACCTTCCAAAAAAGTTCGCCTTCAATACCACTGAGGATAAACAAAGATGGTGTTAGAAAAAAATTCGGAATGGATACTGCCTGAAAACCTAAAGAAACAAGAACAGCAGGAGAGAAAACAAGTCGAAGATGGAACATTTGATGGCGGTGGCGATTTCGGCTCATATTACGCTTACAGAAAAGGAGTTAATCTTGATTTTATTAAGCATCATGCTGTCTCCGATGATGAATTTGCACTTTGTTACGCGAGAAATCTCAGGTCTTTTCTGAAGACGGAAAATTTGAAACTTGAGGGGAAAATACTCGATGTAGGATGTGCTATAGGCGCGGTTACAAATGCGATTAATAAGCTAAACCGCAACGGTCAAACATACGGATTGGATATTTCCGAAGATGCAATAGAAGTCGCCAGAAAAAAATATCCCGGATGTCTATTCTATAATCAGTCAGCAGACAACCTGGACAATTTCAGTGATACGTTTTTTGACATAATACACGCACGAGAATTTTATCCATTTACAAGAACGGATGATTCAACTTATCAGCTGAAATACTTGAAGCTCTTTTGCTCCAAACTAAAAGCAGGCGGATTTATAGTTTTGCAAATGGTACCTCGTAGTAAAGGATTCTGGAATACGTATGAGCAGACATCAAATCAACTGAAAGACATTGGGTATTCGACTGTTAAAAGAAGCATATACGTCCCGGCCAAGGTATATAAGGTATTTGGCAGTATCTCGTACAATAGGTTCATTAGTCGGTTACTCCATACCTCTATCACCAGGATGATAATGAGACTTATGGCCAGAAAAGTAACGTACTTCTATATTCTTGTCAAATCAAGGAACTAATGAAAGCAAAGCTCTCACAATACCCTTATTCTTCAACAGAGCCAGCCAATTGTATCTTGCCATATACCCGTTGAGGCCACTGTGAAACGTCATTTTATTTAGGATAGAGAACCTCAATATCTGTAAGAGTGGGTCCTGCGTTGAAACGAACGAACTACAAAAAAGAATTCATCGCGATGGTTTCCAGAGCTGCCGGCATCCCTTACCTGATTAGAGAATTATTTTGCAGGAATAAAGTGACAATCGTATTTTACCATAATCCCGAACCGAATGTTTTTGAACGCCACGTAAAATACTACGTCAAACATTACAATATCATTCCCTTAAATAAATTAGTCGATGCGATATATGCCAGGGACTGGTCCGGCATACCTCCCAAGAGCGTGGTAATCACTTTTGACGATGGATACAAAGAAAACTACCAGTTGCTGAGTGCCATTCAAAAATACAATCTGCCCGTAACAATTTTTATGTGCTCCGGACTAATAAATACAAATCGGCATTTCTGGATGGTAGAGGCAAAAACCAAAGTCGAAATTCTAAAAAGAATGAACAACAAAGACAGGTTAGCGATGCTTCACCGAGATTTCAATTTTAGCCCCGAGCGGGAATACGCCACACGACACGCGCTAAACAAAGAAGAAATTGGCCGGATGAGAAACGCAGGAGTTGACTTCCAGTCCCACACAGTCTCTCATCCAACATTGACAATCTGCTCGGACAACGAATGCCGGCAGGAAATCTTTGATTCCAAACAACAGTTAGAAACAATTCTGGAGGGCGCTACAATACATCATTTCAGTTACCCCAATGGCGATTATACGGATAGAGAAATAAGGTATCTTAAAACAGCGGGCTACAGGTCTGCCAGGACGGTGGATTGTGGATGGAACGGGTTAAACTCCGACCCCTATAAATTAAAAGCCCATTTCATTTCGGACGATGCTTCCGTAAGTCTTGCCGTTTGCCAGACTTGTGGGGTAATCCAATACTTATACCGTCTTACATTAAATTCGTTTAATGGCAAACACCCCACCATAACTGTGGATTAATCCGCCGTAGGCGGAAAAATCGACAATGAAAAAGAAAAAACCCATAATTGCAGTCCTGGTCGGCTCGAAGGTCTCTGAAAACCAAATCGCGATATTCAATAGTTTAAGCAGACTTCTGTCGCAGCACTATGATTTGCATCTGGTTGTCGCAAAAGCTTACCAAAGTGGATTTACAACAAGTGCGAAGATGTGTACTTATGTATCTATCTCCAAACCATATATGCTGTCAGCTATTATTGACGCCTATAATTACTTCATTTACGCTGCTCGTATTCGTCCTCAGATTCTCTATCATATCTGCACACCCAAAAGAATGGGACTTATAGTAGCACTGACAGGAAAACTCCTGAGAGTTCCTTCAATCGTTACAATGAGCGGAGAAGCCCTCCACAGTTATCGCTATCGCAAAGGGGTAAGAAAATTTTCCAGTTTTGTGGGGACTTACCTATCAAGGTGTGCTTTTCTGTTAGCATCAAAAATAGTTTGTATTGGTGAGAATCTTAAAAACCAGCTTCTTGGACGCAGATTTCCCGCCTCGAAGATTAAGGTTATTCCGCAGCCAATCGATACCTTGCGGTTCAGACCTCCGGCAGACAAAAATAAATGCAAAAACCATATCAATGTCCCTCGCGATAAAACTATCGGACTATTCGTAGGCCGTCTGACAAAAATGAAAGGCGCAGATAAGCTTTATTCAATCGCTGCGAAAACAATTGCTTCTACAGATGGTTTCTTCTTCATATTGGTTGGGGATGGGCCATACAGAAAAAATTTCGAGCAGCTAGATAAGAAATATACCAGATGTGTCGGCAACGTGCCGCACGCAAATATCGACGCCTATTATAAGGCCGCAGACGTTACTATTTTCACATCGATAACCGAAGGCAGTTGGCCAAATGTGATTCTGGAGGCACTATCCTGTGGCGTTCCTGTCGTATCAAGCAACGTCGGTGCGGTTTCAAAGATAGTCTCTAATATATGCACGACTATTGATGATTATATTGGGTACTTAACGAGAAAGGATTACAAACTTGATTCACTTCCCACAATACTCAACGAAGACAGTATGAGAAAACAGTATCTTCAACTATTCAATGACTGTATGTATCCTCATAAGAAGCACCAACTCTCATTTGCGTCTGGTATGGGTATAAATGCCGGCGCATCAACGGCAAGCCCCAAAAATGCGTAATGTTATCCGGTTGGCTCAAGAAACAAGGTGAGTCTATGTCTTATTCGGCTTTTGTTAAAAAAGCTTACCCGGAAAGTAAAGCAGCGTTTGACCAGCAATTAACGCTGATTTCCAGAATCTATCGCCCTATCGGATTAGTCATTGGTTACATAGCTTGGCGGGCTGGACTTTCAGGTAATGCAATTTCTGTATTCAGAATCATAATGGTTCTTGCTGGCTTTTTCCTCCTGACCCCATCCGGGCCCGATTTCTTATACCGGCGTCTTCTCGGGTTTTTCCTGATCTGGTTTTCAAAGGTCCTTGATTTCTCAGATGGCGCCGTCGCTCGGGTAACCGGAAACTGTTCACGCTTGGGTCACATCCTCGATGAGTTAAGTGACCAGCCTGTATCACAGGGAATGTCCCTCAGTTTGGTTGCCTACTTCACCGGTTTCCCGTTTCTAATTCCACTTAGTGTTTTTTTAGAATTTGTTATACATCGCTTCGGCGCACCGCTAAAGGACACCGTATGCACACAAAAACCAGTGAACACCAGTAAAAAATCAACTCCTCACAGGAACTTCATTGTTCGCAACATGTTCGATGGCTATGAAGGGGGCGGTAAGACATCCTCAAGACTGTTTCTTCTCATAAACTTCGTCTGCAAGTTCTTTAGGTCCGATTTTACACATCTTGCTGGAATCCCCCTGTTCATTGCATTGTTTAACATCCCCGATAAATACCTGTGGTTTCCTTTGGCCTGCACAACCCTCATCGGGCTGTACACACTCGTCGCAATTATCAGGTTTATCGGCGGCGTCAGAAATTTATCGTCCTCCTAAAACAAACAATGATAAAGACATATAAATCTATAAACATACTCGGGTCGAATATCCATAAGCTGACAATCCAGGATGTCATTGGAGAAATAGAATCCGCTCTAAATAACCAAACTCCACTTACAATTACCGCCCTTAACCCGGACAAGATAAACCAGACACTTCGACAGCCATCCTTAAGAGCGATGTATGGCCAGTTTGATATTGTCGCACCCGACAGCATCGGCGTTCTCCTCGCCGCACGAATACTACATAACCCTCTGATGAACGAAAGAATCGGCGGGGACATTTTATCGCCGCATCTTTATGAAATGGCCAAACATCGTAATATCAGGTTCTACTTTTTGGGGGGGAAGGAGGGCATTGCCAAACAAGCTGCAAATAAAATAACCCAGGCATATCCCTGGCTCAACATTGTCGGGGTACACAATGGATATTTTGACCAGAATGAAAATACTCATATTATTCGCCAGATTAATCAGCTATCCCCGAACATAGTTTTTGTCGGCTTAGGCGCACCCTTAGAGAACACCTGGATTGTAAGCAATGCTCTCCATATCAGGCCGTGTGTACTAATAACGATGGGCGGATATTTTGACCATGTGCTCAGAAGAATTGACTGCTACCCAAAGTGGGTAAACTACCTTAAGATTAACTGGCTATACCGGCTTTGCAGCGAACCGAAACGGCTTTGGCGAAGATACTTGGTCGGAAATCCGCTTTTTCTGTTAAGGATACTAAAACACCATCTTTTTAATTCTACCAATTCTCCACAGGAAAATGCCATTTGAGTTTTAATTTTTAGCCGTCGAGGAACACATATTTTCAACAAAAATTTCGACGCCTGCCGATATGTAAAAACAGGTGAACATTGGAACTTTAAAAGAGCACCGCGACTCATTTGTATATGGGGCGGCGTATAATAAACAAGTCGTAGAACCAGGATAGCTATGCTTAGACAACATGCTTTGAAAATAAACTGTATCAATGTTTTGACGCATCTTGCATCTGCTGCCATAGCATATTGGCTGGCGATTCACCTGCAACATTTAACGCTCTACTTCTGGCCTAATACGAAAACACATTACTTTGAAGATTATCCTTTGGCCATCTTTGTCATTTTGACTATCTGGGCTGCCATTTCTTTTTACTTCTATTCAAAATACTATTACCATCCCCTTTCCTTAAGCTCCGACATAAGCATCTCGATAAAGGTTCCAACCATTTGCGCAATAACGCTTGTTTTGCTACAGTATATTTTTAAGTTAGATTTATTCCAAAAATCATTCTTGCTGATACTCTGCTTAACTAACGTCCTGATTCTTTTGCCTGCAAAAATTCTGCAACATAAATATATCCATTGGATACAGAAAAATATCTGTCGCAGCAAAACACTGCTGATAGTGGGTTTGAATGAACAAAGCAATAAATTCATAAAAGCTGTAAAAGAATTCAAGCAGTGGGGACTGACCGCGGTAGGAGCAGTGGATATAAATGGAGAAGAAAACATAAAAGAATTCAACGGGGTTCCTGTGAAGGGGGATTATGAATCCTTCAGAGAAACCCTCCATAAAAACCCGGTGGACCTGGTAGCATTTTGCTTTCCTTTCCCGGATTGCGAAAAAATCAAGACGTTAACAGATACCTGTGCTGAAGAAGGAGTGCACTATTTGCTGGTTTCCGATTTCTTCACGCACGCAAACGGCAAAATTTACTCAGACCGGATATTCGGAAGTCCCGTACTTTACTTTTCTCCTACCATCAGGCATAGGTCTACTTTGCCGCTGACTATAAAATACATTATGGATTTTCTTATCTCTTTAATCCTGTTAATCGTTCTGTTGCCGCTCTTTTTAATAATCTCGGTTCTGGTCAAATTAACCTCGCCCGGACCAGTTTTTTATCAGTGGAAGATAGTAGGCAGGAATAAGAAACCTATCACCAGCTATAAATTCCGAACGATGGTTGACAACGCCGAGCAGCTCAAAGACAAACTCCTTGCTCACAACGAAATGAAAGGCACGGTTTTCAAAATGACCGATGACCCCCGGATAACAAAGCTGGGCAAATCCCTGAGGAAATACAGCATCGATGAATTACCTCAACTGTGGAGTGTGTTAAAGGGCCAGTTAAGCCTTGTCGGACCTCGTCCTCCATTGCAGTCTGAGCTGCCAAACTTTTGTAACTGGCAAAGACGCAAGCTGAGCGTAAAGCCCGGCATCACCTGTCTGTGGCAAATTAACGGAAGAAATAATATAAACAATTTTGATGACTGGGTAAAAATGGACCTTGAATACATCGACAACTGGAGCTTGTGGCTGGATTTCAAAATACTACTAAATACTATACCTGCCGTGCTTAAAGGAACAGGAAAGTAACGGTTTTACCGATATAAATACTCTCAAATATCAACATAAAGTGGGGCAGTAATCTCCGTCTGCAGCCAGCTAATAGGATTGGCAAATTTATGAAAATTCTTGTCACCGGCGGAGCCGGGTTTATCGGCTCACACACAGTAGATGCCTTAATCAAAGATGGTCACAATGTCAGAATTCTTGACAATCTGCAAAAACCCGTCCACTTAAACGGCAAACCGTCTTACTTACCAAAAGACGCAGAATTTATCCTCGGTGATGTCAGAAATAAACGCGTAATGGAGTATGCTTTAGAAGGCGTTGACACAGTCTTTCATTTCGCCGCATATCAGGATTATCTGACCGACTTCAGCAGGTTCTTCAATGTCAATTCGCGGGGAACTGCTCTGCTATATGAAATAATTGTAGAAGAGAACTTTCCGGTAAAAAAAATCGTGGTTGCGTCTTCTCAAATGGTAATGGGAGAAGGTAAATACAAATGCCCTGAACACGGGGAATTTGTCCCTGCTGGCAGAAGTAACGAACAGCTCAAATGTGGACAATGGGACCATAAGTGCCCCTATTGCGGCGGGGAAGTCCAAATGTTACCTTCTGATGAGACTGTTGTCTCTCCGCCGAATCAGTACGCCATATCAAAGTACTCTCAGGAAATGATAGCACTTAACCTCGGCAAACGTTATAAAATCCCTTCGACCGCCTTGAGATATTCCATTGTACAGGGGCCGAGGCAATCATTTTACAACGCATATTCCGGCGCGTGCAGAATTTTTAGTCTCCACTACTTCTTAAAAAAACAACCCACTGCCTATGAAGACGGCAATGCAATCAGAGATTATATCAATATTAATGATGTAGTTGAGGCAAATCTGCTCGTGCTTAAAAACCCTCGAACTGACTATGAAGTCTATAATGTCGGGGGTGGGAAAAAATATACTGTTATGGAATTTGGCAAAATTGTAGCCAAAATCTACAGTTCTGATGTTTTGCCAAAAATTCCCGGAGAATACAGGATTGGCGACACGCGACACATCTTCTCGGACATCTCAAAATTAAAAAAATTAGGATGGATGCCACAGGTCCCGATTGAAAAGAGCGTATTAGATTACAAAAAATTCCTGGAGGAACAGACAGATGTCGGGAAGGCCATTAATTACGCTGAAAGGAAAATGAAAAAAATGAATGTTGTAAGAAAGGCGAAAAAGAATCCGTAGAAAAGGAAAACTTATGATAATAACCAAAACACCTTTACGGATAAGTTTTGTCGGCGGTGGAAGTGACCTCAGGGATTTCTATCTTTTTAGTGATGGTAAAGTGATAAGCTCCGCAATCGACAAATACGTCTATGTTATAGTTAAGGAACGTTTTGACGACAAGGTCTATCTCAACTATTCCCGCAAGGAAATAGTAAACTCGGTCGATGAAGTTGAACATGACCTGGTAAGAGAAGCAATGAGAGTTGCCGGCATAGCTAATGGGGTAGAGATTACAACACTGGCAGACGTCCCTTCAGAAGGGTCGGGTTTAGGCTCATCCAGCTCGGTTTTAGTGGGATTGCTGCACGCATTCTATGCTTATAAGGGCGAGGCCGTAACTAACGAACGGCTGGCCGCCGAGGCCTGCAAAATTGAGATAGACATCCTCAAAAAACCGATTGGCAAACAAGACCAGTATGCTGCTGCTTATGGGGGTATTAATAAAATTACATTTAAGAAAAACGATACCGTCGAAGTTCAAAAAATCGACATTAATGACAAACAATACAGAACATTTGGCTCGAATCTGCTTCTGTTTTACACGGACAAGACCCGCAAATCTTCCGAAATCCTCCGCGGCCAAAAGGAAAATACGAAAAACAAACTCGAAGTTCTGAAAAAAATGGTGGACCTGGTGGACCTATTTGAAAAGGACTTAATTGAAGAGAACTATGACCAGCTTGGCAAACTCTTGCACAAGAACTGGCAATATAAAAAAGAACTATCTCCAAAAATAACCAACGGTGACATTGAGAATATGTATCGAACTGCGTTGGACGCCGGAGCAATTGGGGGGAAAATTTCCGGTGCAGGCGGCGGTGGCTTTTTACTCCTCTACGTTCCCAGAGAATCTCAAAACAAAGTGCGGCAGGCCCTGTCGGGCTACAGGGAACTCCCCTTTTTCCTTGAAAAATATGGAAGTCAAATCATTTTTAACCAAAGGAGTTACCCATGGAAATAGCTGATTTCTCAAACTTTTTAGCCGAGATTACAAGAGGCCACGAGAAAATTGACCAGGAATGCCTGAACGCTTTTATCGAGCTTTTGGAAGACAGTTTCTACAAGGAGCGAACAATCTTTACCTTCGGAAACGGCGGAAGCGGCGCAACAGCATCCCATTTTTGCGAGGACCTGGGGAAAGGAGTAATCGTAAACCTCAGTGATTACAAACGGTTCAAAGTAATGAGTCTAACGGACAACCTCCCCTATATCCTCGCCTGGGCAAACGACCATGGTTATGAAACCATTTTTGAACAGCAATTGCGGAATTTTGCAAAACCAGATGACATCGCCATAGGCATCAGCGGCTCCGGCAACAGTGAGAATGTTATTCGAGCTATCGAATACGCAAACAGCATCGGAATGATTACGGTCGGCTTTATCGGCTATGATGGCGGCAGACTTGGAAATCTGGTCCAATACCCGCTTCACGTCCCCTCTTTCGATATGGGTATCGTCGAAAGTATTCACA
>Ga0315288_10000396_pt1 | contig 54998 bp, 83 predicted proteins | sample YL17G11_20_MG_FD_203454 | JGI IMG/M metagenome (GOLD analysis project Ga0315288, IMG submission 203454) | Sediment microbial communities from Yellowstone Lake, YNP, Wyoming, USA - YL17G11_20 | ecosystem: Environmental > Aquatic > Freshwater > Lake > Sediment | place: USA: Wyoming | collected... | reverse complement strand
GGTATGGAATCCGTGTTGTAACCGTGAAGAATGATGGTGAAAGCGCTGCAGAGTTGGATCGGCTTGCGGAAGTGATTAGGAAGGAAGTGACATTTTGAAGTGTGCTTCACGAGAAATCAGACTGTATTCTTTCACGGATGGGGGTGTGTAATTTGGGCTGTGCTTCACAATTAACGCTTGCGCCAAAGATTCGCACTACCTATGGAAAAAGTCAGTACAACTATGTGAAGGGCGACAAGCAACGGATTGAACTGCATAGGGGTTGTCCGTGGGGTCACGAATACTGTTATGAACCCAAAATAGATGAGGATTTTCCTATTCCTGAATTGGTTAAGAATCATGTTGAAATTCTTGACATGAACTTGCTTGCACGCAAAGATGTTTTGCAGGTTCTCAAAGACCTTTGCTTAAAGATGGTGCATAACAAAGTTGTCCATTACGAGGCTGTGTGTGGTTTTGACTTCCGCTTCCTCACGCAAGACATTGCTGATTGGCTGAAACTTGCCAGATTCATCAACATACGATTGGCTTGGGACGGAACGCTTTCTGATCAGTACCGAATCAAAGATGCTCTTCAGATGCTTTTGAAGGCGGGTTACAAGGCGAAGGAAATCAGTTTCTTCATGATCGTGAACTGGAGGATCCCGCGGGTTGAGTGTGAACGGAAACTTGACTTGTTGAAAGTGTGGAACGTGAAAGTCTGCGATTGCTGCTACGATGGCGGCTACCGTTACGCTACACCGTTGCTTTGGACCCGAAAAGACCTGACAATGTTTCGAGCTAAATGTCGCACGCATAATCTATTGGTTCTTTTCGGAATCTATCCAGAACTAAAAATGGGGTGTGTAATTTGAGTTGTGCCTGTCACCTTTCATTCTCATCTTTTCCCTTTCTCAAGCGCGGCTCAAACACAAAACCCCTCCTCGTCCTGTTCTTTCCGCTAATCTACCTATTGTGGATTGCGGGTTGGACCCTGTATTGGAGTGGACAACAGCACACGATGCCCAAGAAGGAGCCTGAAACAAAATGAGTTTGGCCGAATTGATACTGAAGAAAGGGCAGGAAGACGAGTTTTCAGGCAAAACTTGGGTTAACGTTGAAGACTTGAACCAGTGGCGCGAAGGTTGGATGAAAGAACTTTCCAAGTTGAAGTTTGCCAGGAAACATTCAAAGAACAAGAACGTAGTTACGGAATGCATTGACGGAACCATCCTGATGCTAGAAGAGATTTTTGGGTCGTCAGAAGAGAAGGAGAAATAAAAATGAGGTTGAAATTGGAAAATTACAGGTTTCCAGCCTCGGAGCTGGGAACCAAATCGCATGTGAAAACAGCTTGCGACGCGAGTCGGTGGTGCGCGTTGTACTGTCAGGACAGCAAGCTTGGCTGCGCAATCGACTGTAAACTGAGAATCCATTTTAAGATTCCACCGCACGGCGACAAGTTTCCTGTGGAGGAGAGATGAAAAAGCCATGACTAAGGCAAGTTTGCAGGATAAAGCGAATGCGTACATGAGACTGTACAGTTTCTTGCGTTGTAAACATCCTGACGTTCTTGAAGAGTTTAGGAGACTCATGAAAAACTCGAAAGACAGAGCTACCGGAATATACGAGGTTTCAAGATGAAAGGACGGAACGTGGAGAAGGCGGTGGCACTATAATGGATGGTGACAAACTGCTTAACGAGTTTATGAATTTCATCCAGAGGGAAAAGCCTGAGCGGTTCGGTTTCGGTTCTCACCGTGACCTTCATGGTGAACCATGTAAGATAAACTACGTAAAAGAAGCTTGTTATGGAGCTTATGACTCTGTAATTTTCGTGCAGTTTGGCGATCTGATATATGAGGTGATTCCTGTTGAAGCCAAAGCTGACACGGACATTCTCGATGACCGCCTGCGCGCTCAAATTTGGGTTGCTATCAAAAACTTCGGAAAATCCCTACTGCTGCTTGATGTGGAACAATCATACAAGATAAAAAAACACAGACTTGATAAGATGTTGCCGTGTGAAATATGGGCTTTCAACGGAATAACTTTCCAGCAGGTTAGCGAGGCAATCAACAAATTCTGGTACGATGGCGAACCACGTATATCTCAGAGAGCAATCGAAAAAGCCTTTGGAATCCATGAACCAAAAACGCTCAGGGAAATAAGGCATAATATTTGGCTATTCAATGCGGTAGTCAGAAGATTGATTTTCAACCAATGGAACTTCAAAAGAGAACAAAAATTCACTGAGGAAGAAGCAAGAATCGCCTACACCTTTCTTGGTTATCCAGTCTTGCCCAATGCGGTAATGCTTACAGAAAAACCGATCAAACAAGATGTTACGCCAATCAGAAAGGTAGGTATTCAAACACTTTTGGAAGTGAACAAATGACTCTCAGGTATGATCACTTGTGGTTCTGCGTCAAAACCCTAGACGGTTCACTGAACAGGAAGCAGGGTCACTGGATAAAACACGGCGACGAAATCACATCGCCATCAGGCTGGAAATTCTGCAACGTCCACATTGGAATGCGGATTCGACAAAGAACACATCATCCCAAACAAGAAACAAAGGAGACAGTCGCATGACAGAAGGCGAACTTAAAAAACTCTTGAGGAACGGTGAGCAACGTATCGGTTCGGCTAGATGGCAAAATGGCATCGCTATTGAGGTTGCTCTAGCTTGTGTGAACGAAGCTCGTAGAGATATTATTTCAAAAGCGATATGTCAAAAATGGATGGATAATGAACCTGAACCCTGTCCTGAAGAAGATTTGGAAAGATGTTTAGACACTAACAAACCCTGTGAAAAAGCGAAGTTGGTAGTTTCTATGGATGATGTTTTGAAGTGGTTTGGTTCATCGGGTGAGGAGGAAAGGAAATGACGGAATGCCAGTACGCTAAAGTTCCATTCGACGGCGCAACCTGTCTACGACTGTGCAAGTTGAAAGATTGGCTGCTCTGCCCCGAAATTGTCTGGAAAGAAAACAGCGGATCATGCCCATATTTGAAGAAGGCACAGGAAGGCGCTATTTAATAATGAGTGGAGAGAGAGGAGAGAGAGAGAGAGTAGAGAGAAGAGAAGAAGAAGAAGAGCGAGAAGAGTTAATAATTAACGTTAATAATCAACTGCCCAAAAATTCTTTGTCCAAACAAACGTATATTCATAAGTCTTTAGCTTTTCCCAATCGAGATGATATAGTTGCGCTTTTGCAGGATTTAGACGTGATTGCGAAGCGTGATGGCTGGAGTTTCAGTCATTTGGCAACTGTGGCTTTTCAGGAATTTCGACAGCATCATCCTTTGCCTAATCCTCAAGCACAGATTGACAGAATGCTAGACATTCAAATGCCTCATAAGTCCGTGTCGCAGTGTTGCGTGGGAGTGTGCAAGCGTAAGGCCATTCAACTGTTAACCTTGAAGAATTTTGAGGGCAAAACCCAGCAGTTCCAAGTTTGCGAGGGCCATAAGAATTGGCGGCATCCAAAATACAAGTTTCTATTGAATTATCGGGAGATGCATAAATGAGCGAAGGTGAATTGGGCTTCTTTCCTTTGCATTGCAGTGATTGTCGTTCGTGGTGTGGCCGTTGTTTGGCAGGGAAGCGGTTCAGGCTGGCAAGTAGCGACGCATGTGAACTGTATCGGGCTAGGGAGAGGGTGACTGAATGAAGTTTATGGAGGCAGTAGCCAAAGTGTTGCTTCTGAACGTGGACTTGGAAGAGTTGATGAAAGAAACATCGCATATTCAGAAGCGTTGCCAGAAATGTCCTAAGCTAGTGAAGGGGCGAAAATGTCCCAGTTATGGTGCTTGCATATGTGAGATTGAGGATTGGTAACTTTGAAGGTGTTGTTGGTTGCGGACGAGTTTTTCAGTTGGGGACGCTACGGAGGGTTTGGCGCGTTCACTCGGAAGCTTGGAGGGGAGCTTGTTCGCCGCGAGGTTGAAGTGGACGCGGTTGTTCACCGGATAAGCAGTGAGCAGAAGCCTGTTGGTGAGGTTGAGGTTATTGATGGTGTACATGTTAAGACGTTGCCACGGGGCAAGTTGGGAAAGCTTAAGCAGGCAGGCTTGTACGTGTCGGATGCTGACGTGATTCACAGCCAATGTGGGATGCTTGACACTTACTTGGCTTTCAGGAGGAATGAACAGCATGGAAAAGTTGTGACTGTTCAAGATTTGCGAACTAAGGAAGACATGAAGCAAATAGGTAGTTCTGAAAATATGGGTTTTGCCAAACGGTTATCCTGGCACTTAACTCTGAACTTTTATAGCAGGGCGTTGGGGATGGCTGACCGCGTTTTTGTTCAGGCAGAAATGCTTGTTCCAAAGGTCAGAAGCATGTTCGGGTTCAAAGGTGAAGTGGGGGTGTTGCCTAACTTCGTTGATGTTCCAGCCCATGTTGCTAAGTCTGGCTTTCCGTCGGTGGTGTGGCTTGGGAGGCTTGACCCGATTAAGCGGCCATGTCTCTGTTTTGAATTGGCTCGCGGTGTTCCTGACGTTGAGTTTTACGTGCTTGGAAAAGCGCATGGCGGGGGCGTGGATTATGCTGGTCAGTATGGCGCGGTTAAGAACCTGCATTTTCTCGGTTTCCAAGATGGACTAGCGAAGGAGACAGTTCTCAGCAAGGCTTGGGTTCTCATTAACACCAGCGTCTACGAGTGTTTGCCCGTCAGCTTCTTGGAAGCGTTGGCTCATAAATGTGCGTTGTTATCTACGCAGAATCCTGACGGTATTACTGAACGGTTTGGCGTATGTGCGAAGCCGAACGTGGAAAGCTTGCTGGAAGGGTTGAAGTGCCTAATTTACGCTGACAACTGGAAGCACCTTGGGCAAGAAGGCTACGAGCATGTGCTACAGTTTCATGAAACAGGCAAATGTGTACAAGACCATATCGAACTCTATAGGAGTCTAACGGAATGATTTGGAGTATTCTTGATTGTGGCTGCGGTTTACGGGCGAAGGGAACCGTGAATGTTGACTTACATCCTGAACTAACCGAACATAGGGGCGAAGGCGGAACTATTGATGTTCATGGCACACCAAATTTTGTGAAGGCTGACATCCAGCATTTGCCGTTCAAGTCTGATTCTTTCGGGGAAGCTTGGTGTAGTCATGTGCTGGAGCATGTTCGATTTCCAGAGCTGGCTGTCTCTGAAATGTGCCGGGTAGCGCGGAAAGTGATGGTGACTGTTCCGCATAGATTCACGATTAACTTTGGGTACTGGCAGAAGAGTCACAGGCACAAGTTCGGCGCAAAATGGTTTAGGCAGATGTTTAGGCAGCTAGGCATATCAGCTTCTATGAACGTCACGTATGGCCTGTTTGGTATTCCTGAACAAATCATAGTTGAAGGCACACGTTGAGATGGTGATGTGAAAATGGACAAGCATGATGAGGAATGGAAAAAACTTTACGATACGACTTTTCCACAGATAAAAGCGAAGTATGATGCTGCGTGTCAAGTGTTTCTGGAATGGAACACTCGTAAGATAGACGGTAAAACGGCGATTGAAAGATATGGCAAGTTGATTAAAAAATGAGTGAGCTAGTATCAATCGTTATTCCTGTTCACCGTCCAGAGAAAGCTGAAAAGTGTGTTGCCTACTTGAAAAATCAGACGTATCCTCACATAGAAATTATTCAGGTGGCGTTTAAGGGGTTTCCAGCGGCAAAAAGGAACTTTGGCTACAAGAACAGTCACGGGTCACTGATCCTGTTTTTGGATGAAGACGAGTACCTGAGTCCGACCACGATAGCTGCTTGTGTAGAAAAGTTTCGGGAAGGCTATGACCTAGTTGGGTTCTGCTTGAAAACCTTTGAACAGAACAAGTGGGTAGACAAGTGTTGCGCGTTATATCAGGCGGAAACTTTCGGCGTTTTACATCGTTTCTACAGAAGAACTGTTTTGGGCAGGATAGGCCTGTTTGATGAAACCTTGGTTCTCAGTGATGAACTAGACTTGTATTATCGAGCGTTGAAAGCCAGGGTCAAATGCGGTGACATTGCTTACGAGGCTGGTCATGCTCTGCACGATTTTAATGCGTCTTTGCATGAACGAATGAGGAAGATGCTTTGGGGAAGGCGTGCTTATCGTGAAATGGTGAAGAAAAACAATTTAGACGTTAGAACAGTGACTTTGAAAAATAGAAAGAGGATACTTCGGGAAATGGTTAAGGCTCCACAGTTCATTTTCGGAGTCGTTTTTGTTGGGTGCTTATGCTTTGTTTTGAGGAGGTTGCCCTAACTTGGGAGAGGAAACAATACGAGCGAAACTCCGTGAAAATCTAAAGGAGTTTTACAGTTGCAGAAAAAGTTCAAGCAAACAATTCACGCCTAAAACGGCACGGATACAGTATGCGGGCGCACTGTTTGATGAACATGAAGCAATAGCACTGGTTGACGCGGTTCTGGATGGATGGTTTGGTTTAGGCAAGAAGAACAGAGTGTTTGAGCAAATGTTCAGTGAATATCTTGGAGTTGCGCGGACGGTTCTTACTAATTCAGGAAGTTCCGCAAACCTGCTTGCGTTAGCCGCGCTATCTTCGCCAGATTTCAAGGGTCACATGCACAAAGGCGACGAGGTAATAACGCCTGCCATGACCTTTCCAACTACTTTCAACTCAATACTTCAAAACAATCTGGTTCCAGTTCTTGTGGACGTTAAATTAGGCAACTACAACATGAACCCGAGCAATCTGCAAAAGGCATTATCCCCAAAAACAAAAGCGATCTTGTTGCCTCATGCGTTTGGGATACCAAATGAGATGGATGAAGTCATGGATTTCGCGGAAGATCATGATCTTATCGTGGTTGAAGATAATTGTGATGCGCTTGGCTCGACCTATAATGGTAAGAAAACAGGGTCTTTCGGTGTGCTTTCTACATGTTCATTCTACCCAGCTCATCACATCACGATGGGCGAGGGCGGTGCGGTTTCAATGAGAGATGATGACGCTAATCTGTATCGAATCATAAAATCATTTAGAGACTGGGGTAGAGCCTGTTTTTGTGAGCATGATGAAACCAACCCCGACGGAGCGTGTGGCAGAAGGTTTGACTTCAAAATAGGTGGAGTACCATACGATCATAGGTATATGTACACTCACATAGGCTACAATTTGAAACCACTGGAATTTCAAGCGGCAATGATCATCGAGCAGTTGAAGAAACTGCCAGACTTCATTGGAAAAAGAAAGGCAAACTTCAAGGAGTTATATGATGAGTTCCATAAGTACAGGCAATATTTCATATTACCCTGTTGGCCTGTCCAGTCTGACCCTTCTTGGTTCTGTTTTCCACTTACCATACGGGAAGATGCGCCGTTCTCAAGGAGAGACATCACTTTCTTTCTTGAAAAGAATGGTGTTCAGACACGCCTATTTTTTGCGGGTAATGTTTTGCGGCAGCCTGCATACAAAAACGTAGAATGCAGAATTGTGGGCAGCCTAGAACATTCTGACAAGATCATGAAAGACTCCTTCTTCATCGGCGTTTACCCGGGCATTGACGAGGAAAAAATGGCTTACGTTATCAGTAAGGTTGAAGAGTTCATGGGGAAGATTTAGATGGCGCGCATATTGGTTTTGGGCGGGTTGGGATTCGTTGGAAGTAACTTAGCTGAAGATTTGGTAGGCAAAGAGCATCAACTAATCCTAGTGTCTAGGACTGACAAGAAAGCGCAGAACATTTCTGGTATTATAGGCAAGGTCAAAGTCGAGTATGGGGACCTTCTCAATTTTGGTTGGCTCGAAAACATTGTGAGGAAGCATGAACCAGACGTTATATTCCATTTGGCAGGCCAGTTAACCACGTATGAGTCTTTTGAGAAGCCATTGTATGACGTTGACGTTAACGCGAAAAGCACTTTGGTCTTGTTAGAAACTATTAGGAAACTGAAGAAGTCTTGCAGGCTCGTTTATGGCAGCACTTTCTGGGTGGTTGGAAAACCAGAATCGTTGCCAGTCAACGAAGAAACCCCGTGTAACCCATTAAACATTTACGCGGCTAACCGGTATGCCAGCGAAAACTACTGCAAAATCTATCACAATGTTTATGGCGTGGACGCTCTTGTGATGCGGCTCACGAACACTTTTGGGGTCAGAGAGCAGTATGACAACCCGAAGAAGGCGGCATTGAACCATCTGATTTACAGGGGATACAAGGGCTTGACTGTGCCCATTTATGACGGAGGCATGTTTTTCAGGGATTACGTTTATGTTTCAGACGTAGTTTCTGCTGCGGAAACGATTATGGAGACAGGCAAGTCCGGAGAGTGTTATTTTGTCGGGACTGGAGTTAATACGTGGTTTTACGAGGTTGGCAGGTGGATTGAGGAATTGACTGATGGGAAAGTCGTTTATGTCGAGTCTCCAGAATTTCACAGGAGAATCAACGTGGGAAACATAGTTGTTGAAAACTCTAAAATTAAAGGTTTAGGTTGGGACTGGAAGGTTTCTGTAAAAGACGGAATCCGATTAGTTTTAGAGCATTACAAAAGGAATGACTGAAAAATGAAGGTTCTTCTTGTTCGTCCCAAAATGCCGTTGCCCGACCCGCAGTTGTACCCGCCCTTCAGCTTAGTAACTCTCGCGGGACACGCTGAATCGCCAACCACTGTTAAGATTGTTGATTTTCAGGCGGGCCAAACCTTCAAAGATGCGGACTGGCGGCCTGACGTTGTTGGATTCACAGCCTTCACTAGCCAACTCTCAGAAACGGATAGGCTTGCCCAAGAAGCTTCCCGCTTGTGGCCTAACACGTTGCTTGTGGCAGGCGGTGCGGGCGTGACAAGTAACCCTGACTATGCTTCAGGCCTACTACCAAACTTGGACCTGCTTGTTGTTGGCGACGGAGAATCCTTTATGTCAGACTTGTCGAACGTCTTCGATTTGAAGCAACGAATTATTCGTTATCCATTTTTTGATTTGGCACAGCATAAACTTCCAATGTGGAGCATGATAGACTATAATCGCTACGTCAAAACTGTCGGTCTTTCTGTGGAAACGAGTCGGGGTTGCCCTATGAACTGCGTGTTTTGCACTGCTCATCTTGTCAGCGGAAAGAAATGGAGGGCTAGAACCGCCGAAAGCGTTGTTGAGGAACTGCAAGCGTTGAAGAAGCTGTACCGTTGCCGTCTGTTCTATTTCACGGATGACAATGCCACGGTTAACCCTGAACGGTGGACGCGGCTGATGGAACTAATTGTCGAGGCAGACCTTAATGTTGAACTGCGTGTGCCTGAAGGCATCCAAGCGCATCACCTCACAGAAGAAACACTTTCGCTCATGAAGAGGGCAGGGTTCAGGATGATTACGATAGGCGCGGAGTCAGGAGTTCAGCGAGTGTTGGATCATGTGATTGACAAGGGCGGCTTAACGGTTGAACAGATTGAATACGTTGTCAACACAGCATCGCGGGTAGGATTGGGAATCAACTGTTACTTCGTCATAGGCATCCCCGGCGAAACGTTGGAAGAAGCTTCTGAGACTGTGGCTTTCGCGGAGAAGCTTAGGAAGTTGGGCGCGTACAGTTGCATGGTCAGAAACGCGATTCCCATCCCAGGAACGCGCATGTACCAACAGGCGAAGGCTAAAGGCTACATTACCGTGCCAGAAGACAAGTTAAATGATCTCACGTTTTTGCATGGCAACTACCATTTCCTGAAAACGCCTGAATGGAACGCGGCTGACATAATAGGTTTGGTTGCGGCGGCTCAGAAGCAGGATGCAAGGCACATTCTAAAGCATAGGAAGGGTCACATGTTGAAGGTCGGCGTGAAAAAATTGTTAACGAATCCTGGTGTGGCAATTAAAAGGTTCAGGCAACTACGGAGCGAAGCGAAATGAGCAAGTTTGACATGATCGTGTTTTCAAGACCAGGAACAAACCCGAACGTTCAGTTACTCAAGACTTTGGAGCGTATGCCAGACGCGCATGTGATTGTTTGGAAGGAAAGCCCGTTGAGCCTAGCACGTAAACACGCGGTCACAGCGGCAACAACGGAGTGGGTTGGCATGGTTGACGGCGACTTTCTCTTGCCCCTGAACTGGTTAGAGACTGTTTCTTCAGGGATAGGTCCTAGAGTTGGCGCGGTGGCAACGGTTGAACGTCAAGGTAACAGGCACATCGCCGCTTACAACAGGGTAGTCGGACAAACGGTTAAGCTGAACAAGGTAGACACGGCAGCGCACATCGGCAACGTGTTAGTGCGTCGCAAGCTTTACTTGTCTTACGTGCCGCCGCCCCTGTTTTACGGTGAAGACTTGCGGTTCAAAAGGCACGTTGAAAAGTCTGGCTATGAATGGAAAGTCTTGCCAGGCATCGGCGCGGTGCATCTTGGCAGTAGCAAAAACTATTATGCCGTTGGACTTTCATACAGGCGGGATAGGCATTATACGCCGTTTCAACTTGCCCGCCGAACGGTTGCCCAGTTTCTATTCATTCCTTTCGCCGCGCTTGCGAATCGTAGCAGTGAAACTTTCGTGTACCTGAACAGGATTAACGTGCAGTTTATGGCAGGCTGGCTTACGGGCTAGGGTGTTCGCCCGCCGAACGGTTTGACAGCAAGTTTAATATGGGTTTGACAGTCAAAGGGTATGTCATGTTGGAAGGCAAGTCTACTGTTTATCGTCATCCGAAAGGAAACACGTTGTACGTGACTATTCCCGCCGAGGTTGCTCTTGACTCGAAATGTTTCTTGAAGCCTAAAATGGTTGTTACTGTTCGAATCAGAGACAAGACTATTCTGATTATGGAGGAAACGAAAAGATGAGTTCCCGTAAGACCGTGTTGATCCGCGATGTTCATGTTGAATATGCAAATTTGGGTAGGCTATTGGCTAAGATTCGTAGGGAAGAGCGTATTCAGAAGGTCTGTAACGTGGTAAGTTTGGCAGAGGTGAAACAAGCATGAAACGAAATATTGATCCGCGTTTGATTCCGTGGATAATCCTGATGTGCGGCCTGTTCCAAATCTTGCTTGCTACGTTGATTAGCGTGAGCGTAGTGGCGGGGGTTACGCCGTTGTTAGGTGTTGGCGGCTACGTCGTGCTAGGCAGCCTTGCGTGGTGCTGGGCAGTGGGAACGGTGTGCATCGTGTATTATCTGGGGAAAAGGAAGGGCTTCAAGGAAACTGCAAAGCTGATCAGAGGGGAGGTGAAATAAGTGAACAGGAAAATTTTAATGTCGGCGGGTCTTGTCTTGCTGGGCTGTTTGGCTGTGGCTCTTGTGTCAGCCGCGCTTTTCACTGTCACCTACAATATGAGTGCAACGACGACTTTGCAAAGTGTGAGCTTGTACAGTGATCCAGATTGTACGGTGTTGATCAGTCCTAGTAGCTTTGTGCTGGTGGGAACTTTGGGGAATGGCACGGTACTCTCTGTTTACGCGAAGAATGTTGGCAACGTGGCCGTGGCTATCACAGTTGTGCCGTTGACTGCTGTGAATTGCACTGTTGTTTATGCGCCTTTATCGTTTCCGCTTGTGGTGAATCAGATTGTGACTGTTACTTTGACCTTCAGCAATGTAGTAGCGGGCAGTACGGCAACGTGGAGCTTCACAGTTGATGCTTCCTAGACTGCCCCTGCCAACTTTTCACTGTTCTACCCCGTCTTTTTTGCTTCGAATATGGTCAACGTGTTGTTCATGGAGGTAACAGAAATATGAAAAGACCAAGATTCAACCTGTTCGACAGTTACCCGCCGTTGCCAGAAGACAAAGAACCAGTTTGCCCGCGCTGTGGCAGTAAGATGATGTTCAGGAAACAAAACTTTGCCGAGTTAAGTTACGAGTGTTCCCTGTGCAGAACCCAAGTTTACGTGACTTCCAGGAATAATCAGAGGATGTGGAAGGTGCTTCAGCTAGTCCTCATTGCCGTTGCGTTGGGGTTTGCTGTGGGCCTTTTGTTTTCGCGGTTTTTGCTGTGGCAGAGTCCAAGCCGCACTCGCATATTTCTCAGCCTTTTTTGGGCAAGTTTTTAATAGGTGAAAGTTCTCAATAGACTGATTGATCATAAATGCCTACGAAGAAAAGAAAATTGCCGTATAATACATATCATTCTGGATATGATACTCATTCTGCCGCTCAACATACCAAAAAACATAGATTAATTATTAGGCATGAAAAAAGGGAACGCTAGTCTCTTTCATACGCTCCAGTTCAATCTACCCTGTTTCTATGCCTGTTGACGGCAAGTTTTTAATACTTTCAGGAATAAATGAGAAAGCGCGATCTAAATTGGGGGTTCCGTTAACTCTTCGGTTAACTTGCTTGCTTCTACTCCGAGGATTACCTGTTCAGGGTTCCCCTTCACCGCTTCATTAGCAAGCCCGACAGCCTTGAACCTTAAGGCTCTCGCTAAGATGTTCTTAGCAGCATTAACGTCTCTGTCCATGAGCGTTTTGCAGTTGGGGCAATAGACCTCTCGGTTTGTGCTTTCGAGTATTTTTGACTCACATACCGCACAATGCGTAGAGGTTCCATATGGACAGACATAATAAACAGGAATGCCTTCCCATTTTGCCTTATACTCTATCTGACGCTGAAGCTCGTAAAAGCTCCATGAGTTAAGTCGGCTTCGATAGGTTGTGCCTTGACCGTTACCTTTCCTGTAAAGCTTTCTTATACCCTTCAAGTCTTCCATGACGATGCCTTGACTGTTGGCTTTTGCCTCAGACACAATTTGTTTGCTGACTAAATGAAGGCGTTGATTTACGCGGTTCGCTTGTTTTCTTCCATACTTGCCGAAGATTCGTGTTTTGATTCGCGCATCGTTTCTCTTGAAGTGTGACTTGACCATACGGTAAGTTGCTTTGATCCTTGATGCTTCTGAAAGGTCAAAACGCTTCACTTCCCCCTTGTCTGTTGCCAAGGTCACATTGTCTAGGTTGCGGTCTATTCCAATAAGCCCTATAGGTTCCATCACAGCAGTCTCTTTCGAGAAAGCGATTGACACGGTGCTAGCGGTCAATGTGACAGACCTCACAGTATAGCCTGAAATAGAATGTAGAACGTAACTGTTCAAAGGTATGTACTCGTAGCATTTGCTTTTGGTCGGCAACCTCAGCTTTCCTTTGATTATTTTGAAGGCGTAACAATCGGTTAACATCAGTTTGGAAGCGTATGGCTTCCTCGCTTTAGGATGCTTTCGTAAGGATTTCCGATGGTTCTTAAGGATCCCAACAGCTTTACTGATTGCAGTCAAACGATAACATGTTGGCACATGATACCTTGCAAATTGGTGATATGCCTTCTTTGTCAGGCCAAAAAGAGAAGTGAGGTTTTCAGCTAAGCCAATTCGTATCGCATCGTTCACCATTTTCCTGAACTCTTCCAAAAGCGAAAGAATTTCGGGTGTTGCAACGTAGTTTTGCTTCACTGCTTTGATCGCTAGCACATTAGCCAATATGCTTAACTCAAATATTAAAAGGTATCCTGCGACAAGAACAAGCCTTTAATACTAAATACAATAGACTGAAACATGCGAAGTTAAATGGGTAAGACAAAAAAGAAAAGCAAAAAGAACAAGAAGAAAAGCAAGAAGTTGACTCAAGAAAAGAAGGTAACTGAAGAGAAAAAGTAGCTTTTTAGGGCTACGGGTTATCTTCCCAGTTTTTCTTTTTTGGTTATAGATGTGGGTAAATGAATCCTTCAAATAGGCTGTAACCAAACTGGAATAGCATAGCTAAAAAGATGAGGAATTGTTCTTGACTGCTGAAGTATTGTCTGCCCCATTTGTAGATACAGAGTAAGCCCACCGCATTGACTAGACCGCCTGAAAGGTACACCCAGAAATTATAGTTTGACATGATAACGTAGCTCCAGGGAACGCCAAAATGAATGCTCACGAATTTGTAGCCAAACAGTAGACCAACGCCCAGATGAGTGACTTCATGGATGATGGCACTGTAAAACAGAAAGGCTAAGACGAACCAGAAAACTGCTTTGATATTCACTGTTTATCTGCCTAGTTTCTCTTTTATCCAGTTCCAAGCTGCCCGCAAGTTTGTGAGTATGGCAAAAGCGGCTACTGCGATGATGGCTAAGATTATTCCAAAGTAAATGAGGGAACTAAAAAAGTCCCATTCGCTCAAACATTACACCTAAGTTAGTCTCAGCTTGTTTTTGACTGAGTAAAGCATGACGAATGCTCCAAAGAAATAGGCAACTGGCACAAGTGTGACAACGAAAAATAATATGCTATGTACGACTAGGTATCCGCAGAGACTTGCGATGGAAAATCCTAAGCAGATAATGAGTAGTGTGATTAGAGCATTACGATATTCTTTTTTTGTGTTTGTTTCTTGCATCATCATTCACCTAAGTTTTCTGTTCTTCTACATTCTTTATGAGTGCGCTTAAATTGGGTTCCTTCTTTATGAGCGCGTCTATGACGTTGCCAAGGTCGCCTTTTTTACGGAAGCAGTTTGTTCTTAGCAGTTCGTTTGCTTCGAGGGAGATTGCCACTTGTAGCATCACTTTTTTGGGTGTTGGTCTAGTCACGTCTAATGTGAGAACTTCTATTTCTGGTGGAATGTCATGCACATATACATCTTTAGGAACTGCCAGTATCAGCTTGGTTATGTATGGTTTGTACTTGTCAAGTTTTTCCTTCATTATCACGGGGCTGGGAAGTATTTGGCATTCTATCGCTACCTTCTCACCGTTCTTTATTCCTAAAACATCTATGATCCCTCTGGTTTCGTCTATATATATACCGCCAACCATAGACTTTAGGACGACTGTGTACCCTTGCTTTTCAAGATAGTCTTTGGCTAGTACCATCATCTGAGTGTGGACGTTTCCACCTTCTATAGTTCTCATGTTTTTAGTCTCCATCATGTGTAACACACTCTACTAAGTATTTAAAATGTTGCCTTGTTACGTTAACCTTTCTGTGCTAACGCTAGATGCTCTAGGGTTCCATTTGCCAGCATTTTTTCTAGTCCTTCTCCCAATGTTACCATGCGCCCATCTTCTAGCTGTGCTGCTATGCGACTCATGAACTCTTGTTCGTATGTGGCTAGGTTCCATTGGATTGCGCGGAGTTTCAGTTTGATGTACCAGTAGAGTAGTCGCCAGGCTGCGGGTTCGTCGTTGACGGTCATTGTTTCTGTCCTATACGTTTTGGGATTGTATTGTTTCACGGTTTTGTTGAGGACTGGAGTCTTGAAGTGAAACATAATCTGTTTTTCTATTCCTGCAACTTTGACGCGGTGTATGAAATCTATGGTGGTTTGGTCTTGGTTGTTAGGTCTTGGCGTGGTTAGTTGCGCTTCTATGCCGTAGCTTTTGAGCAACGTGATTATTTGTACTTGGGTCTTTTCTGGGGATACTTCTGTTCCCGCGTAAGGATACTTCATATTTGTAACACCTAAGTAAGTATAGCACACTTACCTAGTATAAATAACTTTCCCTACTATACTTTTCTCAGAAGCCAGCAAGATAATCTTAGCGAGAAAATAAAAGGGAAAAGATTATTCGGAATATTCCAGACAGATTAATCAGACCAAAAAAGAATAACTTTGATCCTCTTCATCTCTGCGTTTTTCCGTTCTTTGACCCGACCTTTGTTTTCTCTTTTCTTCCCTCATGTATTCTCTTACTTCTTGAGAGTGTTTGTATTTTGGGGTTGGCATTCTAACCATAACCTTCAGAATATTCTTTCATGTGTTTACGGATTTAAAACTTGTCCTAGACTGTCTTCGACACCCCTACCCGCGGGTAGCCCAAACTGTCCTTGGACATCTTAGGGAACTTGACCTATTATTTCCATGGGCTTCCCAGAGTTTTCCATGGGAACCCTATGGCGGCGGCTACACTTCAGTGTAAAGTGTCAACAATGGTCTTTTTCTGGAAGGCGAGGCTGAATCGCTGAGTTGTCATCTAATATCATTTAAATCATGTATGGAGGCAAAAACTACACTTTCGAGTTTTCACATGCCTGTTTTTTCTTTTTGTTTCGCTAGAGCTTCCATTGCTTCAGCATCCTTCATGGTTGGAACAACAGAGGGGTCAGCGTTGGCTTTAGGCAGTGAAGTTGCGGGGACTGCTGCGGAAACAAATACTCTTTTGGGACCTTTAGGAGTTGGAGAAACTTGTTCTTCGATTAATTTGCTGAACTGAGAAAAAGCAGTCTTTGTTAATCCTAGTCGAATGTTCCAATACTTGCGGAAGTCAGGTCTTTCGATTCCCATGAGTAATGCTTTTTCTTTGAAGAATCTTTCTCCATGATAGGTTTCGCCGCCAACAATAAAGTTGCCACCCATAAGTTCCGTGTCAATCCGCAATGCATCGGGGATAAGTGGGAAGGGTATATCTTCAACCATAATCATTTTGCTAACCATTTTTCTGGGGTCTTTAAAATTGCGTAGCCACAACCACCGCACATAATTGTAGTGACTCTTAATTTCGCCTATCCTCTTGTAGCAGATAAGATCGCCAGTAATATCTTCCAAAATAAAACTGGCAACCTTATTTTTTCTGGTGCAAGTCCAATCCAAACAATTAATCACAGTACGCAATACTTCCCAACTGCTCTGCATACTCGCAAATATTTTCCTGTCGCTGTAGTAGATGCTGCTGGGAAAAATCACGCCGATGTCATCTATGCCCACCCAAGGAATGCGCTCGTCACGGTCAATAGCGTCTTTGAGAAGTGAAAGGAACCCCTTACGTCTAGTGACAACATGGTTGAGAACTTCATCAAATTCCTTAAAAACCCCTAAGCCGCGCTGTAAGAGTAGGTTTGATTTGCCCTGTCCTTTGGGTCCGCCTATAGCGTTGCTTTCCCAACCATGATGCTGAATGGCGTAGCCCAAATAATCTATTCCAGTGAAGCCCCGATGCACAATCCCGTATTTTTCGGCAGTTGCGAAAAGCTTGGTGACTTTTCCTTTTGTTATCTCTCTCTTCACACGTTCTTGGATAGTTTCAGGCGCAAATATCTGAGCCATGTTTATTCCAGTTTAGCAGTAAGTCGTGTTGGCACTTTATCATGGCTCGGAATTTCATCTTCACCCTTCAGCGTTGCAGTTGGAATCAGACCCATACTCACTTCCTGTAGATACGACCTGTGCAGGTAAGATGTGATTGATGAGAAAAGCTGATGGACCTGTTGTTTCGAGTATCTTGTGGCTAGGTAAGTCTCTATCTGTTGTCGTTGTTCAGTTAGGCATTGTTCTTTGCTCTGAGGGTCAAGAATGTCTATTAGTCCTCTCATGTCTTGGAGTGCCTCGAAGCAGTTGTCTTGCCTATATAATATGTTAGCGACTTCGCGTATGTAGTCTATGAGATAGCTGGTGAACTTTGGACGCGGTTCTACAGTGGCCGTTGAAAAGGTACTTATGCGTGGAGCCTCCGATTGGCGTATGTTCCGAGGATCATGATGAACAAGGCTAAGTCTAAAATGAATGGTACTGGTCGAAGCATGTCTAAACTGTTTCCCCACGTTGAAAGGCTGATAGCATTGGCGAATACTAGGAAGCCTAGAAAGAAGCCTAGAAAGAAGAACACAATAAGGTAGTCTTTGTTCAGTTTCATGCTTGTTCAGAACCTACTATGGTGTGTGAGGCTAAAAGGGTTTTTCTATTTGTCTTTGTTGTTTTTGACTGCTTCCACGATCCGTTCAATATTTCTGATTAAGCCTTTGTTGGCGAAGTACGTGCCGACGGCTACGCCCGCGCCCATTCCCATGCCCGTGACTACGGCGGTCAAAATGATTTCTAGGAAGTCAGTCATGGCTTTGAAGATGGAACGTTGAAAACTTAAGTCTTTCTTGTCCTGCGTTTATAGGCAGCTCGAACAATTCCATAAACCAGCAATATAGGTCCCACAATCGTGATAATCACACCCGTGACATATCGAATTTTATCCTCAAGTGGTGCGCGTGCGCTAGGGTCAAAAAAGACGTATGTATAAAGTATAAAGCAAACTACGGCAACCAGGCAAGCCACAGCCGCAACCATCTTCATCCGCGTCATTGTTGGTCTGACTAGGTTCATGGTTACAACGGTTCTTTAAGGATTCTGGAACCGTCTTCTATACGATTCCTCTAGTCTACTGTTCGTCCGCCGAACGACGTTTGCCTAAAGACTTTTAAACCGAAGAATTTACACTTAATCAGTAAGTGACAGAACCATGAATCGCCTGTTTATGTTCAGGTACACTCTTTTCATGACGTTTGCCTCGTTAGCGTTGACTGTTGTTTTTGTTGTGAAGGGCGGAGACTTCTTCCTTGGGTTCTTGTGTCCCATCTATGCGGTTAACACGATTGTGCAGACTCGTTCCTGTGTCACTTGTTATTCGGAGTTGAAGCTTGAAAAAAGGTTTGGCTTACTTGTTGACGACCTGCACAATTACGGCAGACTGAAAAAGGAGAAGAAAAAAGGGCATGACTAGAAAACCACAGCTTCTTTTATCCTGTTCGGAATGTGGCAAACAACTAAGCAACAAGCCCATCCTTGTTAAGAATCCACGGGTTCACATTGTTCCGCTTTGTTATGACTGTTATGAATGGTTCGTGTTGCATCAGACTAGCCCTAGAAAAAGGGAGACCCGAAAGAATGAATGAGGTTAAGGAGCAGCTTCGTCTTCCTGGCTATGACCTTGTACGCAAACGCATCGAAAGCATAGACTACGATTTGATAAGGTACTGTTTCATGACCGCCTACATTTTCGCTGGACGAATCAGTGAGGTTGTGGGGTACAGGACTGGCGGTGACACGCATACGACTCCACGCGGACCTAGGGGGACGGATGTGAAGTTGGACGAGTACGAGTACCAAGGCAAGAAAGAAGAGATAGTAGTTTTCACAGTGCGTACGGCCAAGCGGGAAGGACTCATTAGAAACGTGGCTGTGCCAGTCAATTATGAGCCGTGGGCAAAACCATTGTACGACTATTTCAAGGGCGAAGGCGAGAATCTAGTCTTTCCAATCAATAGGCAGACGGCTTGGGCTTTTGCGAATGAAGTGTTCAAAGACCTGTCGTATCCGATTGAAAAGTACGGCGTGTTCACTCGTAACATTGACGGGAAAACGCATAATGGTAAGAAGGGAACGATAACGCTTGTGCCGCAGCATCTCAGGTCGTTCCGTCTTCACGCGCTCAGGCATATGCGGGCTACGGAGTTGGCGGAGTTTTTCGGGTTCAAAGGCTTCGACCTAGCAACGTACTGCGGCTGGACATTGGAAAGCACTGCCCGGGCGGAGGGCGTGAGTCCCGTGATTAGCCGTTACCTTAGCTTGTCATGGCAAGGGTATATTGAGAAGCTGTTCAAGAAAAGAAGAGAATAATTCATTGTGTTGCCAAGTAAACTAGGAAACTGCACACCATAACAGTCACGATTAATATTGCCCACGGAAGCTTCACTAAACGTTTTGCAGGGTAGAGCAGTAGCCAGACGAGCCAGCTTATCATCCAGCAGAATGTTAGCAGCGAAAAAAACGGGGCAAGCATCATAATGGCTTCAGCGTTTGTGTTGAGCGTAAAAGCTTTTCTACGCAAAATTTCTTATACAACTTAGTTAGTAACTGTTTTGCAGGGATAAGCTTGGGTAACAAACATCATACGCCTAGTTTGCAGATGCCCTTCTTTAAATCAGCCACGTATGCTGTGAAGGTGAATACACTGGAGCCGAAGCGGAAAAGCACTTACCAGAAAGTGTCGAAGCCGAGTTTGGCGATGGTTAGCAAGGAAATGAAGGAGCATCCGTGGATTAGTCAGCGTAACGCGATTAGGCTTGTGAAGGATCATTTGAGGATGGAGAGGAAGAAATGACAGATGGCAATGGTGAAGAAAGGCGCATTGTTCCATACGAGCCTAAACGTGAACGTGAAGACGAATGGAATACGAGTCGGGCTAAGGAAGCAGATGTGAAGAAGAGTGGATTCCAGCGACTACGTGGATTCTTTTCTCAAGCTAGGGAAGAAGGCGCAAAAGCTTACACTACTAAACGCAAGACGTTGAAGGGAAGAAGCTACGGTCAACCAGCAGGTCATCCAGCAGAACCTAGAGAACGCGGAAGCTTCTTCAAACGGAAACCCACGCAGACTGTTGAGTACACGCCGCCAAGCGAAGAGACTCCTGAAAGCTATCGTGGACGCACGGTGAAGATTAAGGGATCAATGAAAGATGGGAAGTTGCACACTGGATTCTTTTCGCCTAGTCCTCAGCGTCAGTGGGAAAAGGAGATTATGCGTCAGGAACATAAGAAAGGCAGACGCTACGGAATGATGAAGGGCGCATTCTACGGCGGGTACTACGAGGGCAAAAGGCAGTCGGGCTATGCGCAGTCGAAGGGCGGTCCTAGTCCTAGACCGAGAGGCGGCGGAGGACGTGTTGGCACAATTCATCAGGGTAGCATGAATATGCTTGAAATGTTTACGGGTGGCGGAGGCGGCGGCGGAGGTAGAGGTCATGCGGAGCCAACGATTCTCGGTATGCCAGTTTTTCCAGAGCAGCATAAGCCGTACAAGCCTAGACCGCGACAGCAACGTGGAGGCGGCATCAACATTACCGTGCATGTTCCCCGTCAGCAGCCACGCAGACAATCATCGAATGGTAGGCGTAGGCGACGGAGAGAACCTGACCCGTTTGGAGGCTTGCTCTAGTGCCATGCAAAACGAAGCATAGCAAATGGTACTATATCCGTAAGGCTCAGAAAGTGAAGAAGCGAAAGTAAGATGGCTAGGTGTTGTCCGACTGTTAAATCTCAGCGTATTCGTAGGCTTGCCACTGTAACGGAACGTGGGGCGGTCAGGATTAACCCAAACGTGAAAGGACAGGACAGAACTGCCCTAATGAGACATCAGAAAACGTTCATCAAGGAAATAAAGCAGGGAAACAGCTTCACAGGCTCGTACCAGAAAGCCTTAGCAAGCGAGCATAGGGGCATGACGAAACATCAGATTCAGCAGTATGAAGGACGATTAGGCGCAATTGCACGTTACCATCCATCCCATTTTAAGAGTGGCTGGCGAAAACTTGTTCCAGCGGGGAAGCCTAGTTGAGTACACGCTTCGCAAGACCGCCTGAACAGCCAACCATTCAGCCGTCGCCTGCCGTTCAAGCGCAGCAGGCTCAAGCTGTTCTACCTTCGCAGGGTAGAGCGGATGAAACGGTTGACGTTATCAACAGGAAGCTACAGTCAGGAACGCCGTTGACTACTAGGGAAGCGGCTTTTCTGGGAAGGTACCATCCTGCTGAGGCTCAGAAGTACGCTGGCGTTCAGAGGATCAACCAGAAACTAAGCGGCGGCACGCCACTCTCGACACGGGAAACCGCGTATATGGCAAAGCACTATCCTGAACAGGCTAGGCAGTATGCTAAGGCATTGCAGAAGCCTATGGAAACGCCGAAGCTGGATATGCGTGAGGTCGGGCGAACTGCGCGTTATGAACCTTGGAAACTATATGGCATGACCAAAGCGGAATATAACGCTGCTTTAACCAGTGAATATTCAAAGCAGACTAAACAGTTAGCATCAACGGCAAGGGGTCAACCTTGGACATTGTATGGTATGACCCAGAAGGAATATCAGGCTTGGAAAGAACCAAAAGCAGTTTGGAGTCCTGCCCCCGCCTATTACAGTCGCCAAGCGCAACTGCAAGCGCAAGCCAGTAAGGGGGGCGCGTGGATTCCTCCAGCGGTCAGGAGCTTCGGATTGCTTGGTGATATTGGCACTAACAAAATGGTTACGCGGTTTCCTATGCAAATTGCTGAAATGGCTATGGGTAAACCTGTTGAGGCTACCCCAGACTTTTTCAGTTCCAATGTTTCGTTGGTCGACAAGGCCAGATACTTGATCGGAGCGGGAATTACTACTGTTGCGGCTACTGCTGGTTACACGTATTTGGCGGCAGCCGTTGGTACTGGAATAGGCGCAATCAAAGCGAAGCTTGGAATAGGCGATAAACCTCGGGTGATTAGTGTATCCCAGAACATTGTTGATGTTCCTGATACTGGCTATGCTGCTCCACGCACTATGAGCGAGAAGGTTTTAGGGCTTCCAAAACTGGAGAGTCCTTATCTTGTTAAAGGTTTGAAGGGGTTTGAAGCTGAAGCGGCAGCTTGGGAACTTGGCAGTAAAGCTACGTTACTTGACCCTATAGGAACAGGGTTGCTTGAACCGTCTGAAGCGTGGACTCCCAGCAGCATTATGCCTTTTATTCCTAAGCCAGAGTTGACGGCAAGGGCAGGACTTGTTTCGTCAGGGTTGCAGCTTCCTAACCTCTCTGGATTAACTGGTATTTCAGGAGCAGTCTTGTCAGGTGCTAGGGAGCCTTCAAGGGTAACTCGGCAAGACTCATTATTTATGCTGAACCAACAGACCAAGATTATTCCTGTTCAACGTCTTGTTCCAGAATCCAGCATGAGGATGGGTTTGAGTGGTGCTATGGCGAATGTCTTGGGCGTATCCACTAGAACGCGGTTAGCAACATTAACTGAGCAGCGGGCTATTCAGCTTCAGGGACAAGGACAAATTCAGCAACAGCGTCAGGTTCAGGAGCAACAGCCAATCCACGTTCAGCAAGGGGAACTGTCTCAGCAGCCTCCCCTGTTTGATTCTGACGCGATGATGCGTAAGCTTATAGGCGAAAAACCCAGTAGAACTAAACAGGTGCGAGTTGGAAGGTATGAGCGTGACTGGCTCAACTGGACCCCTGAACAAATGATGAAGCGTATGGTGGGAGTTGGGCATGTTGAACGAAGAAAGAAGAGGAAGTGATTCGGGAAATGAGTGCGATTGAAAAATGGCGGAAGCGTGCTGAAATGAGTAAAAGAAAGTTTAGTCCTGAAATGCGGCTGCTAGAAAGCTTCTTGCTTATCATGGCGGGAGCATTCACTTTACTAGCGTTGCTAAACATACAAGCGGGTTTAGAGTTTGGGTTGCTAGGATTCTGCACAAGCCTTGGGTTGATAGCGGTGGGGTCTGTTGACCTGTTGCTGGGCATGAACAAGATCACCATGTTCGAGCGGAAGCTTCATGAGTTCAGGGAGAATAGGCAGGGCATAGTCGCAATCTGGATCGCGTGTTTCATGGGCTTGGTCGTGTACTCTATCGGATGGTTCGTGCTCGCATGGAGCTGCTTCGGCATAATCGACCTGATGACAACCACGTTCACTTATCCCGCTCAAGCCCTGAACACGATTACGCTGATGAGGCTTGTACTAACGTGGCATCCAATATTCTACTTCATCGGAATGTTGCTGTGGGCGTATGCGGAGAGTATGCGGAGGGAAACTGGAACTGAACCGCTCGGCTACCTCTAAGCTCACCGTCTTTTTTCTTCTTCTAATTCTCAGTTGTCAAGCCTTAGCCTTCCTTCCAGTTAATGCCGACAGCACAATCACAACCACACAAGGCTTCGAAGCGTTAAGCTACACGAAAACATTGTATGCCGTAGACATCACTTATCCGCCCTGTTGGAATGCTAGTACTGGCAGCGTGTGGCCATTGACGCATTGGAACGTGGGCGGACAGATAAACTCGAGTGGCTATGAAATCTGGAAGACATACCTGTTCTTTGACTTGTCCCGAGTTCCCTACGAGGCGACAGTTAACACTGCAATCCTCAGCCTATACATCAACAGCGACAACAGCACAACAGACTTCAACGTGACATTGCAGCATGGATCGGGCTACCCGCACATTCCAGTTCTTTCAACAGACTTTTGGCAAGGACGCTACAGTGGCAACGGAGGCAACCGCAGTACAAGCGACGGCTTAACAGCGGCGGCATGGTGGAACATCACGCTAACGTCTGAAGGGCTAGGCTGGTTCACATACGATACAACAACAAGCTTCGTGCTTCGCAGCAGCAACGACATAAACGCCACCGCGCCTTCTGGCTCAGAATACATTATCTTCGACAGTTACGGCACACCGTACCCGCCTGTCCTCTACGTGACTTACACGTACTCGGCAAGCTACACTCTGGTCACAAGGGGACCATACTACGAGGGCGGCGGCGTTGCGCCAGTGAACGTTTCAATCACGCTGTACCGCCAATATGAAGCTCCTGAAACTCGCTTGCTTAACGGGTCTGGCGGAATAGAGGATGTGGAAACTTGGTACGCGGCGTTTCAACCCTTCTACTTCGTATGGAACATTAGCGATCCAACCCTTAACGAGTCGCGTGTGTATTGGCTTATGAACCAGAGCTTCGAGAATGTTTACGTGTTTGTTCCAGACGCAGCCTCAATTCATCAGCGGGTCACGTACACATTGAATGATATTTATGGAATCTCAAACGCTTACCTTGAACTGCACTTACAGGTGGATGGCTATGACAGGATTGTTGAACGGAACAAGGCATCTGTGACTGCACCGTTTACTTTTTGGACTATGCAATTTCACAGTTACGGTCAAGTTCTCATCAGCGACCAAGGCACAGTGGATTTTGGCAGTAGCGACCCAAGCAACACTGCGCCCACGTTGCAGGTTACAAGGTTCAGTTTTCCAATCCAGTACAACTATTACAACGTGCAAGTCACCGCGCTCAGATTGAACGGCACATGCGTAACCGTCTACTACAACGATTCTGATGCGACAACAAGCACAGGGTCAGTCGCGTTGCGGCTTAACCATACTACCGCAACGTTTTACAGCAGTTCATGGATGGGCAATAGTTACACGTTGACCCTCAACACGTTAGGCAGCACAACAGATTATAATTGCCAAATCATCGGAAACCGCACTGACAATGATTACGTCTGGAACATTCCCTTGCCCGCGCCCTTGAACGGCACAAGCATCTGGGCTGGTCTGGATGTGATGTTCCCAGACTTCTACACGACAACAGGAATGCACCTTGCCAACGCCTTCGGAATCTTCATCATCCTCTGCATCTTCGCCGTGTTCAGCTTTTGGCACACTGGACTCGCAGCGTTTCTCGCGGTGTTGACGAATGCGATTATGCTTGCGATTGGCTGGATGGAATGGCTGCCCAGCACAGGAACAATCTTAACTGTCAGCTTCATAATAGTGATCTTAATGGCGATTAAAAGGGGCAGACGCGGGGAGACTGATTAATCATGAAATGGTTCAGAGCCTTCTTTTTCCTTGTCTGTTTGAACATGAGCTTCTACGTGTTGGCGGCTTCACAGTTTTATCCAGTGGTGATTCCAGGCACGTATCAGCCTTTAGCGGGGTTCCTGAATGTGCTTCAGCCTGGTGCGGCTAACGTGACTGACTTGAATCTTGTGACTTGGTTGAGCGTGTCGTTGACTCCGGAAACTTTGTTGGGTATGGGTGTTGGCGGATTGATAGCGGGCGTATTAGCGATTTTTACTCGGAGCTACGTTTTCGCGTTGATAATTCTTGTGTTGTGGTGCATCACAATGATTGCGCCTGTGTTGCAGTGGGCTTTGGGCGGGGTTATGCTGGTTATGCAAGCGGCTAACGTGCCGTGGGCGTGGCAAGTCGTTATTGACGGTTTGACATTCCTCATCTTCTTCATGGGTATTTTGGAGATAGCGGTGCAAAGACCCATCAGCCAATAGGTTCTACACTGTAACGTCAATCAGCTCATGCAATTTGCGTCGTGACTCCTGAACAGTGTAATGGTACTTCCACACTAGCCGTTCTGCGATGGCAACAAGTTCGTCTTTCATGCGTTCTCTATCGCTGGCACGTATCGATTTCATAAAGAGGCTTCAGGATAATCTGTGATGATAACGCATATATTTCTTTTTCTAGTGTTCGGCGGATGAACAGTTTTAAAGTCGGTTTGATAGTAAAGCTTTTATTTCACGCCAAACCTTTTCAGTCTTGCGGATGGTGCGTGATGAGTGCCCAAGCCCATAGCGGTTGACAGGACGGTAACGTTGCCTAAGAGCGGCGACAGAATCCCCGCCGAACGTTTTCATGTATCCAAGTTGAACGTGCGTGTGGATGAACCGTTCGGCGAAAGCGTAAACGACAAGGCCCTGATTGAAAACTTGCGACGGGGCAACATTGTTGAGCCTTTCTTGGCAAGACCCGAAGAGAACGGCTACGGCGTTTATGTTGGACGCAGAAGGTTCCTTGCGAAATGTGCTGTGGAAACGAAAGCGTTTGTTGTTGGAAAAGACGTTCTAATCGAAAACAAGGACATGGGACAAGCGCGGGAGGACAGTCTAGTTGATAACTTGGACGTTCTACGCGAAGAAATGAATCCGTTATTACGCGCTCAGGCAGTGCAGAACATCATAGACCAGAACATGATTGGGGTGCGTGCGGTAGCGCGGAAACTAGGCATTCCTCCCAGCACGTTATCGGAATGGACAAAGATACTGGAACTCACGCCGCCGATGCAGCAGGCAGTGGCGAAGGGACAGATTTTTTATAAGGACGCTTTAACGTTGGCGAAGATGAAGCTAGGCGAGATTCAGCAGGAACAACTGGCAAAAGCGTTAGAGTCGGGCGGGCGGGAAGCCTATCTGGTTGAATTGCAGAAGATTGCGAGTGGGATGGGAAAGCGGGGTATGACTAAGGGCAAGTATATGATTGCCAAAGCCATGTTTACGAAGTCTGACTCTGCCACTTACGATGGGCTTCTCAGGTTAGCTGGCGCGAAGAATATGGAACTAGACGAATATGTAAAATGGGTTCTCACGGAACATGTGAAGAATCTGATGTAACCCTGTTCGGCGGACGAACGCCTCAAATGCACGGGCTAATGCACAAAAGTTTTAAATGATGAATGTGTATTAGTTCTTGGTCAGGTGAGTTTGAAACGAGTAATAAGAAAAGAATCAAGATTGGGCTTCTAGGCACAGCAAGCATTGCACTGTTGCTTCTTGTTGTTTCTGGTATGTTCCTTGAAAGCAGCGGCTTAACAGGCGGTTCATGGCATACTATCGCAGAGGGCAGTTTGGCTAGTACGATGTCGGGGATTCCTGACGCTTACGGAAACAGAATCCAGCAAGTCAAAATCTGGCAAAACTCTACTGGAACATGGTCAGTCATAACCAGTATCTTTTACACCGTATTCACAAACGGTTCAACACTATCTATTCCTGCAAACCAAAAGACCATTGTAGAAATCGGAGTCTACATAAACGATTCGCTAGTCGTACCCAATGACCTCACAACAGCAATAGCCCGAACAAGAGTTTACCTTACCATAACAGGCGTGACAACAAGCACATTAATGACTATCAACAGTGGCGACTGTACTCACATCGGTGTAGTATGGATACTATCCTACGAATGGCCTAGCACAACGACAAGTCCCACAAGTCTCTGGACTCCAGCCACAGACACGACATACTCAACATTGGTTCAGTACCAAGCATACTATTAGAAGCGCGGCGGCACTGAGATGAAATGGACTGCCCAAATCGTCATACTAGCCTTTGCGTTAACCCTTTTCTTAGGGTTCTTCTCCTTCGTTGACTTTGTAGGCGCACCCGCCTACGCTGATGTGTTGATTCAGGTCAGCGGAAGCGGCACAACAACGCCCGCAGCAGGCTACTATTTTGACACTTACATTGTGGGCGGTTCAGTCACAGTCACCGCATATCCCGCGAGTGGTTGGAAGTACATGAAGATGCAACGGAACGGCGTGGACTGGACAACGGCAAGCCCGTACACGTTCACTTCTCTTGATTATTTCGAGAACATCACCGTATTTTTCTCGCCCTACGTTACTTTGGTCATGTCTGTTGTTGGAAGCGGAACCACATCGCCTGCCGTTGGCACGTACAGTAGCACGTATGTCTGGGGAGAGACTGTAAGCGTTTCTGGAACTGCTGGTGGCGGCTACGTGTTTTATGGAATGAGGAAGAACGGGGCATGGTACAGTTACACTAGCCCAACCAGCTTCACCTTGTCAGGAGCAACCACGTACATCGAAGTTGACTTTGTAGTGCCTACGGCTTGGCATCCTGCTGAGTCGTGGAGCTTCAACATTGGCAGCGTAGCAACGGGCTTTCATCCCGTCGAAACGTGGAGTTTTAACATTGCTTCGGTAGCCAGTTTTCATCCTGTGGAAACGTGGAGTTTCAGCATCGCCGCTGGCGCAAGCTTTCACGATGTGGAAGCATGGAACTTCAGCATCTTCTCCGCTGAACCTGCCATGTGGCACGACGTTGAAAGTTGGAACTTCACTCTGAACAGCACCTTAACATTGCATCCTGTTGAAGCTTGGAACTTTACGCTAGACACTTACGGAGTTCACGATGTCGAATACTGGAACTTCACATTGAACTCGACAGCAACATGGCAGAATGTTGAGTATTGGAACTTTACCATTTCAACAAACATTGTCGGTTGGCGGTCATCGGAAACGTGGAATTTTAGCATGTTCAGTTTTCATCAGGGCTTCGCTTGGCCCGCCCACTTTCCGTTCTGGTTGAAAGCCTACGACACTTACGTGGACTTTAACGATTGGGCATACTTCGACACTTGGAACTGGAACCCAGACTACATTACCTATGTGACCTTCAGCAACATTAGCATGGGCGTTGGGTTGCCTGTACCCAGCATGTACGTGAGCGTCTTGAATGGTAACGTCAGCTTCAGCCAAATAGACTATCTTCACGTAGTCAGTTTTGACCTGTACGGCTTCACTGGAACCATGCCGCAACTGATATTGCAGGGACTCGGTTCGCAAGCAGCGTATATGACTGTTGACGGAACACTCTTTCCAATCGGCGCGGGATGGCTCTACGATTCTGGAACGGACACGACCACGGTACAATTCACTTTTAACGCGACGGGCTATTACAGCGTGGTTCTTAGCTGGGGAATCGCGCCGAGCGCATGGCATGGAATTGAACAGTGGAACTTTAACCTTGCAGCGTCAGCAGGACCCAGCGGAATAATCATCGTCACGAACACGACAAGCTACTACCTCAGAAGCGACACAATCACAGTGAACAACAGCACAGCCTACTACATGAACGTGGCCAACAGCGCAACCGCCTTGACCATTAGCATCATGGATGTGAACAGCGGCTTATCCGGCTCGATAGGCTACCGAGTCTATATTCTGCATCAGGATGGGAGCGTGAGCGAATTGACGGCGGGTGTTCCAGAAGCAGTCGGCACGTTAACATTGGACAATGCAAGCTATGTGAATAGTAATTGGAACTGTCCACGAACGGGCTTGAGCGTGGGTTGGGACGCGATCCGCGTGGATGCTTACTTGCGGGCTGGTTCTGATCCTTGGACGTTGAAGGGTAGTTGGGCAACTGACGATTTGCTGGATAATGCGGTGTTGGCGAGTACGTGGGTGTTTAACGCTTACCTCAACAAAACAAGCACGGCGGGAACAACGGTATCATTCACGTTTGGCAGCGGTACGTTGCCAGGCATAGTGTCAGGCGTACTATTGAATCCTGCAACAGAGTTTGAGTTGATGCTGTACAATTTGGGCATGGGCAACTTCTTCACTTTCCTCATGTATCCCTTCACGTACCTGATAGGCAACCTAGTCTACGGATTAATGATGCTGCTCATTCTAGTGCCAGTCTACGTTAAGTACCGTGACATTGACGTTATCTTGTTGATGATGATCATGTTCGGCGGTGCAGGCGGCTTCTTCTGGGCCATGATTCCCGAGACTGGCTTATGGGTCGGCTTCGTCGTGATGGCATTCGCGCTTGCCGCGTTGATTTATAGGGTGTGGCCTCACTAAATGACTGAGAAGAAGGACAGGAGTTTCGGCGCGTACTTGAAGTATGTGGAGCAGCAGTTGGGTTTGGTGAATGTGCGGTTGGACGTGGAACGGCTTGAGGACGAGTTGGCTGTTCCAATCATTAGGAAGCACAACAGGGACAGTCAGAGGAGGGCAAGGGAAATGCAGAAGCTACGGAAAAGGCGGGATGAAGAGGTTCGGAAAATGTTGAATTTGCCAAAGCTGAAAGGAAGAGAAGAAATATGAATGATGCCACATATTATACAAAACGCATTTTGTATGGAATAGGCAAGGCATTTTACTTAGTTGGAAAGGGAATCCATTTTCTTCTCAAGGCATTAGCAAAAGACGTTAGCATAGCTTATCAGAATTACCAAGAACGCCAAAGAATAGAAGAAGCAAGAAGAAGGTATTACAGAGGAATAGAAAGGGAAAACTATGCTGCTGGTAGAGGCTGGGCAAGAGGTATGGCAAACGTTCGAGAAGAGGATAGAATTGGGCGAGAGAATAACTACGCTCGGAGAAATGCGGTAAGGAGATTTGAAAAACAAATGTTTGATGACCCAAAAATAAATGAGTCTTTCTTTCTTCAAGATTTTTCTCCGAAGAAACGAAAGGGAAAAAGGCGATGTTGGTAGAGCATGAATAGGCGTAAAAGGTTTGTTGGCAAGCTAGGCATAAAAGCGAATGAGCAGTTAGCCCTTGGACTTGACATGTTTAGGCTTCCACGTTTTCAAGCGCGCGAAGAACGTGCAGTCAGGAACACTTATCGCAAAGCGAATGAGATTGCTAGGAAGATTGGGCTGGAGCAGAAGACGTATAGGCGAGTTTCAAGCAGTGGGGCAGTGGAGGAAGTAAGATGACTCTGTTTGCTGTTGTTCTTTTTCTTGGTTCTGTTGGGGCGTTAGGTTTGGTTTCACACGTTCTAGCTTGGTACTGTTTGAGAGGGTTAGGCAAAGAGAAAGAATAAAGCGGTTCAAGGTTCTGTGAAGCTGTCATTTACCATCGCCTTTTAAATAGTGTTTCATGGCATAATTTTGTTCCGATCAAACATGTTTAAGAAAATGTTTGGAAATAAACGCGGACAAACTGGCATTGCCATCGCTCTGATTATCACTCTCGTTGCACTATCGGTCATCATACCGATAGGGATGTGGGTCACGGGCCTCATCTTCACCAGCATTCCACAGAGCGGGTGGACAGCAGCGGCCAACACTACCATGACAACCTTGCAGAGCAACGTCTGGGCAGCCTACTCGTTGAGCACAATTTTGCCCATCATCGCAGTAGCCGGCGTAATCATAGCTTCAATCACCGGCTTTATCGTTTGGCGACGCAGCGGACAATAGCTTAGGAGGACATGATCCTCCATGAACTTCAAGCGGCTACTCAGAAGCAATCGCGGACAGACAGGAATCGCAATCGCACTGATAATCACGCTGGTCACGATAAGCATAATCATCCCGGTTGGCCTGTGGCTTTCAAGCACGTTGCTAACTCTGATGACTCCAACGAACGCTTCGATGTTCACGACAACCTACAATGCTACGTACAGCAACCTGAGCGCAAATATCTTCGCGGCCTACAGCCTAAGCACAATTTTGCCTATCATCGCGGTTGCCGGTGTCATCATCGCAGCGATTACGGGCTTTATCGTGTGGCGACGCAGCGGCCAGTAAGTTTCTCTCTTTCCCTCCTTTTTTCTTTTTGAATAAGAAACCTTTTATTTTCAACCATGCCTTAGTATTGTATAATGTTTACGTTGTTGTTCACTGAACTTGAAAGCATGACAGTCACAGTCGGCTACGTCTTATTCCTAAGCATCACCATCCTGTTTACGTTGTTGTGTGTTGAGGCGGAGGAGGCTACGAAGAAGATTGTGTTCGGCGGTTTCAGCATGGTGTTGTGGTGGGTTTGCTCCGCGATGAATATGGGCGTTGCTCCAGCGGACAGTGTGACGCAGGCTCCAGTGTCAATCATGTTCTTGGGCTTCGGACTTTTCATGTTGGTGTTGACGGCGAAGGCGGGCTTTGACGGTTGGCGACTCGCGTACGACAAAAAGTATGACGTGAGTACCCTATGAAGTTCTGGGTTTTAGACCGCGTGTTTCACAGGAACAAGAACGTGCCGCCAGAAGTCACGAATGCTTATCTTGCGGCAGCGGCTCAGGGCGAAGCCATGCGTAGCAGCGAAGCGGATGTAAGTAGGGAAGAACAGTTGGGAACAAACAACGAGTTGCTGCATGACAAGGCAGTTGAAGGATTGCTTGAAGAGGAGATGTACCAGAAAATCGTTTACCAAATCGTTGACAACAAGGGCGCGCCGATGCTGGATGGTGCGGGTAATCCTAAGCTGGGCGTGTTGCGTGGAGACTTGAACTATGACATGGCCGCGATACGCATGATGCTAAGTCATGTGAACAGGGCTAGTTTCCTGAATCCTGCTGAAGCGGCTATCATGAAGGTTCGGATTCGGGCGATGATTAAGATGATTAAGCTGCAAACGAGTCCTGACCGTTTCAATCTTGGATTCGCCAACTTCTTACGCGGAATTGAGATTGACGCTATCTTCCTCATCAACGACGCGGAGGGCGGACGGAAGGGGAAACTGTTGAAGACTGTTCCGCGTATCAGCCAGATAGAATTGACGCAGAAGAGTGGGAAGTCAGAATGACGTTACCCTTTTCGTTGTTGGAAGAGGCAGTGCAGCCAGCAGGAATGAATCCTGTTGTTCTCATGTTCATCATCCTCTGTGCTTGTCTGGTCGGGTTGATTGCGGAAAGCGTCATTTGGCTAGTCCTAAGTTTTACGCAGCCCAAGTTTACGAAGACTATTCATAGGGCAAGCATGAGGAAACAGAACGTGGCCTTCATCTTCAAAGGAAACAACTTGGTGAAGACTGTGGCGTGTACGGTGGATCATGGGTACTTGACGACGAAGGAGAAGAAGCCAATGCATGTTCTGATTCCTAGGCCAGTCTACGAGAATCCACGGGAGAGTCTTGATTTGAAACCGCTTGAACCGTTACCGCCAAATGCGACTCCGCAGCAGACTCGGGAGATTCAGGAACGTAACTCGATTGTCCAAGCGGAGAACAGCAGGCTTATTCAAGATGCGATGGAAGTTGAAGAAGCCAACCTTGCACTCAGGAAAATGGATAAGGAAGTCACTAGGGTTCACGGGTTCGAGGGCAGTCCAGGCTTACGGGCTTTCTTTTTGTATGATGGCATCGGACTTGCGGTGAATCCTGAAACGATATTAGGCTTGGATGCGGAGGGCGATTACCGCGTGGTCGAACTGCCCGAAGGTACGATGGCTAATGGCGGTGGTTTAGGTAAGTTGCGGAACATGCTTATCCGCGTGTTTCTGCCGATTAACCCTGAAGCCGTCAAGAAGTTTCTGGGCAAAACTATTGACCAAGCCATATTGGATGGCATGTATCAGGATGGCGTGGAAGAAGGGCGGAAGACAAGTAACATTGACAAGGACAAGAAGATGATATTGTACCTTATCATAATGGGCATTGCGGTTATAGGGTTGATGATTGTTGCAGCAAAATTCCTTTAGTTCGCATAGGAGCGGGGCATAGTGAATCGGGAAGTTCCATCGAAGAAGCTGATACTTGCCGCCGACATCTACGCAGCCGTCACTTTCGTTTTGGGCTTGACGTTACTGTTCACTGGCGCGGCGTTGGTGCTGATTGTGTTGGTTGCCACATTCCTTATTTTCGGCGGCGCATTTAGTCTTAACCTGCTAAGGAAAGTGTTTACTAACTGGTTCACAAGCATCGCAATGGGTAAACAGTTCCAGCAACCAGCGCGACGTGTTCCTGAGAGGCGGCGAGTCGAAGCTGAAGAAGAAGCGGATGAACCTGAAATTGAAGAAGTTCCTGAAGTTAAGCGGACACGCGGTAGACCACGAAAGTCTTTTTGGCCGCCAACGGTTGCACAGCAGAAGAGTGAATCTGCCCCGCAGAGAATCGTTCCGCAGCCGAAGCCGATTGTTGCTGAAGCCACGCCACCTCAGACTGAACCTCTTGACTTTGACGATGTGATGCGGATCGTGTATAGCGGGGAAGGCGTGGAGAAGGTTTCAAATAGTAGCACTGACAAGAAAGGGTTTCTAGATAGATTCAAAAAGAATGAGGGCTAGGGCGGAGGTGAATCGAGAAAATGAATGTTAGTTGGAAATGGCTCACAGTCACAGCGGTTTTGATTGGGCTTATAGTAGCTTCAGGCTTCATCTGCTACAACATCGGCATTCAAGACGGTTTCAACAGTGGCGCGGTAGTCGGGTACAATGGCGCGTTGAAGGACGTTGCTAACTTGCTTCAGGAGAAGGGCATAACTTTGGATTGGCACAGCAACACGAACGGCAGCTACACGCTGAAAGTGATAACGGCGAATGGGCAGAGTGCTCAGGTCACGGTATCAGCGAACTTGGTTGTGGAACAATATCGGGACGGCAGGCTTGTTAGTTCTGGTCGTGGTGCAGGCACTTTCACTGATGTTGGCAAAAACTGGACGATACAACAAATCAGCGCGTTGTCAGGCATGGTTGCTGGCGGCACGGGAATAAACACGACTTCAATCGCAAAATACTTGGGCGACGCACTCAACACTACAGCGGCAACTTCTACAACGTACATGCTTCCAGGCGAATACAATGCAACGGCGGGTCTTCATCGTCAAACAGGAACACCTTCATATGTTAGTGTTGGCGTGTACAGCGTCACGGTGACGAAGACGGCGAACGCTACGGCGACAACGCAGTTGTGGGGACTCTACTATTTGCCATACAGCGCAACGGATACGACATCACAGAATAGTTTGGTTGCTTGGGACACAGGCGGCTACGCAGCGAAGAACCTAGTCAGCGCGGACACTTTGCAGGAGACTTGGACGATCACTTTGAGCTAAGGCGATTCTAATGAAAAAGAAACTCACTGTTTCTTTCCTATTAGTATTCTTGCTTGTCAGTTTCGTAGTTGCGACTTTGCCTTTTCACGTGTTGCCTGTTCAAGCTTTGTCCGACTTGCCCACCCCGACACAATATCTTTTTGATTTGAGCAAATGGGGCAGTGTTTTCAGATTGTTAAACTATAGTAGCGCGAACGCGATGGTTAACACGGTTGCCAATTCTTCTGATGGGTTGGAATGGAATGTTACCTGTAATGGTCCAGTGATACAGGCTTGGATGAGTTACAACGGGAACAGGAGTTTTCCGATTGAAACGGATAACCTGGAATTTTATTATCAGCCGCCTCTGGATCAAGAGTTGAACGTGAGCGAATACGATTTTGTGAATGAGACCCACGCGATTAAGGATGGGATAGTTGTTAATGAGCGTCCTGAAAACGTGGTTGGCAGTTACGCCGCGTATAGCACGACGAAACGGGACAACGAATATCAGACGGGCAAAATCTGTCACATTTACAGGCCGTTGCTTGTTGACGCGGTTGGGCAGACTTCGTGGGGATGGATGAACATCACTGGCAATACGTTCACGATTGGCTGGAACTCGTCGTGGGTTGCTGGTTGCGTGTTTCCATTGACGATTGATCCCACGTTTGGATACGAAACTATGGGGAACACAAAATGGACTTTGGGCTCAGACGACTTAGGTGGTTACGGCTTCACTTCTCCTTCTGCTTCGGGAATAGTAGTGACGCAGATAAGTGTTGCCTGTAATGCTTCTGCAACCACAAAACTTTCTAAGGCCGTAATAGTTTTGAATAGTACATTAGCGATAGTGGCAAATAGTGTGAGCGGAGCGGTGACGGTAAGTACTACCCGGCAATGGTGGACCTACACTTTCACAACTAACCCCGTTCTTTCTGGAAACACCCTTTACGATTTAGCTATAGTTTCGCAGCTTTCTGGTTCACTATTATGGTATGATACAGGCGTCGCAAACACTGCGATTTGGGACCCTACAAACAGTTATACTGCGCCAGAAACCGCGGACACCGCAGAGTTTTACAACTTTAAAGCCGGAATTTTTGCAACTTACGTTACTACGCCACAGTCCACTTTGCCAGCCACACAATACAACACAACTACTGCTGGAGCAACATGCAATTTCAGTTGCCAATGGCAGGATAATACAGGTTTAAGCTTTGCCCTTTTTGAAACCAACAATACGGGAGCGAACGTAAATCAGTCTTTGGCTTTGAGCGGGACAAGCCTTGTATGGGCAAACTTTACTGTCACACTGAACAGTACAGTCGGCATTAAAGTCAGTTATAAATGGTACTGCAACAACACAGATAATATTTGGAACACAACTACAGTTGCGTATGTCACAATTACTGCGTCAATGCTTCCATACATCAGCACCTTTACCGTGTCTAGCGGAGCAACCGTTTACGGGTACCAAAACGTGAATGTTACAGTTACACTTTGGGACGCTGATGGAGCCTATGAACCTAGCTTCGGCCTAAAGAACTGTACGGTTAGTTTTAATCAGACAGGTATTGATCTGAACTGGGCTGCGTCTGGCAACGCCACAAGTAAGGTGGATGCTAACAATTACTGTAACCTCATAAGCAACTGGACAACCACCGTGAACAGCACCGCCGTGAATGTTACGTGGAGCGTCACGTTCTACTGGAATGCCACCGAAGCAGTGTATGGCCTTGACACAAGTACCCTTGTGTTTGATCAGCAAGGCCAGAATGGAACGTTGACCACAGGCAGCTTCACTTTTGAAGAGGACCTTATAGTGAAGGCTACGCCAACGTTTGCTCATGCCCGCGAAGACCCAAGCAGCAGCGTCTTGTTGAGTGGGCAACTGTACTATCAGGGCACGTCAACCGCGCCATACAACACGACTGGAATTGTGACTCACTGCGAACTTAACGGCACAAGCAAAGGCAGCAATAGTAGCATCAGTTCTGACGGCACTTTCCAAGTAACAATCACTTCGGAAGCCTCGCCGCTTGGCACGTACACGTATAACGTTTACAGCCTAACAGACGAGACAAGCACCACAAACCAGACGGCAACGTTTATTTTGGAACGTATCCTAGTTTACGCGAAAGACGACCCAATAATCCAAAAATCAATAAACACGCAAGCCATTACGCCTCAAGCATTGCCTGCACAGTCTTTCCTGTTCATCATCCCAGTAAGTATAATCTTGTTTGCGGGTGTGTTTGCACGTAAGAAAATGCGTAAACCGTTCACGTTGTCTATTGCGGTTTTACTTCTTTTAGCTTCCTATTCTACACTTACTATATTGCCACAGTTGCCAGTAGCCGAGGCAGCGGTTTCACCTAACTATTATATACGCGGCATAAATGCCACTCATGGACAACCGCGCAACGGCGAAACAGGTGAACCTTGGCAGTACAACACTGACATGGGAGCAATAACCGCGAGTGCGCCAACCGGTTCAGAAACTAGGGCATGTAGTGTTTGGGTGCAATATTGGTATGATGTCAGCGACACGCTCATGTACTGGGGTATAACACGGATAGGTTATCATCTTTACGTCAAAGCCGATAACGGTTATGAGGTTCAATTTGGCTATGAATGTAATGGCACTTGGTCATCGAATGTTGATGAAGCAATGAGCCTTACGGGAGGCGATGGTAGTTATCATTGGGTTGACGGTTTCTGGAATGTTACTACAATAGTGCCTCCGAAAGTTAACAGCAGCTACACGTTCACGATTAAAGTCGGCCTCATCATTGACAGTCATCCTTGGGTTACCACAGGCTCCACTGATCCGTGCTACGTGAATTTTACTTATGCACCCAAACCCGAACCAACCAGCATCGGCACGACAACCACTAGCGTTCTTGCGAACTGCACGTTCTATACCTTCTGGACAAGCGACGCAGTTGCTGGATTGAGCAAGTATATGTTCGGCTGCGACAACACGGGCGCATGGATAAATGAAACCGTGTGGGTTGACCCTTGGACAGGCACACCCACGACGGGTTGGAGCAACATCAGCAAAATCTTGAACTATACCGTCGGAGTAACGATCAAATGGCAGTTCTGGGTAAATGATACCCTCAACCACTTCAACACCATTGGGCAACAGAGTTTTGACATTACAGGTAAAAACGTGTCTGTTCTGGTTGATGCATATGTTGTGATTTGGTTCATGGCGCGGTATGAAACTGACGGAGCGGCTTATACGAACGCAAGTGGTTCTGCCCTCAGCATCAACGGAACATCTGCCATGTATGACGGCGTGAATAATTATTGGTGGGTCAACGTAACACAGTCAATAGCGGGATACTACACTTACACCGTGAGCGCGGTAGCAGACTCGACGTATGGGCTAACTGCCCTGAACGATGTTGTGGGAGGAGTCACTGTAGAATGGACACCGGTTAGCCAGCAGTATAGTGTTGCCTTGAGCAAAACGATAACTGACACTTTCAACTTTGCCGCACAGTCCGCGATTAAACCCGCCCTGTCACAAACAATGCTGGTTTCATGGGCAGTGGGCGATAAGTGGACGGCTAAAGCTGCTTTGTCGCAAGCGATAATTGGGGGTTGGTTGCTGGTTGCTGGTTGGACGACGAAAGTGAATCTTGCAGAAAGTTTCAGTAGCGTGTATTCTCTTGTGGGCAAGTGGACATCTGCGTTTAGCTTTTCCTATTCCGCAGGGTCTTCATGGAACATAGCAGATAAGCTGTCTGCAAAGTCGGACTTGAGTCAATCAGTAACAACCGTTTGGTCTTCAGTAGGCACATGGGCAGCTAAGGCGGGGCTATCGCAAACTTTAGCGTCAGTCTGGTCTACCGCCATCAAATGGACCGCTACGGCTTCGTTAATCGAGTCGCCCACTGCAGTTTGGTCTATTGCCGACAAATTGGCATCAAACGCAGGGTTAAGCCAAACGGCAACTTCTGTTTGGTCTACTGTAGCAAGGTGGACGGCGAAGGCGAGTCTATCCCAGTCAGTCAGTTCAGTGTGGAGCATCATAACTCACAACGTATTCAGCTCTAGCCTGTCACAAAGTATAGGTTCATCTTGGACTGTTCTTGACCATTGGACAGCTAAGGCAGGACTAACTGAAACGTTAGCTTCCGTTTGGTCTTCTGTTGCCAAATGGACCGCGAAAGCATCATTATCCGATTCGATAGCTTCTTCTTGGTCCGTAGCTGACAAGTGGATGGCTAAAGCCGCGTTATCTGACACGATAACTTCTCTCTGGTCTGTTGCTGATAAGTGGACTGCAAAGACAGCATTAGCCGAGTCAGTCATATCCGCATGGTCAACAGTTCTGAAGTGGACAGGCCATTCAGCTCTTTCTGAAACAATCTCGCCAGTCTGGTCTGCAACGGACAAATGGACGGCAAACACAGTTTTCAGCCAGTCATTCGCTACAAGCTGGACTAGCCTTACCCATTGGGCAGCCAACGTCGGGTTTTCAGACACGGTAACAAGCGCATGGAACATGCTAACGCCGTGGTCCGCCAAAATAGGATTGGCGCAGCCTATAAACGGCGCGTGGAACACGGCAGCCCATTGGACTGCGAATGCTGGATTTTCACAGGGCGTATCAACAGTGTGGAGTGTCACGGCAGAAATAACGGGGCACATGGGACAGTACATTCTTGATTTCAGCCAATCCATTGCGACAACTTGGAATGTTATTACTCACTGGGTTGCCAACACGGGCTTTTCACAGTCTGTAAGTGGCACTTGGAATCTGCTTGCACGTTGGTCGACGAGCGCGGACCTATCGCAGTCAGTAAACAGCGTATGGGGCGTTCATGTTGGCTGGTTTGTTAATGTTGGATTGTCGCGTGAAATAACAACAGCATGGAATGTGCTTACAGCGTGGACGGCAAACGTTGGATTAACAGAACCATTCGCGTTCGTACCGACTAGCACGGCACGTTGGACAGCGCGCGCTGGCTTAAGTCAGCCAGTCTTTACAACATGGAATGTTCTCGTAGGAAACTTCAAAGTCATAGGCTTATCTCAGTCAATAGGCACGGCATGGTCAACCGTGACGCATTGGATCGCTCACGCTTCCTTGTCAGAACAGGCAGGCCTAAGCTGGACTAGCACGCTACATTGGGCAACCCGTAGTCAAATGAGCAACACCATAACAGCAGCGTTTAGCAACCTTGAAAAGCTAGGAACACAAACAAGCCTAACAAGCCCAATCGCAACGGCGTGGTCAACTGTAAGTCACTGGGCAACCCAGGCAGGTTTGTCCAGAACAATCACAACATCTTGGTTCTTCGTTGCTGAACTGTTCCATGAAGGCGGCTACATCGTTGCGTTTGCTCAACACATCGGCTTATCATGGTCATCAATTAGTTCTTGGACAGCAAACATTCAAATGTCACACTCAATCTTCACTGTTTGGATAGCTACTATTGAACAAGCATTCATCACCACGTTTAGCTTCACAGCAAACGGATTATGGAACTTTGCCGCTTCTCAGGCCTCAACAATCAATATGGGCGTACCCATCAATCTAGTAGGAAGCAGTAGCGTCATGTCAGCGTACAACACGTTCCTGTCAAACGTGATTAATCTTGCGGGTTCATGGAGCTTCCCCGTTCCAGTTGTGCCTGTAGTGCCTTCGTCTGTTGCCAGCGGCTTGATAGGCTTAACAGTTGGATCAATGGCCTTCATGATTGCTTGTCTAGCCTACGTGCGAACCTTGAAAGTGAAGAGGCGACAAATACCCTCCCTTTGATGAGTGTTCGGCGGACGAACGGCAGGTTAGAAAGTCTTTTAAACTTTACGCTATGAATAGTATGGAAGAGGTTTGAATCTGATTTATGAAGCGGTTAAGCAGGTTTGATTTCGGCGCATTCCTAATCATTACACTGTTGCTGGTCGGGCTGGTCTATAACAGTTACTCAGTAGGTTCAAGTCCCCGCGTTGTTGACCCCGACCTCATCCCATGGATAGACCCTGCCACAGGCGCAATCAACGTCACCAAAGTTTACGCGAGCGTCATAAACGCGACTACGGGCTACGTGCAAATCTACAAGCTAATCGTGGAAAACGGCACGTCGTTCCCAGCGTCGGCGACGGCGGGCTACGTGTTTTACTATACGCCTTTGAACAGTCTCTACTTCTACAATGGCTCATCATGGAACGGGATAGGCAGCTCCGCCACTATTGATTATTCTTCGTTGACGGGCAAGCCTGACCTGAGCGTGGTATTGTGCCAGAACGGTTCTCGACCTTTACTGAACAATTGGAATGTCGGGAACTATGGCATTTACGCTCTCACCTACGTTAGCACAGTTGGCACGGTCTACTGTAGCGGCTTATCTAACGTGACCCTCGGAGGCTACGTGAACACGACGCGGCTTCTGGTGGAAGTCAGCGCGTCAGGCCCAAGCCTGCCCACTGTAGGATACGTTTATTTTGACACTGCACAAAACAACCTGTTCATTTATAATGGCACAGGCTGGATAGCTTTGGGCAACGCGACAACGCCCACATCACCAGACTTATCCGTTTACCTCTTCGATAATGGCACACGACCCTTAACTGCTAATTGGAACGTGGGTTCGTTTGGGCTTTACGGGCTAACCTATGTGAACACGACCACGCTTTATTGCACCACGATTGACGCGCTAGTTGCGGGGACAGGCGTAAAGGTATTGAAGCTCGTTGTCGAGAATGGCACATCATTTCCTGTGTCGCCTGTTGACCGCCAAGTTTTCTTTCATTACTCAAGCGGCTACTTGTACATGAGAAACAATAGTGTGTGGATTCAGGTTGGCACAACAGCGTATGGCAACTTATCAGGAACACCAGACTTGACCGTGTACCTAACAAAGAATGGCGCAACCGCCCTGAGCGGCAACTGGAACGTTGGCGGAAGCTACGGAATTTACGGGGCAACATGGGTCAACGGAACATCAATCAGCAGCAACTTCTGGTATCAGAACGGCGTGAACGTGACGGACGTGCTTGCCTATCCGCAGCAGCTCTGGAGTTACATGATTTTCCAGAGTGGCAGCAACTACTTCATGAAAAACGGCACAACAGGCCAAGTGGATTACTCTTCAACGAACTTGACGCTTGTAGAACAGTACGCAAAAGGCAACTTGACATCTGGACTTATCTACTTGAAAGAAGTGGTTTGGAACACCAGTCTAGGTAGCCCCGCCGACAACGTTATGATAGTTCAACAGATCCAGGGCGAAATCAGGTACATTAGTAGCCAAGCAAAGTTTGTTGTTCCACAGTTGGGCGCGGATCCGAATACGACTGGTTGGACGCAGACGGAGCAGGGACGCTTATGGTTTAACACGGGCGAGGACACGATGAAGTATTGGAATGGCAGCGCAATCGTTTCGTTTCCGTCGATTGGCGGCGGCAGCGTGGCGAACGGCACGTACACGCTGCCCTACAGCTTCACGATTTACAAGTCAGGTTCAACATACTACGCGGAAAACAGTAATGGCGGCGTGCCATATTCAAGCGCAACCTTCAGCACTGTATGGACAAGCGTTTTAGGTGCTCTCAGCAACGGCGGAACCATAAAGATGAAACCTGCAACTTACACGGTTACGACAACATTAGGAGACGGTGACAGAAACAACATTGAAGTTCGATGTGAAGAGGGCGTGAAGCTTGTGGCCCAAAACAGTTTGCTTGTGCCGATGCTTCAGGTCATAGGTCAGCATGACTGGAATTGGTATGGCGGAGAACTTGATGGCAACAAGGCTAATCAAGGCAACTACACGGGAGACACAACAGCAATGGAGTATAACGATTGCTATGACTGTGACGTTGACGGCGTGTACATGCACGATTTTCTCCAGTTTGGGTTTAGGACGTTGGCGTGTACTAACTGTGGCATCAGAAACAGTCATGTTGCTTACGTGTTGTGGAACGGCATTTACGTGGGGTCAGGCAGTTGGCCGCCGGAACACGGTTACGCCATAAACAATTTTGTGGAGCACAGCGCGGACATTGGCATTGCCCTTGCCGCAAACTATAGTATCTGCTCAAACAACAGGGTAAGAGACTGCAACGACACGGGCGGAAGCAGCGATTGGGACGCTTACACGGGCATCGGCATTCGCATAGAAGGACCAAGCTACGGTTGCATCGTAGAAAACAACGTTGTTGAAAACTGCGCTACGGGCGGCATATACATCAACAACGCACAATTCTGCAAAATAAGCGGAAACATCATCCAGAATACCGATCTGTCGGGCGCAGGTGCTTACGCCATTTACGCCTCAACAACATCTTACAGCATGTTTGACAACAACATCATTTACAACACGGGTACTGGAGGCGGCCTCCAACTTAACACTAACTGCGACTACAATGATGTGAAAGGCAACAAGTTTGCCGTGTGTCCAGTCGGCTTGCACATTAGCAACGCAAATGATGACCAAAACTTTGTGGATGGAAACAATTTTGATGCTTGCACAGACGACATAGTTGACAGTGGAACTAGCACAAGATGGGGCAACAACCTCTGGAAAGACGGAAGCTACGATAATACGCCTCCGTAGAACAAAAAAAGAGGGCTTATTGATAGGTCAACGTGTACGTTGCGTCAACTGTGAATGTTCTCGTTAAGTTCGTGCTTCCGTCTTGCCAGTTCTGGAACATCCAAGTTTTAGCTTGACTGTTAATCTGTGTCGGTGCAGTCCAGACTGTTGCCGTGCTTAAGGAGAATGCGAACGTGATGTTTAAGGGTTGCACGTTTACTGCGACGGTGAAGGTTGAGGGTGGCGGAGGCGGAGGCAATGTACCGTTTAGCAATGTTATGTCCGCGTATATACTGCAAACGTCCATTCCGGTTCCTTCAAGGCTAAGTGTTGCTGGAACAGTGCCATCATAATCTTTGTTTCCAAACCCATGCTGCTCCGTCAGAGTTCCAGCGGCCATTCTGCCGTTATTGCCTCGCGGCGCATGAACATACAGCCAATACCAACTGCCATAAGCCAACGTGAAATTGCCAATCAATGGTTGCGTGTTCCATCCAACAGTCAAACCTGTCTTCTCAAGGCTTCCCGCGATCTTGACGGGGTTAGCCGTGGTGCTGTAGATGCCTATGACCATCTTGTTATTCGGTGCGGAAGCAACATGACTCAAATACGCGGTGATGCTGCCCATATACGTTCCTGTAGGCTGTGTCCATTGGAACTTGCACAAGTCATACTGTCCGCCCCACCAGTTTTCCTTTGATTCAACGTTCACGTCGCCTAACATGTAGCTACTATTCTGTGAAGGTGGCTGTGGTGGAGAAGCTTGTGGTTGAGTAGTGTATATGCCTATGCTGTATGATTTCGGCCCGTGACCGTCGGTAGCAATTATCCATGTTGTTTCGTTCCACCAAGGGTCAAACTGGTGCATCGCGTCTGCGTTCCATCCTGATCCAGACGGGCTTAACAATGGGCTTTCAGGTATTTCATGCTCGGCAAAGTCTGTTGTTGTGAGAACATCAACTTGATAGGCTCTTACTTTTTCGCCGTATCTAACATCGCTTTTCTGAACAAACCGCAAGATTGTCGCGCCGTTGTAAAGTATTGTTCTTCCAGCCATTCTTGCTCTGCTTGCATCGTTAACTACGATTGGACTTTTCGGATGCTGCGTCCATCCTGACGTGAGACTGTGCGAATAGTACAAGTAACCTATAGCATCGTTTGCTCCACCCGTAAACATCCACCAGACACTGCTATAATAGAATATTGAAGGGTCAGACAATGCTTTTGGAATCAATGTTGATACGAACGTCCAACCGTAAGGAAAGCTTGTTGCCACGTAGATGTTTACGCCGCCTGACCTGTAAGCGTCTGGAACCATGTAATAGTTTCCGTCTACCTTGTAGACTTGCGGAAAACTAAACCTGACTGGTGGACTGCTTAGAACTATTTTCTGGTAAGTCCAATGCAAAGCATCATTGCTTGTGGCTACTCCTATCTCTTCCTTTGAACCGTCAGGCAAACTGGCATCATTTGACTGAACCTCAAAGAACATGTACCAAACGTTGCCTTCATGAAACAGGAACGGGTCAGCGACAAAATTCGCGTTCCTATCAGTTACGATGCTTTTGGTAACAACAGGATTCGTCGTGTAAGGCATCAACGGGTACGGCGGAACAGTCACGCTTGACCAGTCAGGATAAACTGCGTCAACCCCTGCGACAAACCTTGGAGACACCATCAACAATGCCAAACTCAAAACAAACAACGATTCCAACAAGCTTTCTAACAGATACACCGTTCTTCTGCAAACGAATATGTCTCCGACAAGACCTAAAACCAAGTCCATCAATTTCAGAGGGTCCTTGAAATGGTTTTATCGAACTGTTCATGTTCTTACTTCCTAGATACGCAACCCTTTGATTCCGTTATATGAAAGTTATTGAACTGTAAGGTTGCATACACAAAAGTTAAGTATGATTAAGACTATTTAAGGTTTATGTCTGATGCAGAGTTGATGGAACCCTGGCTCAGTGAATGCCGATCACCCAACACACGGTACGAGTATGAGTTGCGTATGCGCACGTTTCTTGAATGGTACAAGAAGCCCCTAGCCACTTTCTTAAAGTCTAGTCCGGCGGAGATGCGGCATGTTGCCCTTGTCTTCCAGAACGAAGCCCTAGCAGGCTGGAAGCCGACTAGCCGCTTGAACTGTGTCATATATCACGGTCACACGGTCCCGAACCTGAAACCTAACACCATCATTGCGATTCTGACAGCTCTCGGAAGTTTCTGCGCGGCAAACGACAAGACCTTGCGATTACGGGGAAAAAGGCTGAGGATTCAGATTGACTTGGACTCGCATAGCTTCACCAACGTAGACCTAACGCGAATCTTTGAGGTGGGCACGATCCAAGAAAAAGCGCTTGTGGCATCGTTGTGTAGTTTGGGTTGGGAAATCAGCAGCGTACTCACGCTTGACATGGACTTCATTCGGAATCACTTGGACAGGGCTAAAGAGAACGGACTGAAATTCGTGTATTTTCTCGACCAAAGACCCAAGACTGGCGTACGGCGTTTGGGCGTGCTTAATCCTCTTGCGCTCGAATGGCTTGGCGAGTGGCTTAAAGAGTGGCATGGACAGTGGATTGTACAAAAAGGAAAGAAGGTGTGGAAGAACGCCTGTTTCAAGTTTACGACGAAGGAAGGCGTGAATGACATGCTCAAACGCCTCGCAAGGCAGGGCCACGTTCACACCGTCGGCCGCGTTCACCTGCATAGTATCCGGGCTTGGGTGATTTCGGCGTTGAGTCACGCGGGAATGAATGAGTGGCAAATAAAGTACATTGTGGGCAAGTCGATCCCTGTTAGCGATGCTACGTATCTTAGGACGTTGCAACAGGAAATCGAAGAAAAGTACCCAGCCGCTTATGAGGGCTACTTGAACATTTACAGCCGAAGCGTCGAAGACAAGACGCGATTAGGCGATTTGCAGCGGCGTTTGGCTGACGTGGAAGAGTACCTGCGGAAACAGAAGGCGGACACAGCGCCCGCGCTAGGCATACATGAACACCAAGGGTGATTAAATGAGAAAAGATAAGAAAACTGGAAATTGGGTAATTGATAAGCCTGTTAAACTCAAAAGCCATGATAGACTGACTTTTCCTGAAGGTGCTAGGATAGTTTTAAAGGACATGAAGAAGGCGAAAAAGAAAGGTGTGTAGGTTTAAATGTTAAGTTGGAAATGCAACGTGAACCGTGTATGTTTAGGGTCTAACTAGGAGGTCTAACAAATTGCCATTCAAAACGAAGGAGGAAAAACGTGCATACATGCGAGAGTACATGCGGCGAGCGAGGTTGGAACTGGGCGGGGAAACAACAAGAATCGTGGTTAGTAGTAAGCGTGACGGTTATGAATTAAACCTAAACCTTATTGATTCTCCACGCGAACTTATCAGAGAAATTGATGGGGCGGCATTGGTTGAACTTCGTGAGTCTATTAAGGCTAACGGGGTCTTACAGCCTATTCTTGTTAGACCTAAAGGCGAAAGGTACGAGGTTGTGTTTGGAAACCACAGGTTTCTTGCGGCTAAGGGTGCGGGTTTAACCAAGATTCCTGTTCAAATTCGAGACGTGAACGATGATGAGGCTTTACTGTTGGCCGTGACGGAGAACGTGCAACGGTCAGAAGTGAACCCTATCAGAGAAGGCCAACTTTACGAGCGGTTGATGCTTAGGTACGATGTTAACGTGTTGGCCGAGAAAATTGGGAAAAGCGTGTTGTATGTTCAGACGAGAATCAAGATTGCGGCGAAGTTGCATGAGGAATTGCGTGGACAGGTTGGCAAACGTTTGACGATAGGGAACGCGGCGGCATTATGTAATTTGCCGAAGCATGAGCAGATGAAGGTTTATGAGAAACTCATAGAAAACGTGGGTCCCAAGGCACTTTACGCGCTTCATGCACGAGGACTCATTGAAGCAAGCAAAGGTGCAAACTATAACAAGCCCAAGCCATATGTGAACTATTGTGTTTGTGAAAGGTGCGGAGCGAAACATTTGCATGGAGTCTCAATTAAAGATGCTTAAAACATTGGACAGTCAGCCAGAACATTGCCCCAGATGCAAGGGATTAGACCTTGTCAAAAGCGGGAAGCATTATGATCTGAAAGGGATTGTTCAACGGTATCTGTGTAAAACTTGTGGAACAACATTCTGCAATGACGGCTATTTTAGGGGAAGGCATCAGCTTAGCCTATTGCAGTATGCAGTCGCACAGTACCAGAACGGGTTAAGCTATGAGCAAATTCAAGCCCAAATCAAAGACAATTTCGGAATCAAAATCAGCCGCACCACTATCGGAGAATGGTTGAGGCATCTCGGATTCAAGCCTAGACCCAAAAATTCAGGCGACCAAAAGCACAAGAAAAACCGTGAACTGATACAGGTCGGCTTAATCCTGACTGTACGTTTTGCATCATCAAACGTTCCAGAAAAATTCTTGGTCCTAGAGAACTCCATCATAACGAACTAGGCCACTTAAACCTGACACTCTAGGGTTTCACTGGTGCGTTGTCCAGAAGGGTTTATCTTGACTTTGGAACAACCAACTATCCCCTCGGAGGATTAGAAATGCACGATTATTTGAAGGGCGCGTATGAAGCGTTGAGTTGGGTCAGGTTGACGTTGAAGGGAAAGAAGGATGTGGAGAAGGTTCTTGAAGAAGTGAACGGGGCTATCAACGACATTACGGAGGGCGTTGCCGTGGATTTCAGGGAACGACTGAAAACTATTCGCTCCTAGACACTATTTTTTCATATCCTTGCTTTATTAGGTTTCTAATTACTTCTGAGTTTGTTTCTAGTCCCAAGTGTTCTTTGACGATTTTGAACCTACGCGCTTGCTCGCCTTTGAGGACAACTTTAATTTGAAGAGATTCTTTAGGCATGGTCATTCTCTCTTGGTACTCTATGTACCTTGTTGTGTTTCTTGTTATTTAAGATTTCGCAGTCGTAGAAGGTTTTAAATAATACTTAAAAGTACAGCAAGTACCAAGAAGGCTTAGGAAGTACCTACATGGACAAACAAGTTCTCGTCAAAGTCACGTTGAAAGGCGAGGAAGTGCGGAAATTTGAGGCGGTCAAGAAGCACAAAGGCGTCCTTGCAAACAGTGAAGTTGTAAGAATCCTTGTGAACGATTCTTACGAGCAAATCGAAAGGGAGGCTTAGGGCGTGGAGAGTTCTGTGGATGTTTCTAAGAAGATTGCTGAAGCGTTGAATTGGAAGCTTGTCCAAGTTGAGAATGTTTTTGACGTGGAGGAAGACAAGCAGGGCTTTTTCATTCTTACGTTGAAGCCGAAAAGGTTTCTGGATCCAGCAGATTTCAAAGCGGTCTGCCGTTTAACTCAGGATCTAGGCGGAGACGGCGAATACGCGAAGGTCACGCGATCTTGGAAAGTGCCAGGTTCCCTAGCAAAGAAACCGATAAGTACACCGGTAAAGAAGTCAGCGTTTGAGATTCTTCCGCTTGCCGCATTGGTGAGTATGCCTTTTCAGAGCCGCGAACTCAAGAATGATCCTTCCCTCGATGAACTTGTTGAGAGCATTAAGGAGACTGGCGTTGTTGAGCCTATTGTCGTTCGGGGAAAGGGCGGGTTTTACGAGATTGTCATGGGAGAACGGCGGGTTGAGGCAAGTCGAAGAGCGCGTTGTGGGGACATTCCTGCTATCGTAAAAAGTCTTTCAGACGAGCAGGCTTACGACATGCAGCTTGTCGAGAATATTCAGCGGAAAGACCTTTCAGACATGGAAACTGCTCACGCTCTAAAATGGAGAATTGACACTTTCGGATACACCCAAGACGTTCTCGCAAAGAAGCTGGGCAAGAGTCATGTGTGGGTTTCAAGACACCTTTCCATGTTGGAACTTGAAAAACTTACCCCGGGGAAAGTCCAACTTGGAGAAATTACTGAGCGTCAAGCTCGAGAGATCCTGGCTGCTCCTCCGGACAAGCAGGAGAAAATCATTGACGAGATCAACAAGACTGGCGAGGTGCCTTCGGCGCGTGAATTGCATTTAGTTGTCCATCCTGAAGAGAAACCTAAAACCATTCTATGTGATCATTGTGGCGAGCCTGTTGAAAGCCCCGTTCATGTTGACGGCAAGTTCTACCATGACGATTGCTATGAGCAGGTGAAAGCTGAATCTGCGCCCGGGCTCGCTCCGGAAACGCCCACGAAGTTTGAGCCTGAAACAGTAGAACCTGAAAAGAAGCCCAAGCACCCTGAGCCTGAGTTGACTGGTTATCTTTGGACGTGCCCTTGCGGAGCCAAATTCATCATCAACCATGTTGACTTGCCCGGAGGCAGGCTGACAGAGCATCATTTGGAGGCTTGCGGAGCATGAGCGTCAGGGCTTTATACCAGAAGATTCCCGCGTCCAAACGCCTCTGCAATTACCACGACTGCCCTTCTCCCCAGATCCTCCGCAACATCGACGTTGACAAGAACGGACGCATTTATCATCACGGCTGCCTCCTTGACGCAAGAGAAGAAAAGTACCGTTGCCTAGAATGCTTCACTGTTTTTGACGCGACTGAATGCGGTTTTGTGGAAGCCCAGAAAATTGCGGGCGACGAAATCAGCGAAGGAGTGAAGCCTGTTTGTCCGTGCGGCAGCTTGAACGTGAAGAAAGGGCTTGTCGATTGGAAAAAGGAGGTTTGAGTTGTGGAGTTGCAGTATCATCAGCAGACGACTACGCCGTGTCCAAAGTGCGGCGCGAACCTGAAGGCAGACGACTTGGGCAGCCACTTTTTGCGTTGTTTCAATCGCCTGTGCGGTTGGGAAGGTTCGATTTGCGACGTGCAACTAAGGAGAAGGAGAAGAAGTGGTAAAAAATGACTGACATTTTTTGGGACGGCAAGAAATTGGCGAAGCTTGAGATTCACCAGGCAGGTAAAGACAGCGAGTTTGTTTGGCTTCGTGGAACCTTAGAGAATGGCGAAACAGTTGAGACGATGTATTTGAAGGAGTGGTAAAAAATGACTCATGAAACTGATTTTGACAAGGCATGGCTCGCGTACCTGAAACTGTTGCATGAGGACATGGAACGAATTGCGAAAGTGCTGGAAAGCATCAAGCAAAACGGGATAATCGCGTATCCGAAGGCATGAACATGGAGACACTTGTCTTTGTAAGTGGTTGGGTATGTTCCCTAATTCTTTGTGTTTTGGCTTTTGTCAGAATCTTGGATAAATTGGATGAGATTCTGGAGGCATTGCAAAAGTGAAGTGCCTGTTTTGGTGGACCTGCGACGGCCTCTTCGACGAACAGGAATACGCGAATCCTAAGACGTTGATGTGGAAGTTGACGTTGATGTGGAAGTTTACGGCTTTGCTGAAGGACGGGAACGTGTCGGTTGTGATGGCGGAGGTCCACAAGAATGAGTGAAGAGATAGATCAGGAAGTTGTTGAGCAGTTACGGGCCAGTTACAAGGCGCATGGGGCTAGGGATAAGGTTGTCAAATCATCAGACGGTGAACTTGTGGATGGACACCAGCGCAAAGCGGCAGTGGCGGAGTGGCCTGAAGAAGTCAACGTGAACCTGAAGACGACGGAAGACATCATCACGTACCAGATTGATAAGAACTGGAATCGGACGACGAAGTCGGAAGGGTGGAAGCGTGAGAAGATTGGAAAGTTGGTGGAGTTGGGTCATAATGTTGATTGGATAATCGGTCAGACTGGATTGTCGAAGAGTACGGTTTACAGGTACATGCCGCAAGAACTGAAGGTGCCTGAAAAGGTTGCTGCTGGAATTGTGAGTGGTGCGGGTCGTTCTGTTCCCACCTCGGAACACACTGTTACGACTCACGATGCTCCGCAACGGAAAGAATGTGAATACTGCCATGTTAGCAACGGCGAGGCGCGGGAATGGAATGGTCATGTGCTTTGTCGAAGAGACTATGCTACCGCATTGGATGATCCTGCTAAATACCATAACCATTTTGGAAGGTTGAAGAAGGGTCAGGAAGCAGTTCAGGAAAAGCTGTCTAAACCGCAAACGTCTAGTCAGATGAGCAGTTGGGCGCACCGCAGCGAAAGCATGAAGGTTCAACACAGTCAACCAGAAATTGACTTAATGAAAGAACTGTCAGCTTTGGGAATCACGCCTGAAACAAATCAAACAGTATCGTTGTGGTGGACTATTCCCGACGGACTCTACCGCGACAAGAAAGTGGTCTATTACGTTCACGGAGTCGTGCATGACAAGGGAAAGGCCTTGGCTAAAGACGATGAAATCGAAGCCGCACTGTTACAGTTAGGCTAGACCGTCCTCGTCTTCAGACATGACAAGGGAACGCCGAAAGAATGGGCTGCCGAAGTGCAGGAGAGTTTGAAGTTTTGAAAGTTGAAACGCAAATACACGCTGTCGAAATCGACCTAACACCCACTTCGGAAGACTCTGGATTCACAATTCGAATTGACGCTGACTGGCAAATTGTTCTGAGGAATAAGGCAAACGGAGAGGCTCGCATAGGTTCAGTCGCTAGGGTTTTGATGTTGATGATTGAATCGAAGGATTGTGAAACGCCATGAGTGAGGAAACTAAGCGTCCTGACCTGTGCCATTCTAAAGAGTACAGGGTAAGGTATCATGGCCATTCTGTCCTAGTGTCAACAAGGCGTGACGACCTTTGCGGTGCGTGCGGCAGAAAAGTTGGTGACGGCATAAAACGGACGAACAGGCACCATTGGCGATACGCGTATGCTTGGAAGACTGTCAGGGCAAACCCTGAACTTGCATTGGAAAACACGGTTGAATACTGTTTCAAGTGTCATCCTATCGCGGATGCGGTTCGCTTGTTAACCAGCGTCAAGAACTGCTCAGACGTAGCCAGTGTTGTGCATACGGCTCCTGATGAGATTCAGACCAAGTTCAACAAAATCGTGAATGCAGTCAGTTTTGGAGGCGCACCTAAAAAATGAAAGGGCGAACCTTAGCATTAGCCCAATTTAGTTTCCAATCTATATGCGGCATTCTCTTGCTTTACACATGGATGGAAACTGGACGTGGCAATCTGCTTCTAACGATTCTGATTCTTTTCTCAGCATTACCAGTTGCCCTGTTCATAGGAAAAAGTTGGGATTGGCTTAGCAAAGACTATGTAAAAGAGGCGAAAAAATGACTGAAATCTTGTTGCTGTTCATTCCAGTGTTTCTATATCTTTTCTTGAGACTCTGGGAGGAACTAACGAAAAAGGAGACTGTAAAATGACTGCGGCTAATAATGGTAGGCGTAAACGGACTTACAGGTTCAGCCTATGGGCAGAACGGATACTGAAAAGGTACGGGTTGCCCTGCATATGCCAGCGTTGCCAGAAGAAGCTGGAAGAAGGCCAACTGGTCACGCGAGTGCGAGGCAATAATCGTTCGCATTATTATCATGCTGACTGCCTTGAAAGGATGCGAATCTAAATGAAAGTTTGCCCTGTTTGCGGTCACAATGATGAATCTTGGTCACATAGTAGGTTTGACTTTAACGCTGATTATATGCGGTTTGATGAAGCCCAAAACATACCTACTTTGAAAGAAGTCTATGAGTTTCTGAAGGATAAGGCTAACTTCGTTCCCTTCAAATTGGGTTCCTACACGTTTTATAGACGTGGAACTGGCGGCCTCTATCTCTATAGAGTTCTTCATGCTGACTTCAAAGTTCCTAGAGAACGCAAAAAACATTCTATCCTAAAGGAGACAAAAAAGTGAATCAGTTTTCTGGTTCTGAAGGCTTGTTCTGCGCACGCTGCGTACGCTTGGTTCATTGGAGCCAGATTGTTTTGGGAGCTGGAAACGCGCCGTTATGTCCAATTCACAAGTGCAGGTTGCGGACGCGGATACGCCACAAACACAAGGAGACTTCCTAAATGAAGTTTCTTGAAGGATTAGTTGAATTTCTCGGGTGGATACCACCGATTTTGTTCACAGTTATTGTTGCTGGTTATGTTGGATGGTTCCGAATTATTGAAGGATTGATAAAAAGATGAAGTTGAGTGCGCTGATAGAAAAAGCCAAGACAGGATGGGAAATTTACAAACAGGTAGATAACACGTATGATTATCACTTTCCTATGGATAAGGAACTGCGGCAAAAAATCCCTGACGATAAATGGGTTTCTGTTGATGACCTAAAACCAAAGCTTGAAGAACTGGTTCAGAAAGTAGATTGGTTGATTCTTGGACGACCCGCTGTTTTTCGCACTGAAACGGAATTTGAAAAGGGGTATTCTAAAGGTTACTATGATGCAAAGGAACGGGTTAAAGAAATTCTGAAAGACGTTTTGGGTTTGTCGGAAGAGAAGGAGAGTTCCTAGATGAAGTTGAGTGCGCGTCAGCGGCGAGATTTAGCGACGGCACGGAACGAGCAGAACCCACTTGTTCAAATTGAAATAATCGAGAGCGTTCTGGGAGACAAGAAACAATGAGGTACTCGCTCAAGAATCCGTTGTGGCGGAAAAGGCCTGCTGAAGCCCGAAAAGCGTTGGAGATGGAACTTAGGAACAGGCTTGCGGAACTTGAAGTGCAACGTCTGCATGGCATGGACGTTTGGGTTGAAATCCTAATCATAAAAGAAGTGCTAGGTGAAACAGAATGATTTTTCCTGAACTCTTTTCAATCGATCCTGCAGTCCTAGCCCACGCAGAAGCGATTAGCCGTTGCGGATTCCATGTAGTATACTCAGAAGATTATCCGTTTTCAACGTTGAAAGTTAGCCGTTCTCCAGTCAATCCAAAACGACGGAAGCCGAAGCCGCCAAGGTTCAGAATGTGGACGTACCGACGAAAGCGAGGAATTTGAGTGACAGAACCAAAAGATTTGCAGAAAGGATACTGCCCGCATTTCAGGGAAGTCATGGACTTGAACGATTGTTTCTTTTGTTACTTCAAGAAGGTGAAGAAATGACTGACGAATTTGACGGAACCTTATGTGCTGTTTGCTATGAGTTTCTCGAGTTTAATGATGTGAAAAACTGCAACGGACATGATAGGCTTTTCTCAAAGTCTTTCAGACCCCGAAAAGCACGTTGTAAGTATTGGGAGCCTAGTCCAGACTATGATCCATGCAAGGGTGAAGATTCAAAATGAATGGTGTTGAAGATTTGCAGAAAGCCCTAGACAAGTTTCCAAAAGTGGATAGGTTTGATGACACAAATTGGGCTTTTGATATGAAAGTGTATCAATGGCTTGAAGATTTCAAAGGTAAGTTTTCTGCTTTCAAACAAGACTATGACAGTCAAGTTCACTTTGATAAAAGTCAAGTTCACTTTGATAGGAAAAACCCGATTGTATACAGGAAAGAGAGGCGTGACAGTGACAAACGTTAACATAGAAGATTTAAAGAAAAGCCTAGAACGGATGTTTGCTTGCTGGAAAACCGACAAACTCACAGTATGCGACCCAGAACGTAAAGAGAACTGGGTTGTTGAGACTCTTGACCCTCAAAACTTCCGTTCCTTTGAGAATGCGATGGACGAGTTTTACCTGGCGTTTTCTGCTTTCCAGAAGGACTATGATGTTCAGGTGCATGTGCCACGCAAACAACTCTTCGACAAATGTGCTTACGTTGATTTTGAAGGAAAACCCGCCATTGTATGTAATCTTTGTCGGTTCTATCATGGACTCCAAAAGGGTTGTTCTTGGGAAGAAGAAAAGAAAGAGTTGCTTGAGGCGACACAGAAATGAGTAAAGATTTAAGGAAAGCGTTAAGGCATTATATTTGGCATTGTCCAATCTGCAAAAAAGAAACTGTGCATCGTTGCGTATTCCAAGAGCTTGTCGCTTGTGACATCTGCGACTTGGTTCAGCATAAACCTTTGAAAAAGTTGCTTGAGGCTTCAGAAAAGGAGAAAGAAACATGAAGTTTGAAGAAGCATACTATTGGTTCACTGTTTTCCTGAATCGTTGTTCAACTTGTTTTTCGGATGACCTTGATGGTGGTTCTGA
>Ga0315288_10000395_pt1 | contig 55062 bp, 44 predicted proteins | sample YL17G11_20_MG_FD_203454 | JGI IMG/M metagenome (GOLD analysis project Ga0315288, IMG submission 203454) | Sediment microbial communities from Yellowstone Lake, YNP, Wyoming, USA - YL17G11_20 | ecosystem: Environmental > Aquatic > Freshwater > Lake > Sediment | place: USA: Wyoming | collected... | reverse complement strand
GGATGTGGCTCGCTGGCTCGGAACCGCAAAGAGTTCTGTTTCTCGGTGGTTGTCCACTTACAAAAAGAAAGGCCTGCGAGGCTTGAAGCCCAAACCTGTGCCCGGACGCCCTTGCAAACTTCACCGGCATCAAAAGCCCCAATTGCTCCGATTGCTCTTGCGTGGAGCATCGGCCGCCGGATACTCTACGGACCTTTGGACAACCCAACGGATTGCCGAAATTATCTGGAAACATTTCCGTATCCGGTACGACCGCGATCATATCGGCCCGTTGCTAAGAAGCCTCGGATGGAGTTGGCAGAAGCCGGAACGGCGGGCTTCGGAAAGGGACGAGGAATATATCGAAAACTGGAAAAGGCACAAATGGCCGCATATAAAAAAAAGCCCAAATACTTGGCGCCCATCTCGTTTTCCTCGATGAAAGCGGGTTTCTTCTTATTCCCAACGTCCGTAAGACATGGGCTCCGGTGGGAAAGACCCCTCTGCTTCGGCATAGCTACCGCAGGGATAAAATATCCGCGATATCCGGCATTACTGTTTCCCCCAAACGCAAACGCTTGGGCCTCCATATCCGTTTCCACGCCTCCAACATCACGAACGTGGAAGTTTTGCAATTCCTCCGCTTGCTCCTGCGGCATCTGCGAGGCCATATCGTACTCTTGTGGGATGGCGGCAAAATTCACCGGCACGAGAAAGTGAAAGACTTTATCCGGAAGAAATCCCGCTTGCATGTTTATCGGCTCCCCGCCTATGCTCCGCAACTCAATCCTGATGAGTTTGTATGGACCAAGGCCAAAAACGATTTATCCAATAGTGCGCCTAAAGATGCCGATGATCTTGGAAAACTCTTACGCTGCTCTATCCACCGAATTAAAGGGTCCCAACGATTATTGTGGTCTTGCATCGAGGCATCTGAGCTACCTTGGAGATTTTGATAATGTTCCATTACTTATCTAGAGGTCAATATTTCGAGAGGTGGCCGCGATTGAAGGTCCCCGCCCTCGGGAACCTGACGCCGCTCCAGGCCGCCAAGACCGAGACGGGACGGCGGAAGCTCGCCGACCTCCTTGATTATTTCGATCGGATCCAAAATACGCATCCCGACGGAAAACCAAAAGTCGATTTCGACAAACTGCGCCGCCTGTTGGGGCTTCCCGCCAAGTCGAGCTGAGGCGTCTACTTTATCCCTGTCGTTGCGAGCCATCAAGCGAGAGCGTGATGACGTGGCAATCTCACCAATAATAAATGTCATCGCGGGCGACCGAAGGGAGCGTGGCGATACGACCTTGAATATATATGTGTATATATGGAACGCAAAAAAATGAAAAGGGTCAATGTTATTCTCGAATCCGAACTTTACGACAGGGCCAGGACCGTAGCATTCGTCAAGCGCAAAAGCCTGTCTGAGATCGTCCGCAATGCCCTCAAACATTGGCTGGCGATCAACGTAGATCCCAAAGTCGAATTGCTTCTTTCCGAAACAGAAGAGAACAAGCTTTTAAAAATTTTGGAATCCGAAGAGTTCGTCGCCTCCGACAAAGCGAAAAAGTCCCTCGGCTTATGAACGTCTTCTATAGCAAAAGCAGTCTTAAATACCTCTCAAAACTTGAAAAGGATATCCGGACGAATATCATCACCGCTATCGATAAGCTGCCGAAAGAAGGTGACGTCAATAAAATGCGCGGCCAAACCATTGATGGCATATTTCGCTAACGCGCCGGCAAGTTTCGAGTTCTTTTCCATTGGAAAGCAGATACCATGGAAATGGTAACTTGAATTCCTAGGCCAACGATAAACAGTTTTCCCAGGGTCATGGTAAACAGAAATCCCAAAGGCAGGGTAAATTGGGTTCACTGTCACAAAAATAATAAATATTCTTAATTTCTCGCTCTATTGATAAGGTCCACTCACCCCATCCCTCTCTGATCTTGCCGGAGGATCGCGGCGAGGATTCGACCGCCGTCCGAATTTTTCGCGGCCAGTTGACGAATGCGGTTTAGGACGTTTTCGCGGCACCCGATGATTTCCGCGGCGCGCATAGTCCGGTCATGAGCTTCCCGGACGTCCGATCCGGTTATTTCATATCCGTAACCCTCTGCGATCCACCGGAGCGCCGCCAGCCCTGCTTCTAAGGCGAATCGCGGTTCAGTCTCCGCCAGATCACGCGCCGCCCGGGTCAAGGTCTTGGGATCGCAGGGCGTGCGGTTTGCCAGCGCGATAGCCTCTTCGTAAAGACCCGCCGATTTTGCCGCAGCAAACCATTTGCCCTCCTCCCCCGGTGTGGCGGCGACAAGATCCCGAAGGATGCCGCTCGGAGTCCGATCCGGATATTTGGAAGCGACGGCGCGAAAAGTGGCCAGGTAGGTCGATTTTCGATTAGCCGCGAAGGAATACTTGCGGTAAGCTTCCTCGGTTTGACCCATCGAGAGGAGAATCCCCTCACAAGCTTCGGCGATGAAGACCGGATTCACGTTCAGGCCAAGGGAATTCTCGGCAAATTGGAGCGCTTCGGTCTTCTCCCCCATCGCCGCGAGGGCTTTTACCCCCCATTTCCGGTATGTCCAGGACTTAAAGGGGGCCAAATCGACCAAATCGAGGATTTCTTTGAATCGTCCGGCTGTATACAAAACGCTCAAACAAGCCGCGCTCCCGTTAAAGAATTCTCCCCTGTTCCGATCCCCGCTCCAGATCATCCGGACCGTATCGATGAACGAGTCGGCCCAGATCGACGCCGTTTCTGGAGAAGCGCACAGTCCCCCCCATCGATCTGGAAGTTGATCGATATAGGAATAAGCATCGCTCTCCACCGCCTGCCAAAGTCGATCCAGCCATTTTCCCCGTAACGCTTCATCGGCCGGAGCCCCGGCGATGATCGGAACCAAAACGTCGACCGCGGCATTGACCTCCGCGCCGATTGCCCCCGACGATCCGTCCACATTGGCGATGGCGGCTGAAATTTTCTCAAGGAACAAAACCGACCCCTCGGCCCCAAGAATCGGGTTTTTCCTGGCCGTCTTCTTGATCTCGGAAAGTGCTTCCCGAATGCGGAGGATCGCCGGCTGGGAGCGCCATCCGAAAGCGTCCTTCCTAAAACGCGGTACGAAGGTCCATCGATGGTTTGTTTGGAGGCTCATGGAATCATTCCCTGCCCATTTCGATGTGAATTAATAATTAGATATTGCGAAATTCCGCGTCATCAAGGAACTCCATGAATTTCCGCTTCATCCTATAAGACCACCTGCGATCCGACAGCATCCGTCGAAATCCTCCCTCAACCAGATCAAGCGGGAACGAACGAAACGCCCTGAGAACCGAGTCGATGTAGCTGCGGGTCGAGTTCGAACTTGTCGTTTTTTCCAACTCCATGAACAACGACTCCGCCGACTTCCGCGTCGGCACGTTCCCCAAAGCTTCGATAACCGATTGCTTCCTGGCAGTATCGCCGGCAAAATAGCTCAGCAATCCATATAAAATAATCTCTGCTTCAATCCTTCCGGCCGAAGCCATCAAACCGAGGATTCGGCAGGCCGATCGGAACTTCTCTCCATCGTCTCCAACGGCTTGCGCCAGAATCACGTCGATGGGCAATTTGGTCAGATCAAGATAGCCGGCCTTGGTTATCCAGGGAACACCAAGTTTTTTCAGTTTGTTACCGCTCTTGTAAACCATACTCTCTCCTAAAGCCAACGGAAAAGATCGGCCGCTAATTTCCATTTCATGACTGTTGCTTTCGTGAAAAAATCAACCCATTCGACTCCCCGGGCTGAAGCCCGGGGTATGCGCAGGGTTAATACTGAGCGGCGCTTTTTACCCCGATTTAAAAATCGGGGTTTGGCGCCGTCGAACGTATCATACCTCCGACCACGGAGCCATGTCAAAGACGAGAAGATCACCACCGCTACTCGTCCCGGTTTTTTTAATTGTCATCGCGATCCGCTTGGCGTGGCGATCTAACCTTTATTATTTCGTGTCATCGCGAGGCACCTTGCGCCGTGGCGATCTCGCCGGTTGATCCCCTTGTCATCCTGAGCGAAGTGAAGGATCTCAGCATAACGAATTTCGATAATAGATTAACTGTCACCGAAATAAAAGCCTTTTATACGAGAAATTCGACCCATTCATTCGTCAATTCACATAAGGGATGCCGATGCCCAAACCGAATAAAGAAACTTAATGATCCGGGTTTACTGATTGCCCTAGGGATCATAGAGCATAATTCCGAGTACAAGCAACTAAATATTAGTTGCATTTGCAATTAATAACTGATAAGGTTGCCATGAGTCGTCAGGACAAGCTCCAGGCCAAAGGCCATATACAATGAAAAATATCCTGCATTACAAGGGTTTCATCGGTTCCATTCATTATAGCTCCCAGGATGATTGCTTTCACGGCCGTATCGAAGGCATCGACGATCTCGTAACCTTCGAAGGCCGTTCCGTGGACGATCTCAAAAAAGATTTCAAAAAAGCCGTGGAGGATTACGTCGAACTCTGCCGGGTTGCAGGGAAGCTCCCCCAGAAATCATACACGGGGAGCTTTAACATCCGGATTACCTCTGATCTCCATAAGAAGGCTGTCCAAAAGTCGGTGACCGAAGGGATTTCCCTGAATCAACTCGTTCGCAGGGCTATCGAGAAGGAACTCACTTGAGGTAATTCGGCAGAGGGAAATTATACCTTCGCTGTCACCTCTCCGTCCTAAACCCCCTCCTCCGGCTCATGCCTGCCATATTGCCGGCGATTTGTGAATTTCGCCCGCCGGGTGTCGTCTCTTATCTATGTGGACGGTAAAACTTAACAATTTTTCCAGGAAGATTATATTATGATGACAGTAAACAAGAACGCTTAACCTTAAAGGTTAAACTTTTATACCCCGGGGGAACCTCGCATGTTCCCCCATTTTTTTATCCATGAAAAAAAGGGCGGTTATACTCATTGATGGAAAAAATATTTCGTTTATTCTCATGTTATTGACAACTTGCTCAAAAGGAGCTATTGTAAGAATGTAGGAATGTAAGGAGATTTCATGGAAATCATCGAAATAGCCAGAATGACGTCCAAAGGACAAGTCACCGTCCCCGCCCCGATCCGGGACATATTAAGCCTGAGAAAAGGTTCCACAGTCATCTTCAAGGTCACGGAAAAGGGCATCTTCTTCATGCCGTGTGAAATCACCGAGAAAGAGTCCTACACTCAAGAAGAATGGGGAAAAATCGAACGCCTGGTCGCCGAGCGCGGCAAGAACTATAAGTCCGCGAAGGGGGGCCGCAAGCACCTGAAGTCCCTGTGAGATATGAATTCAAGCCGTCATTTGACCGCTCGATAAAGGCGTTCTTTCTTAGACAGAAGAACGATCTTATCGAGTTCATTCTGGCGGGCGATCATGACTCGATTAAGGATTTCCTCAAGAATTGCTAAATAATCCCCCCACTCCCCCCTTCTCATTTTTCGCCGCCGGCAAATTCAGTGAAATGATACATAAAATGGACCGGGGCCCCGCCGATCTTCACCGTCTCGAATAAGCCGTCATTGTATACGAAGGCTTTTTGGGGCTTATATTTTTCGATGTAGCTGTGGAGCGATTTTCCCGCGGCCGGTCTCGAAAGAGCCGATTTGATTTCCACCGGATATCGGTCATCGACAACGAAATCGACCTCGGCTTTGGATTTCGTCCTCCAATATTTGACCTCTCGATCCGCTTTCAAGAATTCCGAATAATGATGGTTTTCGAGCAATGCTCCTTTGTCGGGCCTTTGTCCGAGAGTCCTGAAATCGCCGATGACCGAGTTTCTCAGACCGGTATCCACAAAATAAACTTTCGGATTTTTGACCAGCTCGGTTCTTTTGTTGGAAAAGAACGGCCTCAACAATCGTAAAATGAAGGTCTTTTCGAACAGGTTCAAGTGTTTTTTGAGGAACGGCGTTTTTTGCTGGAGAAGCGTGGACAACTCGTGGTAGGAAACAACGTTGCCGATCTGAAGGGCCAGGGATTTGACCAGGCTCAGCATCTGATAATCATCGATCAGGCCGAGAATATCCCTGACGTCTCTCAAGAGGTAGATGCCGAATATGTTCTTCAGGATGGTCCGCCGCTCTTCATCGTCCTTGGCGATGACGACCCGCGGGTATCCGCCGAAAACGATGAATTCTTCGATCAGGGCCATGAATTTTTTGACCATCGGAACTTCCAGCCGGCAGCGGCTCGCCGTTTCTTCGTAAATCCGGAAAAGCTGCGGATCCTTGTAACTCAGGAATTCCCGATACGACAGGGGGTGGAGAGTGAAGGATAACATTCGTCCCGCGAGATGTTTGACCGCGGAAACCGTCAGATCGAGCGCCGAGGATCCCGAAATCACGATTTTTTTGCTCGGAACAGTATCGTAAATGAATTTGAGGGATTGGCCGCCTCTTCGAGCGTATTGGAATTCATCGATGAATACGACGCGGTGCGGCTCGAGATAGAGTTTAAGAAACGATTTAACGTCCGTGTCGAAAAGCGCGCGGATTTCAAGATCCTCAAAGGTCAGGAACACCGAATCCTTGATCTTTTCCTGAATATGTCGAAGCAAAGTCGTTTTTCCGGCTTGGCGGGCGCCGATGACCGCAATATATTCGGGTCCCGCAAGATACTTTCTGATGATCGGTTCGAGAGTTCTTTGTATATACATTTTATCCCTGCTATTATTCCTAATATTTATATTTTAGCAGGGTTATTTTTACTGTCAAGTCGATTTAATATACAGACAACTCCATGCCTTAATAATCCCCCCACTCCGGCTCATGCCCGCCATCCGGCTGGCGATCTCGGCCTCGGTCCCCCTAAAGAAAGCTCACTCCTCATTCTTCGCCCTATTAATCAGCTCCGCCTCTTCAATCTTGGCACTCAACACCCAATATCGGTAACCGTCCACATTGAAATATGTGACCACCCTGATCGACCGCTCCGGAGGCCTGGCCAGGCCTCTTTGTAACCGTTGTTGAAAATAGCGCTGACAAGCCAGCGAGACCGATTAAACTCCTCCTCTCTTGACCGCGCTCCGTCAACGTTCTATAAATACAAGCGGAGGGAAAACACATGAAACCAGACGCACAGCCCGATCCATCTATTTTGCTGAAAAGGCTGGATATCCAACTTCCCCTCATCGGATTCTACGACCCGCCCGATCCCGCTCCCTTCGAACCCGTCGTTTTGCCCAAAGGGAACGACTGCGCCTTTTCTTTCTACAAAAACTGGCTGAAGGGAAAGACTCTCCAAATCACGCGAGAGCGCTTCGGCTGCGGCGGCGCCGGCAACTGCTTCTGGAGCATCCAGTTCAGGTCGAGGGAAGGCTTCATCAAATTCCTGGTCGAGGATGAGGGGCTCAAGGACTCCGGCGCGCTCATGACCAAATGGATCGATTCGAGAACGCGTTACCATGCCGAACATCCAAGTCTTTTCATCGGACCGCTCACAAAAGAACGCTGGCCTTTTGTTAAGACGATCACGTTTCTGGTCAATCCCGACCAGCTCAGCGCCTTGATGACCGGCGCTCAATATCATAGCGCTCCCGAAGATCCGGCACCCGTCATCGCGCCTTTCGCTTCGGGCTGCGGCGAGCTCATCTCATTCAAGGACCTCGATATCCCCCAGGCCTCGATCGGCGCGACCGACATCGCCATGCGGCATCATCTGCCGCCGGATATCCTGGCTTTCACCGTCACCAAACCGATGTTCATCCGGCTTTGCCGGCTCGACGAGCGAAGCTTCCTCTATAAGCCTTTCCTGCAGCGCCTCAAAAAATCCCGGCCGAACGAAAAGCTCGGTTGAAGCTCGTTCGATTCTTAACCGGTGTCTGAAAATTAATGGTTTTGCGCTTTCATAAGAGAAACTTCGCTCGAAAGGAGGATCGAATCATGGCCTTCAAAACGCTTTTCCTCGCCCATGCCCCAGACGCGGATAAGGAACAACACCGCTGTTTCATCGACACGGGCAAGTATCAACTGGATGTGGTCATCGTCAAGAACCAAGCCGAAGCCCTAGAGGTTAGCACGCGTTTGTTCAAGGAGAAGCAGATCGAGTCCATCCTGCTCTGCCCCGGGTTCACCCACAAGGATATCGCCGAGATCGTCGCCGCCACGGACAATAAAGTCGCCGTTTGCGTGTCCCGAAGCGATGGCCCCGGCGGAAGGCTCTCCCAGGAAGCTCTCAAGCGGGCCGGATTTTTTTGAAACTCCTCTCTGTCATCCTGAGCGAAGCGAAGAATCTCGTCCAACCTCCTCAAGAGGGAAAGGTCTCGACCCAGTTCTCTTGAAATTTCTTCATTTCAACCTCTGTTTTCCGTTTTATGGCGGATGCTTTATCAGCTATTGCCATTATCCAAAAAGACTCCGGATTTTTCCAGCATGAAATTCGGCGATTTGAGAATATCCTTCTCGAGGTGCCGTCCTTTAGTTATGAGGATAAAGGAAATTAAGGTGACAGATAACTCAATCCTTTAATTCCAAACAGAGAATTGAGATAATGCGTTGACGAAACCCTTTGCAGCATGCCCCGCGGCTTGCCGCGGGGTCATTGACTGTCATTAATAATATTGTTTTTCCCGATTGAAATGCTCACGCAACTTTCCATGCATTATCGTGTAGCATTTAACTTATTTATTACCTGCAAGTTCTATGAAAGCGGCGCGGCCGCGCCCCTGAAAGCGGATTTTATCTTCAGCCTCGAGTTCTTTGACCAGACGATAAACCTGGACGCGATCCAAGGATGAAAATCTTCGAATTTCAGAATTCGTAAGCTTGTTTCTTTCTCGTAATAGGCTTAGGATGCGTAATTTGATAGCTTCCCTATCCAACATCATTTCCGCATCGACTCGGCCTCGTCCTCTCAATCTATCCGCGAGATCCCGCTTTAAATCATAAGCAGCGCTTCTCCCCCTTCCTCGGACTACTACGTAGCCGGCTTCTCGGAGCTTCACGAGGCGTTCCGCGGCCTCGTCTTCGCTCAACTGAAGCGCCGATGCCGCCGACCAGCGATCCAGGCTGGAGACGTGAACCAGCCGCCGGAGAAGAATCAAATCGTCAAGGACGAGTTCATAGCCTTTACGCCGTTCTTCTAAGACAAAAAGGGCGAACTCTGTATGGGATTCCAGGTGGATCGTCAGTTGGACATGGGACTCGTCCGCTGAGTAATGGGGGGTGTCTTTCCCCAATTGTAGTAATCCCTCATAAATTCGATCGACGCCCAATCCCACCCGGTTAACCATTCCGATTGTCTGAAAAACCCGGGCCAAGAGTTCGTTTCGATGAACAGGTGGATGCCTGAGGATATTTTCCGGCAGGACTCCCCCTACGAATCCTCCGGGGCTGATGATTTCAAGGCGGTCGCAACGCAAAGCGACCTGGATGCCCTGGCGAACGAAATAGTCGCGATGCGTCAGTGCGTTTAAGACAGCCTCTCGACTGACTTCCCATGAAAGATCCGGAAGTTCTAGCTGGCGGAATCCGTTTTCCTGGACCGTTTTAATCCGGTTATTGACGGAGATCCTTTCCTCCATGTCCTTCAGAACGGAGAGAATGGAGCCCCTCATGTCTTTGCGTTGATCGTATCGTGTCGGCCCGGTATAACGAATGAATGTGACTTCATGTTGAGGAATGACGCGGTGGATAAGCTCGGCTCTTCCGAGAAGGAGAACGGCGGCTATCGTCAGATTTCCATCCACGCTGAGACTGAGTGCCGCAGTCAATTCTTTGGCGCTCAGATTAGCGAGCCTCTTATTTTCGGCGTCTTGGCCGATGATCCGACGCAACGCTGATATTGCCTCCGGATCCAGATCATCGATGTTCGTTTCTGGAATGATTTCAGCGGTGAAATCGCGCTGCCCCCCGCTGGCCAGGAGTTGGGCCAGCATCCGACCCGTTAGGGGCTTGCATTCCGTACCGACTCTGATTTTAGCAACACCGTCCGTCGTCGTATGGGGCGGCAATCCTTTAGGGATATGGACAAGCAAGAGCGTTCCCTCGGGTTCGACCATGTCTTCGATATCGACGAGGATATGAGGATCGGTCCCATCGTAAATCGCGCGCCTTAGGCTCGCAATATCGAAAACTCCCACGCCTTGAATCGCTTCTTTTCTTGTGCGCGTTTTATTATCCACGCCTAGGACGATAGTCCCTCCGCAAGCATTGCCCAAGCAAACCGCTTCTTCCCTCAGGATCTTGTGGAGTTGTTTGAGATTGGATTCCCAGCGCTTGAACTCGAGCGTTTCGTTTTCAAGTTCGTCCGCGCACTTCCCATCCAACTGCTTTAAAATAGCCCGGATTTTCTCTTTATTCGGCATATGCTGATAGTACTAGAAAAAAATAGCCAATGTCAATGATGTATTATTAATTTAATTGCACATCAATCATTTAAAGTACCGCCGCAAATCCCCGGACGTAAGTCCGTGGATGGAGTGAGTTCCGACGGAGTCGGACAAGCGAAGCTTGCCCTTTAGGAATCCCCGGACGTAAGTCCGGGGTTGGTTCAATTGTCACGATTAGCATCCTGAGGCATTGATCGCCACCAAGTTATATGCGCGTTTCGGGCCATGGTCGCGTCGTCTGGTTCCGGCATGATTTATTCCCCTCCTCGGCTTTCTTCTTCGCCCCCGAAATACTTCTCCATCAGCTTCACATAACCCGCGTCTTTTCTGAGCGAATCCAGATCCGTGTCTTTATCGATGTGAGCCTTATCTTCGACCCCTTTTTCGAACGCCCGCTCCAGGTTTTTAAGGGCGACGCCCTTCTTCCCGGCCAGGGCATCAATACAGGCGATCGAATAATAAGCCCAGGCCATCTCCGGATCGAGTTCGATCGCTTTATCGAAAAACCGCTTCGCTTCCCTGTCCCGGGTCCTCTGCTTCGCCAGGATCACCCCGAGATCGTAATATCCCAGGGCGTATTTCGAGTCGATCTCGAGCGCCTTCTGCAGATAGGCCTCCGCTTCCTTGACCTTCCCGAGCTCTCCGTACGCCTGCCCGAGAAGATTGAGGTATTCCGGGTCATTCGGAAAGATCTCGACGGCCCTCGTAAAAGACTCGACCGCCTCTTCGCGCCTGTCCATCCGCAAAAGCGTCAGCCCCATATTGAAATAGGTCCCGCCCAATAGAGCGACGTTCTTCTTGAAGCACTCGAGCGCCTCCTCGTACTTGCCCTGATTCAACAAGCACTGGCCGAGGCTGCCGGTCGCGCCCAATCCCAAGTTCGACTTCTGATATTTCATTTCGGGATCGTCGCGGAGGGCGGCCCTGGCCGCTTCGGCGCCCTCTTCATACCGCTCGAGCATGACATAAGCCAAACCCAGGTCATAATGAGCGAGCCCGAAATCAGGATCCAGCTGGACGGCCTTTTCCAGATACGGGACCGCTCTCGCCGGCTCGTCGAGTCCCAGGAAGTCGTCTCCGACCTTCTGATAGACGATGGCCAGGTCCGCCCTGGCCGCAGCTTTGTTCCCTCCGGGACTTTGGGCCCGGTTGCGCTGTTCCCTCGTCGCCTCGGGATTCCCCCCGATTTTGTGCGCGATTCCATAAAGGCTCCACTGTTCGCCGTCTTCCGCGGTGATCTCGAACAAGGATTTTGCGATCGCCGCCGCCGCCGTATAATCCCCTTCCGTCAGGAGTTTGTAAAAGATCCCCTTGAGGATGGAAACCTCCGCCCCGCTGAAGACTGGTTCGTTACACGATTCGTTCATGATAAACCTCCCCCTTTCTATAATTTATGATGAAAATGCGTTCATCCGCTCTTTAGCCGCAGGGTTAATTCCGATGTGGTATTATTATACCACGTTTAGGGGATTTGTCAAGCGTCTATTTCAATGTCATTGCGAGGAGCGGTGCGACGTGGCAATCCGACCCTTAGGGTCGTCCCTAGTCTTTTGAGGGATCTCATTTCCCCCCTTTTCTAAAGGGGGGTGTGGGGGGATTATCCCGACCCTCACATCCTGCCTTTTTCCTGTCATCCTAAGCGAAGCGAAGGATCTCATTTTGAGAATTTTTCCCTCAAATTCCGTCCATCCTAATGAACAAAGAATGGCAGGTCATCGTCTTGACACTCGGTTCGGTTCCATGCGATAAGTGAGGCATGAAGGAGATGCGCAAATTCACGGCGATCATCGAGAAAGAGGGGAAATGGTACGCAGCCCACTGCCCCGAGCTCGATATCGCCAGCCAGGGGAAATCCGTGATAGAAGCGCGGAAATACCTTAAAGACGCTATCGCCCTATTTTTTCAGCATGCCTCACCGTCTGAGATCGCGAACCGGATGCACTCCGAGGTCATCGTGACTCAGATGGTGGTTCCCATTGGGTAGATTACGAATCCTTTCCGGCTATTTACTATAATTCTGACCGGGGAGAAAAATCCGTGAAATTCAATATCATTCTCGAACCCGCAGCGGAGGGTGGATTCAACGTCAGGGTGCCTGCTCTCGATGGCTGTTTTACCCAAGGTGACACTGAAGCCGAAGCACTGAAGCATGCCAAAGAAGCTATTATCTGTTACCTCGAGGGTCTTCAAAAACTCAATCAGATCAAGACAAAACCGAATTCGAAATTCAAACAGATCGAGGTCGCTTTTTGAGCCGGACCTTAAGGGAATTGAAAACGCTTATTTAATTCTTCGCCCTATTAATCAGCTCCACCTCTTCAATCTTGGCACTCAACACCCAATATCGGTAACCGTCCACATTGGAATTTGGGTACAACTGTACCCGTTTTAGGTACGCTTCACTCCGGATCATTCAGCCGCTGACGAAAGCTAAACGGACAAGATCTTCTTCATGGCACCGATGAAGCTGTCACCTAAAATTATCTGTTGAAGCGAGCCCCCAAGCACCTGAAGTCTCTGTGAGACGTGAATTCAACGGTTCGTCCTCTTTAAATTCTTTCGGACATTGGCCACCTTCCATAAGATGGCAGGATGGCCGTTGAATTTCGCGGCTTCGTCCGGCGTGTCGGGAAATAGGTACTCCGCTTTAAGCTCACCTCGATTAATAGCTTTGAAATATTCTTCTTCTCGAGCATCCAGATTGAGAAATGGATGGACGATCGTCCAAGACCGCTCGATTAGTTCGTTTGCCGAAGGAATGCGGCCTTGCGCAAGCATCGGACCCAGCTGTTCGACAACGATACGGTCCGTAAGGAGACGTTCGAAACGCGAACGGCCATAGCTCGGAAGCGGATGATCCAGGACGGCCGCCATAGCCAAGAACCGGGCGCGAAATAGCCCGGATTTGACTACTTCAGCCGCGATCCCCTTCGAGTTTGCTGTGTCCCATACGTCCTTGGCCGCGCAGCGGTTAAGAAGCGCAAGCAATTTTCCTATCCATAGCTCTTCCAAACCGACGACCAGGACTCGAGGCTGATCCAATCCCCCGGGCTGCCAGAGCGACTTCTTTTCCGTTTCCGCAAGGGGAACGCGGAACATGAAATTTAAATCTATTTCGATGCGATCCTGTTGACCAAGGACAGACCGATATCGCAAATAAAACTTTCCGCCGGCGAATGCCTCCGACGTTCTCTGAACCAAATATCCCCGGCGTTGGGCAAGATCTATTATGACCGTTTCCAACTGCGGACGCTCTTCAAGCATTTTCTCTCGATCGATGTCACCGATAAAATTGAAGTCCAAGTCAACGGAAAGCCGTTGGGGCGGTCCGAAGCAGAGGTTGAGCGCCGTTCCTCCCTTGAGGGCAAGAATTCCGCCGAGGAAAGGATGCCGTCTGATATCCCCGGCCATCTCTCCAAGCCGGATGACTTTTTCGAGCGGGGCTATCTGGAAGCCGGTTTGAGCGGAACAACGTTCGATGAACTCGAGGCTAGGACTCATCCGGCTCTCCCAGATTAAAAAGCGATTTCGGCAGGATAAGGCCCCACCTCGGCGCAAGCAAGCCTCCCCGGCTTCCCCTATCAAGATATTGTGGTGATCGCGGCCGGCGCTGCTCCATTCGAAAAATGACTTCATCAGGGACATGAAAACTCTTTTTGAATTTTTCCAAGAACCAACCGACCGAAGCCCAGAGATAGGCCATGTCGTAGCGTCGAAGGACCTCCTCGAGCAGATCAAGATCGAGGACCGGAAATCCGGCCGCCGAGCGGACGAGCTCTTCCAATCCGCCTGCAAAATCCGGACGACGGAATCCCTCGACGAGTGTCCGCTCAGGAGTGGTCACATCGAGCAGTTTCCCTCGGCGTTCTATTTTTTGGGTCGCAAAATTTTTATCTCCGTCTTTTTTCAAGGAATGGGGGTAATCTAAAAAGAGGATGTTCGCGCCGTTCGATCGGAGTGATTTACGTCTTTTTCCCGTATAGACGGTGCATTGATTCCACATGGAATGGGCAGCACCGAGTAGCTCAAGGGCACTGTGATGTGAGAAGAGGCTGTCCTCGCGAACCGCTTTTGCCACCAGAAAAAAATCCGGTTGAAATTGATCGAGCCTCAAACCCGGCGGCACAACGGCATAGATCCCCCGCGTCACCGATTTCAGTTGTTTCGTTTCAAGATAGTGCTTAAGGCGTTCCACCGTCCCCGATTGACCACTGGACACGCCCAATATCTCCGCGGCCTCCCGAAGAGAGAAAACGGGATGTGTGGCAAGAAATTCGTTTGTTTTCACTTTACTATCTGCCTCTCTATAGGGAATGAATCCCCCTTTATAAGCACGGAATGTCAAATTCAATACCAAACCAAATTTAACATTTCGCGCTATTACAGGGAATATTATGCCCTATTGAAGCACAATATGTCAAATGTATTGTCTGTCACCGAAAAAATCAAACCGGGGCTATGTACTCATTATGAAAATTGTCATTGCGGGCCGCTTGGCGTGGCAATCTCACCTCTCCGTCCTAAACCCCTTCCTCCGGCTCATGCCGGCCATATTGCCCACGATCTCGGCCTCGGTCGCCCTAAAAAAAGCCATATGCACGACTGGGATTTCTGTTTACCGTGCCCATGGGAATTCCGCTTACCATTGCCCTGGTAATTCAGCTTACCATTTCCAGCCGCTGACGAAAGCTAAACGGACAAGATCTTCTCCATGGCACCGATGAAGCTGTCCGCGAATTTCATTATTTCTTCGCAATTTTCTTTGGATGCCATGAAGAAGACGTCATATTCATCATCATGCCTCATTTCGCGGAATCTATCGAGAAGCTCGATCCATTTGATGTCGAGTTTTCCCGCGTTTACATAGATCTCTTCTAAATACCGAGCGACGCAAGCATGACTCTTTTCCCTGTAGCCGTCTTTATGTAAAACGGATTTTGCGGAAAGGAAAACCGCCTGATAACACGTCAGCAGGCACGAATCAAACGCCTTAATATTGAAAGCCCTGCGCGCCTGATCAAGAAACATTTTAGCTTTGTTGATCCCTTTTCGTGCTTTATCGCGTGAGGGAACTATTTTTCTTATCAGTCCCTTCTTCAGACATTCTTCGTATTCAATCCTGGAGCGATTTGCCATCTAAAACCACCGATCCGAATATCAGAGAGTAGAAAAAAATGGGATCCTCTTCTTTCAACTGGGCAAGCTTCTCCGGATCCAGAATAAGCAGTTGAACATTCCTTTTCATTTTTTCTTTCATTTGTCTCGATGCGACGGCGACAATGTCGACGTCTACGCTTTTATCGACCTTTACCCATAAATCTATATCGCTTTCTTCTCGGTTCGTCCCGTTGGCACAACTTCCATAAACGCCTATGCCTTCACATCCCGGGATTTTCCTCAGCGGGCCGACGTCTAAACTCATGACGTTGATCATCAGCTTCGTCGCTTTGGCTAAAGGACTTGCCGCGTCAACGCGAAATTCGTTACCGCTTCGTCTTAAGATTTTGTTCTTTTTAAGAATCGCGAAAAAAACCGAAATGCTTCCCAGGCTAATCGACAGCCTTTTTGCAACATCCCGCACCCGATGCGTCTTGGAGGGGTTGTTCAGGAGATAGGTAATGACTTTTTCTCTTTCTTTAGTCGAAAAAAGCTTATTCAATATGCTCATTAACGTTCTCCCTATATGAACATTATGTTCATTTTGTATGAACGTTATTATTTTAAACGCCAGATTATCAGAATGCAAGCATTTACTCATCATCATGGCTTTGCCATACATTAATAGACGTCTCACAAGCTGATTATTCTCAAGTTGACTCCCCCTCCCTTCCGATGATAAGTTCTGTCGGGGGACCATTTTGCCGCCCGCTTTAACTTATAACCTATGAAAATATTCTTCGATCCCGATTTCGACGGCGGGTACTGGCCTGGACCGCTCTACTTGAATCCCGCCAGAATATCGGCCGCGGGAGAACTCTGGGTGGGCCCGTATCTCCTCCAGAGAATTCTTGAGACGGCGCTCGGACTGGGCGGTCTCGACCCCACCTCTTCGGAACGAACGATTGCCTTCGCCCAAGTCATTCTCGCCCGGGAAGGCTTCTGGACATTGTCATCGATCATCCGACAATCGAGGCTCCCTCGTTCGCTTTTTGAACTGAAATAAATCCGCTAATTCTTCGCTCTATTGATCAGGGTCGTCCCCTCAACTGTCGCATCCATCACCCAATAACGGTATCCGTCCACGTTGAAATAGGTGACTACCCTGATCGACTTCTCTGGAGGCCTGGGCCAAGCCTCCTTGTACCCGTTATTGAAAATAGCGCTGACCAGCTTGTAAAAGCCGTCCTTTTTATCCGGATTCCAACTTATCACATTGTAGAAATGAGGCCACTGCGGCATGGTCTTCGCGTATCGCCATTCCACCGCCCCAATAAAAGCCCTAATTTCGTCCATCGTCGCGTCGTTAGGTTCTGGCATGATTTATTCGCCTGCCCTTCCTTTTTGATTCTCATGATTTGGCATAAATCCCGGGTGCATTTTTCGCAACCAAGCCACAACTTTTTCTTTTAATTCCGTCGCGAACAGGATTATCTCATCAAGTTCTATTTCCGAAACTACGCCTGCTCGATCGTATTCGCTTGTGTTCCTTTTTTTCCTGAAGGCATCAAATTTATTTATGGACTTTAAATCCATCTTGACCGTATATTCGAGCGATTGGATAACTCGATAATGTTGAGACTCCCGCCCTGCTCGATAACCCGACACCGCCAAGGCGAGATTCGCGCATTGAAGAGCTGCATTATAAGCGATATTGAATCTCCAATCTGCACTCAGATTCGTTTTCTGGCAATCCTGGAGATCTCGATCTATGAGTTGTAAGATATAAGAAACTTCTTGGCGACTCGTTTCGTGTTCAATGAGCCATCCGTTTTTCAGCCAGTCTGCTAAGGTCATTGTTATCTCCGCTGATGAACATCAACTCACCTTTTAAAACCGATGTTAAAAAATGATCTTTTTTGTTGATTCGGCGCCGGAATTCGTCGACCGATTGGACGACGGGATTGATTTCTCGTCCAAGAATCCCTTGGGCGACGCTCAGTTTCTCGACGACATCCGAAAATCCCACATCTCCAACGATCAGCAAATCAACATCGCTTTCTTTCTTATCCCGTCCGCCTGCAAATGATCCAAAAACCACCGCGATTTGAATTGATTGGCTGATTGGCGCAAGTGAAGAAGCCAAAACATCGATTAGACCTGCTGTTTTAGTGATCATGCTTTTCAGTTCACCGTAAATCGGACATTCAGAATTAGCTTGAAAGTAGACCTGTTGGTCTTTTAGGACGCGCAGTATGAGCCCGGCTTGGGAGAGTCGATTTAATTCCCGCTGCCCCGCGCCCGGCTGTAAGCCGGTCAGCCGAAGGATTTTTCGCAAATAAAACGATTCATCGGCATGGCTGAAGAGAAGGGATAAAATAGAGCGTCTGGTTTTGCCAAAAAGAGCTTCTAAAATGCTTCCGTTCTTTCCCAAATTATTTTCTTTGTTTATACTCTTTTTACCGTGACTTGCTTTATTCATCACTTCCTCTGTACCCAATTTAGGTACAACTGTACCCAATTTGGGTACACCTTGCAAGTCTTTTTTACTTATCATGGTCAGGGTGCATTCATTGCTCAATATTAGATAAACGTTCCGCCAGCCGAGAAATCTCACTTTACCCAACAACAAAAGGAGTTCGCGAGCGCTTGAAATCTCTATGAAATATGCATTCAAGCTATCATTCGATCTCTCGATATTTGCGCTTCCCCCTAGTCAAAAGCTTGGAATCTAGACCTTGGGCTTGCCATTCTTCAAGTTGACTCCCTCTCCCTTCCGATGATAAGTTCTGTCCGGGGACCGTTTTGCCGCCCGCTTTAACCTATAACCTATGAAAATATTCTTCGATCCTGATTTCGACAGCGGGTACTGGCCGGGGCCTCTCTACTCGAATCCCGCCAGAACATCGGCCGCCGGGGAACCTTGGGTGGGCCCGTACCTCCTCCAGAGAATTCTTGAGACGGCGCTCGGACTAAGCGGTCTCGACCCCACCTCTTCGGAACGGACGATTGCCTTCGCCCAAGTCATTCTCGCCCGGGAAGGCTTCTGGAGCGCCTCCGCGGAGAAAGACCCGATCGGCGTCGCCCGGACGCTCCTCCGCTGGATCGACTGGCTGAAGATGCACGGCTGGAACGGCGAGCCTCCATCCTCGAACGTCGGCGCTCCAACTCCCCGCCTGACAGACCTTTCCCAAATCGCCGCCGGCGCTCTTCGCGGCATGCCCGACTCTCTTAGCGCGATCATTGCCGCCCTCGAAAAACGCCGCCCGGACATCAGATCCATCGAGTCCTTCGAGCCCCTCGACCACCTCCTCCCCCTCTGGCGAAAGATCTTCGCCAGACTCGCCTCCCTCGGTGTTTCGATCAAATATTCCATCGTCCCCGCTCCAACCCCTCCAAATCCTGCTTCCGATCTGCGCCGTGCGCTCTCTCCAAATTTCGCTCCCGCGGGCGACGGATCTCTCATCCTTTTCCGCCCTCCAAACCCGCTCGATGCCGCGGAAAGTGTCGCCGCCTGGCTCTGGTCGCTCGCCGATGCCTCCCCATCATCTTCTTCCCCTTCCTCCCCCTCGTCTTCCTCCTCTTCTCCCGCCCCTAACCCCGATACCGTCGTCATCTCGCCGCATGTCGTTCTTGATGAAGCCTTGCGGCGTTTCGGCCTTCCCGCTATCGGCGCCAGAGAATTGACGAACGATATGCCCTCCCTCCAAGTCCTCCCTCTTGTCCTGGCCATGGGCTGGGATCCGCCCGATCCCCAGCGCGCGCTCGAACTTCTCCTCCTCCCCAATGGCCCGATCCCCTTTCACATCGCCCGCCGTCTCCGATCCGCGCTCCAACAGTGGCCGGCCGTGGGAAGTCCCGATTGGGACAGAGAGCTCGGTTCCGGCCTCGATACGATTGCCGATCCCGTTTACCGGAACGCCGTCCGCGAGCGCCTGGCCTCGATCTTCCGCCCCCATGCCCCAATCCACTCGTCTTTCCCCGTTGCCGCCCTCAAACTCCGCGCCCGAACCGTTAAAACATGGGCCGCCGAGCGCCTCCAATCCGCTTCTCCCTCAACACCTTCCACACCTTCCGCCCCCTCACCCAAACCGCTTACCCCCGAAATCGCCGAACAATTGACCGCGGTCATCGCCCAGTGCGACTCATTTGAAAAACTCCTCGACCTGTCCGGATTCTCCGCCTTTACGGAACCCCAGCTCCTCAAACTGAATGCCGAAATCGCCGGTTCTCATCGCTCTCCGCGTCGCCATTCCGCGCAGGTCGGCTACGCCGCCGTAGCATCTCCGGCCGCGATCGCGGGGCCTGCTCGCCGTATCATCTGGTGGGATTTCACTCTCGATTCCGCTCCAATCCCATTTTCCCTTCCGCTCTCACGCACGGAGCTGGCCGCTCTCGAATCCATCGGGGTGGCGCTGACGCCTGCGGCCAAACTCGCTTCCGACGATGCCCGCCGCCGGCGCCGTCCCTTCGACCGCGCCGCCGAAACCCTTCTTCTCGTCTGCCCCCGGTTCGGCGAGGACGGCGAGGAGCGGCATCATCACCCTCTCTGGGATGAAGTGACTGCCCGCAAAGCCGAAAACGCGAACCTCACTCTCCTCGAGAAAAGACAACTCCCTCCCGTTCATCCGCTCCCAACCCGCATCCCGCCTCTCCTTCCGATCCCGTCCCCGCGCCGCACCTGGACGGTATCTCCCGAGATCATCACCACCCCTGTCCAGCATTCCCCGACCTCCCTTCAATCTTTGATCGGCTGTCCTTTCCAGTGGACCCTTAAAAATCTCGGGCATCTCAAGGACCCGGAAATCGCGGCCCTCACCGACAGTGGCGCGCTGATTGGAAGTCTCTCCCATCAAATTCTGGCCGATGTCCTCCGTTCCGCGCCTCCTGACGGCCCGTCCGCCCGTGCCCTTGCCGCCCGCCTCTTCGACGACTTGGGCCCGCGCCTCGCCGCTCCGCTCTTCCTTCCCGGCGCCCCGGTCGAACTGTCGTTCGCCCGGCAAGCCACGGCCGATGCTGCCGCGGACCTAGTTGCGATCCTCAAGAAGTCCGGGCTTCGGGTCGTGGACGTCGAGTCCCCGGCATCCATCGAAACTGAAACGTTCGAGCTCAAGGGCCGCCCCGACCTCGTCGTCGGCGACCCGCCCGTCATCATCGACCTGAAATGGAGCGGCGAGTCCTACCACCGCGACCGCCTGAAAAACGGCACCGCGGCCCAGCTCGCGGCCTATGCCTTCATCAAGAAAACCTCTTCCGATCTGCCTCCCGTCGCGTATTTCATCATCCGCAATCAGCGCTTGATCGCCCAGCAAAACTCGCCGTTCGCCGCATCCGGGATCGAATCCGTGGACGGTCCTTCCGTTCAAGAAACCTGGGCCGCCTTTCTCGCGACGACCCTTGATCGCCTCGATGCCGTCAAGAATGGCAAAATCGATGCCCTCGCCGTTCCGCTCACTTCTTCCGACGATTCCGGCGCTGGGACCGGGGTTGGCGATGATGCCCTTAACGACACCGGCATCATCGATAAAGACACGCTCTCCGACGGGCGTCTCGCTCTCACTGCCCCCTGTAAGTTCTGTTCTTTCGGTTACCTCTGCGGACTCGATTGGGAGAATGCCCGATGAACCCCATCGAAATCGTTTCGGCAAGCGCCGGCAGCGGCAAAACTTACAAGCTGGCCTCAGTCCTTGAGGAAGCGGTCAGGGGGAAGGAAGTCCGGCCCCAGGCGATCATCGCCACGACATTCACCAACAAAGCCGCGGCCGAGCTCCGTGAACGCGTCCGTCATCGCCTCCTTGAACGCGGCATGGCGGCCGAAGCTCAGCAATTGAACGCGGCGATCATGGGCACGGTGAATTCCGTCTGCGGAAGGCTCGTGAGGGATTTTGCGTTCTATCTCGGGATTTCGCCCGAAGTCCGCATCCTCGATAAAGAGATGGCCGATAGAACCCTGCGCCGCGCTTTGACGGGCGTCATCGACAGGGAGTCGGACGCGGCGATCGCCCGGCTCACGGAATCGTTCTATGAATGGAATATCGAGGCCTTTATTTCGGACGTCGTCGAGCTGGCCAGGGCCAATGGGATGGGCCCCCCCGATCTCGCCGTTTCGCGAGACCGCTGTATTGTCGAATTGAACGAGATTCTCGGTCCTCCCATGACTCGGGATATTGGAGCCGACTTCGAGCGCAAGCTCCAGGCCGCCATCCGGGCATTTCTCGCCTATTTCGAAAGGAAAGAAGACGATACAATCAAGACGGGCAAGTGTGCGGACATAGCCCGCGATTTCTTGAATATTCGTAAATCGGGGAAAATCCCGCCCTGGCAGAAATGGTCCGCCCTGTCCAAACTTGACCCCGGCAAGAAATCCCTCCCCGCCGTTTCGCCGATCATAAGCCTGGCTGCCGACCACATCCGCCATCCTCAATTCCAGGCCGATCTCCAGGCGGCCGTCGCGGCGGTCTTCGACACGGCCGCATGCGCTCTCCAAAGCTATGCCGAATACAAAAGCGAGCGCGGGTTCATCGATTTCGTCGACCAGGAATGTCTTGCCTTGGCGCTTCTCGAGAAGCCCGAGGTGCAGGCCCACCTCAAAAGCGACCTCGACCTCGTCCTCGTCGACGAGTTCCAGGACACGAGTCCCATCGAGCTGGCGATTTTCCTGAAGCTGGCGGAAATCGCCGGTCGCAGCGTCTGGATCGGCGATCAGAAACAATCCATCTTCGGCTTCCGCGGATCGGATCCGGAGCTCATGAACGCGGCCATCGACGAAATCCTCAAGGACCGGCCTCCGGAGACCCTGCCGAAATCCTGGCGGAGCCGGCCGGGACTCGTACGCCTGACGTCCGATCTTTTCGCCGCGGCGTTTCCAGCGCATGGGATTCCCGAAGACCGGGTCCGGCTTGAGCCTGAGTTGACGAAAGAGCCGAAAGGACTTGGGCCCTTCATCGAGCGCTGGACCCCGGTCGCCGACGGCAGATCGAAAAAAAGCAAAGCGGCCGCTCTTGCCGCGGCGATCAAGGAGTGTCTCGACGATCCCTCGGTCCGGGTTCGCGACCGGATCACGCGGAAGGTGCGTCGCGCCGAGGCCAAGGATATCGCCATCCTCTGCCGCCAGAACTCGACCTGCGTCCTCATCGCCCAAAGCCTGGCGGAGATTGGAACGAAGAGCGCTCTTTCACGCATGGGGCTCATGAAGACACCCGAAGCGCGCCTGATGCTCTCCGCCCTCCGCTTGTGGTCCGATCCGAAGGACGCCCTGTCCGCCGCCGAGATCGCTCGCATGCTCGAGCACCCGGACCACCCCGACCGCTGGCTTGAAGTCCTGCTCCGGAATCCTGGTCCGGATGCTTTCAAGGATGTGCCGGTCATTTCCCGGATCGGGGCGGCAAGCGCAGCCGAGCGGACGCATCTCGGCGTTCTGGCCGTGTTCGACCGGCTCGCGGAGCTCCTCTCGGTCCGCGATCTCTGCCGTCGCTGGGGAAACGCGGACGATCGTCTGGGGAATCTCAACATGCTGAGATCATTGGCCGTCAAGTATGCGAAGGTCGCGTCCGAAGACGGCGCGGGGATGACGTCGGCCGGCCTGTCGGCTTTTCTCACGGATCTCGAAGACAGCGGCGAAGATTCCCAGGCGTTCAGCCCCGATGCCGATGCGGTGATCATCAGCACCTGGCATAAGGCCAAGGGGCTCGAGTGGCCGATCGTCGTCCTCTATGAACTCGATATCGATTTCAGCCGCCCTTCGCTCAAGATCCATGTGGCCTTTGATAAAGACAGGATCTCCCTGACAGCCCCCTTGGCCGGCCGCTGGATCCGATATTGGCCGTATCCCTATCATCCCCGGACGAAGCCGACATTCCATGATCTCACGCAGGCCCATCGCGCTTTTCAAAAATTGATCGAGATTGAGCGAAGAGAGGAGCTGCGCTTGCTCTACGTCGGCTGGACGCGGGCGCGGGATCGAGTCGTGCTCGCCTGCCCGGAGAAAAAACTCGGCGCCGGGATGCTGGCCAAGCTCCAGAGAGACGGCTGCCCGCTCCTGACAGAGCCGGATGAAGGGAAAGCCGGCTGGGTAGGACATGAACTGGATATAACAAGAAGGGCACCGTCGTCGATGGAGCCGAATCCTGTCCAGCTTGGGGCGGAATCAACTTATGCCACGGAAGGCCCCAAGGGATATCCGCCTGCCTTGGCCTGGCCGGATTTGTCGAAAAAAACATGGGAGCCGGCCGAACCGGAAATCCTGGGCGATCCAATTCCATTGAAAAGCCAAGCCGATATGATAAATTTGGGAAGCGCGGTCCATGGCTTCCTGGCCGCGGACTGCCTGGAATATATCAAGTCCGACAGACTGGAAATGGCGGGGCATTTGCTGAAACGCTGGGCTGTAGAAGCGGCGCTCACGCCGGCGGATCTGTTGGAGATCAGCGATAGACTGCACCGATGGGCAGATAAGAATTGGCCTAATGCTAAATGGCACCGCGAATGGCCGATTCTTCAGAAGCTCGATGCCGGCTCAACAATGCGCGGCGTCACAGACTTGATCCTCGAGACATCAGAAGGCTTTGTCATCATCGACCACAAAGCTTATCCTTTCATGGGGGATCTGAGCAATGTTCAAGAATTGGCCTTGGCAGATGCGGAGCAGGTGCAGGTTTATGCGGGTGCTGTTCACTTAGTTGGCCGGAAAAAACTTCTAGGCACTTATATTCATCTGCCTTTGATGGGAGTGTCCGTATCAATTGCGAAAGCATAAAAGGAGGAATCATGAGCAACTATTTCAATCAGCCACTTGATGAGCATCTTTTTAATTCTGTTGCCAAAAGAATTTCCGAGCGGTTTCACAGGACTATGGGGGATTTGTACGAAAGAGAAGGAGTAGGCCCCACAATCGAGATCGGAGATATTTTTGTTACATATTCCCGCGGCAATTCTTTATCTTCAAATACGGACCACAACGATGACATATTCGGAGTAAAGATGTGGGTGCCCGTGTCACGCTTGGATAAACATATGAGAGATGCCATCACCGCGCTATATGGACAAAAGCCAAAGACACTAAGTAGATCGTATTATAAACTGCCCATTAAAAACGAAGAGATTTTATCGGATTTGTTGAATATCTTGAAATCTGAATAAGATAGAGCTAAATAAATTTATTTTTCATATAAATAGCTCAATGGATCTCTTTTTTTGTGTATTCAATAACGAATCAGCTTCAAGTGAAAATCCTGATATTTCTGGTCGGTTTTTAGCCACTTTATTTAGATGAAAAGGGATTAAATGAACAATTCAGACGCACTCAAGCCAAATAAGATCAATAATCTGAGAAGAAAAGCCTATGCTCTCGTCGAGCCCGTTTCGGCCGAAGATCTATCGACACAGAAATATGATTTATTCGACATTTTCATCATTATTCTTATTTTTCTGAATATTGTCGCGATCATTCTCCATTCGGTAAAAAGCATCGCTCTTAATTATTCTTCCTTGTTTCGCGACTTCGAATTCTTTTCCGTTGTCGTTTTCACTTTCGAATACCTCCTGAGGCTCTGGTCGTGCACGGCCAATCCCAAGTATCAAAGGCCGATTTCGGGAAGATTGAAATTGATATTCTCCCCCCTCGCCCTTATTGACCTCATCGCAATAGTGCCTTTTTATCTGCCCCTCTTGGTGCCCGTCGATTTGCTATTCCTGAGAGCATTGCGACTTCTTAGGATATTCAGGATCGCTAAGATCGGAAGATACTCTGAATCACTTCATCTATTCGGAAGAGTCTTCAAGTCGAGACGCACAGAGCTGGGTCTTTCTTTTTTCTTGATTCTCATATTGCTGGTCATCTCTTCCAGTCTTCTCTTTTTATTCGAGGAAAAGGCACAGCCGGAAGTATTCAAAAGCATCCCCGATGCTATGTGGTGGGGTGTCGTCACACTTACGACGGTGGGATATGGGGATATCTACCCGGTTACGCCTGTCGGAAAAATATTCTCATCTTTCATCAGTATCCTGGGCATAGCGTTTTTCGCTTTGCCTGCTGGGATCCTTAGTGCAGGATTCATTGAGGAACTTCGGACGAAACGAGGCGAGGGAAAGTTCTGCCCTCATTGCGGAAAACGGCTTAATTGACTCCATAATCATTTGAGCGGGAATAATGCTTGACGTTCATCAGGCCCTAAGGAGACAAATCTATCTTAATCTGCTCGAGGCATTTGATCAGCTCAGGGCGAGGCATTTTTGCCATAAGATAGCTCAACAAATCATCTTGTCGTGGTTGTCCAAAGACCATTCGATAAACAGCAAGCGACTTTCTTAAGGCCGGAAGTCGCGCGGCTTCTCTGCTTAAAGGAAGAGCCATTACATGACGTTCAATCACAGCCCCGTTTTTAATCGGAAAGACCCAAAAAGGATTCAATCCTTGTTTGTCCTCCGCAATCGTTTCGGCCGCCTCGAACATCTCCTGCCATGGATCAGTTAAGACATTGAGATTGAGTTCTCGCCCAAAATGGATAGCAATATTTCGGCGTACAGCATGGCCCTTGAAGCGATGAACACGGCCTTCGCGTTGTTCGAGGTCGACAGGATTGCTGGGAAGATTCCAATGTACTACAGCATGGCAATAAGGATGAAAATCTAAGCCTTCCTGGCCGACCGAAGTCGTAATGAGGACAAAAGGCCAGAACGGGGAATTGAACGCCTGCCTGACACTGTCGGCGCGAAATAACATTCTGCCATCGTCGGCTTGTTCATCGCCGTATCTCATAGCAAAGCGAGACCGCAGGCGTTCTTTTTTGATCATTACCTTTTTATTGGCATCATCCACCCAGATTCGATCGGCTCCTGGTTGCGCGATTCGGATCGAAGTCGCCTTCGAAAGCGCCGAGGAAATATCCTCTACGATTTCCATCGGGGAGCCGTCGACTCTAGCGGCAAGATCCTTGAGGACATGGGCATATTCATCTAGCGTACTCTGGAGATTTCCGTTAACACAGTATTCGAGGACTCGTCTCCAGTATGGTTCGCGAGCATCATTTCCTCGAATTAATGAAGTATTTTCTGGGGTATTAAATAACGATCGAAAAGCCCATCCAAGCGCCCCGGCTTTGTTCCTAAGGATGCTATTTCCGAGCGATATATTCCCGGCCGCAACTCGTGCTAAGGCTCGTAAAGACGAGACCGCGGGGCTCGCCAAGGCTATTTGGGCTAGAACAATAGCTAGGTCCTGAGGTGGCCGCCCTTGCGGCCGCAATGTGCTCAATGCGACTTTTCGGGCTTCTTCGACATGAGCGCTCCAAGCTGAATTCGTCTCATCCTCAGTTTTATCCTTTTCTTGATTTTCGCTTTCGCCCGACCATATTGAAGCCAATGATTCATTGTTCCACCACTCTTTTGTTTCTCGAGGATATTCCAAACGGTCCAAGAGAATTGGAGCGGCCCAATACCAAGTCTCATCCTCCGGCCCGCTTGTCACAGCATCAGAAGTCAACGGTTCTAACGCTTTTAATATCAATTTCTCAAAATAAGCCACCGCTTCGGCGACATTCAATAACGGCGCATCTCGTTCTTTAAAGAGAAGGAGAGGATCATATTTAGTCGCTAAGAAGACGCTTGGATAAATGAGTGCGAGCAAAGGCATACCCGTCAAACGATCTTTTTCGGAGGATCGCGAAAAATTCAATAGAGGTTTGCGTTTCTCACGAGCTTCTGGGGTATTCTTGGATTGCGAATCAAATTTGATCATAATCCGACGTTCGACTTCATAACTCAGCAGCGCTGCGATAGTCTTAGGAACGATCTGCCAACTTGAAAAGATGAGAAATTTTGTAAAATTACGCGATTTTATGGAGGCGAATGTCCCGGCTGGGGCATAATAAGGAAGAGATGGAGGAATCCAAAGACATTGCCACGCTCCGAAATCAACTATTTTTTCGATAAGGTTGCTTAATCGAGGATTAAGAGGGGAAATCGAGTCATAATTTTCAAACTCATTCTATGGCAGTAATGCACCTTCTTGTTTGGAAAAAAGCTCCGATATATCATCAGCCGAAATATCTTTCTCCAAGTGTTCTCGGAAATTACGTTTTAGCTTGTAATCGTCCATGAAGTTGAGAAGATAAGGAGCAGACTTCCAATACTCGATAATGTCCGGGTTATTAAGCCAGCGGGCGATTTTTTGCGTTTTGAGATATGCTTTGATGTCGTCGGGATTTAAATGCATTTCTGTCGGCATCTCGTGGAGCATTCCGCTTCGATCGGCCGTAACGGCCAAACGCTCGGTTCGAGAGATTACGGCATGAAGGATAGACTCGAGTTCATCCCTGGTTCGGGATAAGCCCCCATCATCTTCGTCAATTCGATATAGTTTTTGACGATATTCTTTCAGAAGGTTCTCTGCATGCACGAGTTTTGTATTGTCATTCAATAGAAATTTCAGCGTTTCTACGAAGTCCTTGTAGTGGTCTTCGGATTCCGTTTCCTGGCCCATGGTATACATTTTGTATGGGGTAGCTGAAAGGAGAAGGACTCTAGCTTCCGAAAACTCGTTTGAATAATCGAACAGCTCATGGGCGAGCTCGCCTTGCTCCAATTCGGGATCCAAGAGGGATTTGAACCTCTGAAACTCATCGAGGATGATGAGATCGGGTTCGAGGAAACGGATACAGGTTTTCGCTAGAACCTCACGCAGTTCTTGAACAATTCGTTTTCTTTCTATTCTTTCTTCATCGCTTAAAAAAGAATCCCATCGAGGATATTTATCACTTATTTTCGCAAATCCTTCTTTTAAATCGGGTCGTTTTCGGAGTTCTGCGAGATAGACCGATGCCAGTTCTTCATCAATACGGTACCAATCATGAAACCAATTGATATAGCCTCGAAAATTGTCTGGAGTGCAATCTAGACAAAAAACATTCATCGGAGCGAGTCCCTGAAATTCCCATTCATTTTTCAGAAGATGATAAATAAGAACTCGTTCTTCCCACCGCCCTCCTCCCGATTTGGGATCAAGAGACGTCCCAGGAGTTATAGCAATAAAGTTGAGTTCTTTTGCTCTCTTTGGTTCATTTAATCGTAAGCGTGGAAGGAGGGTAATGCGTTCCAAAGGATTTTGAATCAGTTCGCCGGTCGGATTGAGGCGTTTGAGGTTCTGCCTCGCGATGTCCTGATTTGAGCAAATATAGATGATATCTATCTGTGGGACATGTTTCTCCCGAAGATAAGCGATCGTTTTCGCAATCACCCCGCGGGCGACGAGAGTTTTTCCCAAGCCGACTTCATCGGCGAGCAGGAAACGATGAGTCGGATTTTGACCATAAAGACGATCGAAGACATACTCGACAGATTTCTGTTGGAAAGGCTTCAACCGTGATAGAACTTTTTTTACATCTAACGCAGGGAATTCAATCATTTCAGATTACTGCCTTTCGTATTTTATTAACTGCATCCCATAAATTGATAAAATCTTCATTCATTAATCCTCTTCCCTCGGGTGTACGTTGAAGGTCTTCGATAAGGCGTTCGATATGGTCAAGCTTCGCTGGATGCCTATCAAGAGTTTTCAGTAGCGGTTCGAGTAAAGCAATCCCGAATTCCCTTCCAAAAGGCATTTCCGATTCGGGTCTTTCTTCTTGATTTCTAACCGCCTCGAATATCAAACTCATATCATCGTCTTCTTCTGCAAAAAGCATCAGGAGGTATCGAAATAGTTGTTCGCGGTTTCGAAGAGAACAAAGAAGGATACGCTCACGGCGATCTAAAGGAAGGCCGTGGAGAGGTATGTTGAGCACGAATATTTCTTTTCCGACCCGCTCTTCGGATTCAACTGTTGTTTCAAAAGCGAAAAAAGATGTTATAGCTTCAAACGAAATCCCTTTAAATACGGCAACCGCTCTTGGAAGTGGCGAGGTTAGTTTCAAGCTCCAGGATTCGCGGAGGCTGATTGGCCGGCACAGAATAGTCACACCTTCAGGCCACGTTATCGGATTAACGACCTTGTGATAGATCTTAATGGAATAGCTTTCCGGTGTCCCTGTGTGCGTTTCGATATCCGCCTCCATCAAGGTATTGGCGATATTTATTCTTACTCCGCGCATAATTTGTTCGATTTTTTCTTTAACGAGATCGCGTTTTGGCAGCTCCTCTCTTTTGTATGGCAATAAGAAATCTTTAAATAAGAGCGGGCCATTCTTTTTCTCGTCGGATTCGGCGTCACGGGCTCTGCCAAGGAAAGTATCGACGCCCCAGAGGCTTCTTTTCCCTATGAGTTTCACTAGAAATTCGACATTACTGTCGAAAGCGGCATTCGTCGCATTCGCCGATCCCGTCCACACATGTGTATTCCTGCCCTCGTCTGTGATGTACAATTTCGCATGTAAACCTTGGCATCTTATTTTTGAACCAAGAATAAGTTGTTCCTCAGGTTCCGAGATTTTTTGATTTTCTTGGGGATCAGGTTCGATATTCGAAGTCTCTATCTCTTGATTTTCATCGTTAACTTCTGCGTTTGAATTAAGATAAAATGTTTCCTTGAGGCTTTCTAATGATTCTATTCGTAGAGATTCGAGCGTCTCGTACCTCGAAATGAGTCTGTGGTACCCGTCCTTTTCGAAGAGGCGGGATAGAAATCCATCGCTCACGAATGGCGACATTACCAAGGTTTTATCATATCCATCGAAAGGCCAATAATTAATATTTTCTTCGATGCCAATGGGCCAAAACTCGAAATCCTCGAAACCTTCCGGTTCTTGAAACTTTACTTTCCTAAGCTCATCGGCGATCTTAATTATTTGCACTGAGTTGTCTTCCGGCATGGGACGCAGGGCCATTTTGGGAAGAGAAGCGACGAAGTTCGCAAGCTTATGGTTTCGCGCAACGCCCTTCTGTCTTTGGCTCTGAAGCCGACCTTCGATTGTGAGAAGCGTATCCCAGGAGCTATCGAAAGTGAGATTTCTGGTACTGCATAGTAAACGATAGATGACAGATCTTTCTTCGTTGCCTTCCGAAAGAAGTGATTCTCCTTCGGAGGGAACGAAGCGAAGGATCGAGATCTTGGGATGGAACGCCCCTTTGCGTGGAGAAACGGCTTCGATAATCGAATTTTCCAGAAATCCCAAAAGAAGTTGGGCGTGGCGAACATGCCCTGTATCCGCGATCTGTCCGGCTTGGCAGAACATCGTTATACGATCGGAAAATCGACGCAAAGCTTCCAATAAGGCTAAAGGATTAATCGTTGGCGGGCCTCCTTGGTCCTTCATCCCGAAAACGGTGAAGGCCAACGGCACGCTTAGCAAAGCAATGAGGTCGAGACTAAACGTGGTCATCACTGCCCGATCAAGCGAATAGCCCGGCGGAGGCTTGAGAGAATCCACGAAAAGCCGGCGGTCTCGAGGCTCAAGCATTTTATTTTTCCTTTATTATCGGCCCCAGCAAATCGTTGATAATATCCCTCACGGGGCGATTCCATCGATAATCCAGCTGTCCTGTTCCTGATGCCCCGTTCCACAATTCTTTCGCTCGGGGATTATCGATTCGGGCTCGGCTTCGCTTGAGTTGATGCTCGCGGGCTGTGATCATTTCTCGGATTTCTTTCGCAGCGATAAGACTCGCAATACTCTTTTCATTCCGGACAAAGAGGAGCCACCTCTCAGTGAAAGCCCAAGTTAAACTGCTGACTTTCGCCTGAAGCCGCCGGCTGATAAGATCCCGGAATTCTTTAAAGCTCCAATTGTCTAAAAGGTAAGAATCAATATGAAGCGATGACCACCATTCGTCCAAAGAAATGTGATAGTCCGAACATTTTTCTTCGCTTTTAATCTGTTCTGCAAGAATTAAATTATAGAGCAGAGCAGCACCGTGCATGACCTTCGAAAAAACGCGGGCATGCCGAAGATCACTAAACAACGCAGTGGGGACATTTTCGAAGCCTGGCTGTTGCCAAGGGAATCTTACGTTATCGGAAATCATATTCTTTTTATTAATAAGAAAAACGAGCAAACTATCCCGATGATGAACTTGGATGTGATCGATGAGGAATTCTGCTTCTTCGGCAGAAAGAGAAAAATCTGTCTTATCGAGCCAACTTTCGGGGGGTCTTAGACGATAGAGATCGCGATCCCAATTCGAAGCTTGAGGATCGGGAGCTTCGCCTTTTTCAAATACCGGAACCGCAAATTGACGCCGATAGAAACGATCCATATCGCGATAGTAATTGCCTTCGGCCCCCTGGAATTTAAGTATCCCCCATCGGAGCAGGCCTTGCCAATAGACGCTGCTTGGAAGTCGCTGAATGTTAAAGCCCGCCAGATAGCCTATAACGCCTTTTTCCTCACCACCTGCGATAAGGGCTTGACAAAGGCGATCCTGCAACCTACGAGATCGATTTTTCATCTCCGCAGAGGGAGTATTTTTACGTTCGAGTTCAAGATAGATCCATGGCAAAAAAAGAAAATATTTTGCCCGGGTTTGGATCGTCGTCGTTCCCGGAAAAAAGTGCTCGGCGAGGGTATCTCTAATAACTCCAATGCCAAGCTCGTCTCGGGTATCTTCTTCTTTGAAAAGGTCAATGACCTTCATTGCCTTTTGTCGTTCGTATTCGGAGTAATCAAGCCATGTGAATGAAGTCATTATGCCCACCTGATCTTTCGAAAAAAGATAGTTTATTTTTCAAATAATTATCAGGATTTCCTTTCATATTTTTTATCCCCACTTCTGCGCAAGTTCAGCAACAGCGTTCCTAAGCAACTTCCTACCGATCTTGAAATAATCCCATTGAATAGGACCCGTAGGTTTTCCGGTTCGCCGTTGTATAGCATGGGAAAGATTGCTTTCATAACGTCGATCATGTATCCCCAAGGCCAAGGAATTGACGGCAGGGTATGACCTTTTTCGGCGGCGATTCTTAAGATTTCCACCTAGGTTGCCTAATTGGTATTGACCAATTGACATATCATTTCTATGGAGGGCATTAAGGAGCCAATCATTGAAAACATCCATCCCGTTTACCCATGCCGTGACATCAGTATCATTATAGCCAACGATGCAGGTGATCTGTTTTTCAGCTTTTCGGTAATCTGACGCAAAGAATGCTCGCCAGTTCACACTTGGGACGGATCCGACTATCCTTTTTATACTCAGACTAATGCCGCAAGCCGTTCCGGCGCCGCGCCTTATCGCCCCACCCTTTTTTAGTACTAACTTCGCAGCCCGGTTAATGCTACGAACCGGCTTATTAATCGAAATATTCTCATTCAAGGCCCTCATTGCGGCAGCAAGCGAAACGTCCGCGCTAGAATCACGTAACACCATATTTATTAAGTAAGTGAAGGATGGAGTTCCTATTTTATGCTTATTTAGCGCAAGCACTAGCTGAGAGCGTCCCCACCAAGGACTAGCACCTGTGCATACGCTTTTTATCTGATCGTAAGACAATCTCGCTTCGGCAATCAGCCATCGTCCCGCCGCAACGAGGAGATCATCTTGTACGCGATTTGGCCGCCACATCTTTGTGACCTTATCTAAGACTTCAGCTTTATAACGTCCTTCGATGCGCCCATTTGCCGCTTCAATAAATGCCGCCGTCACTGCTGGATACAAGGGTTCCTCGCGCAGACGCTTCGCAATTTCTCGATTTACCGACTGGGGGAACTTACGGTAGCGCTGCAGGTACCTTACGATATTAACGTAAAGCTCTGGGTACTGTGCATATATGCTCCAAATACGATTTGTAATAGTCGAATGCGGAGAAGCATGAGCAAGCAAGTACTTAAACCTAGTCGGATTCGTAATCTTAAACCCCTTTGAGAGTGCATTGATTCTTAGACGAAGTCTCTTCTGGTCAACATTCCTTAGCCTTAGCGAATCTTCGGGCGGGCGACTAACAGATTTAAGTTCTCTCTCGATGTCACTTACCTTGCGGATCTCGATCTTGCTCGTCTGCGGGAATAAGCCGATGTTTTTGCTCAATAAATCCAGCCTAATCAACATCCGCCGGAGATCTGGTTCGGATTTTGCAAACAATCTTATGTCATCGACATATCTAAGATAACGAATGCGTTTTGGTTTGCCCCGATTATTATCAAAGTATTGCAATACTATTTCCGACAGAAGACCGGAACTAAGTGGGCCTTGGGGAATGCCGTGATTATGAAAAATATGCTGATCGGGTGAAGTCCACTTAGAAAGCCAATTCGTTAGAGCTGAACAAAACGGCTCATCGCATCCATAATTTCGAAGAAAGTATTTTAGTACGCCGTGGTCAACACTGTCATAGCATGCGGTTAGGTCGAAACTTGCCGCGTATCGGAGGCCATGGGTGAAAGCATCTCGACATGCGTCATTAAACGCTCGATAGCCCTTGCTCCATTTCCGGTAAAACCAAGTCTGTGTTTTACCCGCATAAAGGTGAGCGAATGTCTCTTTATAGTAATTGCCGCGAACACGTCTTATAAACCGTTCTGCCACGATATTTATAGCAGCTTGATAAACAATCTGATCTTCGACGGTAAGAAGCGTGTAGGGTCGAAGCACGCCGGACGGTTTAGGCAAAAAGATCTTACATGCCGAGGAAGGCATATAAATGTTTCGCCTTAAGCGGTCAGAGAGATCTTTCAATAACTCATCTGCGGAAATTGCGTAAGCCGAATATAATGTTCTAAAATAAGACTTATACTGGGCCTCAGGGTTTGAACGTATCCACCGCCAAGCGCGGCGTAAGTTGTCAATTTCCCAGACGGCCTGAAGACAGCTCATCCATTAATCCCTTTCGGAGGATGAATATGCAACGGCCATCCTTGAGGCTTCGGTTGACCAAGACGCCAGTCGGGTAATTTAAAAGATGGTGGACCTGGAAGTGGGTCAAGCCTGGTCATATAATGCTGGCCGGTGCGGATAGCTTCCTGCATTTCGTCATAGATTTCGAGGATGACGCGCTTGGTGCGGAAGTCGCCGTCGAATTTCTCTTCGTCCTTCCTGCGGACTATGGGGAAAGTGTCCATGATGTAGGCTACGGCGTCGCGCGGAGTCGGGAAGCTGGCCTTGAGCCGCGCCAGGTCTTCCTCCATCTCCCCCTCCGCCAGACGCCAGTCGCCGCTCTTCTCGGCCGGCAGGTAGAGCTGGAAGAAGGCGGCATCCATCTCGCAACAGAGCAGGAAGCGGCGCTCCTCGTCCCAGCGAAACTGTGGACTGCACTGTCTACAAGCTAAGGAATTATAATTCTTGCCCAACACCGGTTCATCACAGCGATCCTGCGTCAAGATCATCATGATTTCAGAGACTCGGAAAGTAAAAGTATGGGATCTCGGGGAACTGGCACCTCGTTCAATATGGCCTGATCCAAATTTCCAAGACCGTACGCATTCCAGATTGCGTCTGATAACTGTTTTTCAAAGCGTAGCCTTTCCGCAAGGCTGGTTGCTGGGTTTGCTGCTATTTGCCTTAACATGCGACACGACTCTCTTGTGCTTTCTTTTGCAGCCTCAGGTATGTTCGGAATCGGAAATTTCGCCAAGTACTCTGCTTCCATAGAAAGAGCTTCATCTTTCATGTGAGGGAACGTGAGCGACATATACCACCAACCAACACGCGAATTCAGGGCAGCCAACACAAAAAGATCTTCCGTTGGAATCATGACGCTCGAATTGTTTTGAAAGTATCCGTTATCATCAAATCCTATCGAGCTGTGATAAGAAATTAGAGCGACCGCTATCTTACGCCGAGAAAATAATGAATAGTAATCGCAAGACCTGAGCTCCCACCAGAATACGCCCTTGTCTGTTCGTTTCCGTAGCCCTTTTTCATACTGCTTAAGGTGAGAGTGAATCAGTGGGTGGGCGCGTGAGAAGATTGCTTCGGCTTCTTGCTCATGGCGGGTAAGCGACCACGGCCACGATCGGTTATGGCTAGATGGAATAACGATATGCCATTGATGTGCCCATACAATGTTCCAACGTTTGATGTCTCGTCCACGAATGAAGGGCCTGATTAATTCCCGGGACTGCGGTTCTTCAGTCATGACCGCCGTTGCGGCACTTTCTTCTAAGTAAAAGGCTTCGTTGAGGCCCGTTTTTAGTCCATAAAGGGGCAAACCGCCAACGTAATCTGCGAGCGGCCGGGAATTGGCACGCATGGTGCTCAGAATGCGTTCTACATTCGTGTCGTTGAATGACCAACCGAACTTGTCCAAGTTTGCATAGGTCACTTCCGTTGCGAATGTGGAAACCAATTTGTCTAATGATATTCTTGCTCTATCCTCATCGAAGGCGCGAACAAATCGGAGAGTGGTCTGGTCAGAAAGGCGTTTTTCAGCTCGGCTGAGAATTAAACAGGCAGGGAAGGTATCGGCATCTCCAAAAAGTCGCTTCGCGTGGCCGAAATCGATAATTAGATAAAGCCTTGCGCAACTCCTAATATAAACACGAAGCTCCTCGCCATATGCAGCGCGGAACCACTTGTTTGGAGTAAGCAATGCAGCGATCCCGGAAAGCGCGAGGATCCTAACGGACAATTCCAGGAAAAAGACAGATATGTCTGCGGTACTTTTGTATGACTCATAGACCGTCAGAAGATTCTTAATAGGTTTGAATAGTTCTTGTCTTACCCACGGCGGATTGCCAAGCACGCAATCGAAGCCATCCTTGGCGAATACTTCCGGAAAAGCAAGGTGCCAATGGAAAAATCGATAGTCCGAGGCTAGACGCCCAATCTCAACATGCATCCAGTCAGGGCATTTAATCGGTTCCGTTTCGATCAGACGAAAAACCTGTTCGGTGATCGGATATGGGAATTCTGAGGTCTTCTTCCAGACAAACGCGGAGCACCAAGCGTCGGCAATCAGTTTAGCGTGTTGGAATTCAATTGAACGTTGAATGGCGGCAAACCTGCTTTCTTTCTCTTGGATACCCTTGAACGAACTATCGTCCACCGCATCGATACCATATATACGATCGTTTAACGTGTTATATTCAGCCTGCGGCTCTGCAACCATTTGATAAAACATGGATTGCTGGCCTTGTCGCTCGACTTTATTTCTCTTCTTGAACAATTGACACAGTTTTTTGTCATCGCCCTCGATAGGTTCAAAAGCTTCATCTGGAATACCGTTTGCAATAAGCTCCGGTGTCGCTCCGAGGAGGCTATTGCCGACGCGTATGTGGTGATCTAAGAATGAAAGCGGTTTGCCGGGCTCGATGGCTTCGAGCCATAAACTCACTCGACAGAGCTCTGCTGCCATGGGATTGATATCCACGCCATAGAGACAGTGGCCCACAACATCTCTTAAGGCGTGCTGGAAGAGCAGGGGCGAGGGTTCGCTCTCGCCCTGCGCATGCGCTCGCACGCGGGCTAGATGCCGAGCCAACCTATGGGCTGCGCCAACAAGAAAATGTCCAGAGCCAACCGCCGGATCGCAGACCTTGAGCGAAAGAACGGCCTTTTCCGCCTCTGCGCCGGTCTTGCCCTTAATCGCTTCCTCCACCACAGGATCGAGGGCGGAATCAAGAAGGCATTGCACGAGTGAATCAGGGGTATAATAGGAACCAGATGTCTTTCGTTCGTTGCCGGCAAATTCCGCGAAGGTGAATCGGGCACCATCACCGCTGATCTGCGGTGTAAGCGCGAGTAGGCTTTCGTATACGCCTCCGAGTTCTTCAGAACCGAGGTTCTTGTAATCCACCGGACGAAGTATCTTGTTTTGCCGGGTGAAGGCGAGGCTACGTAAAGCTTCGAGAAAGTCTGCGTTGGAAAGCTCCGTACCGCCGGATTCCGCCAAGCCGGGTGCATTGAGTTCAGCGGTCGCAGCAGGGGACCAAAGCATGCTGCCAAGGATAGGCAGGGCGAGCTGTTGGCGAGCGGAGGAGAATCGCTCCTCCCCGGAAAGTGCACCTACGAGAAGATTGAATTGCCTCCAGAGGTCCCCGTGGCGGCTACCCTTGATGCCGGAGGCCAATTCGCGCAAGCGAGCGGTGCCGTAGTGGGCAGTGTAGCGCTCCCTGGCCAGGCGGCCATCCTCGGAATCATCGCGAGGGTGCAGAAGGGAGATTCCATCCAGGTTGCGGTCCTCAGACACGAAAAGAAAGATCAGGCGATAGACCACACGAAGAAGTTGGCCATGGAAGTCGGCGAGCGAAAGCCGGCCTTTGCGCAAAGCATCACGCAGGGAGGAGTTGTGCGGATGGCCGACGAATCCCTGGCCCAGGATCTCGAGAGCTTTCTCCACCCCCGCCCGGAGATCGCCAAGGGCGCGAGTGCCTTGTTCCTCGGCCAGCTTCATCCATTGCTCAAGCCAACAGCTTTCTGTCCTCCCCTCTTCCCGGACGGCGAACCTGGTCGCGTGAGCGATGAGCCAGAACAGGACGAAATCAGAAAATATCTCGCCGGCAAACATCGTCTCCAGATCAAATTCCAGGAAAGCTTGGCGGGAGAGAGCTTGGTTGTCGCGCAGGATACGAAAGCGCAAACCGTTTGAAATGATAGCCCAGAGGTGGCCTTCGCTGCGGTTCAGGAATTCCTGGACTAAGCCGTGGGGATTCATAGCGGCGCCCCTGACCCCGGCCGCGCGTCTGTCGAGACTAAGTCCACAACCGACCAAATGAATGGGAGTTTGGCCGGAAAACCGGTTAATGGCATAAACGCGGCCGCTGATCTCGGGTCCCGGGCTGGTCGGTAAGAGTCCAAATCCCAGCTCTCTAAGGAGCGGCACGCTCCATTTATCGTTGGTAAGGCCGGTGGCCGCTTCTCCCTGGGAAAGCCCCTTCGCGGCAGCTTTGAACTCTGTCCAATGGCGGCGGAGACGGTTCCACGATTGGGTTACCGTCTCGTTGATGCGGTCGCCATGAGGCAAACCGTAGTCCTCCGGCTGCGTGCCTGGGATCTTTTCCTTGGGATCAAGAATACGCCGGAGCAGATCAGACGGAAGCAATCCCCCTTCGGATCGGATGGTTTGAAATTCGGTCCTACGGCGTGACATGGGAATTAGATTCTGGGCAGTAGGACATACGCCCCAAGGATATCCACCGGAAGCACGGGTTCGATAGTTACCCCTCCTTTCCTTCGTGTCGCCTCGCGAACCCTTTCATGCGCCTTGAGTTGAATCGCGGCACGTTCCCTGGCTACAGCGCCAAGCGCCTGTTTGATTTGGACAATTGAATCGAGCAAGAGGCCGATCTGCTGGCTGATGGCCGTCGGAATAAGATTCTGCTCAGGGGTGGCCTTGAGGAGCCGTTCACTCTCATCTGGACCTAACCATTGAGGGCTCGATGCCGGGCCAGTACACGCTAACGGTAAGATTTCCTCGCAGAGAATCGCCTCGTTCGCCGGGCCCGCAACTCGCAAATGAAAGCGGAACCTTGCGAGAAGTAATGTGGTGCGGGCAGTGACTGCGGAGGATATCAATACCCCGCAGCGAGATACAACGGGATGAGAATCACGGCCAGCGGGATCGAGCGCCTGGTCGAGTGTCCATCCGGCAAGGCCCTCAACTGTTGGGCTCGTGCGTCCAAGATATATTTCGCCTTCCTGAAGGGGCAGGTCAAACCGGCCGGTGAACGGCTCATCCTGGCCAAGCGCTTGTCTTAAGGCGCGAGGAGTCTCAGGGCTCAGATTAACAGTTATCGAAGGACCATGATCCTGAACGGGTACCCGTGCTGCTTGGAGGATAGAGCGGAAGAAGTGAGCCACATCTTCATTACTGCCGATAGCTGCGCGAATATCCTTAAGCTCGGCAGCAACCGCATCCGGGTTTAAGCCCTGTTGGGCGAACCGAGAACGGCTGGCTTTCTCCTTGTCACGGGCGTTCTCCCATTCGGCATGAAGGTCTTTGACCTGATGCTTGTACGCATCATCGAAATCGAATGCGAGCTGTTGCTTCCCTCCGGAAGTCATTTCTCGGAAAAGCGCCCCCTCGAAGAGGGCCTCCGCGATCTGTTCGCTTGACCCTGGAACGGCAACGGTTACGCCGAGATCACTCTTGATGCTCTTATGCTTGCGGATAAGCACGTCGAGGATAACTCCATCAATAGGATTGTCGTGGCCATAGTAGGTGATAACCCGGACTTCCGTTTTCTTCTGGCCGAAGCGATCAACCCGTCCTTCCCGCTGTTCATGGCGAGTGGGATTCCAGCAAAGATCGTAATGGAGAACAGCATTAAAACCCTGCTGGAGATTAACGCCTTCAGAGAGGCAGTCCGTGCAGACCAGCACGTAGTTCCCTCCTTCTTTCGCTAAATTATCAACACGAGATTCGCGTTCTGAGGGCGGCAACAAGCCTGTGACTGATTCTATGCGCACTTTAGCAGGTAAAAGCTCGCGTAAATGCTTGGCAACATAATCTGCTGTATCTACAAAACGGCAGAAGACTATAGGCTGGAAGCCGTCCTTAATCAAAGCCTTCACTTCGCGGGCCGCTCCTTGAAGCTTGTTATCGGATTCGCCGGCAAGGGCTTCCGCCCGACGCGCAAAAGCAAGGAGTTTTCGCCGGGTGCTATCCGCTTCATTTTCGTTGTCCGTGCCGGGGCTGAAATCGACGGGAACGGTGTCGTCTATGTCGTCTTGGTCAAGGACCGTGCGGCGACCTATTTCATCAACATCATCATCCGGCGCTGAGTCTACAGCGGCGCGACTTCGGAGCGTGGCCACCGCAGCCGCCGGGCTTGAAGATACGCAGCGCAGAAGAGCGAGAGCGGACCAATAACGAACCCGTCGACGGCGCTTGTCGCCTTTATCTTCGGAAACGAATTCTCGGACAAAACCGACGATGTCGTCGAACAGAGACCGATATTCCTTACTAAACGAATATGTGGGCTCTGGTTTTTTATCAAACCGAACAGGAAAAGCCGTGTCGGTTTCTAAATAATGGCGGATATCATCTCTCCGGCGTTGAACAAGATGGCGGGCCAGCTTACGGCGTACGCTTTCACGCTCCTCACGGGCAATCTCTTCCGGAAGATCGAAGAACTCCTCGTCGAGCAGTCCCAGCAAGGAGCGGAAAGCCTGCTCGTTTCCGCTGTGCGGAGTGGCTGTAACAAGAAGAATATGTCGGTTTGGCCGGGCGGCAATTTTCCTGACCAGATCGAATCTCTGTTGGCGGCCCCGGCCAATTCCGCCGGCGAGTGTACAACCGTGGGCTTCATCGACAATCACGAACTCAGGGCATTTCATCTCGAAATCAGCGGCGCGGCGGTCGCTCTTGATAAAATCCGTCGAGACGATTGTGAAGCGATGGCGGTCGAATACAGACACGTCGTGCGGCAGGTCTCTTTCAAGGCGTTGGATTGAACTGGATAGGATCAATTCGGCATCGACATGAAACTTCTCGGCTAACTCCTTCTGCCATTGTTCGGCCAGATGGGGCGGACAGAGGACCGTCATCTTTCGGATTTCGCCACGGTCGAGTAGCTCCCTAGCGATAAGTGCTGCCTCGATCGTTTTGCCTATTCCAACGTCGTCGGCGATCAGGAGCCGGATTGGATCGAGGCGTAAAGCCATCAGGAGCGGAACGAGCTGATATGGCCGCGGTTCAACGGCAATGCGCGCGAAACAGCGGAACGGACCCGCCGCGGCACGGGTGGAGAGCCGGGCGGCCTCCCGAAGGAGACGTCCGGAACTGAAGTCCCCGACGTCCTCGCGAGAAGGCATTGGGAAGGAAGCAGATTCAACCGGTTCGACGCCAGTAAGAATGCCGACGGTTTCTTCGTCGAGTCCGCCGACCGGGCGAACGATTAGAAGATCATCGCTGGACTCGGGAAGCACGACCCATTCGCGGCCGCGGGAGCGGACCATAGTACCCGGCTTGGAAAGTGATATGGCACTCAAGACTGCGGCTTTCCGAACACATCGGGATGGCGAAGAAAGATTTCTTTCCAATCGGCCTTGTGATGGAACCGAATGACTATATAGCCCGTTTCCATAAGTCGACGTGTGATCTCCTCATCGAGACGGATTTGATCCGGTTCATCGTGCGGCGGACCGTCGATATAGATGGCGGCATTGTTCTCGCGGTAGAAGAAATCGGGCTTCGTAAAATATGATTCGATCAAGAATTGGGCATCAGTGGGCGGACGCAAGATGAGAGAATCCAAGATGTCGAGCCATTTCTGTTCGAGCTTGCTGTCGCAACGCTTCCTCAACGCGGCCATTCGCTCAGACCGGGAGCCAGCTCCTCCGGCGGGCCTGCATTCGGAGCGTGCAAGCTCGGCGAGAATGTCTTTAATAAGATAGCGGTCAAGGATCTGGTGGTCTGGCTGATTGCCATAATCGAGCAGACACGCATAGCATGCTTTTCCGCAGATCGCCGCGCCCTTATCCTCGAGGCTGTCCGGATCGAAATGGCAAATCTCGAGCGCGCGACGAGCTAAGGCAGGAATGACTTTTGGATCCTCGACTAATTGACGCAGCACTCCAGCGCCGCCTTCAGAAGCTTCGTAGAATAGTATCTCTTTCCTATCTTGAGACGAGGTCATGGCCTCGCAGGACAACTCACGAGGCTCGAGCTGGAAGTACTGTTGGATTGCCTCTTTGAACGCCGCCTGTAAGCCGGCCATTTCCGAAGCAGATCTTGCCGGCTCAAATCGCAAGACCAAGGCGTTCTTCGTATCAGTAACGTAGGGAACAACTCGCTTCTGACGGCCGACGGAAGCGTCTTCCGGGTCGTCCTCATCCAAGGGATTCTTAGCCCAATATCCCCGTTCGAGATCAAGGATGAATCCAGGCGGCTGTTCGCCTCGACGATTAGCCCAGCCCAGATTGATCCGGAAGAGTGATGCAGCATCGCCATAGCTCATTTTCAATACCAATGCCCCTCTGACAAGGACATCGGCGTCTATTCGGTCAAGCCTTCCACCGAAGTCGGGAAATCTATAAGCGGAGACGAGTCTATAGCCATATCTCTGCCGCTCTTCCTCATCGCACGTTATCCGTTGGGCAAGTTTGAGACTGACATTTTGAAGATGGACTAGATCGGGAATGACCGAGGATCCATCAAGCGCCGCACTGCACCGGTCGCAGATTTCAGTTAGATTGGTCCCTTTTTCGATATGAGCATAGCCGCATTTGGGACAGCGCTTCATCGTCGCAGTCACAAGCGAATGAGTTTCTTCGATATTCTCGGTTCCAAAATCGAGGTTTACCTTATATACGCGGTAACGGGCGCCTTCGTGGTAGATCAAGGCCCGCGGGCCAAACTCAGAAATGGCGAGGAAACGCGGTCGGGATACGTACTCATCCCGGCCTTTGCGCCCTCGGCGCGCTGGTACGAAGGCGGATATCGGTAATCGGGGAAAGTTATACCCTGGCAAAAAGCCTTCAGAGGCGAAATAGCGATAAGAATAGAAGTCGCCTTCATAAACTCCAGCGGCTTCGGTGAGTAATTTGATCTGGCTTTCAGCCTGCGCGCGAAGTCGGCGTGAATGGTTGCGCTCTGCTTCCGGCCGCGTATGATCGAGGATAATTTTATGATGGATCTCACGTTGACGCACGGCGGCACGATAGAGATCGCGCCATCGGTTGCAGGCGGAATCGAAGGCCAATTCGATCTGGTCGAGCGTTTCCTTGGTCCAATTCTCGTGGAACCACGCGGTGCAAGCAAGAATGTCTCTAATTCCCAAGATCAGCCGGTCGGCCTTTTCAAGAGCGGCGCCTCGAGGGACGGAGCGATTAAACTCCTTTTTTAAAGAATCCTTGAGCGGAAGATGAATTTTCCCATCCTCGCGCTTAATGTCCAGCACCGCCGTCAAGGTCTTACCAAGATCCGGTTTGACCGTTTCCATCCAGATGGCATGTATATGAGCACGAACGAGGTCTCGGTTACGAAGATCGATTCGGGGAGGCGTCACCACTCCGGCCACCATCTGATTCGGCCGACGGTAATAATACTGATCGTGAGGGCTTCGTCCCGCGCAATAGGTATAAACGAGCGCGGGCTGACCGCTGCGGCCGGCCCGGCCGCTTCTTTGGGCATAATTGGCGGCAGTCGGAGGAACGTTTCGCAGGTTGACCACATTGAGCTGGGCGATATCGACGCCCAATTCCATGGTCGGCGAACAAAAAAGGAGCGGCAACTCAGCGGTTCGGAACCGATCTTCGCGCTCCTGCCTGTCTTCAGAAGCGACTTGCGCAGTGTGCTCACGAGCTTCCAGGACGCATTTAAGGTCGATGAATCGCCGATAACATTCGACGAAGTATTCGTTCACTTTTGGAGGGATCTCGCCGGCGGCCAGCAAACGGGTTCGGTCCATAGGGCGGACTTCGCCGTCTCCCGCGATCCAGCGGAGGGAAGCATGGTTGATCTGATAACCCGGTACTTCTCCGCTGCGGACCTGCTCGACAATGCCATAGCGTTTGAGGGCCAGGAGGAGAAACTTGATGGCGGAATCTACCTCTTCTCGGCCGAAACGAGTGCCGTTAGGCACGCAAGGAAGAAGTGCGCGTCGTAAATATCGGCCGTAACTCCCATAGGAAGAGATGAAAAATCCCATCGCCCCCTCTCGGTTCTTGGGACGCGCGTATGCGATGGAAGATGACGCGAGTTTCCGGGGTTCATCCAGATACCAAACAGTCCCTTCCTGAAGACGTGGATTAGTTTGTTCAACGAGATCACGCTGTTTTTGAGGATCTAGGACATCGACTTTGACGGCGAGCGCTCGACGAAGCACGTCTAGGAGTGTTCGAAGAATCTCTTCGCGTTGTCCAGGCGGACAGGATTTTAAAGCGATGGGAGTCTCGACGAATTCATCCTTGCCCCGTTCGATTTGAATTTTAAATCCACTTTCCCAGAGTGCAGCCTCGCCTAACAGTCCTTCGGCACCGGTGAGACCTTCATATTCGAAACGTAAAAGGCCGCAGTCCTCTAAACCAGGTGCCGTAACGCGCCAACCTCGCTGGAGATCGCGGTACAAGTAGTAATCAATAACTCGCCGCATCGCATCATGAGTAGCGTTTCGCGCGGGCCCACGAACCTCTGGATCGGCCGCATAATCCTCGAACCTGAGATCGAGCGCATCAAAGACGTATCTCGATAGCTCGCTGTGAGACAGTCCTACCGAGCCCTTGGAAAGCGCCGCTCTGTAAAGTGCGGATCGCAGGAGGGCGACATGCGTAAAGTCATTGAAATGTCCGGCTTGCAAAGAGGCGTCTTGACGGTTATCGGTAAAGCTGAGGAGTTTGCGGGCTTCCGGCTTCAACCGGCTATCAGCTTGCAATTCGATCAGCGAACGCACCGCAAGCACAGTGGTCGCGGTGCTCCGATTATCTACGCCCAGAGTCCCGAGCTTCCCTCGCTCAGATCGCTGGGTTTTTGCGTAGGCGACACCGCATGAGGGCTCTAGACAAAAAAGGAAATTTCGGCGAATCAAAGCCGCCGAAACGCCTTCGCCTTCGGAGACGATTTTTCCTGAAGGAGATACAAATATCGATTCAGGAAGATCGCGACGATTATCAGGACGTACTCTTTCACCGCCTTCGGTCGTCGCCTCTTTCATGAAGTCGGGCAGACGCTGCAAAAGATCCGATCCTTCGGCCCGCGGCCACGGCGATGATTCAGAGATGTAAAGATAAGCGTCTGTTAGTCCGACATTATCAGCTTCTCTATGGTCCTCACGAGGGAAAAAGACCGATCCGCGATCGGAGGTCTTCATGGAAATCCGATAATAAGCCGTCCCACATTGGCGGCAGAATACGAGCGGGAAAAGCGGCTTGCTCGGATCGCCGGGTTCGGATCCAAGCTTTGCGATCTCTAAATGCCGTTCGCTTTCCGGTTCGATCGTACACCAGACCGTATCACCGCGAGTGAAGAATTGATGCAAGCGGAAGGCGAATATTGGAAAAGGGCTCGATTCGGTCTGGCGAAGCTCTGATCCTTGTATCAGGAAGTTTCGAAGCACTTGATAGCACTGCTCAGGATTGGTTGATGTCAGAGTTGCGAGCTCCGAGGCGGCGCTTTCCTCCCCGCGCAGTCTCCTGGGAGGCTGACGGATGAGCCGACCCGTCTCCGGCTCGGTCTGGACGCCGAAAATGGATTCGATCCAAGAAGAGAGCGAATGGGATCGAAAGGTTTGATAGTCGGAGGGGGCAGGATCTTTAGAGATTATCGCAGCGGATAATTTATTTATGATTTCTATATCCGAGAGATCTAGTTCCGGCGTTGCGCGCTCCAGTGTTTCTCCGATGATTTGGGAATGATCGACGGGTACGCCAAATAATGTCTGTGCGACTTCGGCGACATCGCGTTTTTGGTCAAGAGAAGTCCCTTCGCTCGCCATCGTCGCCGACGTGCCAACGTAAATTATGTCGTGGCCGCCAAAGGCCAGACGACAGCGACGAATTAATAGAGCAACATCGGCTCCTTGGCGTCCCCGATATGTATGCAATTCATCTAAAACTAGAAATCGTAATCCTTGAGCTGCCTGAATCAATGCGCGGTCTTCGTGTCGGGTCAGCATCAACTCGAGCATCACATAGTTGGTAAGGAGAATGTCGGGAGGATTTGCCCGGATTATTTCGCGTTCATCGAGCTTCTCTTGGCCCGTATATCGAGCGAATCGGACAGGAGACTTATTTTCACCATAGCCTTTCTCAAGAAACTTCTTTAGCTCCTCATCCTGGCTGTTCGCTAAAGCGTTCATCGGATAAACCACGATTGCTTTTATGCCGTTCCCCGATCCCGTTCGTAACACATGATCTACGATCGGGACGATATACGCGAGGCTCTTGCCTGAACCAGTTCCACTCGTTAAGACATATGCTTTGCCCTCTTTAGCCTTCTTAATCGCTTCGGTTTGGTGAGTATGGAGAAGGAGCTGCTTGCCTACCGGATTAACATCATTCTTGTCTATACGAAATATTTTTTTGCACTCGGGGTGGAGAGTTCCATCTGCACAGAGGTCATCTATAGTCCCGCCAGGACGAAAAGTGGGATTCAGCTGAAGAAGAGGTTCCGGCCACAGAGCTCCATTATTAAGGGCTTCATCGACTTTCGCTTTTATCCGTTCGTCCGCTATCTTGATAAAACTTCGCGTGTAGCGAGCATAATCCTCAACGAGACGATTCCGAAAATCAAATACGTCCATTTTGACAACCTGTTTTTCGTTTGCGGAGTTCGAAATTCGCCGCCATGCTGAATCCTTATTCTATTTCAATTATAGGTGAAATTATTCGTATGCGATCTCGGAGCTTTGTTTCTTTCAAAAGCTGCCTTGCGATTCTATTCTTTTTCGCTTCACGATCAGCTCCTGAAAATGCTTTCATTATGCCAGATTAAGTGCTCTTTTGACGGCCAGTCCTCCGAATCGGATGGGAAATGATGTATCTGATGCCCATGGAACGGATAATAAGACCTGCCATTTTCGAACTCTTCCTTAAGACGGCGACTGACTTCGATGCGATATTCCGGAGTGACAGTAATATAGCCGCGATCGAACAGGCGGTTGAAGTCGCTCCTCAGGAGCAGGCCGTTGTTCACGGCGTGCGGCCCGCTCTCGTTAAAAGGCTTGATATGGGAAGCCTCGAGCGCGGGGAGGGAATGCTCTTCTGTAATCGCGCAGGCACGGTGATATGCATCCGTAACAAGGACGCGAAAAGCGCCCTGTCCCAAGCGGGGCGTGATCGTGGTTTCTTTACCGTATCGAGCCCTTTCCTCCTCGACACGATGGGCTTCCCTATCCAGGTCAAAAACCCCCTGATGCGCCCACGCGTGATGTAGATTTTTCCAGATGAATTGGCCCGCTTCCTTGTCGAGTTCATATCCTTTGGCTTTGCCGCGGACGATCGACGCGCTCCAATCCGGAGCTGGAAACCACATCGATTCGTCGAAAAAGAACGGCTGAGTCAGGATGATACAGCCGACCTGGAAGTCTTCATTGGGATTGTCGGGAATTCTTCTGTGATGGACGAGGCGCGCGCGCAATTCGGCATAGGAGGCGGCCCCGTTTCGCTTTTCGAAAACCTCCCAGGCAAGGCTTATAGGGAGGACCGAAAAGGAGGCGAAGACTCCTCCCCCGGCGATTAGATCCTGTTTATGCGTTCGTTTGCTTCGATGAAGCTTGAAAAGAAAGAGATCGCCGGGGCTAAGGACCCGGAACTCGACACTTGCAGACGGCTGCCAGAAGTTGACTTCATCGACGGCCGCCAAGGATTTCAGGTAATCGAACCAGTCATGATCCGTGACGCCGACGTAGAATTTAATGGCCGTCCCTCTTGAATGCCGGACTTATTTCCGTCCCAACTATAAAAAAATAATATATTTAAGCGCATCTCTTGTCAAGGACCGGCAATTAGGGCTAAAGGGATAAATCTTACAGGAGGGAAATAGCTTCGCCAGGGAGCGTCCGAATTGTCGGGACTGCCACAATTAGGACACATACTAACCTTTTTCTGAGTTCCGCGATAATAATGTCATGGAGAACAGCAGACATGAATACCATCTTTAAAGCGATTTTTGTCCTTCCGGCGGCGGCGATCCTGCAAATAGGGATTGTTCCCAATGACCCCTTTTTCAAATATCAAACGAGCTTTTTGAACCCCGGCGGAAAGATCGTCATTGAACGAAGCTCGACCAAGTCGTCGCCGGTGACGCTCGACGCGATCGCGGGAATCGACGCGGACATCACCCGGGCTTGGACGATCTCGACGGGGAGCAAGAAAGTCGTCGTAGCCATCCTGGACGACGGCTTTTTCTACGGCCACGAGGACCTGGCCGGCAACATCTGGGCGAATCCGGGCCGGACGCGACCGGACATCCCAAGGAGGCCAACGGCCTCGGCGTCGCCGGAATCAATTGGGAGGTTTCGATGATGCTTCTTAAGATCGGGGCCCAGGGCATCGGCCGGGGCGAGAAGGACACCGCCCGGCCGGGGCGGGCGGCCAAAGCCATCCGCTACGCCGCGGATAACGGCGCCCGGGTGATCAATTGGAGCGGTTTCGTCAGCGATCCCTCCCCTGAAGCGCTGGCCGAGCTTAAAGCGGCCATCGAATACGCCGGCAGGAAAAATGTCCTGCTCGTCGCGGGCGCGGGAAATTCCGGGCTGAACGTCGACCTGCCCGAGAAATGCGACCTATCCGGTCTGTTTTCCCGACGAGAACATCCTGACCGTGGCCATGATCGATTTCCGGGGCGAGCTCGTCCGCTATACGGCCGGCGACCGCGTCCTAGGCTCGAATTTCGGCCCGCCTGCCCGCTCTTGCGGGTAAGGTCGCCTGCGGGGGGATGGTCAACGCCTATTCGAGCTTGCGGGCGGCGTCGAGGTAGGGCTTAGGGGATTATTTTGGAGATCGCCACGGCATCTACAATACCTCGCGATGACAGGCTCTATCGGCAATTACAAGTCAAGAGTCATGAAACTCGCCTGATCAACGGCGGCGGGAATTCAGATTAATAAGACTGGATTCCCGCCTTCGCGGGAATGACGGTTATAGGAGCAGGAATGACGGAGACGCAATTATCATTTTTTCTTTGAGATTTTCCAGCAATATTTACGTCTTTATCAATGGTTGGGCGCATCGATCGATTGGCCAGTACAGATAAAGAAATTCGAGGCCCGTGCCGGCTGCTGAAGGCATTCAGATGAGACAAATTTAGGCAAAAACTTGACGCGAATCAAAAAAAGATGTATTAAAATAATATCGAATTGCAGCCCTGTCATTGCATCGCAAAGACAGGTTAATGGACGCCAGGGGATTGCGAGATCAATCCCCTGTTTTGTTTCTCCCCTTAAAAAGGAAAATCATGATGGAATCTACAGAAAGAGTCGCTATTTTTATTGACGGCAGCAATTTTTATCATGGACTAAAAGCCAATCTCGATTATTCCAATATTGATCTGGGAAAATTTTGCGATCAGCTCCTGGCTGGACGAAGACTGACCAGAATTTATTATTATAACGCTCCTAAAAATGCCAAAGAAAATCCCACCGGCTATAAGCAACAACAAAGCTTTTTTAATCAGATCAAGAAAGTCCCATTCCTGGAACTTAAATTGGGGCGGTTGGTTATACGAAACAATATTCCCATGGAGAAAGGCATTGACGTGCATATAACAGTCGATTTAATAAAATATGCAAGAAACAACGCTTATGATACAGCTATTTTGGTATCGGGGGACGGAGATTTCGCGCCAGCCTTAGAATTTTTGAAAGAATTCGGGAAGCACATCGAGAATGCTTATTTTTCGAAAGGCCGATCATTTCATTTATCGAACCATTCGGATCGATTTATTAATTTGGATGAATTTCCTTGGGAAAAATTAAAACTCTGAATGCCCGCTAGAAAGTTAAGGAAAGCGGCTATGAAACCATGGAGGCTCTCCTAAACGCGATAGGGCTTAGGGGATGGATATAGACAAGGCGATGGTGAAGTCGCGCGGAAATTTCGATGGTGTCCATTTTGTGCACCAACCAATAATCCAGATCATCCGTTAGCTTCTTCACCTCTATGTCAATCTGGGCTTTATCGACTCCGATATTCTTATTGGTTTTCCTCTGGATTGTATTTCAAGTGTTTTATACGAACTGCTGTATCGTGTTATGAGTAATAAATAGGAAGTGGCAGTTCGTATGATCAACGCCTATTCGAGCTTGCGGGCGGCGTCGCGATAGGGCTGGCTGTAAACGTCCGGATGAGCTCGTCCTTTTGGCGGCGGCTCAGAGACTTGACGGCGCACTCGCGCGACAGGGCTTGGGACCGGCTGCCGCATTCCTCCCGGTAGACCAGAGCCACGGGGCACCGAGTCCGGGTGTAGCGCGAGGCCTTGCCTTCCTGGTGCGCGAGGAACCGGCGGTCGATGTCGTTGGTCACACCGGTATAGAGCGACCCGTCGCTGCATTCCAGGATGTAGAGGGACCAAACGGACGCGGGAGAGGAAACAGGAGCGGCTGAAATTTCCTCCTTAACCTTCATCCCGCGAAGCATACGCAGGTACTTCGGTTTCATCGGACCAAGATTATCGTGTGCGGTGCGCCGAAGTCAAACGCGTTTGGCGCGACGGCGGCGTTTTCCATCAATGCGCCGATATCGATAAACTTGATAAGAAGTAAAAATAAAGGAAAATCAGCATGGATTCCACGGAAAGAGTCGTTATTTTCATTGACGACAGCAATTTTTATCCTGGACTTAAAGCTTAGCTTGTCGAATCTGCCGACTTTAGGAGCTTTTTTGAAAATGAGAAGCGTAGAAGTCGATCACCTTCCGGATCATTTTTTGGTATGATGTCCGCTGTTTCTTAGCTTCCCGCTTAAAATATTCAACGCTATCCTTGCTCAACGAAATCGTTATCTTCACCTTATCATCTCGCAAAACTAAAGATTCCGGCGGCGGCAGAAAATCTTTAATGATTTTCACTCTGCCTAAAGGTTCATTCGTATATTTTATTTTGTTTTTCATACGTTCTTTTCCCTTTTCTCCAGTATCCCGCTCCTATAATACGGATCAAGCTCTCCCGATAAGTAAACCTGACCGTCAAGATTACTTTTTAGATTATATCAATTTCCCAGTCAATATAGCAATACATTTGTATGGTTATTTATATGGTATAATTGGCCAGTGTTTCAGATGAATTGTCTTAAGAGGCCTCTCAATGATGAAGACGTAGAATCGCTTCCGACATTCTCACAGCCTTATTGCCCAATCTTTGCCCATATCGATGGGAATTATTCAATGAGCTATGGTATTCTAGTCTCCGCCTTCTCACTGGGTACCAGAATCGCGAATCAGTCTGGGAGGTCGCCCCATATGGTCAAAACGCCGTACATAGCCGTCTTCGGAGGATCCGGGAAAACTGGCCGCGAGTGAACTGAACAAACATGGCTTACGTCACCCGTCGCCAAGCGTTGAAGCAGATCGGAACGTCCGGCGCGGGCCTCATCCTGACCCGCGGTCTGATCCGCGGCCGATCCGGGGACATCATGATCGCCGGCAAGCCGGTGGAGATCGCGGTCTCCACGCTGAGCTCGGCGACTGTCCGGCTCACGGTTCTGCCGCTCGAGGGCGGGGGCGGAGCGGGACTCCTAGGGGACGGGGCTATCGGGCCCGAGGGCGAAGGCCGGCCGCTCTCGCGGCGACGCGCCCGCGAACGCTTCGAGCCCGTGCCCGCCGGCAACCTGGTGGTCAAATTCACAGCCGACCCGCCCACTCTTCTCGTTGAGACAAAGGACGGCCGCCCCGTTCAGCGTTTGACCCTCAGCGCCGCCGGGCCGGAGCTATCGTTCCTTCTGGGCCGAGGACCGCTTCTCGGCCTCGGCCAGGGCGGCCCGCAGTTCGATCGGAAAGGCACGATCGACCAGATGCGGAGCGGCCAGGCCGGATACCAGCTCGCGACGCACGGCGGCCGCGTGCCGATCCAATGGCTCGTCGGCACGGACGGCTGGGCGATATTCGTCCACCATCCCCTCGGAACGTTCGATTTCACCGGGGAGGAAGGCAAATTCGTCCCCGTCGGCGACGGCCTTCCCTTGGACGTATATGTCGTGTCCTCGCCCGATCCGGCCGTAATCATGCGGGAATACGCGCGAATCACCGGCTTGGCCGAGATGCCGGCCCTTTGGACCCTTGGCTACATGCAATCGCACCGGACGCTGGCCGGTCCCGACGAGATCCTAGGGGTCGCCAGGACGATGCGGGAAAAGAAGCTGCCCTGCGACGCGCTGATCTACCTCGGCACCGATTTCACTCCCTCGGGCTGGAACACGCACAACGGCGAGTTCACCTGGAAGAGCGGCAACTTCCCTGATCCGAAAGACCTGATCGACGAGCTGCACCGCCGGCAATACAAGGTCGTACTTCATATCGTCATCGAAGGCCGCCGCCTGACCGGAACGGTCAAGGATCCCTGCGACCTCAAGAACGCCGGCCCGAGCGGCCGGACCCCTGACAACCACTGGCCCGACGACCGCAGCGTTCCGTGTTACTGGCCGTATCACAAGCCGCTCGTCGATGCCGGCGTCGACGGCTGGTGGCCCGACCAGGGCGACGATTACGACCCGCCTTCGCGCCTCAACCGCAACCGGATGTACTGGGAGGGCTCCCAAATCTGGCGGCCTGACGAACGGCCGTTCGCTCTGCATCGCAACGGTTATGCCGGGATGCAGCGCTATGCGGCGTTCCTTTGGTCGGGGGACGTCCGGTCGCGCTGGGAAACACTCCGGACCCACGTCCCGGTCGCGGTCAACACCGGCCTCTCGGGCATCCCCTACTGGGGAACCGATATCGGCGGGTTCATCCCCACGGCCGAATATACGGGCGAGCTCCACGTCCGCTGGTTCCAATTCGGCGCGTTCTGCCCGTTGTTCCGGGCCCACGGCCGGCATTGGCACCTCCGCCTGCCCTGGGGCTGGGACGGCGGAGACGGCGGTCCGAAAGAAACGAACACGTGGAGCGCCGACCCCGAGGAGCTTAAGAATCCGCGGGTCGAGGCAATTTTAAGGAAATATCTGGAGCTGCGCTATCGTTTGATGCCATATACTTATACGGCTGTGCGGGAGTGCTGCCTGACCGGGCTGCCCATCGTGCGGGCGCTCTGGATTCATTATCCGGACGATCCGGTCGCGGTTGCGCGGGGAGATCAATATTTGTGGGGCCGGGATCTTCTTATAGCGCCCGTCGTCGAAAAAGGGGCGACAGCCCGCCGTCTGTATCTGCCGCACGGGAGATGGTTCGACTTTTGGGCCGAAGAGTGTCTCGACGGCGGCCGCGAGATCGAGCGCAAGGTGGACCTGGAAACGATGCCGATATATGTGCGGGCGGGCGCGATAGTGGCGCTCGATCCGGTCAGGCAATACGTCGACGAGCCGGTTGAAGGGCCGCTGACGCTGGTGGTTTATCCGGGCGCCGACGGCAGGGGCGCGCTTTATGAGGATGACGGCCGGACGTTCGCCTACCGGAAAGGCGAATGGATGCAGATCGAATTGGGCTGGAAGGACGCCGAGCGTATCCTGACGCTGAGCCTAGGGGCGGGTTCCCGGATGCGGCCGCCGGCCAAGCGGACGATCGACGTCCGGGTTGCAGGTCAAAAGACGACGCGGACAATCGTCTTCGATGGCCGCCCGCTGAAGATCCAGCTGTGAGGGGGCATGGATCGGCTGATTTCATCATACCTCGAATTCAAAAACCTGCCGGTTTTATGAACTGATCAGTTTATTAGAATCGGCGCCGCCTTTTTGCCAATATACGGAAAAGTCCCTGAGATTTTCCAGCCATCTTAGCGTCTTTATGAATAGTCGAGGCCATCGGTCAGTTAGCCTGGGCAGATAAGACTCCTGCCGGCTGTTGAAGGCATTCTTATGAGACAAATTCAGGCGAAAAACTTGACGCGAATCAAAAAAAGGCTCTTCGTGAAACCGAGTGGGTAAAACCAGGGTAAAACAGTGATCGCGACCGCAAGATCCGCCGGGTCCGGGACAAGTCCTGAGTAGACGCCCGTATCTATAATGAGGGGGTCCACTTTTGGCCCTTCATGAAAGGCCACTATATGATATTAGTTGACTTCTGAACAAGGCCATAATACAATATGCCCGCCATGGAAGACAAAAAAGCCGCTTTCAAGCTCCTCATCAGGGAATTCCATGAATCCAGGTTTCCGGACGTCACAAAAAGGGACCTCGACATCCCGACCGGAAACGCGATCCCGCCCCGCAAGGCCATAACGATCACGGGCCCGCGCCGGGCCGGCAAAACCTTCTTTTTTTATCAGGTCATGCACGATCTGGAAAAGGCGATCGGGCGGGAAAGAATCCTGTTCATCAATTTCGAGGACGACCGGATCCTCCCCCTCTCCGTGAAGGACCTGGACGGCCTCCTGGAAGCCTATTTCGAGCTTTACCCCGAGAACAAGGACCGGACGATCGGCCTCTTTTTCGACGAGATCCAGAATGTCCCGGGCTGGGAGACATTCGTCCGCCGCGTGCTCGACAAGGAAAACGCCTGGATCCACGTCACGGGATCTTCAGCGAAGCTCCTCGGCCGGGAGCTTTCTACGGCCCTCCGGGGCCGGACGCTGTCCTATCCACTGCACCCCCTGAGCTTTCGCGAATTCCTAAGGTTCCGGGGCGTCGAAGCGGGGCCCGGGTTCGAGCACGGCAAGGAGCGCTTCGCCGTCAAAAAACTCCTCGGCGAATTCCTCGTTCACGGGGGATTCCCCGAGGTCGTTCTGGCCCCGGAGAACCTCCGGGCGAAGATCCTCCGGGAGTATTTTGAGCTCATGATCTACAGGGACCTCGTAGAGCGCTACGGAGTCCGCAACGTCGCCTTCCTGAAAATGCTCATGAAATACCTCATGGCCAACGTCTCGAACGCGTTCTCAATCCATGCCTACCATAAGGCGATCCGTTCGGGAATGCCGGTCTCCCGCGACACGGTCATGGAATACCTCGGCTACCTTGAAGAAGTCGAGCTGATTTCCCTCCTGCCCGTCTTTTCCTATTCCCTGAAAACCCAGCAGGTCAATCCCAGAAAAGTCTATACGCTGGACAACGGGTTGAGGAACGCGGTTTCCTTCCGCTTTTCCCCGGACGAGGGCAGGCTCGCGGAAAACCTGGTCCACGGCCAGCTGCGCCGCGCCGGGGCGGAATGCTTTTACAGCCGGGGAAAGCGCGAGGTCGATTTCGTCGTCCCCCGTCAGGATCGCGTTCTCGGGATCAACGTCACGTTCGGTGTTGATGTCGCCG